>Ga0335080_10006947_pt1 | contig 11711 bp, 12 predicted proteins | sample Lox_Sample_34_FD_206720 | JGI IMG/M metagenome (GOLD analysis project Ga0335080, IMG submission 206720) | Soil microbial communities from Loxahatchee National Wildlife Refuge, Florida, United States - Lox_Sample_3.4 | ecosystem: Environmental > Terrestrial > Soil > Wetlands | place: USA...
TTGAGAGATTAAAAGTTGGTTCCTTCGATCGCTGGCTGCAATGACTGGGCATGATGCCCTCCTTTATTTCTTGGGTACTTATTGGGGGCCTCTGCCTTGGCAACGACCCCGCCGATCAATTCGGGCCCCTGCGGCTACCGTTCGGCGAGCGTCAATTTGGACCAGAAAAGAGGACCGGTCAATGAAACTGCTCTTTAAATGTGCTTTAACCGATATGTGACTTGTCTTAAGTAGCTTAGCGGCCTGCTTTAACCGCCGGCTAGCCCCGAAGCATGGTAAGATGACGGCACTTTGAGGGGGCAGTCTCGGGTGCCCGGAGAGAAACCGCGCTATCGCTTTGGCCCGTTCGAGCTCGACACCAATGAAGGCAGTCTTTCCCGTAACCGCCAACGGGTGAAATTACAAGACCTGCCCTTCCGTCTCCTCGTCATGTTGCTCGAGCAGCCCGGTGAGGTTGTTACCCGGGAGGACGTGTGCAAGCACCTCTGGCCCGGCAATACCTTCGTGGACTTCGATCGCAGCCTCGGCGTCGCCGTCCGCAAGGTCCGCGAGGCCCTCGACGATGACGCCGAGGCGCCCCGCTATCTGGAGACGATTCCTCGCCGCGGATTCCGGTTTCTTGCCCCCGTTACGGTCGAGCCCGGCGATCGCAACCATGCCCCACAGCACAACGATCCCCCGCCCCACGTTGCCCAAGCCTTCACCGCGCGACCCTCCCCGAACCGCTACCTCGTGATTGCTGGCCTCGTGGTGTTGACAGTAGGCGCGGGTCTCTTCACCTTCCGCGCCAGTCCCCGCCGTGCTCCCACCACCGCCGACGCGCGCACCGCCGCGCCTCCCGTTCGAATCCGCCGTTCCGTCGCCGTCCTCGGCTTCCGCAATTTGCCCGGACGCAAGGAAGACAACTGGCTCTCCGCCGCTTTTTCCGAAATGCTCAATACCGAACTCGCCGCTGGCGGCGAATTGCGCCTTGTTTCCGGCGAGGATGTGGCCCGAGCCAAAAGCGATCTTCCCCTTGCCGATGAAGACTCGCTCGCCAAAGCCACCTTGGAGCGCCTGCGCACCGATCCCGGCGCCGACGTGGTCGTGCTCGGCTCCTACACCCTTCTTCCCGGCTCCGGGCAAAACAAGATTCGCCTCGATGTCCGCATGCAAGACACCGCCGTCGGAGAAACCATCGCCGAGGAGGCCTTATCGGGCGATGAAGACCAGTTGTTCGACTTGGCTTCCCAGGTGGGAAACAGCCTCCGTCATAGCCTCGGCCTTGCTCCACTCTCCTCGGAATTTGTAACCGCCGCCCGTGCGGCCCTCCCGGCCAACGAAAAAGCCGCCCGGCTCTACGCCGAGGGCCGGGCAAAAATCTGGGCTTTCGATTTCCACAACGCTCGTGATCTGCTCACCCAGGCGATCGCCGCCGACCCGAACTACCCACTGGCTCATGCCGCCCTGTCCGACGCCTTATGGCACAGCGGCCGTCAGGTCAAGGCGCGCAGCGAAGCTCAGCGCGCCCTCGAGCTCTCTAATCATCTCTCCCAGGAACAGCACCTCCTGGTCGAAGGACAATATCGCCGTGCCATCGGCGACTGGCCGAAGGCCATCGATGCCTATCAGTCGCTCTTCCGCCTTTTTCCGGACAGTTTGGATTACGGCCTCCTCTACGCTTCCGCCCAGCTCCACATCAATGCCTCCGCCTCGCTCGAAACCCTCGCTCGTCTTCGCCGCCTCCCCCCGCCTCTGGGCGATGATGCCCGCATCGATATGACGGAGGCCTCCGCCTGGATCAACACCGACCTCAACCAGGCCCGGGCCGCCGCCAAAAGGGCTATCGCCAAAGCGAGCGCACAGGGATCCCACGTCATTGTCAGCCGCACCTACGGCATTCTCTGTCAGCAGGATCCTGCCGTGGACGCCACCGCCCAGGCCATCAACGACTGTCAGAGTGCCCTCCAATCCGGCGTCGCTGCCAGGGATAGTAATGGCCAGGGTTTAATGCTCAACGATCTGGGCGCGCTCTATTGCTTGCGAGGCGAGCTTGCCCGCTCCGAAATAATGTTTCGCCAGGCGATCGAAAAATTTCGCGAAGTCGGCAATTTGGATGACTCCAACAGCGCTCTTAGCAACATCGCCGCCGTCCGCCTCTTCGAAGGCGATCTGCCCGAAGCCAGAAAGTTGCTGGAAGAGTCGACTCCTCGATTTCAGGCCGCTGAAGATAAAGAGGGTGTCGCCCTCAACCTCAACAACATGGGAGATTTGTCGCGCCAAAGCGGAAATCTCGACGTCGCCGAAACTACCTACCGCCAGGCCAAAGCGACCGCTCAGGAAATCGAAGATAAAGATGCCATTGGCTACGTTCTCAACAGTCTGGGAGATTTATATCTCGATCGGGGCGATCTGGCGGGCGCCAGAAAATCTTACGAAGATGCCTTGGCCCTCAGAAAACAGATTGGAGAGAAGCAGTTGGCCGCGGAAACGCAGGTCTCCCTGGCTCACCTTTCCATCGAAGAAGGACACGCCGTCGATGCCGAAAAAACCGCCCGCGAATACAAGCAACTGTTTCATCAGCAACAACAGGCCGATGACGAGCTTCGCGCCAGCGGAATTTTAGTCGAGTCTCTCCTGGCCGAAGGCAAGCTCGGCGATGCCCAGCATGCGGTCGAAGCGTCCGCTTCTTTGGCCGCCAAATCCGAGAATGCTTTGTCCCGCCTTGAATTCCATCTGGCCGCGGCGCGCGTACTGCTCGAAGGCGAGCACCCCGCCTCCGCTCGTCCCTCGCTCGAGCATATCTTGTTGGAGGCGCGCAGCCATGGATTCGTTGGCGCTGAACTCGAAGCACGCCTTGCCCTCGCGGAGTTGGCCAGAAAAACCCAACACGGTCCCGCCGCCCAGACCCAACTGTCTTCCTTGGAGGAATTGGCCCGCGCCAAAGGCTTTGGTCTCATCCAACGTCATGCCGCCGCTCTCAACCGATGACTTCGTCTCGGCCCACTCCCGCTTCGAATCGAATCGTATCTCCGGCTGACACATATCCGCCGCCAATCGGAAAACGCGCAGCAGCCGTCATCCCGATTTACCGACTTACCTAACTCTTCCTTAATCCGAAGGTAATCCCGGGATGGGGAGACATATAAGCGCGGTGTCTGGTCTTACCTGAAAAGGCTATCCCGGTGATCGTTGCGCGGAACGGTTTGGGCTTACTCTATTGAATCGCACTGGCTGCGTTCGAAAATACGGTGTTGGCGTTGGAACCGATCAGTCGCACTGTCCCGATCACCAGTACCAGAATTACCGCCAGCATCACGGCGTATTCGGCGATGTCCTGGCCTTGCTCGTCTTGCCACATGTTGCGGACAAACTGAACCATAACGCCTCCCATAGCGAAGAAATTTTTCTTCGGCCAGTTGGTGTACGTAATAATGCCGCCTCACACGGGGATTGTCAATCAGCCCATCCAGCGCGCGATTCACAGGAAATGACGGTAGTTTTCCACAAAATATTCGTTAGCCTTCACTTCCTCCTACTTGTTCGCTCCTTTTTTGCCGATGAAGCAGATGAAGCAAATGTGCTGGCTTCAGGAGCGCCAGTTTTGTATCCTTCTTGCCTGTATCTTGTTGACGGCATCCGATGATGAGCACCATTGCACTCAGCGAACTCTTGGGCTCCCCGGTCTACGATGCGTCCGGCGCCGCCAGCGGCCGCGTTCGCGAAGTCGCCTTGGCGCCCCAGGAAGATCGCACCAGGATCGCTCTCTTCATTGTGAAGACCTCTTTGGGCAACCGCCTCCTTCCCCTGACTGCCGTTTCCAACATCAACGGCGGCGTGCGTGCCACTACCTCCGCCGGCGATTGGGTGCTTGCCGACGGCGCGGAAGGTCTTCTCCTGCTCAGCCGCGACCTGCTCGATCAGCAGGTCATTGACGTCCACGGCCGGAAGGTTGTGCGCGTCAACGATATCGACTTTCATCAGGAAACCGCGCTCGGCCGCGCCCAGCTGAAAGTCGGCGGCGTCGATGTCGGCGCGCGCGGCGCGGTTCGCCGCTTGCTCAAAGGTGTCATTCCTTCCGTCGCCTTGCGTGCCCTTCTCCTCCGTGTGCCGCCCCGCGAAATTCCCTGGGACTTCGTCGACCTCATCGAGACCGATGCGGCCCGCCGCGTAAAGCTGAAAATTTCCCACGACCGTCTTGCTAAGCTCCACCCCGCCGACATCGCCGATATCATCGAAGATCTCGCCCCCGACGAGCGCGAAGCTGTCTTTGAAACCCTCGACGAGGGTGTCGCCGCCGAAGCTCTGGAAGAGCTCGAACCCAAGGTCCAGAAGGCCGTCGTCGAGTCGCTCGACTCCGACCGTGCCGCCGACATCGTCGAGGAGATGGAGCCCGACGCCGCCGCTGATCTCCTCGCCGACCTCCCCGAAGAGCGCACCGCGGAAATCCTCGTCCAGATGCAGCCCGAGGAGCGCCAGGAGGTCAGCGAACTCCTCGAATTCAAGGAAAATACCGCCGCCGGCCGCATGACCACCGAATACATCGCCCTGCCCGTCGCCTCCACGACCAATGACGCCATCGAAATGATGCGCACCTTCGAGGGCCGCATGGAGAGCATGAGCACGATCTTCCTCGTCGATTCCCACGGTACCTTGGCCGGCGCCGTGCCCCTCGCCAAGATCGTTCTCGCGCCCCTCGGTACTCCCCTCCTCGCCTTGTCCCAGGATCCGCTCATCTACTGCCAGGAAAATGCGAAAGAGAAAGAATTCGCCGAGCTGTTCGATAAGTACAACCTCCTCACGCTCCCCGTGATCGACCATAAGAGTCACCTCATGGGTGTCATCACCCCCGACGATGTCATCAACATGCTTCGTGCCAAGCTCTGATTGGTTCACGCAATCGTCCATTTTTTTCCAATTTCGCCTGTTCAGAAAACCCTTCAGCGTTTATCCTGAACCGTCTGTTTGTCATATTCGATCCCCCTTGAACTGCGTGCATGAGATTCCTGAGACGCTGGAAGATCCAGATCCTGCTGTTTTTTGCCGTCGTAGGACCGGGATTCATTACCGCAAACGTCGACAACGATGCCGGCGGCATCTTTACCTATTCGGCTGCGGGCGCGCAGTTTGGCCACACTCTCCTCTGGACCATGATTCCGATCACCATCGCCCTCATCGTGGTTCAGGAAATGTGCGCGCGCATGGGCGCCGTCACCGGCAAAGGCCTGAGCGATCTCATCCGCGAGGAATTCGGCTTGCGCATCACCTTCCTCATGATGCTCGGCATCCTCATCACAAATTTCGGCAACGTCATCGCCGAGTTCGCCGGCATCGCCGGCAGCATGGAACTGTTCGGCGTCTCCAAGTACTATTCGGTTCCCATCTGCGCCGTAATCGTTTGGCTGATCATCGTCAAGGGCCAGTACAAGAGCGTTGAGAAAGTCTTCCTCGCCGCCTCGTTCTTCTATATCACCTATATCGTCGCGGGAGTCCTCGCCAAGCCTGCCTGGATTGACGCTCTCACCGCCACCATCAAGCCCCCACAGCTCGCCGCTTTCAAACAGGATTCTTACCTCTACATGGTGATCGGCGTGGTCGGCACCACCATCGCGCCCTGGATGCAGTTCTACCTGCAATCCTCCATCGTGGAAAAGGGTGTGACCCGCCGCCAATACAAAACTTCCAAGCTGGACGTGATTGTCGGTTGTGTTTTCACGGATGTCGTCGCCTGGTTCATCATCGTGGCCTGCGCGGCCACTCTCTACGTGCACGGGCATGGCGAAATTCGCGACGCCGCCGACGCGGCTCAGGCACTGCGCCCTCTGGCCGGCGACTACGCCTACATCCTCTTTTCGCTCGGACTCTTCAACGCTTCGCTGTTTGCCGCTTCCATTCTGCCCCTCTCCACGGCCTACACCGTCTGCGAAGGACTGGGCGTGGAATCCGGTGTCGGCAAGAAGTTTTCCGAGGCGCCCGCTTTTTACTGGCTCTACACGATTCTGATTGCGGCAGGAGGTATCGTCATCCTGTTGCCGGGCCTGCCCCTCGTAAAGATCACCGTATTTTCGCAGGTCGTCAACGGAGCCGTGCTTCCCTTCGTCCTCATCTTCATGTTGTTGCTGGTGAACAAGAAAGAATTGATGGGCGAATTCGTCAATACAAAATTGTTCAACGGAATCGCCTGGGCCACCACCGTCATCATGATCGGACTAACCGCCCTGCTGGTCTGGGGACAACTGAGCGGAAAGGCGGGTTAGACAAGCTCGGCGGTTGCCCAAGCCACGCGCCCTCGGAAACTCAAATCAACTTCCCGTCAGCCAGATCCCTCACCAGCGAACGGTCGGCATCCAGAAAATCCAGCTCTAATAATTCCTCTCGCCTTACCCACCGGATCTCCCGAAAAATCCGGTTCTCGATCTCGCCCTGGTATTCGCGAACCTCGAAAAAACGCAATTCCACCGCGCCGCCACCCGCATAGCGATGCTGAATGCGCGCGACTTCATTGCCAATGGTCGCTTCGATCCCCAGTTCTTCTTCCAATTCGCGCCGCAAAGCGTCCCGCGGCTGCTCGCCTTCCTCGATCTTGCCTCCCGGGAACTCCCACTTCAAGGGCATCGGCTGATGCCGGGTTCGCTGGCAGGCCAGAATCTGTCCGTCGTTGACGATGAGTGCTGCGACCACCTGCTTCATGGGAGTTTTTTCTGAAGAATTATTTCATCCATGGACCGCCGCAGAATTCAGCGAGCGCGGTGCGACTCGCTGTCGAGCCGCTGCCCGACCAGCTGCGCGCAATATTCCACGAGGTCGCGATCGTCCTCGCCAAAGGCAGCCGCAAAATGGCTGTCAATGTCGAGTTCGCCGATCACCTCGCCATGCACGAAAATAGGCACCACGATCTCGGACTTGGTTTCCAGCGAGCACGCCAGATAACGGGAGTCCTTCGACACATCGTCCACCACCACCGTCTTCCCCGACGACGCAGCAGCCCCGCATATTCCCTGATTCAAGTGGATGCGGGTGTGCGGCGTCATCGCCCCTTGAAAATGTCCCAGCACCAGAACCGGCGGCTTGGCGCCCGCCTCCAGCATGTAAAAACCTACCCAGCTGTATTTCAGCATTTTCTCGTTCAGCAGCAGGGTGATTCTCCTCATGAATTGATCCGCGGTCAGCGCCTCGGAATTCAGGCGGTCTACCGCATCGCGCACTTCATCTTGCTTGTCGAGCTTGGTCGAGGGGGACATGGCTTTCTATCCTAAACCAATCCGGGCGCATCGGATCACCCGCCGGAATCCTCGGTAATTGAGCGCACCCCCGGAGTAACGTCGCCTCCGTCCCCGCCCGCGGCGGGATGAATCGCCGCTTCCAGCGCATGCAATCCCCCGATCAGTGTCGGCGCGGGCGTGTTCAGAAGTTCGTCGGAAATGCAGTAAACCTGCCCAGTGCGCGCCGCCGTTGTCTCCGACCATCCTCGCTCTCGCACCATTTTTTTCAGTGGCACTCGGTTGCCCGCCCCGCACCACGATGCGATTATGACCTCCGGATCTATTCGCATGACTTCCTCCGCGGAAATCTGCTTGCCCGGCTCGCCTACGAATTCGCCTCCCGCCGCCTGCGCTAATTCCGCCACCCATGCCTGCGATGCGATGATCGGCTTGCCCCACTCCTCGCAAAAAACGCGCTTTTTCGCCAGGGCTCTTGTCTTCCGCCGCACCCGTTCAATCTCCGCCTCCATTTCTGAAATGACTCTCCCGCCTCGCTCGCCCGCCCCGACGCACCCCGCGATCATCGCTATATCCCTGTACACATCTTCCAGCGTCCGCGGAGCAAGTCCCAAAAATCGCGCCCCCGCCTTCAGTATCTCGGCAACCGCCTCCTCCTGATAGGGAACCGCTGCGATCACCAGGTCCGGCTTCGCCGCAAGAATCTCAGCCGCCTTCGCGGTCCAGGAATCGGCTACGACGAGCCGGCTCGCGAAATCGAGCCCGGGCACCACCTCGCCACAATATTTCGTGCAGGCCACCACGCGATCCAGTGCGCCCACGCTAGCCAGGATGACCGTAGCGCTCGGCTGCAGGCTGGCAATTCGCCGCGGCGCATGAGACTCGGACATCCGCATATTGTAGGCGACCACGTCGATGAGCAGAGGTCGAGAACAATTTCGGTCGGGACGGCTTTCGCCGGAAAACTCTTGTTCTGTGAAAACCGCACATTCGAGTTCCGGAGGAGACGACCCAGTTTTCACGCACACTCTTTAGTGGCCGGGGCGCCGCCCATTACAATGAACCCGTGTACTCCGCAGCGCTCCTCGATCACTTTCAAAACCCGCGCAACCCCGGCGAAGTCGAGAACCCCGACGCTTCCGCCCGCGTCGAAAACCCCGGCTGCGGCGACGTGCTTGAACTCAGCATCAAGTTGCAGGGAGATCGCATCGCCGACATCCGCTTTCGCGCCAAAGGTTGCGTCCCGGCAATGGCCTGCGCCTCGGCCATCACCGTGCTCGCAAAGGACCAAAGCGTCACCGCCGCCCACGCCATCGGAAGGGAAGAGTTGCTGCTCGCGCTCGGAGGACTTCCCGCATCATCCGGCCACGCCGCCCACCTGGCCATCGACGCCCTCACCGCTGTTCTGCGCAAGCTATCGATCCGGTAGGTGTTTCAACCTGCCAACCGGCAACTGGCAACTAAAATGGCCGATAAACCGGCCAGCCATTCGCGATCGCAATCTCCTCCAGATTCGGATTCGGATTGATCGCGAACGCATGTTTGGCAAGCGTCAGCATCTCCCGATCCCAGATCGCGTTGCCGAACGCGCAATCGGGCCGCGCCTGGATCGCGGACTCGATCGCTTCGACTTTTCCCGGCCCGCTCGGCACCCGCACCAGGCGGTCCGTGATTACCCCACCTTCGACCGCGGCCTCCGCCGCAAGAATTCGATCCCATGGAACGCCGAATCGCCGCATTCCCGCTCGGATGACCCAGTTGCTCGACGAGCTCACCACCCACACCTCGCACCCGGACTCGCGCAGGCGCCCCACCAGTTCCCCCATCTCGCGAAAAATCGTCGCTTCCAGCCCCAGCGCAAAATACTCGTCGCAAGCCCGCTGGATATCTTCTTCCCGCAGCCCCCGGTGCAGCGTCACCATCTCTCCGCACATGACTTCTTCCGGAACCTGGCCCGCCATATAGTCCGCGTGCCGGGCCCTCGCCCAGCGCGCCGTCTCCGGAGCCACCAGCCCCTTTTCCAACTCCCAGGAAAAAAAACCTTCGCCTGCATCTCCCGACCACAATGTGCCGTCGCAATCGAAGGTCGCGATCCGCGGTGAAAGTGCGAGTACTCTCTCGATGAACTCCGTCTGCTTCGCTGTCAGGGTTGTCATGGCTTGCGTTAGGAGGATCTAGCTGGCGGGCAATGCCGGCGCCGTTAAGTCCGCATATTGCTCGGGTGTATCGATGTTCACGACTACCAGCGGATCGTTCACCGGAACGTACACGATGCCCTCCGCATGCGCATGTTCGATATCGCGCGCGCTCGCCGTGGCAGGCGCTCTCAAAAATGCCTCGATCATTTCGCGGCCCACAAAAACCGGGTGCCCGTGTTTGCCCTGATACTCGGGTACCACAGCCCACTTGAATTGCAACTGCCCCTCATCGAATGCGTCCGATAAGGTCTGAATCGTTTCGGGTAAGATCGGCGGACGATCCACCAGCGTAATCATCGCCGCGTCGCGCCCGTGGTTCAGCACCTCGCGCAATCCAATCTGAAGGGAACTGAATTGCCCGCGCTCCGGATCGGGATTCACCACCAGCGACGCGCCATTGGCATATACCACCGGCGCCAGACTACGTTGATTCGCGCCGCCGACCACGAACACGATATCCACGAAGGGATCGAACAGTTGAATCGCCGCCGAAAGAAAAGTGCCGCCCATCCCTCCCTGCGGAGGCCATGGCAGCAGCGCCTTGTCGCGCCCCATGCGGGAAGACCCGCCCGCCGCCAGAATGACTCCGCACAGACTCGACACCCGGCCCATGAGCCGAAGATAGCATTCGCGCTGGCCCCTGCCAAGGATTCTATGCTCTGGCAGGCGCCCGGCCTCAATCGCTTTGAGAGGGCGCGTCTTCTGGCCGCTCCCTGAGCATCCTGTTCTTCATTCAGTCGAACATCGGCAGCTTGACCAGATCGTCGTGCGGAACCGGTTCTACTGCCTGCCCGGCCTTCCGCCACGCCCGCAATCCCCCTGAGATGACGTAGACCTTGAATCCTTCTTTGATGAGTATCTGCGCCACACGGGCGCTAGTGGCTTCGCGTGCTCAAGTACAGTAGAGATAAATCTCTCGCTCCTTCGACAGGTTCTTTACTTCCTCTTCCAGACGATTCGGCTCCAGCCGAATCGATCCCGCAATCCGCTCCGAATCGGCGTCGTAGTATCCATGGCTGCGCACATCGGCAATCAGAATGCTCCCCGGCGCCGCTGACGCCAGTCGCCTCCCCACTTCGTCAGCCGGAACTCGCGGGGCCGCGTCCAGCAGGCGGTAGCGGCGGTAAACCATGATTCGATAGGCCGTATAAGCAACCACGCCGGTCCCCAGCACCACCTCCGCCGCAAAGCCTGCCGAGCGCAATCCCCGCGTGATCGCCCGCAGCGCGTCGCTGAATACATATCCGACCATCGCATAAGAGCCGATATAAATGGCCGCGCCCAGCGCGTCAAAAGTCACAAACTGCGCCGGCCGCATCCGCATACTCCCAGCCAGTGGCGGAGACATGGTATTGATCCCCGGAATAAACTTCGCGAATAGCAGCGTCAGCTTGCCCCGCCGGTAGAAATATTCCGCCGAGCGCAGGATGCAGGTCTCCGGGTTCGCCGACAGCCGGCATAAAATGCCGAGCAGCGCCCATCCGCTAACCCGGCCCGCAAAATATAAAAGGACATCGCCGCACAGCGTAGCCAGCACCGCCGCCGGGAATAGGAAATAAAGATGCAGGTCGCCATAGGCGGCAACCGCCCCCGCCGTCAGAATCGCCAGCGCGGCCGGTACCGGAAGCCCGATCGATTCCGCAAAGCAGGTGGCCGCCAGCAGCAGATAGCCGTTGTGCGAGATGATCGAGCGCAGGTCGTTCATTCCGAAAAGTCCGTGTAGTATAACAACCCAGATGCGAAGCCTTGCGGCCAAGACGCAAACAAATCGCCGTTTTTCATAGGGAATTCAGCCATTCAACCGGATTTTTCGGGCCGCTCAAGCCCAGGAGGCCGCTTGCCATCCGAGGATCGCCGCTACATCAACCTGCCGAATCGCCCGCCCAATCTGCCTTTCAGCGACGCTGTCCTGGCAGGCAACACCCTGTACATCTCCGGCCGCATCGGCATCGATCCGGTCACCGGCGTCGCACCCCAGAGCGTCGCCGCCGAGTTGGACCTGCTCTTCGACGGCTTTCAAGCCGTGCTTCTCGATGCCGGCATGACCATGGACGATCTCGTCTGGGTCCAGGTTTACTCGCCAGACGTTTCTTTGTGGGAGCAGTTCAACGCCGCCTATGTAAAACGCTTCTCGCAAGACTTTCCTGCACGAGCGTTTTTGGGATCGGGAACACTGCTGAAGAATGGACGCTTTGAAATGCTGGGCGTGGCCGTGAAGAGATAACTCCGGGCCGCAACCAACTTGCAACCAGCAGCCGGCTACTTCTCTCTCGCCACCACATATTCCGGCGCCCACAGCAGCGCCCGTTTGATC
>Ga0335080_10006948_pt1 | contig 11711 bp, 10 predicted proteins | sample Lox_Sample_34_FD_206720 | JGI IMG/M metagenome (GOLD analysis project Ga0335080, IMG submission 206720) | Soil microbial communities from Loxahatchee National Wildlife Refuge, Florida, United States - Lox_Sample_3.4 | ecosystem: Environmental > Terrestrial > Soil > Wetlands | place: USA...
GGGCTGCCCGCAACGCGGGATTTCTCCAGCTTCTCGCGCAGCTCAGACTCTTTGACGATCTCGGCTGCACCTTTCTTGATGTAGGTAAGTTGTTCATCCACCGGGGCGAAGTTGGGCATAAGGGGAAGATTATAGCGTGCGCACTGGGCCAGCTCTGCGGCCCGCGGGCCGGGCGCTTGGTCTATGATGAATCCGCAAGCCGGAGGGGCGGCGTGAAAAATCTCGGCATCCTGCTTTCCGGGCGCGGCTCGAACTTCGAAGCCATCGCCAGAAATGTGGCCGCCGGAAAAATTCCGAATGCGCACATTGCAGTGGTGGTCTCGAACCTCGCCGCAGCCGGGGGCCTCGAAGTGGCGCGCGCGATGAAGCTGAACGCTCTGGCCATTCCCTCCAAAGGCAAAGCGCGCGAAGAACATGACCGCGAGGTGGTGGCCGCGCTCCATGAGCACGAAGTTGACTTGGTCTGTCTTGCCGGATACATGCGCCTGCTCTCGCCCTGGTTCGTGCGCCAGTTTCCCCAGCGCATTCTGAATATTCATCCTTCGCTGCTGCCCGCCTTTCCCGGGCTTGAGGCGCAGCAGCAGGCCTTTGCCTACGGAGTGAAGGTCTCGGGCTGCACCGTCCATTTTGTGGATGAAGAGCTCGACCACGGACCGATCATCGTGCAGAAGGCGGTGCCGGTGCTGGCCAGCGATGACGAGCACAGCCTCTCGGCCCGCATCCTCGAGCAGGAGCACATCGCTTATAGCGAAGCCATCAATCTTGTGCTGCAGGGGCGGTTCGAAGTCACCGGGCGAAGATTCACTTCCTAGATTTTTCGTTGCGTCATGTCTTCGTGAGACTTCGTGCCCCTGGTGGTTCCGGTTTTCTCCGCCTGCCGTCAGACTGAAACCCACTACCGCCCGGTTTGACACTTCTTCCGATCGGCCCTTAGAATCAATAGGTTGGATGCAGCGAGAGGCCCTCTGCTGCCGGCCGCTTCTTCCCGAGAGGTTCGGGAAATCCAACCTGGCCCGGCGCCGGCTTGCCTCATCGGCGTTTCCCTGCAAAAGTATTAGCAGCGTGGCGGCGTAGCTCAGGTGGTTAGAGCGACGGTCTCATAATCCGTAGGTCAGTGGTTCGAGTCCACTCGCCGCCACCAGGACTTGTTCCGCTCGCTCCGGAATTCGCCAGCGGGCTGCTTCACCGCTTGGCTCAGGTCACGCCCGCTAGACGGCCCAAGTTCGACTCCACCCGCCGCCGACCTCACGTTATCTTCCCGTTTCCCTCCCGTTTCGGGAAGGCAGCAAAGGTTCGTGCCGGAAAGCCTTGACCTGCGCGCCCCTGGGCGGCAGCATGCTCGTATGGAGAGCGATAGTTTTGTCCCATTGTTCTGGTTGGGGGTTGCGCTGCTGGTCTTCGGCTGCATTGCGCTCTTGTGCCGCGCCGCCGGCGGACCGGCGCCCCAACTGCGCTATTGCAAACGATGCGGGCAGAGCGGCCGCACCACGAATTCTCGCCCCGGGTCGAACGCCGTTGAACTCCTGCTATGGCTCGGTGCCCTTGCGCCCGGCCTGTTCTACACGCTCTGGCGCAACAGCCGCGTGCACGCTGTCTGCGCCGGTTGCGGCTCGGCAGAGATTATCCCTGTGGACTCCCCACTAGCTCGGCAGATGGGTTCGTCTTGATTACCCGATTATCTGCTCGCGAGGAGCCGGGGTCCCTTGAAGCCCGCGCGATTCCGCCGTGCGCAGCCTGCCGCTCTTTCGTGCCACTCGTCCCACGATCAGGCCATTTGCGGCGGATGCTTGGACAAGTACGATAGTAACGTCTCTCAAGTCAGGCCGGTCATCTTGACTCCCTCCCAATCCGGCCAAGGACTCTTCCTCCCCACACGAACTGACCGGAGGTTCTGTGCGTCAACGGCGATTGGCCCTGGTATTGGTGGCGCTGTGGTGTGTGCTGGCGCTGCTGGTGTACCGGCGGGGCATCAAGCCTACGATGGTGGTCGAAGCGCAGGTCACACGCGATGAGATCCAGTCGGATACGCCCATTTCGCCTAAGAAAAGCCGCCCCGTGGTTTACCGCTACGCCCTGGTGCCCACGGGGGTGCATTCACTCTCTGACTATTACGCGGCATTGACCGATCCCGCGGTATTGCAGGCCTACAGCGGGGTTGACGTAGCCACTCTGCACTTCCAAAAGCTGAAAAGCCCGCTTTGCGGCTATGTCGCTTTCAAGCGCAACGGGTTTGTGCAGTGGACCGAGCACTGCATTTCGATTAAAGCAGGCGAAGAAGTTCTGACCGACGGACATTCGATGATTCTGGCGCGCTGCGGCAACCTGGTCAGCCTGATGCCGCAAAGCCCGGCCGGGAAGCCGGCGGTGAGCATCTCCACGCTCGACGATGCGTTTCCCCCTGTAACTCCACCGGCGGTGGCCAGCGCAATTCCATCTGAGATTCCCGGCTCCGGGGGAGAAGGATCTCCCGCGCCCAGCGTGCCGCCCGCGATTTCAAGCTCCGGTTCACCCCCGAGCGGCACGGTCACTGTGGCGCCTCCCGCGAGTCTGCCTTGCTGCGGAGGCGGGGTAAGCCTGCAGCCATCCAAGCCTTCGACTCCGGTCTCGATGGCCGATGGCGATGACAACTCCGTGATTGTCCCCGTAGCGCTGGTGCTGTTGTTCGCCGCGGTCGGCGGCATCGCCCTCCATGAGCATCACGGGAAGCACCTGCCTTAAGCCGGCTCGAAAACTGATATCCACGAAGGGACGCGAAGCAAGGCAAGGCTCAAGCCTTCCTTTGCATGACGGTGAACGCTGAAAATTCCTGTAGGCTTGTCCTATGGAGGAAGCCTCGCTTCTCCGGCCCCATGCATCTCCCGACCAGCCGCTTCTGGTCTATGACGGCGATTGTTCGTTCTGCAAAGCGTGGATTGAGTATTGGAAGCAAATGGCGGGCGGGCGCGTGCGTTACGCGCCTTATCAGGAAGTTGGGGAACAGTTTCCCAAAATTCCGCGCGAAGAATTCCAGAAAGCGGTAAAGCTCATTTTGCCCGGCGGCGAAGTGCGCAGCGGAGCGCACGCCGTGTTCAGCTCGCTCGAGGCCGCTCCCGGCAAAGGCTGGATGCTCTCAGCCTACGAGCACCTGCCGCTGGCCGCACCCGTAACCGAAGCCGGCTACAACCTGATCGCGCGGCATCGGCCTTTCGCCTACAAGGTGACGAAATCCCTGTGGGGACTGCCCATTGAGCCGCCGAAGTTCCGGCTGGCCTCGTGGCTGTTTCTTCGGGCGCTCGGAATCATCTACTTCATCGCCTTTCTTTCCTTCGGGGTGCAGGCGCCGGGGCTGATCGGCTCGCAGGGCATTCTTCCGGTGGCGCAGTTTCTTCCCGCGGTGCGGCAATATCTGGGCCGCGCGGCCTACTGGAACGTCCCCACGCTGCTCTGGTTGGGCTCGAGTGACGCCTGGCTGCGCGGCCTTTGGGTCGCCGGAGTTTGCCTTTCACTTGCCCTCACGTTCGGCCTGGGCTGGCGGCTGGTACGCCTGGCGCTGTTCGCGCTTTACCTTTCGCTGGTCACGACCGGCCAGGTCTTCATGGGCTACCAGTGGGACGCCCTGCTGCTGGAGGCTGGCTTTCTGGCGATTTTTCTGGGATCTTCTCCGGTCGTCGTCTGGCTGTTCCGCTGGCTGCTCTTCCGCCTGATGTTTCTTTCCGGAGCAGTGAAGCTTCTGAGCGGAGACGTGACCTGGCGCAATTTCACCGCTCTGTTCTATCACTACGAAACCCAACCCCTGCCCACGCCTATCGCCTGGTACTTTTTTCAGTTGCCCCACTGGTTTCAGCGCTTTTCCGTGGGAGTGGTTTTCTTTGTGGAGCTACTGGTTCCCTTCCTGATCTTTGCCCCCCGGCGCCTGCGCATCTTTGCCGCCATCGCCCTCAGCATTTTTCAGGTCCTGATTTTTCTGACCGGCAATTACGCATTTTTCAATCTGCTGGCCATCGCGCTGTGCCTGTTTCTGCTGGATGACAGGCTGTTGCGGCGCTTTCTGCCGGCAAGGGTCACGGCGCGCTCTCCCCAGGCCACCGGTAGCGCGAGAGCGCTGCTACGCAGGGTGGCCTGCCGTGGGTTGGCGACGCTGGTGATTTTCGTCAGCGCCTTCCAGTTGCTGGAGATGTTCGCGCACCTGCGCTGGGAGGCCGCGGATACCGTGATGGCGGCGGCCGGGCCGTTCGAAATCGTGAATACTTACGGATTGTTCGCAGTCATGACCACTACCCGCCCGGAAATTATCGTGGAAGGCTCGAATGACGGCGAGACCTGGCTGCCGTATGAGTTCAAGTACAAGCCGGGCGGCCTGGCGCGGCGGCCGATGTGGGTTGAGCCACACCAGCCCCGCCTGGACTGGCAGATGTGGTTCGCCGCACTGGGCAATTATCAGAGCGACCCCTGGACTCTTCGCTTCATGGTGCGGCTGTTGCAAGGCTCGCCCGACGTTCTGCGGCTGATGGAAAAGAATCCCTTCCCGCAGGCGCCCCCCCGGTATGTACGGGCGCAGCTTTACGAGTATCGCTTTACCAGCTTTGCTGAGCGGCGGACCACCGGCAACTGGTGGCGCCGGGAATACAAGGGCGAGTACCTGCCCGCGCTCTCGCTGCAGCGGCATTGAACTCGCCCCCACCGCCATCGCGGAACCCGCATACGCCAAAAAACGTAAACAAGTCATGAGAAAATCCGGCATGGATCAGACCGCCACCCCCGTCGAAATTTCCACTGCGCCGGCAACCGGCCGCGCCGGGATGCTTTGGCTGCTGCTGATTGCGGCGGCACTGGCCGTGCTGCACTGCCTCACCAACGGCCGCTACGGCTTTCACCGCGACGAGTTGCAGTTTCTGAGCGACGCCCGGCACCTGGACTGGGGCTTTGTCGCCTATCCGCCCTTCACGCCGCTGGTGGAGCGGATCAGCATGGCAATTTTCGGGCTGTCGCCGGTGGGCCTGCGTCTTTTCTCGGTGCTCGCGCAGGCGGCGGTGATTGTGGTCACGGGGCTGATGGCATGGGAACTGGGCGGCGGCCGCCTGGCGCAGATCGCGGCGGCTCTGGCGGTCGCACTCTCCCCTCTTCCGTTATTCGAAGGCACCGAATTTCAATACACGACCTTCGACGTGCTGTGGTGGGTGCTGGTGGCTTATTTCGTGGTCCGCTTGCTGAAGAGCGGAAATGCCCGCTGGTGGCTGGCAATCGGAGCCGCCGCCGGGATAGGCCTGATGACCAAATACACTATGGCCTTTTTTATTACCGGAGTTATCGGCGGGCTGCTGCTCACGCCAGAGCGGCGGTTTTTCAAGAGCGGATGGTTCTGGGCCGGTGCGGGCGTTGCCCTCCTGATTTTCCTTCCCAACCTGATCTGGCAAATTCAGCACGGGTTCATCTCCCTGCACTTCCTCCATCACATTCATGTGCGCGACGTGGGCGAAGGGCGCGCTGATGGATTCTTTCTCGCGCAACTCTGGATTTGCGCCAACCCTTTCGCCGTGCCGCTATGGATCGCGGGCCTGCTGTGCTTCCTGCGGCAGCCGAAATACCGGCTGTTGGCTTGGATGTATCTGGTCCCGCTGGCCCTGTTTGTGATCGGGAGGGGCCGCGGCTATTATCTGGCGGCCGCATATCCCATGCTGATCGCTATGGGCGCGGCGGCAGGCGAGCGCTGGCTCCGGTCACTTTCGCGGCCCTGGCGGCGCACGGTGGAGGGTCTCTACTTCACCGGGCTTGCCGCCTGCGGCCTGCTGTTCGTAGCCATCATTGTTCCGCTCGCCGCCAGCGGCCCGCTGATGCGCTTTGCCCTGGCCCATAACGGCGATCTGCGCGAAGAAATCGGATGGAATGAACTGGTCAGAACCGTGGCGCAGATTCGCGACTCGCTGCCTCCCCAGCAGCGCGCCAGCCTGGGCGTGCTGGTCGGCAACTACGGCGAGCAGGGCGCGGTAGAAATTCTGGGCCCGGCCTACGGTCTGCCCACCGCGATCAGCGGAACCAATTCGGCCTGGCTGCGCGGCTATCCCACGCCGCCGCCCTCTACCCTGATCGTGCTCGGCCTCTCGCAGGCCTACGCCGAGAAGAGGCTGACCTCATGCCGTCTGGCCGGGCACCTTAGCAATCCTTACGGGGTCAAGAATGAGGAGAGCGAGCACCATTCCGATATCTTTGTGTGCGGCGGGCCTCGCCTGCCATGGCCCGAGTTCTGGAAGAAATTTCAGGATTTCGGCTGATCACGCCTGCCGCGGGCGAGCGGAAAGCTAGGATTTTTTCTTCTCGTCGCCTTCTTCGCCTTCCTTCACGGCAGACTTGAAGTTCTTGATGCCTTCGCCCAGCCCCTTGCCCAGATCGGCCAGCTTGCTGGGGCCGAAGATCAGCAATGCGATAGCCAGGATGAGCAGAATTTCCGGCAGACCCAATTTGCCAATCATGTTGAAACCTCCCGGAGCCGCCTGGCGCTCTGCATGGCGGGGATGCGCCCCAAGCAAATTCTAGGCCAGCGCCTCGCGGGAGTCAAAGAAGCGGCCTCAAGCCGGGAAGGCTTCGGCCGCCGAGGGCTTAAAAGTAAGGCCCAAATGGCTACAGCGCTTCCATCAGCCCGGCCAGCAGGGCGGCGCGGCGTGGGAGTTCGGCGATCACAATGGATTCATGCGGGGCATGCGCCCCGGCCCCTACCCCGCCCAGTCCGTCGAGCGTGGGAACGCCCAAAGCCGCGGTGAAGTTTCCGTCGGAGCCTCCGCCGACCGCAGCTTCCCCGAGCTTCCATCCCATGTGCGCGGCCAGGCCGCGGGCCGTCTTGTAGAGAGCTGCCACGCCCGCGGTCCGCTCCATTGGCGGGCGATTGATTCCGCCCCTCACCTGCAGCCTGCACTTGCGGTTGAAGGGGCGCAGCGACCGCAGCTTGCGGTCAATTCCTGCGGCATCTTTTATGCGGAGGATGCGCACGTCGAGCGCGGCACTGGCTTCGGCGGCGATCACATTCGTCCGTGTACCGCCCTGCACTACCCCGACGTTCAGCGTGAGGCCGCGCTTCAGGTCCACCAGCTTCGAGACTGCGGTGATCTGCCGCGCCAGTTCCACGATGGCGCTTTGCCCTTTTTCAAAGTCCAGGCCGGAGTGCGCGGCCTTGCCCGTCACCTTCAGCGTGTACTCGCCAACGCCTTTGCGCGCCGTCTTCACCGCTCCGTGCGGGCCGTACGAGGGTTCGAGCACCAGCACGGCCTCGGATTTCTTCGCCAGTTCCTCCGTGATCGCCCGCGATGAAGCACTGCCCACTTCTTCGTCCGATACCAGCAGCACGGTCACCGGCCGGGGCAACTCGCCGTGCCAGGCCGTCAGGCCTTCGATCGCCGCCAGCATGAGCCCGATTCCCGACTTCATATCGAGCACGCCCGGCCCCCACAGCCGTTTGCTGTCCACCCGGCATGGCATGGTGGCCAAGGTTCCGGCGGGATAGACCGTATCCGTATGGCCGAGCAGCAGTACAGGCTTCCCCGTGCGCTTGCCGGCAAACTCCACCTGCAGGTGATTGCCAAAATCGGCGCTCGAATGCATTCGGGCGCGCCCGCCCAGCGCTTCAAATTTCGCCCCCAGTAAAGCCGCCAGACAACTCACGGCTTCTTTCTGATCGCTGGGAGATTCCAGTTCGACCAGCTGCTGAATGGTGTGGACCATATGTTCGGTCTGGTCGGCAAAATAGCGCAACCGCTCAGCCGTCGGTGAGTTCATGGTTAGGAAGCCGCTCTCCCGCGGGGCTTGTGGTGCGCCGGCGCGGGGCGTCACGCCCTTGCCAAGCGAATTCCAGGCGCGCCATACAGTATAATTCTCGCCCAGAGCAAGGATGGCAACTGAAGCTTCCACGATGACAGATACGGCCCAGCCCACGACCGATACGCCGGTCCCCGCGGAGAAAACCGCGCTCGATATCAATGACATCTTTCGCATCCTGCCGCACCGCTACCCGTTTCTGCTGATTGATCGCGTGGTTGAACTGGTGCGCAAGCAGCGCATCGTAGCCATCAAGAACGTAAGCATCAACGAGCCCTATTTTGCCGGGCACTTTCCCAACCTGCCGATTATGCCTGGGGTGCTGATTGTCGAGGCCATGGCCCAGGCCGGCGGCTTGCTGCTGCTCACCGAAGTGGAAGACCGCAAAGACAAGCTGATCATGTTCACCGGCATTGAGCGCGCCAAGTTCCGCCGGCCGGTGGTGCCGGGCGACCAGTTGCGCATTGAGGTGGTGCCCAAGGCATGGCGCGTGGCCGATGGCATGGTGGCGGTGCGCATGGAAGGCGTGGCCTATGTGAATGGCCAGCGCGTGGCTGAGGCCAGCGTCAAATGCCAATTAGTAGATAGCTCGCGGGGACGGCGCAACCTGGCTGCCGAAGAGGCTGAGAGTGACTAGCTCGCGGCCCGGCCCCTGCACATCCCGGCTTTCCCCATGATGACTGTGTCGCGATGACCATTCATCCCACCGCCATTGTTGATGCCAACAGCAAGATTCATCCCTCCTGCAAAATTGGCCCCTATTGCGTGATTGGCCCCCAGGTCGAACTGGGCGAGAACTGCGAGCTGATTTCGCACGTGGCCTTGCAGGGACCAAGCAAGGCCGGCGCGCACAACCGATTTTTCCCTTTCTGCTCTGTCGGCCTTCCGCCCCAGGACCTGACCTATGCCGGCGAGCCCACGCGCCTGGAGATCGGCGAGCACAACACCATCCGCGAGTTCGTGACCATCAACCGGGGTACGGTCAAGGGCGGCGGCCTGACCACGGTCGGCAGCCATGTGCTGGTGATGGCCTATACCCACATCGCCCACGATTGCCATATTGGCGATCACGTGATTCTGGCCAACGCCGCCACGCTCGGCGGCCACGTGGTGGTGGAAGACTGGGCCACGGTGGGGGCGCTTTGCCCGGTGCACCATTTCATCCGCATCGGCGCGCATTCCTTCGTCGGCGGCGGCACCACCATCACCAAAGACGTTCTGCCGTTCTCCAAAACCGTGGCCGCGCGCGATACCCACGCTTATGGACTCAACGCCATTGGCCTGGAGCGCCGCGGGTTCTCCAGGGAACGCATCGCCAGGATTCATCACGCCTACAAACTGCTGCTCGCTGCGAAGCTCAATACCTCGCAGGCGATTGAAAAGCTGAAATCCGAGCCGGACCGCGGCGAAGATGTGGACATGTTGATTCGCTTTATCGAGGCTTCCGAGCGGGGAGTGATTAAGTAGCAGTCAGCAGTCAGCACTCAGCAGCTGTCTCGTAAATGCTCCTGGGAAGGGAAGCTTCAGCCTTGCCGCCAAAGGCCCATAAAAGATGCGGCTTCAGCCGCTGAGGGAAGCTGAGTATCCTTTCAAGCGCCAACTGCGGACTGCCAAGCGCTGTGACTGAGTGCTGAGTGCTGACCGCTGACTGCTCAGTGCTACACTCCCAACCGGATGGCTGCCTCCAAACCACGGCTCGGGCTGATTGCCGGCAATGGCCGCTTTCCTTTTCTTGTGCTGGACGCCGCGCGCGCACAGGGCTACGACGTGGTGGTAGCCGCAATCAAAGAGGAAACCTTCCCTGAGATTGAAGCCCACGGAGCCGCTGCGGTTCATTGGCTCTCGCTGGGAGAGCTTTCCCGGCTCATCGAGACCTTCAAGAACGAAGGCGTGAGCCGGGCCGTCATGGCCGGCCAGGTCAAACACAAGCAGATTTTTTCCAGCATTCGCCCCGATTGGCGTCTGGCCAAGCTGCTGCTCTCTTTGACCACGCGCAACACCGATTCTCTCTTGGGCGCCGTGGCCAAAGTGCTGGCCGAGGAAGGCATCACGCTGCAGAACTCGACTTCCCTTCTCGAGCCGCTGCTGGCCAGGCCGGGCCTGCTCACCCGGCGGAAACCTACCGCGGGTGAAGAGAAGAATATCGCCTATGGCCGCGCGGCCGCCCGCCACCTGGCCCAGTACGATATCGGCCAGACCGTGGTCGTGGCGGAATCCGCCTGCGTGGCGGTAGAAGCCATGGAAGGCACCGACGCCACCATTGAGCGCGCCGGCCGCATCATGAGTTCGCTCGAGGGCGGCGCTTCGACCTTGAGCCGCGCGCTGACCGTGGTCAAAATCGCCAAGCCCAATCAGGATATGCGCTTTGATGTGCCCGTCATCGGGCTCAAGACGATTGAGGTGATGCGCCATGCCGGGGCATCGTGCCTGGCGATTGATGCCGGCAAATGCCTGTTGCTCGATGGCCTGCCGATTATCGCCGCCGCCGACGAAGCGGATATTGCGGTGGTGGCCGGCGCATAGTTGCGCCTTCCGGTGGAAGGAAGAGCGCAGGGTGCCCTTCCGCCGAAGAGAAGAATGGGCGGAAGGCGCTGCAATGATCGCCGGCCCGCTCAGCCGTGTGGCAGGCCGAGAATGAACCGTCGTTAGACGTGTGGGAACCCGCCGAGACCCTTTAGGCGTCTCCGCTTGGCGGAGCATGGCACACCGGATCTTAAGTTCGAGTCGAGCCCCCGTTCATTCAGGTGTTGGTTCAAAAATCGGTTACCACCATCACCAACTTGGCAGGCCGGCTTTCAGCTTGGATGCTAGGGGAAAGTCCGGCTGCTTGGCAAGAGGCGAGAGCCAAAAAGTTGGCCATTGGTTTGCCTGCGTTCCCGCACACCGCTCCCAGCCCGGGCGCGGCCGGCGCCATCCGAAATGTTATGGAGGACCCGAGAGGACCTATCCCGCCCGGCGCGGCTCTTCCAGCACTTCATCCAACACATGGGCCAGGCGGTGGGCGCGCTTTAGATAATCCACGGCGCCGCCGTCTTTATTTTGCCTCAGCAGGTGGTATTCATCGGCGATGTTGAGCGCCGCCAAAACCGCCAGCCGCGCCGTATCCACGGTGTGGGTCTGCTCAGCGACGGCGCGCATCTTGCCATCCACGTACTCGGCAAGCTTGAGGATGTATTCCGCATCTGAGCCGCGCAGGTTGTAGGCCTGATCGAAAATCTCCACTCGCACGCTGCCATTGCCGGCGTCTTTGACCAGAGGATGCTTCGTAGCGGTTGCCATGGCGGTTCTGCTCCTCTTCCTGGGCGGTATGCCCCGTGAGTGGCACGCAACCTAGCTGGCGGCCTGCTCCTCGGCCAGAGTTTCGATCTGCTGCAGCATCTTCTCCACCCGCGAGCGCACCTCTTCGCGCTCCTTGCGCAGGCGGACCATCTCGCGGCGCAAGCCCTCGACCTCTTCCTCCCGCTCTTCGAGCTGCTCGCGCAGGCGCTTCACATCGCGCTCCGCCGCGGCGCGCCCCTCCCGGGCTGACTTGTACAGCTCAATGGTGCGATAAACCTTGTCTTCCAGCGCCTGGAAATCGTCGGCAGGAACCTGGGCGGCTACCTCGTCATCCACCTTCACTGACATAACTCACTCTTTTCCCGAGAGAATGGCAAACTTGAGCGCAGTATACCCCAGAAACCTGTGGATGCACGAAGCTCATTGTTCAGATTTCGCCGGCCAAGATGGCGCGTCTGCCTCAAGACGTCAGCGGAAGAGTAGCGGCGTAAAGTTTGCCAGGTTTCTCCGCCACACCATCCACGCGTGCATGCCCGGAGTCTCGATACCGGTATGCTCCACGCCCTTCGACTTCAGCCATTCGCGCAGGTTGCGATTCACGGCAATCAGGTGATCATCGGTGCCGCAGGCAATCCAGAGCAGCTTGATCT
>Ga0335080_10006949_pt1 | contig 11710 bp, 7 predicted proteins | sample Lox_Sample_34_FD_206720 | JGI IMG/M metagenome (GOLD analysis project Ga0335080, IMG submission 206720) | Soil microbial communities from Loxahatchee National Wildlife Refuge, Florida, United States - Lox_Sample_3.4 | ecosystem: Environmental > Terrestrial > Soil > Wetlands | place: USA: Florida...
CGCGCCGCGCGGCGTCAATGCGAACTTCGCCGTCCGCCTCGCCGACGGCTCCTATCGCATGCGCACCTATGAACGCGGCGTCGAGATGGAGACCCTCGCTTGCGGCACCGGCGCCGTCGCGGTCGGACTGATGGCGCAGCGGCGCTTCGGCAGCACTGCACCGATCGCGATCCATCCGACCGGCGGCGGGCTGCTGCGGATCGGCTTTTGCATGACGCCGGAAGGCGGTTTCGCCGGCGTGACCTTGAGCGGGCCGGCGGAGCTGATCGCCGAGGGCGAGATCACGCCGGACTGGCTTGCGGCCCGCGGTCTTACGCCGGCTTAGGCTTTCCGAGGCTCCAGGCGGGTGATCTCGCGCCAGCGCGCGTAGAACAGCAGCAGCGCGAAGGCGAGCTCGATCGCGATCGGCAGGAAGTCGTAGCCCGGCAGACCAGTCGCGATCGGCACCACCACGGGCAACAGCTTCTGCCCGCCGGAATACCAGAGGATCGCCGCCAGCGGCCAATAGACCAGCGCCAGGTAGATGATGCCGGCGACGTCGGCCTTGGCGCGCCAGGGGCTGCAGCTGAACCACAGCATCACCAAGAGATCGCGCAGCACGAACAGCATCAGCAGCGTGACCGATGCCGCCGGCGCCTGCCGTGCGATCCAATACATGCCGAGCGCCGGCGGTACCGCGTGCAGGGAGAAAGACGGCAAGTCGGCGGGAACCGGAGACACCGTCCAGGCGAGCACGACGGCAACTGCGGCCGCGACCACATAGGAGATCAGCCACCAGGGGATGGCGCTTGCGACCTCCAGCCAGTTGCGTGCGCGGACCGCCAGCAGGGCCCAGCGGTACCGCACGGGATCCCGATTGTCGGCGAAGAACGAGAGATAGGTCACCAGGACCAGCGCATAGAACGGGAGCGCAAGCGCCACGGGCGCTGCCGGCGCCGACGAGAGAGCGACCCCACCGGCCACCAGGAAGGCCAGGAACAGGATCCAGACCCAGGGCAGGTTGCGGTATTGCAGCTCGATCCGCATCAGCCGATAGGCGCCGACCACCGACCAGGCGCAGGCGATCGCGATGGCGATGATGCGGACGAGGTCGGCGCCGGTGTCGTTGCCGATCGGCAAGCCCAAGCCTCCCGGCGTAGAGGATTCAATGCCCGCCGTCGCATGCGGCCAGAAGCCGCCGCGGACGAAGAAGAAGTAGAGCAGGAAGCCGCAGCTCTGCGCGAGCGTGATGGTCAGCCGCCGGTAGCGCGCCGCCTTGCGCATGAGGATGAGTCCGATCGCGAAGGCGGTGGACTGGGCAAGAAGGCCGCCAACGACGAAATCGAACGCGACCAGCAGAGGGTCGCGGCCGACGCCGCCTTCCGCCTCCACCCGGTTGCTCGCCCAGAGCGTCACCAGGAGGGCGATGGCGGTGCAGTACCAGACGAAGCTGACGCTGCCGAGAAGCTTGCCCCAGGTCATCTGCCAAGCGCCGAGGCCGGACATACGCTGGCTTTCCCAGGTGCCGCCGCTGATCTCCTCGGCCAGCGAGTCCGCCGCGCGCCGCGTGCCCCAGAGTCCGACGATCAGGCTGCCGCCGACGAACTCGGCGATGCGCTGCAGCCAGAACGCATCCCAGACCAGCAGGAACGTATAGCAGAGGATGATGGTGATCAGCGGTACGGCGATCAACCGGGTCCAGGTGAACTGCACCCAGACGTTCCTGCGGAATTCCGGGTTGATCCTCATTCGCGCTTGCCGTCCACCGCCCGCATGCGCGCGAGATAAGTGTCCTGCAGCCGCGGCTTCTCGGCGCTGAAGCCGATCACCGGCAGGCCGGCATCGACCAGGCTCTTCAGGAGCCCCTGCCGCGTCGTGGGACCGCCATTGGTGGCGACCAGGGCGCCCTTCTCATCGGCGCGCTCGACCACGATGCCCGGCACCGCGGCGAGGATCCCGGCGAGGCGCGGATCGGGTGCCGCCAGCTCGACCGCGATCATCGCATGCTCGGCGCCCTCGGCCTCGATCGCGCCGATCGCCGCGTGCTCGACGATCCGGCCGTCGCGGATCATCAGGATATGGCTCGAGTAGTCGTCGAGCTCGGCGAGAATGTGGGAGGAGACGATGATGGTCATGCCCTCGGCCGAGAGCGTCTTCAGCGCCTCGGCGAGCGAGATCCGCGCCTCGGGATCGAGGCCGGAGGCGGGCTCGTCCAGCATCACGAAGGTCGGGTCGTGGATGGTGGCCTGGGCGATCGCCAGCCGCTGGCGGAGGCCGCGGCTCAGCTCGCCGGCGCGCTGGTCCAGCCGGTCCATGAGCTGCATCCGTCCGGCCGCCTTGTCGACCGAATCGCACTGCTTCTGCTTGGAGACGCCCTGGGCGGCCGCCCGGTATTCCAGGCATTGCCGCACGGTCATGTCGTCATAGAGGCCGAAGAAGTCCGGCAGGTAGCCCATCCGCCGGTGCGCCTCGCGCGGCTGCTCGTGGACGTCGACGCCCTGGAGCGAGACCCGGCCGGCGAACGGCCGGTCGAGGCCGGAGCAGACCCGCATCAGCGTCGACTTGCCGGCGCCGTTCGGCCCGACCAGCGCCGTGATGGTGCCGGGGGCGATCTCGAAGCTGACATCGTCGAGTGCCCGCCGACCCGGATAGTCGAAGATCAGGTGCTCGACGCGGATCATCCCGAAGTCCAATCACCGCAAAAGGAAAGTCGCCGGTCCGCCGGAGGTTCAGCTCCGGCGAATCCGGCGACCCATCATGCTGCTTCCGTCAGATGCCGCCAAGGCACATGTACTTAACGACCAGGTAGTCCTCGATGCCGTACTTCGAGCCCTCGCGGCCGAGACCGGATTCCTTCACGCCGCCGAAGGGTGCCACCTCGGTCGAGATGAGGCCGGTGTTGATGCCGACCATGCCGTATTCGATCTGCTCGGCGACGCGCCAGATGCGGCCGATGTCGCGGCTGTAGAAATAGGCGGCGAGGCCGAACTCGGTGTCGTTCGACATCTTCACCGCCTCGGCGTCGGTCTTGAAGCGGAAGAGCGGCGCGACCGGTCCGAAGGTCTCCTCGCGGGCGACCATCATCTGCGGGGTCACGTCGGCGAGGATGGTCGGCTCGAAGAGGGTGCCGCCCAAGGCATGGCGCTTGCCGCCGGCGATGATGCGGGCGCCCTTCTTCACGGCGTCGGCGATGTGCTCCTCGACCTTTGCCACGGCCTTGTCGTCGATCAGCGGGCCCTGCTGGGTCTCGCCCTTGAGGCCGTCGCCGACCTTGAGCTTGCCGACCGCCGCCGCGAGCTTGGCGGCGAAGGCGTCATAGACGCCGTCCTGCACCAGCAGGCGGTTGGCGCAGACGCAGGTCTGGCCGGTGTTGCGGTACTTGGAGGCGATGGCGCCCTCGACCGCGGCGTCGAGGTCCGCGTCGTCGAACACGATGAACGGCGCGTTGCCGCCGAGCTCCATCGAGGTCTTCTTGACGGTGCCGGCGCACTGGCTGAGGAGCACCTTGCCGACCTCGGTCGAGCCGGTGAAGGTCAGCTTGCGCACGATCGGGTTCGAGGTCATCTCGCCGCCGATCTCGCGGGCGGATCCGGTCAGCACGTTGAAGACGCCGGCGGGAATGCCGGCGCGCTCCGCCAGCACCGCCAGGGCGAGCGCCGAATAGGGCGTCTGGGTCGCCGGCTTGATCACGATCGGGCAGCCGGCGGCCATCGCCGGGCCGGCCTTGCGGGTGATCATCGCGCTCGGGAAGTTCCAGGGGGTGATCGCCGCGACGACACCGACCGGCTCCTTCTGCACGACGATGCGCTTGTCGCCGGCGAAGGTCGGGATCACGTCGCCATAAGTGCGCTTGCCCTCTTCCGCGAACCACTCGATGAACGAGGCGGAATAGGCGACCTCGCCCTTGCTCTCGGCCAAGGGCTTGCCCTGCTCCGCCGTCATCAGGATCGCCAGGTCCTCCTGGTTCTCCATCATCAGGTTGAAGAGCTTGCGGAGGATGACGGCGCGCTCCTTCGCGGTCTTCTTGCGCCAGGCCGGCCAGGCGGCATTGGCCGCCTCGATCGCCCGGCGGGTCTCGGCGGTGCCCATGTTCGGGATGGTGCCGATGGTCTCGCCGGTCGCCGGATTGTTGACCGGCAGGCTCTTCCCGGAATCCGCATCGACCCACTTGCCGTCGATGTAGCACTGCTGCCGGAACAGGCTCTGATCCTTGAGCGGGAGGGGGGCCGCAGTCGGCGCCTTGGCGGCAGCTTGCGACATGGAAGACCTCGGTCGGTTGTTGGAAAGCGCGGAGTATACGCCCGGTCTTGGTAAATGCAACGCGGGGCTGGGCGATACTTAAGTGTTGTATATCAGATAGTTATATGGTGAATGCCGAAACGGCATTCCAGGCCTGCCGGCCGGATTCCAAGCCCTTTTTTCAGGCGCCGATTTCGGCCGCGGCGGTGAAACCGGAGCGGATCGCGCCCTCGATGGTGGCGGGCCAGCCGGTGTCGGTCCAGTCGCCCGCCAGCACCAGATTGCGCCAGCGGGTCCGCGCCTTCGGACGGCGGGCGAGGACCGAAGGGGTGGCGGCGAAGGTGGCGCGCTTCTCCTTGACGACGCGCCAGGGCGGCAGGCGCTTAGGATCCAGGCGATAGGCGGCGGCGACATCCTTCCAGATCGCCTGGGCGAGATCCTCGGCTTCGCGGTCGATCCAGCGGTCGGCAGCGCTGGTGGTGGTCGAGATGACGCCGGGCTTCAGGAAGATCCATTCCGCCGTGCCGCCGATGAGGCCGAGGAAGCTGTGCGCTTCTCCCGGCAGGCTCTCGACCTTGAAATGGGCATTGATGATGGCGCGGAACACGTCGGGCGCGCCGAGCCCTGGGATGAGGTCGTTGGCGACCGGCGCGGTCACGGCCAGCACCACCGCCTCCTCCGGCTCGAGCGCGATCTCGCCGCGGCCGAAATCGAGCGTCGCGACCCGCGCGTCCTCGCAGCGCAGGCCGCGCAGGCGCTGACCGAAGCGAAGCTCGCCGCCCTTGCCGCGGATCATGGCGAGGGCCGGATCGACCAGGCTCTCGCTCAAGCCCTCCCTCGGGAAGATCGGATGCAACGCGCCGCCGCCGCGCCCGAAGGTCTCGGCGAAGATCGTGCCCATGAGGCGCGCGGAAGCCTGCTCCGGCTCGGTGTTCAGCGCCGCCACCGCGAGCGGCGACCAGAGCCGGCGGAAGATCGCACGCCTTGCGTCAAGCGCCTGGGTGATGGTCGCACCCGCCGGCGCCCGCATCAGCTTCAGCGCATCGAGGTAATCGGGCAAGGAGGTGCCGGCGACGCGGCGGCCTTTCAGAAACAGCCACCAGGGTATCCGTCCCTCGGTCGGGCGCACCGACCAGCGCGCGCCGTCGGCGAGATCGACGAAGGAGAAATCGGCGCGATCGGCGGTGACGAAGGTCGCGGCGGCGCCGATCTCGCCGACATAGGCCATGGCGGCGGTGTTGCCGCTGACCAGCAGGTGGTTGCCGTTATCGACCCGGCAGCCCAGGGTCTCGTCCTGATAGGAGCGGCAGCGCCCGCCGGCCTGCCCGGCCGCCTCATAGACCACGACCTTGCGGCCGGCGCGCGCCAGCCGGACGGCGGCGGCGAGGCCAGCGAGGCCCGCGCCGATCACGTGGACCGGTCCCCCCGTCATCCGAAGAGCCGCATTCAGAGGAATCCGTAGCGGAAGGCGAGCCAGAGCTTCTGCCATTTCGGCAGCTTCACGGGGACGTCGAGCTGCTTCCAGTCCGCCTTCACGAGGCGTTGCAGGATCGCGCGATAGACGGCGCCCATGATCGCCGCCGGCCGCATCGGCTGCTTGGCGCAGCGGTCCATGGCGGCCCGCGCCTTGGAGAAGTGGTCGAGCGCCAGGCTCGCGAGGTCGCGGCAGACCTTGTTCAGCTTCGGATGGGCGAGGACGGCGCTCGGCGTCCCGCAGGGAATGCCGTGCTGCTCCAGGAGATCCTTCGGCAGATAGAGCCGCCCGCGCTCGGCATCCTCGGCGATGTCGCGCAGAATGTTGGTGAGCTGCAGCGCGCGGCCGAGATGGTGCGCCACCTCGTCCGCCTCCGGCTCCGTGGCGCCGAAGGCCCGGACCGAGAGATGGCCGACCGCGCTCGCGACGCGATCGCAATAGAGATCGAGCGTCGCGTAGTCCGGCGCCACGATGTTCTGCTCGGCATCCATCTCCATGCCGTCGATGAGGGCGAGGAAGTCCTGCTTGCGCAGCGCATAGGCCTTGACCGGCTCGGCCAGGGCCTGGGCGACCGGCTTGGTCGGATGGCCGGCATAGAGCCGGTCGATCTCGGCACGCCAGTCCTGCAGCCCGGCGCGCTTCGCCTCCAGCGTGCCGCCATCGTCGGCGATGTCGTCCACCTCGCGGCAGAAGGCGTAGATCGCGTACATGGCGTTGCGCCGCTCCGGCGGCAGCAGCCGCATCGCCGAATAGAACGAAGTGCCGCTGGCCTGGACCTTGGCCGCGATATCGGATTGCAGGCGGTGGAGCGCCATCTCGGTCATGCCGCGGCCCTTCTGCCCCGGAAGCCGACCACGACCGCCCAGCCGACGCCTTCCAGGCCCGAGAACAGGAAATCGCGCTTGCTGGGCTTCACCCGCTCCGCCAGCGGATCGCGCGCGCGCAAGGCGGCGATCATCCGATCGGCCAGCCGCACGATCGTCGCACTCTCGGCGCGCAGGCGGAAATCCGCGAGCACGCCCGGCAATTGTCGGGCATCCACCATGAGCTTGTCAGTTTCGTCCAGGAGGCTGTCGAGGGTCTGACGGACCCCGCCATCGGCCGCGGCGGCATCCAGCCGCTTCACGTCGGCGCCGCTGGCGGCGAGGTGATCGAGCGGGACATAGACCCGGTCCATCTCGAGATAGTCGACCTTGGCGTCCTGCAGGTGGTTGATCACCTGCAAAGCGTTGCAGAGCGCGTCCGAGGCGAACCAGCCTGCGGAATCCTCGCCATGGAGGTCCAACAGCTGCCGCCCGACCGGCGAGGCGGAGTAGCGGCAATAGGTCATGAGCTCGCCCCAATCGGCATAACGCTGCTTGGTCGCATCCATCTTGAACGCGGTCAGCAGGTCGCAGGCGTGCTGCGGCGTGACCTTGGTCTCGGCCAAGCTGCGCCTCAAGGCGACGGCCTCCGGAATGTCGTCGCGGGTCGGATGGAGCAGGACCTCCTGCATGAGATTGAGACGCCGGACCTTGTCATCCGGTTCCAGCGCCGGATTGTCGGCGATGTCGTCGCCCGTCCGCGCAAAGCGGTAGAACGCATGGACATGCGGCCGGAGATCGGCGCGGATGAGTTGCGAGCCGACCGGGAAGTTCTCGTTGCCCGCATGCTTGCCCGAAGGGGTCGCGATTTCGGCCGTGGTCGCGGTCATGCGCCACCTGCATTCGGGCCGGTCGGCTGCGCCTTCGCCTGCAAGCGGCCTTTCCAGGCGCCGCCCCGGCCCGACCAGTAGCGCAAGGCGGAATCCACGCTCGCCGCGGTATAGAACAGCGCGACCAGCGGCAGGGCGAAGGCCCAGAACGGCGAGAGCCGGTAGTAGCGCAGGATCGGCTGATAGGAGAAGAGCAGCATCAGCCACGCGATCCAGCCGAGGAGCCGCGCCGGACCGTCGGCGCCGAGCGCCAGCAGCGGCGGCAAGAGATATGTGGCCGACATGCCGATGACGGCGACACCGAGCATCGCGGCGCTGAAGCCGAGCTGGGTGAAGGCGGAGCGCGCGATCAGCATCCAGACGTCGCCCCAGAGCGGATAGCCGCGGAGCGAGGCGACGTCGTCGGCGAGGCCGAGCCAGACCGGACCCTGGGACTTCATCGCCTTGCCGAGCGCGCAATCGTCGATCAACTGGTCGCGGATCGCGGCGATGCCGCCGATCGCCCGGAGGGCCGCCCGATCGACCAGCATGCAGCCGCCGGCGGCGCCCGCCATGCGGCGCTTCGGATCGTTCACCCAGGCGAAGGGATAGAGCTTCTGGAAGAAGAACACATAGGCCGGAATGAGCGCGCGCTCGGCGATGGTCGCGGTCTTCAGCCGCGCCATCAGCGAGACCAGTTTCAGGCCGCCCGCCTCCGCCCGCGCCACCAGCTGCCGCAGGCTCGACGGGGCGTGCAGGATGTCGGCATCGGTCAGCAGCACGTATTTCGTTCCCGGCGCCAGACGATCCGCCTCGCTGAGGCCGCGATAGACCGCCCAGAGCTTTCCGGTCCACCCCGCCGCGAGCTCGCCGTTGCGCGCGACGATAAGACGATGCGCGCCGGTCGCGGCGCGCGCGACGCGATCCGCGACCGCGGCCGTGCCGTCCGCGCTGTCGTCATCCACCAGGATCGCGGTGAACTTGCCGGGATAGTCCTGGGCCAGGAGCGCCGCCATCGACCGGCCGACCACGTCGGCCTCGTTGCGCGCCGGGACGACCGCGACCACGTCCGGCCATTGTACGGGCGCGTGCGACGGCGCCGGCCGCGGCATCTCGCGCCAGAACCCGCCGCGGAACAGCAGCAGGTAGGTCCAGATGCCGACCGCGAGGATCGACAGGGCCAGGATCGGGTCCAGCATGGAAACCGTATAGTCGTTACGCCCGTAGTTGTTACGCCCGGGAGGCGTGAACCGCGTTCTCCGGGGCGACTCTAAACGTCCTCGCCGCACAGAAAAAGCCCCGCCGGAGGCCGGCGGGGCTTCTGTCACACTTATGTCCGAGGACCTTCCGATAAAGACGGGCGCTAAGCCGCGCCGGCCTTCGGTTCGGCCGAGGCGTCCGGCAAAGCCGCCGTCTTCTCGGCCTGGAGCTCCCGGTCGCGGGCCGCGGCGAGCTGCTTGAAGCGCGCCATGACCGAACCGGTGCCGGCCGGGATGAGACGGCCGACGATCACGTTCTCCTTGAGGCCGATCAGGGAATCGACCCGGCCCGAGACCGCCGCCTCGGTGAGGACGCGGGTGGTCTCCTGGAACGAGGCCGCCGAGATGAAGGAACGGGTCTGCAGCGAGGCCTTGGTGATGCCGAGCAGCACCGGGGCTCCCTGGGCGAGACGTCCGCCCTCCTTCGCCGCCTTGTCGTTCTCCTCCTCGAACTCGCCGCGATCGACCTGCTCGCCGGCGAGGAAGGTGGTGTCGCCCGGATCGGAGATCTCGACCTTCTGCAGCATCTGGCGAACGATCACCTCGATGTGCTTGTCGTTGATCTTCACGCCCTGCAGCCGGTAGACCTCCTGGATCTCGTTGATGAGATACTGCGCCAGGGCCTCGACGCCCATGACGTTCAGGATGTCGTGCGGCACCGGGCTGCCGTCCATCAGGAAGTCGCCCTTCTGGACGTAGTCGCCCTCCTGCACCGAGATGTGCTTGCCTTTCGGGATCAGGTACTCGCGGGGCTGCTCGGAGGCGTCCTCCGGCACCACGACGACGCGGCGCTTGGTCTTGTAGTCCTTGCCGAACTCGACCCTCCCCGCGATGTCGCTGATGATCGCGAAGTCCTTTGGCTTCCGGGCCTCGAACAGCTCCGCCACCCGCGGCAGACCGCCGGTGATGTCCCTGGTCTTGGTGCCCTCGCGCGGCACGCGCGCGAGCACGTCGCCGGCGCGGACCGCGGCGCCGTTCTCGACCGAGAGAATGGCGTCGACCGAGAGGAAGTAGCGCGCCTCGAGGCCGCTCGGCAGCATGATCAGGTCGCCCTTGTCGTTGCGCAAGGTGATGCGCGGGCGCAGATCGTTGCCGCGGGGCTGCTGCTTCCAGTCGATGACCACGCGGTTGGAGATGCCGGTGGTCTCGTCCACCACCTCGCGGACCGACACGCCCTCGACCAGGTCGATGTAGTTCACGATGCCGTCGCGCTCGGTCAGGATCGGCAGGGTGTAGGGATCCCACTCGGCCAGCTTCTGGCCCTTGGTCACCTTGGTGCCCTGGTCCTGCAGCAGCTTCGCGCCGTAGGGAACGCGATGGCGCGCCCGCTCGCGGCCCTGGTCATCGACCAGCACCAGCTCGCAGTTGCGGCCCATCACCACCGGGAGGCCTTCGCTGTTGATGACGACGTTGCGGTTCTTCACCTGCAGCTCGCCCTCGAAGGTGGCTTCGATCGAGGACTGCTCGGCGCCGCGCTGGGCGGCGCCGCCGATGTGGAAGGTGCGCATGGTGAGCTGGGTGCCCGGCTCGCCGATCGACTGCGCCGCGATGACGCCGATCGCCTCGCCGATGTTGACCGGCGTGCCGCGGGCGAGGTCGCGCCCGTAGCACTTGCCGCAGACGCCGGTATGCGCCTCGCAGGTCAGCACCGAGCGGATCTTCACCGCGTCGATGCCGGCGCGGTCGATCGCATCGACCAGCGCCTCGTCGATCAGCGTGCCCGCCTTCACCACCATCTTGCCGGAGAGCGGATCCTTGACGTCCGCCGAGGCGGTGCGGCCGAGGATACGCTCGCTCAAGGGGGCGATCACCTCGCCGCCCTCGACCACGGCCTTCACGTTGAGGCCCTCGACCGTGCCGCAATCCTCCTCGGTGATGATCGCATCCTGCGCGACGTCCACCAGGCGGCGGGTGAGATAGCCCGAGTTCGCCGTCTTCAAGGCGGTGTCGGCCAGGCCCTTGCGGGCGCCGTGGGTCGAGTTGAAGTACTCGAGCACGGTCAGGCCTTCCTTGAAGTTCGAGATGATCGGCGTCTCGATGATCTCGCCCGACGGCTTGGCCATCAGGCCGCGCATGCCGGCGAGCTGCTTGATCTGCGCCGCCGAGCCGCGGGCGCCGGAATGGGCCATCATGTAGACCGAGTTGATCTTGGCGCCGGTCGAGTTCTTCGACATCGCCTTCATCATCTCGTCGGCCACCTTCTCGGTGCAGTTCGACCAGACGTCCACCACCTTGTTGTATTTCTCACCCTGGGTGATGAGGCCGTCCTGGTACTGCTGCTCGTACTCCTTCACCTTGTCCTGGGCGTCCGCCACGAGCTTGTGCTTGCTCTCGGGGATGATCAGGTCGTCCTTGCCGAACGAGATGCCCGCCTTGCAGGCCTGGCCGAAGCCGAGGCCCATCATGCGGTCGGCGAAGATCACCGTCTCCTTCTGGCCGCAGTGACGATAGACGGCATCGATCACGTTCGTGATCTCCTTCTTCGTCAGCAGGCGGTTGATCAGCGAGAACGGCAGGTTCGGGTGCCGCGGGAAGATCTCCGACAGCAGCATGCGGCCCGGCGTGGTGCCGATGACCCGGGTCGCCAGCTTGCCCTCGTCGTCATAGACCTCGAGCCGCGCCTTGATCCGCGTGTGCAGGGTCACCGCCTTGGCCTCGAGCGCGTGCAGCAGCTCGGCGGTCGAGCCGAACGCCATGCCGTCGCCCGGCTGCCCGTCCGCCTCCATCGTCAGGTAGTAGAGGCCGAGCACGATGTCCTGGCTCGGCACGATGATCGGCTTGCCGTTGGCGGGGCTGAGGATGTTGTTGGTGGACATCATCAGCACGCGCGCCTCGAGCTGGGCTTCCAGCGACAGCGGCACGTGGACCGCCATCTGGTCGCCGTCGAAGTCGGCGTTGAACGCGGTGCAGACCAGCGGATGCAGCTGGATCGCCTTGCCCTCGATCAGCACCGGCTCGAAGGCCTGGATGCCGAGGCGGTGCAGGGTCGGCGCGCGGTTCAGCATCACCGGATGCTCGCGGATCACCTCTTCGAGGATGTCCCAGACCTCCGGCCGCTCCTTCTCCACCATACGCTTCGCCGCCTTG
>Ga0335080_10006950_pt1 | contig 11710 bp, 10 predicted proteins | sample Lox_Sample_34_FD_206720 | JGI IMG/M metagenome (GOLD analysis project Ga0335080, IMG submission 206720) | Soil microbial communities from Loxahatchee National Wildlife Refuge, Florida, United States - Lox_Sample_3.4 | ecosystem: Environmental > Terrestrial > Soil > Wetlands | place: USA...
GAGAACCTGAAGCGTGCCATTGACCTGGAGCCCCGGAACCGGATCTCAGCACGGCAGGATGCAGACTTCGGTGGATTCTCAAGCCATCCGCAGATTCAACAATTACTGTTCCCCGACAAGACGGGCGCGGTTTAAGCACTGCGCTGAGCCGGCGGGCGCCGTCCAGTGGCGCGGGACGCACGGACATGCCTAAGTCTCCAGCTTCATCCGGATCCGTGGGAGGGGCGACGGATTCGTTGCGCGTGGTTTCCATCGGCGGCGGCACAGGACTCTCCGCGTTGCTGCACGGACTCAAACTGTACACGGGCGGGCACAGCCAGGCGCGGCGGGCCTGCCCGGTGGATATCGTGGCGGTGGTCACCGTCTCCGATGACGGCGGCAGCTCCGGCAGGCTCCGCCGGGAATTCGATGTCCTGCCTCCGGGCGACATTCGGAATTGCCTGGTGGCTCTTTCGGAGGACGAGGCCCTGCTTTCCCGTCTGTTCCAGTATCGCTTCGAGTCGGGACTGGGTCTAAAGGGACACAGCTTCGGCAACCTCTTCCTCACGGCCCTCACGCACATCACGGGAGATTTCCCCGACGCGGTAAAGGAATGTTCCGACGTCCTCGCCATCAAGGGCAAAATCTTTCCCGCGACGGCCTCGAGCGTGTCCCTCGAAGCCATCCTCGAGGACGGCCGCCGCGTGCAGGGGGAAACCAGAATCAGCAGAAGCCGGCGACGGATCGAGACCGTGCGCCTCCGTCCACGCCGGTGCCGCCCGCTGCCCGACACGCTGGCCGCCATCGCCGATGCAGACCTCATCACCCTGGGGCCGGGTTCGCTGTTCACGAGCGTCATTCCGAATCTCCTGGTGACCGGGATTGCCGATGCCATCCGGCGTTCTCCGGCGGTCAAGGCTTATTTTGTGAACCTGATGTGGCAACCCGGTGAAACCACCAGTTTCACGGCCTCCGATCACATCGCCGCCATCCACCGCCATGCCGGAGGAAAGCTGCTGGACTACGCCGTGCTCAACACGCGTGAGATCCAGCCCACGCTACGCCGCCGCTACGCCCGCCAGCATTCCGAACAAGTGGAGAACGACTTCGACACCATCGGCGCCATGGGCGTGAACGTGGTCTGCGGGGACCTGGTGCAGGAATCGGGCCTGGTGCGGCATAATTCCGAGGCCATTGCCGCCATTGCGGTGGAACTGGCTGCGGAAGGCCGCGAGCGCCGGCTTATGTCGCGGTAGCTGCACCCCGCATTGAATAATAGTGGGCATGGATACTCCTGTAACGGTCGTGATCCTGGCCGCTGGTTTGGGCACGCGGATGAAATCGCGTCGCGCCAAGGTGCTGCACGAGGCGGGTGGCCGGACACTGATCGAGCACACCGTGGACACCGCGCTCTCGCTGGCTGCGCCGGAGCGCGTGTTTGTCGTGGTCGGCCACCAGGCTGAACAGGTGCGCAGCGTGGTGGAGGGGCGCGGCGTCCGCTTTATCCAGCAGACCGAACAGAAGGGAACGGGTCATGCGCTGATGGCCGGCCGCGATTCCCTGGCGCATCTTGGCGGTCTGCTGGTGGTGTACTACGGCGACTGCCCTCTGATTCCGCCGGCGCTGATTGCCTCCTTGGCGGCTCATCAAGAGCGTTCGGAGGCTGCCGCGACTCTCGTCACCGCCGAACTCGAAGATCCGACCGGCTACGGCCGCGTGATTCGCGATGCCTCAGGCACGGTGCGCGCCATCGTGGAGCAGAAAGCTGCGACACCGGAACAACTGGCCGTTCGCGAAGCGAACGTGGGTATCTATTGCTTCGAGGCCGGACCGTTCTGGAAACATATCGACGAGCTGCGCCCCGACAATCCGGCCCGTGAATATTACCTCACCGACATGATCGAGATCTTCGTCCGGGCCGGCCACACGATTGACGCTCACCGCGCCGGCAATCCAATGGAACTGCTAGGAATCAACAATCGCGTGGAATTGGCTGCCGCCGACCGCACTTTTCGCGACCGCAAAGTGCGTGAGTTGATGCTGGCCGGCGTTACGGTGGAGAAGCCCGAGACCGTGAGCGTGGATCACTCGGTTTCGATCGGCATCGACACGGTGATTGAACCCTTCGCGCAGATTCTCGGAAACACGAAGATTGGCGAAGCCTGCCGTGTCGGGGCTTGCTCGATTGTCCGCGACTCCGAACTGGCTGACGGCGTTCAAGTAGGCCCGTTCACCATGATTGACGCCACTCGCGCGGGAGCAGGCGCCCAGATCGGGCCGTACTCGCGGCTTCGAGTGGACAACGACGTCGCTGCAGGCGCGCACATCGGGAATTTTGTGGAGTTGAAGAAAACCCGGATGGGGGCGGGCGCGAAGGCCAATCACCTGGCCTATCTGGGCGACACGATCATCGGCGAGAACGTCAACATCGGCGCGGGCACCATCACGTGCAATTATGACGGCCGCGCCAAACATCAGACTAAAATCGGCAAGGGCGTTTTCGTGGGCAGCAATGCGACATTGGTTGCGCCCGTCGAGATCGGCGACGGCGCATATCTTGCGGCTGGTTCGGTGATCACCGATCCGGTACCGCCGGATGCGCTCGCCCTGGGCCGTGCCCGGCAGGTCACCAAGGAAAACTGGGCGCAAAAGCGCAGAGAGAAAACCCCGGCAAAGAGCTAATCTCATGCCGCAGCATCAACCGTCCCAAGCTGGACGACCGCACTATCAGAAAGCTGATGGCTTGCGTCGTTGTGCCGCGGGCGACCGCGCTCTCGAAGCGATTTTCACCTAACGAAGCGGACTAGCGCGTTATTAACCTTTTTCAGCATTCACATCAGTATTTGGGAGGCTTATCATCGGGCCAGTGAAAGCGGCTCCCAACGAAGCGAAAAGTGTGACGCGGCAAAGACAGGCTCTGGATATTGGCCAGACCGGTGAAGATGCCTCGAAGCTTCGGGCCAGCCTTCACAAGCGCATCATCGGCCAGAACCACGCCATCCAACAAATCGTCAGCGTTTATCAGACATACGTGGCCGGCATGCACAGTCCGTCGCGTCCTGTGGGAAGTTTTCTGTTTCTGGGACCCACCGGCACTGGAAAAACGCGCCTGGTGGAGTCTATGGCCGAGAGCCTGGTGGGCGATGCGCGGGCCATGGTCAAGATTGACTGCGCGGAGTTTCAGCATAGCCACGAGATCGCCAAGCTGGTGGGCTCTCCTCCGGGTTATCTGGGCCATCGCGAGACGCATCCGCTCCTCTGCCAGGAGACTCTGGATCAGCATCACACGGAAAAAGTGAAGTTGAGCTTCCTGCTCTTCGACGAAATTGAAAAAGCCAGCGACGCGCTGTGGAACTTGCTGCTGGGCGTTCTGGACAAAGCCAGCTTGACGCTGGGCGATACCCGCCGCGTGGATTTTTCGCAGACTATGATTTTTATGACCAGCAACCTGGGGGCGTCGGAGATGAATACCATCCTTCGGCCCAGCTTGGGTTTCGGCGCGGGCGATAAGGAACGAGAGCAGCAAGCGGGCCGGCTGGACGAAGACACCACGGACAAGCTTTCGCGCGCCGGAGTGGAAGCGGCCCGCAGACGCTTCACGCCGGAGTTCATGAATCGCCTGGATAAAGTCGTGGTGTTCCGGCCGCTGGCGGATGCTGAACTCCGCCAGATCCTGAACCTGGAGTTGAACCTGCTGCAGCAGCGAATCTTCAGCTCGTCCACGCCCAATCCTTTCTTCTTCGCTCTCACCGCGACGGCAAAAGACTTCCTGCTCCGCGAAGGTACCGACCTGAAGTATGGGGCGCGACACCTGAAAAGGGCCGTGGAGCGCGAACTGGTGGATCCGTTGTCGAATCTAATCGCCAGCGGCCAGGTGCGCGGCGGTGACCTGATCAGCATCGATTTCATACCGGCGACAAACACCTTGGCGTTCTTCAAGGAAGCCGAGAACGTGCCTGAACACGCGGTTTTCAAATTGTGGAATCTCTCCGGAAGCGACGGCGCCAGGAACCACGCCATCGCCGCGGAGGCCGAGTTGATGCAGGCGGCGCTGCCCTTCCTGGAACTGGAGCACAAGGCCCTCACCGCCACCGAGCACCCCTGAGCGCACGCCAAAGCGCACACGCTCCGGATTACGGCTTCGTGCCGGACGGGCGGCCGGATGTGGGCGAGAGAAGTGAGAGCCCGCGGCTACCTCCCGCGAAACACCGGCTTTCTCTTCTCCTGAAAGGCCTTGACGCCTTCGCGGAAATCCGCGGACTCATAACAAACTTTCTGCGTCACGGCCTCGAAGTCGAGGGCTTCGGCGAGCGGGTGAGACTCGCCGTACGTGAGAGCGCGCTTGATGCCGGCAAATGCCAACAAGGCGCCGGAGCTCAACCGCGCGATCCACTGATCCACGACACCGTCCAGGTCTTTGAGCGGCACTACGCAATTCACCAGCGCCCACTCGGCGGCCTGCTGCGCGTCGATAATCGCGCCCGTAATCATCCACTCGAATGCCTTGGGATAGCCGATCATGCGCGGCAGAAAATACGTGCTGCCGCCATCGGGAATCAATCCGATCTTGCTGAACACCTGGCCGAACTTCGCGTCGGTGGATGCAATGCGGATGTCGGCCGCCAGCGCGTAGTTGCACCCGATACCCACCGCGTGGCCGTGCACGCGCGCGATCACCGGCTTGGACATCTCCCGCAGGGCGAGAACCGTCGGATTCGCTACGGTGCGGAGAAATTCGGTGACATCGCCGCCACCCGGTTTCGCGGTGCTCAGATCGGCGCCCGCGCAAAACGAGTCGCCCGCACCGGTTATGATCACCACTTTGCTTTCGTCCCGCGCGGCTTCCTGAACCGCTTCGAGCAGCCGCTCAGCGGTCGCGCGGTCCACTGCGTTGCGGCGTTCCGGTGCGTTGAAGGTGATGCGTTTGATTCCGTTTTCAAGTGTTACCAGCAGTCTGGGTTCAGCAGCCATAGGGCAATCTTACCGGAAGATGGACTTCGCGATCATGGCGTGCACGCCTTTATTTCCATCCACCAGTTGCGTAATGCAAAAATCCGCGGCGGAGCTCGCGAGCATATAGGCGTCGTCCCGGGTCAAGTGCTTTTCGGTTACCAGAAAGTCAATCATCTCGAGAGCGGCCATTCGCGTGGCTTCCCGCAGGTCTTCGTGAAGCCCCATGGTGATGTAGTGCGTGGGCGTTTCGCCGCGCGGCCAGCGGAGGTGCAGGTCTTTGCGCACGATGAACTGAAATACGCCGGTCAGCGAAGTCTCCAGCGCCGTGATGTCCACTTCGCCATCTCCCTGCGCCGCGTGGCCGTCACCGGCCTCGAATAGCGCGCCCGCTGCGTGCACGGGAATGTAAAGCGTGGCGCCCGCGACCAGTTCCTTGTTGTCGAGATTGCCCGCATGGATCCACGGCGGTGCGCTGCTGATGCGGCCATTGGCCTCCGGCGGGGCCACGCCCATGCTGCCGAAAAAGGGACGGAGAGGAATTTCGATGCGGTCAGAGAACCGGCCGACCATGCGCTCGCGGTCCAGCGGAACGATCTTGATCCGCGAGTAAGGAAAATCATCGGGCAGAAACCCGGCGCCGGGACGGAATCCGTTGTACGCGTACGGAATGGCGAGCCGGATCTCTTTGATCCGCACCTCCAGCGTGTCGCCGGGCTCGGCGCCTTCGATATACACGGGCCCAGTGAGAATATGGCCGCCCGGCCCCTTATCGGTCACTTCGTTGTAGATGGCGCGTAGGGCTGGTTCAATTTCCGCGGGTGAGACGCCGGCAGCTTCAAGGCGCGCTGGGCTGTTGGTAACCAGCGTCTCCATCTCAACCGTATCGCCGGAGTGCACGCGTAACACGGGCGCGGCACTGGCGGAATAATAGCCCCACACCACGGTCTTCGGACTGGCCGTCAGCTTGTAGGTGTTGGGTTGTTGAGCCAGAGCGGCAGCCGATGCGATCAACAGAACTAGCTTGCGCATAACGCACATCATTCTACATGGCTGTGCAGCGCAAGTTGATCGTGCGCGAAGCAGAGAGTAGAGTGTCTGAGGGAGTTCTTCGTGAGTTTTTCAGCGTTATTGCATTCGGTCAGCTACGCCGGCCTGTGGGGGCAGGCGCAGCTCGCGCTCGATCCGTTCATCGACAAGGCCGCCGATCTCGGCTACGAGGGTGTGATGCTGATGGCCAAGCGCCCGCACCTTTCGCTTCTGGATTACGGCCCCAGCGAACGCGCGCAGGTGCGTAAGCATCTGGAGAAGCGCAAACTGCGCGACCTTTGCATTGCCGGCTACAACAATTTCACCGGAGATCTGGAGCACGGGGATATCCCGCAGCGAGAAATTCAGGTTCACTACATCACCGAACTGGCGCGCCTCACGCACGACCTCGGCGGAAGTCTGGTGCGCATCTTCACCGGTTACGAGAACCGTTCCGGAAGCTACAGCGCGCAATGGAACCTGGTGGTGACCGCTCTCAAGGAGTGCGCGAAGCGCGCCAGCGAGTTCGGCGTGACCATCGGCGTGCAGAACCACCACGATATCGCCGTGGGTTATGAGAGCCAGTACGATTTGATCCAGGCGGTCGGCGAGCCCAACTGCAAAGCGTTATTCGACGCCTGGGCGCCGGCGCTCCACGGCGAAGATCTCGACGCCGCCGCGCGCAAGCTGGCGCCGGTCACCGCGCATACGACCATCGCTTCTTATCAGAAGCGGCCGCGGTATCATTACGATCCGGCCGTGGTGAACTACACGGCCGTCACGCCGTATGTGCAGGCCGTACCCATCGACGAAGGCTTTATCGATTACCGCAAGTTTCTAGGCGCGCTGAGCGCCGGAGGATTCCGGGGCAGCGTGGCTTACGAAATGTGTTCGCCGCTAATGGGCGGCGGATCGATGGAGAATCTGGACCGCTACGCAGCCCGCTTCCTGGAATTCTTCCACGAATTCCGCGAGCGCACGGGCTCGGTCGCGGCAGACTGAGAGACAACTTTTATGAATCGCAGAACGTTTATCCAATCCTCCGCCATCGCTATGGCTTCCGGGATGACCGCGCGTGGCGCGAATGATCGTATCAACGTCGCGGTCGTGGGCCTGCGCGGCCGCGGGCGCGACCATATCACCTGTTACTCCAAGCTTCCCCAAGCACGAATTGCTGCGGTGTGCGACATCGACCAGGCGCAGATCGAGCGCGCCGTGCAATTCACCGATAAGCTCACTGGCGCCAAGCCGCAGAAGACTTATCAGGACATTCGCAAGCTTCTCGACGACAAAGACGTCGACGCCATCTCCATCGCGACGTGCAACCACTGGCACGCCTTGGCCACGATCTGGGCCTGCCAGGCGGGCAAAGATGTGTATGTCGAAAAGCCCGCGAGCCACGAAATCTGGGAAGGCCGCAAGATGGTGGAAGCGGCGCGCAAGTACAACCGCATCGTGCAGGTGGGCATGCAAAGCCGCACCACCGAGCACAAAATCCGGGCGATGCAATTGCTGCATGAGGGCGCCATCGGCAAGGTCTACCTGGCGCGAGGACTCTGCTACAAGCGGCGCAAATCGATTGGCCACCAGCCCGACGGACCCGTTCCAGCCGGCGTGGATTACAACGTTTGGCTCGGCCCAGCCCCCATGCGGCCGTTCAATCCCAACCGCTTCCATTACAACTGGCACTGGTTCTGGGACACCGGCAACGGCGATATCGGCAACCAGGGCGTACACGAGATGGATATCGCGCGCTGGGGGTTGAACAAGAACACCCTACCCTCGACTGTCACTTGCGAGGGAGGCAAGTTCGTCTACGACGACGATCAGGAAACACCCAATACGGAACTTGCCATTTTCAAATACGACGATTGCGAACTGCAGTTCGAAGTGCGCGGCCTGTTGACGGGCGGCGAAGGCGGCGTGGAGTACGCCAAGGATAACAACGGGTTCGTCGGCAACATGTTTTATGGCAGCGAGGGATGGATGTCGGTGGACCTCCGCGGATTTCAAATCTACCTGGGCGAAGACCGCAAGCTGGCGCAGGAGATGAAACATGTAGAGCCGGAAGAGTGGCCCACCACGCCGCACGTCGCGAACTTCTTGAAAGCGGTACGCAGCCGCAACCAGAAAGACTTAACCTGCGACATCGAGGAAGGCCACCTCTCGGCTGCCCTCTGCCACATGGCGAACATCAGCTATCGCACCGGACGCAAGCTTCACTTCGATCCGAAGGCCGAGCGTTTCGTCAGCGATGAAGACGCGAACCGGTATATCACGCGGAAATATCGGGAACCGTTCGTCGTGCCCGAAAAAGTCTAACGCTACTTACAGCTCATCTCGATCAGCCGTTCAGCATGCTTCAAGGCTTCCGCGGTGAGTTTCTGGCCCGACAGCATGCGGCCAATTTCCCGCGTCCGGGAAGCGCCGTCCAATTCCTCGATGGCCGTCACCGTACGCCCTTTCTGTTCGCTCTTCTCAACTACGTAATGGTGATCGGCGAAGCACGCGATCTGCGCCAGGTGCGTCACGCACAGCACTTGGTTGGCCACCGCCAGCTTTTTCAGGCGGCGCCCGACCCCTTCGGCCACGCCGCCGCCAATTCCCGCGTCGACTTCGTCGAAAACCAGCGTACGCATGGTTGAGCCAGCGCGCGCCGGGGCCGCAACGCAGGTCTTGAGCGCGAGCGCAATTCGCGAGATCTCGCCGCCAGAAGCAATTTTGTCGATGGGCTTCGGCTCCTCCCCGAGGTTGGGTGACACCAGGAACTCAACGGCATCCTTACCGGAAGCCGATGCATCCCCCGGGCGAATCGCGATCTGAAAACGGGCGCGCTCCATCGCCAACCCCGCCAGTTCCGCCTCTACTCGCTTGGCGAGCTTCGACGCGGCTTCCTTGCGACGCGCACTCAGATTCGCGGCGAGTGCATCGTACTCGGCGGTCAGCTTCCGCCGCTCGGCCCGCAGGCGCTCCATCCGCTCGCCCGCGTGCTCCACGGCATCGACGTCACGCTTTACCTGCTCGAGGTAGCCGAGAATCTCTTCGATGGTGGCGCCATACTTGCGCTTGGCTTTGTCGATGGCCGCGAGCCGGGATTCGATCTCCTCCAGGCGCCCCGGGTTGGCTTCCAGGCCGCCCAGGTAATCGCGCAGGGCATAAGAAGCTTCAGCCAGCGCGATTTCCGCGGGCTTCAGGCTCTCGCGAATCTCACCGAGCGCCGGATCGATGCGGCCCAGTTCTTCCAGTTTCTTGGCTGCGAGTTTTGCCAGGGCCGAAGCCGATTCCGGCGAATCATACAGAGCCGCGTACGCAGCACCGGCGGTTTCCAGGATCCGGCCAAGGTTTTGCAAAACGCGCCGCTCGTTCTCAAGCGTCAAATCCTCTCCGGCCTGCAAGCGCAGGCTTTCAATCTCGCGGCGCTGGAATTGCCAGAGATCCAGCAGGCGGAGTTTTTCCTGTTCGGTCCGCTCCAACTCCGCCAGCTCGGATTCGACCAGGCGCACCGTTTGGTAGCTTTCTGAGACCTCCGCCACCGCCTTGTGCAATCCGGCGAACGCATCGAGCATCTCGCGCTGCGTTTCCGAAGAAAAAAGTAGCTGCTGATCGTGCTGGCCGTGAATATCTCCCAGGTGCGGAGCCAGATCGCGGAGCAGCGCTACCGTGGCAGGACGGCTGGAAACAAACGCTCGAGATTTCCCTCCCGCCAGCACCTCGCGCTCGATGAGCAGTTCACCGTCTTCGGTCTCGAAGCCGGCCGGCTCGAGGATCCCGCGCAGCGCAGCGCTGTCGCGCACTTCAAAAATACCGGCAACGCGCGCCCGCTCTTCACCCGAGCGGACCATTTCGGCCGAGGCCCGTCCGCCAAACAGAAGCCCGAGGGCATCCACCACGATGGATTTTCCGCTGCCGGTCTCTCCCGTCAGCAGGTTCAGTCCCGTATGGAATCGCACACGCAGACGGTCCACCACCGCGTAGCTCTCAACGGTCAGCTCCACCAACATCGAGCCGATTATACGAACTTTCGGCGGCCGCTCCCGAAGACCGCGCCGTATCGCCGAAATTGGCTTGCGCCACGGCCTTTCCACGACAAACATTTGCATATGAGATTGTTCTTCGCAGTTTCCGAATTGTCGTAAGAGTTCTTATGCTACATTTGCAAGTGAAGGAGACAGTTTGGTTCCAGCGATCCCCGGGCTTTTTCTGCAAACGAGTTTGTGGGAAATGGTGGGCCGCGCCACCCCACTTACCTTCGCCGTACTGCTGATATTATTGGCGTTTTCCATCTTTTCCTGGACCATCATTTTTGCCAAGTGGAGCGCGTTCCGCCGGGCGCGAAGGACCGATGCCCGGTTTCTACGCGCGTTCCGCAAAGCCAACGGCCTGGATTCGGTGGTGATGGCGAGCGAGCAGTTCCGCCCGTCGCCGCTGGTGGCGGTCTTTGACTTCGGTTACGAAGAGGTCACGCGTCAGGTGAAGTCGCGCGGAACGATCAACAACAAGGTAGCGCTCGAACGCACCCTGCAACTAGGCACCAGCGAGGAAATCGCCAAGCTCGAACGCAACATGAGCTGGCTCGCCACCACGGCGTCGGTCAGTCCGTTCATCGGGCTGTTCGGCACGGTGCTGGGCATCATTCGATCTTTCGAGCAACTCCAGCAAGCCGGCAGCTCCAGCCTGCGCGCCGTGGGTCCGGGCATTTCGGAGGCGCTGATCGCGACCGCCGTCGGCCTCGCGGCCGCCATTCCTGCCGCAATTTTCTACAACATCTTCGGCCACGCGATTAAGGAGATCGGCGCGCGCATGGACGACTTTGCGATGGAGTTCCTCAACATGACCGAGCGCACCTACGGAGAGTGAGCCATGGGCATCTCAGTGAACGGCGGTGGCGGCTCATCGGGCAGGCGGCGGTCTTACGGGACCACGGCGCTCTCGGAGATCAACGTCACTCCGTTTGTCGACGTCGTGCTGGTTTTGCTGATCATCTTCATGATTACGGCGCACGTCATGGAGGTTGGCTTCCAGGTCGATGTCCCCAAGACCAAGTACGTCAAAGACAGCGCCCGGGAGTTGCCCGTTATTCACATGACGCGCGACGGCGATACCTACCTCAACGACAAAGACATTAACATCCACGATATTTCCGCGACCGTCAAAACCCGGTTCCCTGGCCAGGCGGTGTACCTGCGCGCGGACCGGGGCGCCACGTGGGACCTTGTGGCGCAGGTGATGAGCGAGCTCGCCGACGCTGGGATTCAGATCAACGCCGTAACCCAGCCGGAGGACTCAGCGGAAAAACGAAGGCGGTGATGGCGCCCCACGTCGACATTCTCGAACAAGCGGATTCGCTGAAAAGGCCATTGCTGGGCTCTGTGGTTTTGCATGCCTCGGTGGCAGCGGCGGTGGTTCTACTTTCGTATGCAAACGTCAACCACGCCTACTGGGGCAGCAACACACCTGGCGGCGGCTCGGTGGCGATCAATGTCCTGCACCAGATTCCCATGCCGGCCAACAGCGGGGCCATCAATCCCGTCGCCAACGACACACACTCGGAGGCTCCGGAGCCCAAGCCGGACACGGTGAAGCGGACGAAGGTCAAAGAACCGGAGCCGGATGCCATCCCGCTGAAGAGCCGCGAGGCACCGAAGAAACCATCCACCAAAGCGTCGAGCTTGAACAAATACCGCGCGAACCAGATCGACCGCCCTAACCAGGTTTACAGCGAGGAAGGTCAAAAGCTGGTCAGCCCGATGTA
>Ga0335080_10006951_pt1 | contig 11710 bp, 13 predicted proteins | sample Lox_Sample_34_FD_206720 | JGI IMG/M metagenome (GOLD analysis project Ga0335080, IMG submission 206720) | Soil microbial communities from Loxahatchee National Wildlife Refuge, Florida, United States - Lox_Sample_3.4 | ecosystem: Environmental > Terrestrial > Soil > Wetlands | place: USA...
CAGCGCTGCCAGTCGTAATCGTTCAGCCAGTAGCGGGACAACGCCTGGATCGTCGCGAGCTGCACGCCCTGCGAGCGATCTGCGACCAGTTCCTTGGACGGCGTGCGCGCATCGCCGATGCGGCGGCGCAGATCCTCCAAGGCCGCGTCCGGAATGTCAACGTGAAAGGCGCGAATCGCCGTGGCGCCTGACTGGTCGGTCGTGACGGACATGTGGGTCTCCTCGCTTGGTGGCGAGGTCAAGCCTCCTCGCCGGGAGTGCTCGTTGCGCCCGTGAAAACCCTGGTCTGCACGCGGGTCTCAACGGGCTCCGCGACTGACGCCGCTCCGGCGCGCGGCGTCGTGGCCTCGAGCAGCAACTGTCCGAATAGCGCGACCGCCATCAGGGCGACGAAGACAAGCGGCGGAATGCGACCGCCGGCTGCGGCGAGGGCGAAGGCAAATGTGGTCAGGAACAGTCGGCTGAGAAAGGTGCGGTCGCGCAGCGAGGTCCATTCGGCTCCGATGTGGATGACCGCCAGAGACAGCGCGAAGGCGCCGATTCCGCCGGCCATGGCCCACCGGGCGCCGGCGGCCAGGCTCGGGTTGGTTGCGTCCACGATGGCGAGTCGGGTGCCTTCTCCGAACGCGGCCACGCCGGCCAGCAGGGTGAAGTGGGCGTACACGTAGATAAGCCCGAGTGCGCCGCGACCAACCACCGAGGTGTCGGCGAGGTCGAAGTAGATCCACCACAACGACAGGGCCATGACGAAGCTGATGCCCGCGACGATCCAACAGACGGCGGTGAACTCGAATCCGGCCACTCCCGCCACGACGGCGGCCAGCGACTCGCCGAGCACGATGATGAAGAAGGTGCCGAACCGCTCGGTGAGGTGTGAAATCACGATCGCGGCCCCGTCGAGTGCCCTCCAGGCGCGGGTCGGTATGGCGAGGTCGATCAGCATCGCCACACACCAAGCGACGTAGCGATACGGACTCGGCAGGAAGATGGACAGGAACCAGAGCCCGGTCGTGAAGGAGTAGCCGGCGATGTATATCTCGGTGAGGGTGCGGCCTCGCCCGTCGATGTGGTGCCGGGCGCGCGCGTACAGCCCGATCAGGAGCGTGCGCAGAACCACGTATCCGGCGGCGAACCCGGCCGATCCGCCCTGACCCTCCATCACGCGATGGAGGTTGACCGCGATGGCCGCAATAGCCAGCATCGCGCCCGACTTGGCGAGCCGGAAGATCAGGTCATCCGTGTCGAAGCGGTTGGCGTACAGCGCGTACAGGACCCAGGCCCAGATGACCACGACGAACAGGGCCAGGAAGCGGGCGAACACCGGCGCGGAGGGATCCTGAGCCAAGGCGGCGCCAAGCTCGCTGACCGCCGCGACGAACACGAGGTCGAAGAACAGCTCGAACCACGTCGCGTGTCGCTCCTCGCGTGGATCGGCGATCGTGCGCAGACGCGGGGGATCGAGGCGAAACGTCCCCCCGGCACCGACGAGACGCCCCGGCTTGGAGGCAGTTATGGCTTGGGTGTCGAGACCGGAAGCCGACTCGGGCGAGGTGGCGGTCACCTGGGCACTTCGTCGAGATCCAGATTGCGGTCGGGCCCGTGCGGGACGACTTGCTGGCCCGGCGCCAGATGCTGCACGGCACCGTCGATCTCGACGATCACCTTGTCAGGCTCGAACGAGATCATGTCCGAGATCCGGGCCACCTCGTAGTACGGGTCGGGATACGACCAGGCCGCGCGCCTCGCCTCACCGATGTCGTAGTAGCTGCACAGTCCCTTGTACGGACAGAACGTCTGCAGCTCGATCGGTTCGAGCTCCGCCTCGTCGACGTCGGCGCGAGGCACGTACCACCGCGGCGCGAAGCCTGACTCGTAGAGCACGAGTGGCCGATGTGACTCGGCCACTGGATGCTCGCCGGCGCGGACGACCAGATGCCGGGAGGTCTGACGGATGTCGATCCGGTGATAGGCGTCGGCGGCGTGGCCGACGATCCGCTCGTCCTCTTCGTAGAAGGCGTCCATGGCGTGCCACGCGAACGCGACGCGGTCGGCGAGGATGTCGGCGAAGGGCGGAAGAGCGGTGTGCTCCCACGCCGCGCGCGCCGCCGAGCGATCCGCGAGCGTGACCGCGTACCAGGCCGTCCGTCCGAGGTCGCGGTGATCCGTCGTGCGGTGGGTGGGCTCAAGCACCCCGCGGACGACGTCCACACGAGGGAAGTACGCGACCGGGTAGCGGCCCGGCTCGTGGAGCAGCACGACGTCATCGCTCTGGGCGATCCAGGTGCCGGCGAACCGGACGCGCATCCGCCGGCGGAGCGGCTCTGCGTAAACCAGGCGCTCGGGCAGTGGGTCGGGCACCAGAAACCGTCCGACGGCTCCGGGTGCCAGCGGCCCTTGTTGCCAAGACAAACCCACCGTAGTCAGGCCGGTGCCGGCTGACGATCAGCCGGCGCGTAGAACTGCGCTTCGCCGTTCCCGAACGACCAGTTGTCGGCGGCGGTCTCCATCACGCAGATCAGGACGTCTTCGGGGCTGACCCCGGGGCTGGTCTCGAGACGCTCGACGATCCTCCGGTACATCGCGCTCGATCCCGAGAAACGGCCCTCCGGCGTCTTGCCGTTGCGGATTGCGATTCGGGTCACGCGCATGTCAGGAGCTCTTCAGGGCGGGCTCGACCATTGCCGGCCCTGAATAGCGCTCGATCAGCTGATCGGCGATCGCGTCCAGGTCGTCACCGATGTAGGTCGGCTGGGGTCCGACGTCGAGCGGAGCGTTGCCGGCTCGGAGGATGAGGCCGGCGTGCCATCCGGCTCCCAGCGCGCCAATCGTGTCCCAGACGTGTGAGGCAATGAGGCAGATGTCGCCCGGGTCGATGTCGAGTGCTTCGGCCACCGAGTGGTAGGCCTCCGGAGCCGGCTTGTGTCGCCGCACGGTCTCGTCGACGCTGAAGCGCCGCTCGAACAGATCGATGATTCCGCCCTGCTCGAGCTGGCGCCTGGAGATCTCGAGCGTGTTGTCGGTCAGCGTGAACAGGCGGAACCCGTGGTCGCGGAGCCGGCGCAGCGCAGTGGGGACCTCGGGATGGGGCGGCATGGAGGCGAACCGGTCGGTGAGCTCAACGGCGTCGTCGTCGCTGATTGCGAGGCCGCGGGTCGCGGCGAGCATCCGCAGCACCGCGGCGCCGATGTCGGTGAACGGCACGTAGACCTCCGCCAGGGTGAGCGCCTCGGAGTAGGTGATCAGCCCCGCGAACCAGAGCCTCATGGCCGCAGGGTCATCGAAGATCCGCTCGAACGTGGGTTGGAGACTCTCAAGGTCGAGCAGCGTCTCGTTGACATCGAAGACGATGATCGGTTGCTGAGTCACAGGGGGCCTTTCGTCGCTTGACGATCTAGTGACGACCGGCGGGTCCTTCTTACCCGGTAAGAAACGCCGCTGGGATGACACCAACGGCTCACACGAAACTGCTCGCGAAATCAGGGAGAACGCATGACGTCATACCGAACGATCGAGGTCGACGGCACCGAAGTCTTCTACCGCGAGGCGGGGGATCGGTCGGCGCCGACGCTTCTGTTGCTGCACGGCTTCCCGAGCTCGTCGGCGCAGTACGACCAGCTCATGCACCGCCTCGCCGGTCGCTATCACATGATCGCGCCGGACTATCCGGGGTTCGGACAAAGCCCGGCGCTCGCCGGAACCACGACGTTTGATCGCCTCGCGGACGTCATCGACGCGTTCACCGATGCGGAGAGTCTCGACCGCTTCAGCCTGTACATGTTCGACTTCGGCTCGCCGGTGGGCTTCCGGATCGCCACGCGTCATCCAGAGCGAGTCGAGGCGCTGATCCTCCAGAATGGCAACGCGTACGAGGTCGGTCTGGGCCCGGGCATGCGGGCCCTGGAGCCGTACTGGAAGGATCGCGCCGGCAACGAGGCGGCAGTCCGTGGATTCCTGACCCTCGACGTGACGCGCTCACAGTACCTGGACGGGGTTGCCGACCCGACGATCGTCAACCCCGACTTCTGGGAGCTCGACCAGCGCTATCTCGAGCTCCCCGGGCGTGACCAGGTGATGCTGGACCTGCTCTACGACTACCGGAACAACGTGACGCTGTACCCGAGCTGGCAGGAGTACATGCGGACGCACAAGCCGCCGGCGCTGCTTGCGTGGGGCCGCAACGACGCTTTCTTCCCGCCCGAGGGAGCGAGGGCGTATCTGGATGATCTCCCTGACGCCGAGCTTCACCTGCTCGACACGGGTCATTTCGCCACGGCGACGCACAACGACGAGATCGCCACGCTGATCACGGTGTTCCTCGAGAGTCACGTGGTGTCGCCCGCGGCGGTGTGAGGACGAACGAGGTGAGCGAAGGGCACTCGGTCGATCGCGATTCGGCGCTGTGGCTGGAGCGCCTGCGTCGAGGACACCCTCGCCACGATGAGACGGTCGCCAAGCTCCACGACGTCCTGCTCCGCATCGCCCATCACGAGCTCTCGCGGCGGGGCCGCCAGCTGAAGTCGATCGGCGGCCCCGAGTACGACGATCTAGCCCAGCAGGCGGCCGACGACGCGCTGGTCAAGATCCTCGGCAAGCTGGACGAGTTTCGTGGGGCGAGCCGCTTCACGACCTGGGCGTACAAGTTCGTGATCTTCGAGGTCTCGGGCAGGGTGGCCCGGCACGCCTGGCGTACGCATCCACCCGGGCATCAGGAGCTCGACTTCGAGCGGCTGCCCGATTCCGTGGCGCCCCGCGCCGGCGACCGGCTCGAGCAGCGCGAGCAACTGCGGACCCTGTCGTCGGCGATCGGCGAGCTGACCCACCGCCAGCGAGAAGTGTTCGTCGCGATCGCCCTCAACAACGTTTCGATCGACCTGATGGCCATCCGGCTAGGCACCAACCGGAACGCGATCTACAAGAATCTGTTCGACGCCAGGCGTAACCTGCGCGCCAGGATGGCCGCTGCCGGACACCCGGTGCTGGAGGAGGACGCCGCCTGATGACCGATCACCGTGAGCTGGACGAGTTGCTACGCGCCGAGGACGGAGACGCCGGGTGCAGCGCGGGCGAGGACATCCTCGATGCCTACGTCGAGTTGGAGATCGCCGGAGAAGATCCGACGCTCGTGTACCCCGGCACCGCCGTCCACCTCGAGAGCTGCCCCGGCTGTCAGGCCGATCACGATGGCCTGCTCGAGGCCGCCAGGCGGTTCTCCGACGTCGGTCTCGAATAGCGCCTGGTGGTAAGAGCCCCTCCGCGGGGTGCACTAATAACCAACCGACGCTGAAAGTGAGAGATCGTGAGCCCATCCCGCCACAGCACGACCGATAGGTGGTCGGACCTCGGCCGCAGCGAGCTCATCGCGCTTGGGAGAACCCTCGTGACAGACCGATTGGTGGCGCTCGGGTGCGCGGTAGAGGAGCCGAGCGCCCTGACCGGCGGCACGCTGAAGGTTCAAACGCCGTCCCGGCGCTCCTTGGAGGGGTTCGTCTCGACCCAGCGGCTCGGCGGCTATGTGTTCTGGACCAAGCGCCGGCTGCAACCCGCAAACGATCGGTTCGCGGCCATCGTCCTCCTGGGTGATACGGACGAACCGTCTCTGTACCTGGTTCCGAGCACCGAGTGGCTGCACGCCTCACCGCCGCTCAAGGATCGTCCCAACATCGGCAAGCGGAGCGAGCCCGAGTACGGGGTATCGGTGGCTCGGTCGTCTCTCCCCGCGCTCGAGCGGTACGCGTGGAAGGACGCGGCAGCCGACTACTTCCGTTAGGGCCGTGGCAGACCGGTGGGCAACAGGGCGTGAATAGTCGTGCCCGCGTTAGCTGGGCTATCGATGTGAAGGCTGCCGCCGATGGCCTCGACCCGGTCGATCAGCCCGGTTAAACCGAAGCCGGCCGAGGCGTCCGCGCCACCGCGTCCGTCGTCGGTTACGGTCAGCTCGAGCCAGCCGCCCACCCCTCTCATGCTGACCTCTGCGCGCGACGCGTGGGCGTGCTTGGCCGTGTTGGTCAGCGCCTCCGACGCTACGTAGTAGGCGGTCACCTCGACCGGCTCCTCGAACCGGTCGGCGTCGAGGTCGATGCGCAGATCCACGGGCACGGCGGAGCGCAGGGCCAGCGAGCGGAGCGCCGGGCTGAGTCCGTCCTCCGACAGGACCGCCGGGTGCAGGCCCCGGGATAACTCGCGCAGGTCGTCGAGGACATCGCCCAGCCCCGCGCCGAGGTGGTGCAGCACGCGCTGGACCTCGCCGAGCTCGGGAGGCACCCTCGCCTCGGTGGCGCGGAGCTCGAGCCCGAGGGACACGAGCCGCTGCTGGGCGCCGTCGTGCAGGTCGCGTTCGAACCGCCGACGAGCCTCGTCTCCGGCCCGCACGATGCGCGCTCGCGATTCTGCGAGATCAGAGCGGCTCTTGGCATTGGCCACCGCCATGCCGGCGTGGCGACAGAACTCGGCCATGCGCGCCTCGGTGTCCGGCGGGAGCGGCTCCCGTTTGCGCGACAGGACCCCGATCACGCCCCACGGCACTCCCTCGACGACGATCGGGCTGGCGACCGAGGAACGGACGTCGAGCGCGCGGACGTGGGCCGCGATCTCTCCGGTCGAGTCGGCGTAATCCTCCTTGCGCTGGGGCATCCCGGTGCGCAGCACCTCCCCGGCGAGGTTCTCGCCGTCGAGCGGCAGCCGTTGGCCCAGCTCGATGCCGATCGGCCCGTCGCTCCATCGGGCGACGGTTGTCGCGTATCCGTCGTGCTCATAGCGGAGGATCGCCGCTGCATCGACGTCGAGCAGCACGCCGATCTCCTCGGCCAGCGCCGCGAACAGGTCATCGGGGGAGTGCTCGCCCGCCACGAGGGTTGCCACGCGCCGCAGCGCGGACTGCTCGGCGGCGAGCCGTTCGATCTTCGCGCGCGACTCGAGGTTCGAGATCGCCGTGGATACGAGCTCCGCGAACCGCGCGACGCGGTCCTCGATTCCGGGGGGCAGCGACCCCGCCGTGTACCCGACCGCCATCGCGCCCCACACCCGCCCGTCGACGACGATCGGGCCGCCGGCTCCGCAGCGCGCGCCCTCCCGGCGCAGGGCGGCGCCGACCGGACCGCCCACCACCGCAAAGTCTTCGACGCGGGATGGGCGTCCGGTACGGAACACCTCGTCGACCACGCTGCCGGGCGGGAGCGGAACGTTCAGGCCGACGGGCAGGACGTTCGCGGCCGTGCCCGATGAAGCCAGGATCGTGGCGCTGCCGTCCGTCTCGAACCGGACCGTCCGCACGGTGTTGACCTCCATCAGGCGACTCAGCTCCTCGGTGACCAGGGCGAACACCGACTCTGGCGATGCCTGACCGGCCACGAGTTCGGCCACGCGGCGGAGCGCGGCCTGCTCGGCGGCGAGCCTCTCCACCTTCGCGCGCGACTCGATGTTGGAGATGCCCGTGGAGACGAGCTCGGCAAACTCAGCCACGCGCTCCTCGCTTCCTGGCGGCAGGTGCTCAGCCGAGTCGGCCGCGACGACCATGGCACCCCATAGCTGCCCGTCGACCACGATGGGGCCTCCGGCGGCGCAGTGCACCCCCTCGTCGCGCAGCATGACGGCGACCGGCCCGTCGAGCGGCGAGTAGTCGTCGCGGCGCGCCGGGCGGCCGGTCCGGAGCACCTGGTCGGTGACGCTCCCCGCCGGCCAGGTGACGTGTGCGCCGGGCGGCATCCGGTCCATTCGCTTGCCGACCGACGCCACGACGGTGGTGCTCCCGTCGGCCTCGAACCGGACTGTCCTGACCAGCTTGACGCCCAGGAGGCGACTGAGCTCATCGGTCACGAGCGCGAACACCTGCTCTGGGCGCGCCTGCTGTGCGACGAGCTCGGCCACCCGTCGCAGCGCCGACTGCTCGGCCGCGAGTCTCGCAAGCTCGCGGATCTCCCCTTCTCGGTGCGCGGCCGCCGATCGGCGCATGCCGATGTCGCCCCATCGCAGCGTGGCCTCGACAAACTCGAGCAGCGCGGCGTCCGTCACCTCGAGCGCTCTGGCGACCGGATGCGCCTCCTCACGGACCACGTCCAGGCCGATCCGCCACGCCTGAAGCATCTCGTCCGCCGTTATCCCCTGAGCGAGCCGGGTCTCGCCGGAGACCCGGAAATGGCGGTCGTCACGGCCGCCCTCCGCGTTGAGGTCGCGGACCGCTTCGAGCAGGTTGCGTGTATTGGTCAACGTGACCGGGGTGAGCGCATCCGCAGGCACGTTGGCGTAAGACGGAAGCAGCTCCCGCATGCGTGCCACGCTCAGCCCGGTGATGCGCTCCACGTCGTCGAGGAGCGCCGCGGCAAGGCGCTGCACGGGGCCGCGAACCGCGAGCCCGGACGTCACCGGCTCGAGCGACACGGTGCAAAGGCTACGCCGAGTGGGCGGCTACCGATGACACAATCCCCACGGCCAGCTATGGAAACCATCCGGGTGGCGATCGCAGACGATGATCTGCTCGTGCGGCAGGGCATCGCCAGCGTGCTCGAACGCTCGCCCTTCGAGGTCGTGGGCCTGGCGGGAGACGGAGCCGAGCTGATGGCGTTGGTGCGCGAGCACGTTCCGGACCTCGTCGTGCTGGACATCCGGATGCCCCCGTCTCACACCACCGAGGGTCTCGATGCCGCGCAGGCGATCCGCGCGGAGTTCCCGCAGATCGGGATCCTGGTGCTGTCGGCGCACGTCGAGCTACACCGCGCGATGAATCTTCTGGCCGAGGGCCAGGGCGTGGGATACCTGCTGAAGAATCGCGTCACGCAGGTGAGCGACTTCGTCGAGACGCTCGAGCGGATCGCCGGCGGCGGCGCGGTCATCGATCCAGGATTGGTGACCGAACTCGTCGCGGCGCGACGATCCCAGGATCCTCTCAGCGATCTCACCCCCCGGGAGCGCGAGGTGCTGCGCCTGATGGCCGAGGGCCGCTCCAACGCCGGGATCGCACGCGTTCTGTGGGTGACCGAGGCCACCGTCGAGAAGCACGTGCACAGCATCCTCGCCAAACTCCGGCTCCCGGAGACTCCGGACGACCATCGCCGCGTGCTCGCGGTGATCACGTTCCTCGGCGCGACCTAGCGTCACTCGACCGCCAGAAGCCGTCGGATCGCGGCCGCGGAAAGATCGGATTTGCCCAGGAACCCAATCGCCGGGCTCGTCGCGATCAGATGCGCGTAGTCGGCCTCGTCGCGGGTCGAGATCAGGATGATCCGGGACCGTGCGCCGCGGAGGCCTTGCACGAGTTGTCGGGCCAGGTCGAAGCCGCTCTCCGGGCCGAGGTCGATGTCGACCAGCATCACGTCCGGTTGGTGCTGCTCCATCAGCGATACTGCCTCGTCACTGGTCCTGGCGAGCCCAACGACGGCGACACCCTCGCTCTGGAGCAGATCACTGGCGGCGCGCAGCACGGACGGGTTGTCGTCCACGATGACGCATCGCAGCGTCATCGCTCGCTGCCAACCGGGTGTCCCGCCGCGGCCAGCCTCGTCCGGAGGGTGCGCCTGGCATCAAAAAGGTTCTTGTAGATCGCGTTGCGGTTGGTGCCAAGCCTGACCGCCACGACGTCGATCGGCACTTCGTTCAGCGCGATGGACACGAACACCTCGCGCTGTCGATCGGTCAGGTCCCCGATGGCGCGGGACAGCACGGCGAGTTGCGCACGCTGCTCGAGCCGGTCCTCCGGTCGGCGAGCCAGAGGATCTGACAGCTCGTCCCACGCCGTGTCCTCGGCGCCGGGCGGATGGCGGCGCCACGCGTGTCGCGCCACCTTGGCGGACACCTCGAAGATGACGAACTTGTACGCCCAGGTGGTGAAGCGGCTCAGCCCCCGGAAATCGTCGAGCTTGCCGAGGACATTGACGAGCGCGTCGTCGGCGGCCTGCTGCGCGAGGTCGTCGAACTCCGGGCCGCTCACCGACCGTAGTTGCCCGCGGCGACGCGATAACTCGTAGACCGCCACCCGGCGCAATGCGGCGTGAAGCGCGGCGACCATGCGGTCGCGGCGGGGATGGCCCATTCGAAGTTGCTCGACCCACTGTCGCGAGTCTCGGTCGAGCCCGACCGGAGGCATTGGTGAATGGTGCCTGGAGAGAGCCGTCTCGTCTGCATCGCCAGTGTCTATCTGGCGACCAAGCTGGCCGGAATTCTTCGGGTATGGCTAGCTTGTACGCGCGCGCAAGACCCGGGTGCAGACCAGGGGTCTTCACGGGTGCAACGTGCGCCGCGGAACAAGGAGGCTTTCGGCACCACCAAGCCGAGGAGTTCCCATGTCTCTGACGACCGAGCAGCGGGCTGGCGCCACGACGATTCGACCGTTCACCGTCGACACTCCGGGCGACGCCCTGGAGGACCTCCGCCGTCGAATCGCCATGACGCGGCTACCCAGCAAGGAGCTTGTGGGGGACCGCTCGCAGGGCGTCCAGCTCACGACCATCGACGAACTCACTCGGTACTGGACGAGCGAGTACGACTGGCATCGGTGCGAGGCGAAGCTGAACGGGACGGCGCAGTTCAAAACCGAGATCGACGGCCTCGACGTCCACTTCATCCACGTGAAGTCGCGGCACGACCATGCGTTGCCGCTGATCATCACGCACGGGTGGCCGGGTTCGGTGATCGAGTTGCTCGATGTCATCGGTTGGCTGACCGATCCGACGGCGCACGGTGGCGCCGCCGAGGACGCGTTCGATCTGGTGCTGCCCTCGTTGCCCGGCTACGGCTTCTCGGGTCAGCCGACGTCCGTTGGGTGGGATCCCGGGCGGATCGCGCGCGCGTGGGCCGAGTTGATGAACCGCCTCGGCTATGAGCGCTACGTTGCCCAGGGCGGCGACCAGGGCGCTGGGGTCACGGACGCGATGGCGACCCAGGCACCTCAGGGCCTGATCGGTATTCACCTGAACTTCCTCCGCCAGGCGCTGGCCAACGTCACTGCGATGCCCGCGGAGTCAGGGGAGGAACGCGCGGCGGTCGACGCGATCACCACGTTCCGTACGAGCGGTTTCGGCTATTTCCTGGAGCAGACGACGCGGCCGCAGACCATCGGCTACGCGCTCCTGGATTCGCCCGTGGCGCTGGCGGCCTGGATGCTCGACCACGACACCGACAGCTACCACAAGATCTCCCGCGCGTTCGTCGACGGCAAGCCCACCGGCAACCTGACCCGCGACCACATCCTCGACAACGTCACGCTGTATTGGCTGACCGGTACCGGCGCCTCGGCCGCGCGCTCCTACTGGGAGGGCGGACAAGTGGCAGCTCGGGCGGCGGGCCACGCGCCGCCGCCGCCGACCGCGCTCCCGGTCGGGTTCACGGCGTTCCCGGACGAGATCTTCCGCGCGCCGCGCAGCTGGGTCGAGAAGACCTATCCCAACGTCGTGTACTTCAACGAGGTCGACAAGGGGGGTCACTTCGCCGCCTGGGAAGAGCCCGAACTGTTCTCGACCGAGATGCGCGCCGCGTTCCGCTCGCTGCGATAGCCGGGCGACCGTCACCAAACCACGGAGGTTGAGATGAGCACCAGCGCACCGCAGGCCCCCGGGATCACACGAGTTGTTCTCCAAGAGCACGATCTGAGCGTCCCGGGGCGCCAGATGATCCAGAACCGCGTCACGATCACTCCGGAGGCGCAGGCCTTTCGTCACTGGCACCCGGGCGAAGAGATCATCTACGTCCTGGAAGGGCAACTGGAATACACGATCGAGGGCGA
>Ga0335080_10006952_pt1 | contig 11710 bp, 14 predicted proteins | sample Lox_Sample_34_FD_206720 | JGI IMG/M metagenome (GOLD analysis project Ga0335080, IMG submission 206720) | Soil microbial communities from Loxahatchee National Wildlife Refuge, Florida, United States - Lox_Sample_3.4 | ecosystem: Environmental > Terrestrial > Soil > Wetlands | place: USA...
GCGGCACATCGCCCCGGCGCACCTCTGCCTGGCGGCGGCCGGCGGGCTCGTTGCAAAGACGCGGTCCGGCGGCTAGCATCGCGTCGCATGCTCCGCGAGCTTGAGGTCCGCGACCTCGGCATCATCGAGAGGGTCAGGCTCGAGCTCCCGCCCGGCTTCGTCGTCCTCACCGGTGAGACCGGCGCGGGGAAGTCGCTGCTCGTCCAGTCGCTCAAGCTGCTCGCCGGGGAACGCGCCGATGCCGAGGCGGTCCGCGGCGGCAAGGACCGGCTGCTGGTCGAGGGGCGATTCGCCGCGCCGGAGGACGGGGCGGCGCGGTCGCTCCTCGTCGAGCTCGGCGTCGAGGCGGGCGAGGAGATCGTCGTCCGCCGCGAGGTCACCTCGGGCGGGCGCTCGCGCGCCTGGATCGAGGACGTGCCGGTCACGGTCGGCGCGTTGCAGCGCCTCGCGCCGGCGCTTCTCGCCATCCACGGCCAGCACGAGCAGCGCGGCTTGACCGACCCCGCCACCCACGTCGAGCTGGTCGACGCGGCCGGGGGCCTGCTCGAGCAGCGGGACGCCGTCGCGGCCGCGTTCGACGCCTGGCAGCGGGTGCGCGGCGAGCTCGAGGCGCAGCGGCGCGCGCTCGCGAGCCGGCGCGACCGGCTCGACCTGATCGCCTTCCAGATGCGCGAGATCGACGAGGCGCGGATCGAGCCCGGGGAGAGCGTGCGGCTGCGCGAGGAGAAGGCGTTCCTGCAGCACGCCGAGCGGATCGGCGAGCTGGTCGAGATCGCCCGCGGCGCGCTCGGCGGCGAGGGCGGCTCGGTCGCGCTGGCGCGGGCCGCGCGCGCCCTGCGCGACCTGCACGCGCTCGGCATCGCCGTCGGCGACACCGCGGACGATCTCGAGCAGGCCCAGCTCCTCGCCGAGGAGGCCGAGCGCGCGCTGGTGGCGCTCGCCGACCGGACCCGTCCGGACCCCGCGCGCCTCGAGACCGTCGAGGCGCGTCTCGCGGCGATCGAGCGCCTCGCTCGGAAATACGGCGGCAGCCCCGAGTCGGTGCTCGAGCACCGCCGGCGCCTCGACGAGGAGCGCGGCCAGCTCGACGGCGTCGAGGACGACATCACGCGGCTCGAGGCGGAGCTGGAGTCGCTGGCGCGCCGCTACCTCGAGCTCGCCGCCACGCTCTCGGCCGCGCGCAGCGAGGCCGCCGCGGCGTTCGCGGTGCGGGTCGTGAAGGTGCTCGGCGCGCTGGGCATGCCGCGCGTGCGGCTGCGCCTCGCGCTGGCACGCCGGACTGCGCCGGACGGGACCATGGAGGTGGGCGGCGAGCGGGTCGAGCCGGCCGCCGACGGCGTCGACGTCGGCGAGTTCGAGCTCTCGCCCAACCCGGGCGAGGAGCCGCGCTCCATGGCCCGCATCGCGTCGGGCGGCGAGCTTTCGCGCATCCACCTCGCGATGCGCACGGTGCTGCGCGACAGCCGGGGGCCGCGCGACGCGCTCACGCTCCTGTTCGACGAGGTCGACGCCGGGATCGGCGGGAGCGTCGCCGACGAGCTCGGCGCGCTGCTCGCCGAACTCGGCCGCCGCGATCAGGTCCTGGTCGTCACCCACCTTCCCCAGGTCGCGGGTCGCGCCGCGGCGCACTTCGTCGTGCGCAAGGGGCCCGCCCGCGGCCGCACCGTCGCCCACGTCGAGCCGCTCGCTGCCGAGGAGCGCGTCGAGGAGCTGGTCCGGATGCTCGGCGGCGGGCCGCCGACCCCGGCCGCGCGGCAGCACGCGCGCGAGCTGCTGCGCACCTCCTGATGCGCGTCCTCCCCTTCACCGACGCGGCGCACCTCGCGGCCGCCGTCGAGGCCTTGCGCGAGGTCGCGCGCGAGCACGGCGTCACCGCGATCCCGACCGAGACGTTCTACGGCCTCGCGGTCCCGCCCGCCGACGCGGTCGCGGTCGAGCGCGTCGTCGCCATGAAGGGGAGATCGGCCGAGAAGCGGTTTCCCGTCGTCGGCGCCACGCTCGAGCAGCTGGACAACCTGGTCCGGCTGGAGGGGACGTGGAGGCGGCGCCTCGCCGCGGTCTGGCCGGCGCCGTTGACGGTCGTCCTGCCGGCCGCAGCGCGTGGAGGCGGGACGCTCGCCGTGCGCGTGCCCGCTCATCCGCTCCTGCGCGCGCTGCTCGCCGAGGTCGGGCCGCTCACCGCGACCTCCGCGAACCGCAGCGGCGCCCCGGCGCACTGCGATCCGAGCGGCGTCGGGCGCGAGCTGGGCGCGGAGCTCGACCTGCTCCTCGACGGCGGGGCGACCGCCGGCGGCCTCCCGTCGACGCTGGTGGACCTCACGTCGAGTCCGCCGAGGCGGTTGCGGCCGGGGGCGTTCCACCTGCCGCCGGAGTGGGGCGTGAAGGAGGGGTGAAGTTTCCGCAGATTTTGCGGAAAAACCTGCGGAAAACCCCACGCGAGGTGCGCAAACCCCCCCTGCCTCAACGGGTTATGCATCTTGCACTGCCCTCAGTGCGCTGGTATATCCCATTGGAAATGAAAGCGTTGCGCGTATTGCACGGAAGCTGCTCTACTTGCAGCGACGCGGCCCGCGCGTGCTTCCACAGGGAACCCGCTCCGGCCCCGCGGTTGGCGCGTTGCCCCTGACGGATGTGTGTGTTAGCGTGACGGCCCGGATGGGAGGGGCGAAGGTGCGGCTGCGACCTTTCTCGGACAAGCGACCCCGCTTCGGCCAGCGCGTGTTCGTCGCCTCGTCGGCGGCGGTGATCGGCGACGTCGACCTCGCCGACGACGTGAGCGTGTGGTTCGGCGCCGTGCTCCGCGCCGACCTCCAGGCGATCCGCATCGGCGCCCGCTCCAACGTGCAGGACAACGTCGTCGTCCACGTCGACGCCCCCGACTTCCCGGTCCTCGTCGACGAGGACGTCACGGTCGGTCACGCCGCGATCCTCCACGGCTGCCGGGTCGGGAGCGGCGCGCTGATCGGCATGCACGCCACCGTCCTCAACGGCGCGGTCGTCGGCGCGGAGGCGGTGGTGGCGGCCGGCGCGCTGGTGCCGCCCGGGATGACGGTCCCGCCCCGGAGCCTCGTCGCCGGCGTCCCCGCGAAGGTCCGCCGCGAGGTGAGCGCTGAGGAGCTGGAGCACATGCGCCGCGGCGTGCGCAGCTACCTCGAGCTCAAGGGCCGCTACCTCGCGGCCGACGACGAGCAGGAGCTCGCCGACCCGGCCGACGCCGCGAGGCTGGCGTGATCCAGCGCCCGCGCGGCACCCGCGACTTGCTGCCCCCCGAGACGCGCCTCTGGCAGGCGGTCGAGCAGACCGCCCGCGAGGTGTTCGGCGCGTTCGGAGCGGACGAGATCCGCACGCCGATGTTTGAGGCGACGGAGCTGTTCGTGCGCTCGGTGGGGGAGACCACCGACATCGTCCACAAGGAGATGTACACGTTCCCGGACCGCAAGGACCGCTCGCTGACGCTGCGGCCGGAGGGCACCGCCGGCGTGGCGCGGGCGTGGATCGAGAACCGCCTCGGCGACCGCGGCCAGCCGCTGCGGCTCTACTACATCGGCCCGATGTTCCGCTACGAGCGGATGCAGCGCGGCCGCTACCGCCAGTTCTCGCAGATCGGCCTCGAGATCCTCGGCGCCGACACGCCGCTGGCCGACGCCGAGCTGATCCTGGCAATGTACGAGTTCTTCGCCCGCCTCGACTTCGCCGACGTCGTGATCCACGTCAACAACCTCGGCGACCCCGACGACCGCCCGCGCTACCAGGCCGCGCTGCGCGAGGCGTTCGAGCCGCGCCGGGCCGAGCTGTGCGCCGACTGCCAGCGCCGCCTCGACGAGAACCCGCTGCGGATCCTGGATTGCAAGGTGCCCTCCTGCCAGGTGGTGGTCGCCGACGCGCCGGCGATGGACGACGTCGCGGCCGAGCCCTCGCGGCAGCACGTGATCGCGGTCGAGCGCCACCTCCACCGCCTCGGCGTGCCGACCGTGCGCAACCGCCGCCTAGTGCGCGGCCTCGACTACTACGTCCGCACCGTGTTCGAGGTGGTCTCGCCGCAGCTCGGCGCCAACACCGTGCTGTGCGGCGGCGGGCGCTACGACCGGCTCGTCGCCGACCTCGGCGGCCCGGTGATTCCGGGGACCGGCTTCGCGATCGGCGAGGACCGGCTGATCGAGGTGCTGCCGGAGGCGTTCAAGCAGGCGGTGCTCTCGCGGCCCCGGCTCTACCTGGTGCCGCTCGGCGAGCTGGCGCAGGAGCGTGTGCTCGAGCTCGCGCGCGCCTGGGTGCGCGCCGGCGTGCCGCTCGAGGTCGAGACCACCGCGCGCTCGCTCAAGGCCGCGCTCAAGCGGGCCGACCGTGAGGGGTTCCGCGCCGTCGCGATCCTCGGCGAGGACGAGATCCAGCGCGGCGTCGTGACGGTGCGCGACCTCGCGACCGGCGCCCAGACCGCGCTCGCGCCCTCGGCCCTGCCCGACTGGTGGCGCGGCACCACCCAGCCGGCCGGCCGGTGAGCCCCGGCGCGCCCCGGGGCGCGCGGTAGAATCCACGCCGCCAGCGGCGGGCGGAAGGGACACCCGATGCGGACACGAGTCTTCCGGCAGCTCTCCGGCACGCTCTACTCGGCGGTCGTCATGGAGCTGTTCGAGCGGCTCGCCTACTACGGCATGGTGCTGGTGCTCGGCATCTACCTCGTCGACCACATCGGCATCCGCCCCGACGTCTACGGCGTGGTGTACGGCGTCTCGACCGCCGCGCTCTACCTGCTGCCGCTGATCGCGGGCGCCCTCGCAGACCGGTTCGGCTACAAGCCGGCGCTGGTGATCGCGTTCGCGACGCTGACCGGCGGCTACGCCCTGCTCGGGACCACCCGCAGCTTCCCGCTGATCTGCGTGGCGCTCGGCCTGATCGCGGTGGGCGGGTCGATCGTCAAGCCGACCGTGTCCGGCACCGTCACCCGTACCACCGAGGAGGGCAGCACCCGCCCGGTCGGGTTCGGCCTCTACTACATGATGGTGAACGCCGGCGGGCTGATCGGCCCGGTGGTCGCGGCCCAGGTGCGCAACCGCAGCGAGTTCCGCTACGTCTTCTGGGTTTCCGCCGCCGCCTGCGCGCTGATGTTCGTGCAGGCGCTCGCCGCCTACCGCGAGCCGGTGAGCGAGGCGGAGCGGCGGCAGGGGAAGAGCCTCGCCCGGGTGTTCGGCGACATGGTGCTGGTGCTCGGCAACTGGAGGTTCGTGCTGCTCCTCGTCATCTTCTCCGGCTTCTGGGGGATGATCGAGGTGCTCTACGCGTTCATGCCGCTGTACCTGCAGAGCTTCACGAACCTGCCGGCGGTGGAGGCGGCGATCGACCACGTCGTGCCGATCAGCTCGTTCGCGGGGCACTGGCTCAACCCCGAGGTGTTCATCTCGCTCGACGCGCTGCTGATCGTCCTGCTCCAGGCGCCGATCTCGGCCGCCACCCGGCGCTGGGGCACGCTCACCGCGATGCTGGTCGGCACCGCCGTCGCCGCGACCTCGTGGGTGTTCCCGGCCGCCTCGCCGCACGCCGCGGTCGTCGCGATCGGCATCACGGTGTGGTCGCTGGGCGAGATGACGTGCTCGGCGAGGTTCTTCGAGTACTGCGGGACGATCGCTCCCCCGGACCAGGTCGCGGTCTACCTCGGCTACTCGTTCTTCGCCATCTTCCTCGCCAACCTCTACGCGCCGCCGTGGGCTGGCATGCTCTACCAGCGCTTCATCACCGACCGGGTCGCGGCGCACCTCGAGCCGCGCTTCTGGCCGTTCTTCCTCGGCGTGATGCTGCTCGGCGCGCTCGCGGTGGCCGGGCTCGCGCTCTACGGGCTGCTGGTCGCGCCGGCGCGGCCCGGCGCGGGCGGTGCGGCGCGCAGGTCCGAATAGCGCGCTACCCGGCGGCGGCCTCGGCCGGCGCCGCGGCGGGAGGCGGCTGCGCCTCGCGGTAGACGGTCGCGAACGCGTGGGTGACGACGCAGTGGGCGGCGAACCGGGTGGCGAAGATGCCGACGCAGCACACGACCAGGCCGAGCTGCGCCACGATCTCGGCCGCGATCGCGACCAGGAAGCCGAGCGCGTACGGGCCGATCAACCCGCCGATCGTACGGCCCACGCCCTCGAGGTCGAAGGCGGCGGCCAGCTCGTCCTTGGCGACCGCGGCGAGCAGCCCCGCCGGGAGGTAGCCGAGGGTGAGCAGCACGGCGGGAGGGGCGACGAGGAGGATCGGCAGCCACGCCCAGGCGGGCGAGCTCACCGCCATGACCAGCAGCGTCAGTCCCGCGACGACCGCGACGGCGGGCAGGAACAGCGCCACGCCGACCAGCCAGAGCTTGAGCCCCTCGACGACGTCGTCGGCGAACCTGTCCCAGGCCGGCAGCTCGTCGCCGCCGCCGGCGATCACGTCCTTGGCCACCCGGCGCAGGTAGCCGAGTACGACGAAGCGGCCGGCGAGGCCGAGCGCGCCGGCGACCGGCAGCAGGACCAAACCGGGCGGCCCGGGCAGACGATGGCGCCGGAGGATCGCCAGGAGCGACGGGAGCATGAGCAGGAACGGAAGGAGCTCGAAGAGCGCTCCCACGGCCAGGCGGTTGAGCCAGGCCGGGCCGCGGAACGGGAACGAGAAGCTGCGCCCGAAATCGGTCACGTTTACCTTACGAAGCGCTAATCCCGAGGTTTACTGTACCATCCGGCCGTCGATGAGCATGTCCTCGCGACCGCGGCCGGCGCTGCAGCGGGTGGTTTCAGGCGGGCAGAGCGGCGTCGACCGCGCCGCGCTCGACGCGGCGCTGGCGCTCGGCATCCCCTGCGGCGGCTGGTGCCCGCGCGGGCGGCGCGCCGAGGACGGGCGCATCCCGGCGCGCTACCCGCTGCGCGAGACGGCGACACCGGACTACCCAGCGCGGACCGCGCGCAACGTGGACGAGTCCGACGCAACCCTGGTGCTGACCCGTGGCCGACCGCGTGGCGGCACCGCGCTGACGGTCGGGCTGGCGAGGCGGGGGTCGAAGCCGGTCCTCGTCGTCGACCTCGACGGTGCTGCCGACCGGGACGAGGTGTGTGCCTGGCTCACGGCGTGCGCGGCGCGGGTGCTCAACGTCGCGGGCCCACGGGAGAGCGAGCAGCCCGGCATCCACGACCAGGCGGAGCGCTTCCTCCGCGCCGTCTTCGCCGCCGCGGCGGCCTCCCCCGCGCCCTCGCCGGTGGAGACGATGCCGTTGTAGACTGAACGAGCGCCGAGAAGGCCCCGCACGATGCTCTCCAACGACCCCCGCCTCCGCCGCTACCGGCAGCTCCCGCCGCCGGAGACCGCCGTCGTGCGATTCCTCATCCCTGGGCGCGAGCCCTACGTGGAGCGGCTGCACCTGCAGCAGGCGCCGAGGATCGGCGGCGTGGTCAACTACGGCGGCGCCCGCTGGCGGATCGTCCGCCGCGAACCCGATGCGTACGTCGCCGAGCTGTGCTTCGACTCGCCCGAGGGTGGCGCCGAGACCGCGGCGGCGGTCGCGCCCGCGGCGGCCGCGAAACCGGAGTAGCCGTCCGTCCACGCCGGGCCCGGCGCGGGCCCCGGATAGACTGGCGACGTGACAACGACCGTCCTCGTCCTGCTGCCGGGGCTGGACGGCACCGGGCTGCTGTTCCGGCGCTTGGTCGACGTGCTCCCGGATGCGGTCCGTCCCCGCGTGCACGCGTACTCCGGCTCGCGGGCGGAGTCCTACGCCGAGCTGCTGCCCGGCGTGCTCGCCCAGCTTCCGCGTGATGAGCCGTTTGTGCTTCTGGGCGAGTCGTTCTCCGGGCCGCTCGCCCTCATGGCCGCGGCGACGCGGCCCGCGGGGCTGCGTGCCGTGATCCTCTGCGCCACCTTCGTCCGCAACCCGGTGTCGCTCGTGCCGGGCTGGGCGAGCGGCCTCGTCGGGGCGCCGCTCTTCCGGCTCTACCCGGTCGTGGTGGCGCTCAAGAAGTGGTTCGGCCGGTTCTCGACCCCGGGGCTGCGTGCCGGCGTCGCCGAGGCGCTGACCCGCGTCGAGCGGCGGGTGCTCGCCCACCGCGTGCGGACGGTGATGCGCGTCGACGCGACCGAGGAGCTGCGCGCCTGCCCGGTCCCGGTGCTCTACCTCGCGGGCGAGCACGACTGGATCGTACCGGCCCGCAACCTCCGCCGCATCCTGCGCGTCCGGCCGGACGTGCGGGTCGCGCGGATCGGCTCGCCGCACATGGTGCTGCAGGTCCGGCCGCGAGAGGCGGCCGCGGCGATCGCCGCGTTCATCGAAGCGCTGCCGCAGGCGTGATCGACGGCAGCCGCGCCGGCTTGCGCGGGGCGCCGTCGAGCGAAACAGCGCGGTCGCTCAGGCCAGGTCGACCCGGTCGACGATGCCGACGATCACCGAGCGGACCGGCGCGGTGTCGGACGCGAAGATCTGGCGGGCGCCGTTGCCCTCGTCGTTGACCAGCACCCGCTCGCCGACCCCGGCGTCCACCGCGTCCACGGCGATCACGTAGTCGCCGGTCGGCGTGCCGGCGGGGTCGGTCCTCTCGACCACGAGCAGCTTCTTGGCGTCGTAGAACGGGTGGTTGATGGTCGAGACGATCTCGCCGACGACGACCCCGAGAGTCACGCGGGCTCCCCGTCGCCGGGCCGGTGGAGCTCGTCCACGATCCCGACGATCGCGTGGTCGACCGGCACGAAAGGCGGGTCGAGCGCCAGCGCGGCCTCGCGCCCGCCCTCGTAGTAGACCAGCTCGCCGGGGCCGGCCATGCGGGTGGAGTCGGCGGCCACCAGCGCGCGGCCCCTCGGCTCGCCGCGCGAATCGAGCGGCTGGACGAGCAGCATCGGGGTCGCCTCCAGCCCCTCGTAGACGACGCAGGGCACCACCACGCCGACGACGCGCCCGAGCAGCATCAGTCTCCCTCGCCCTCCAGCTCAACCAATGAGGCCGAGCCGAAGTAGGTGGAGTCCTTGACCTGGACGCCGAGCGCCTCGTGCGGGGCGGAGATGATCTTGTAGACCACCTCGCCTCCCGACGCCTGGAGGTAGGCGAGGACGATCTCGACCGCGGCCTCGACGTCGTGCAGCTCGCCGTGGTAGATCGACAGCCCCTTGCCGGAGAGTCCGGTGTCGGCGAGGCGGATCTCGATCAGGTCGACCGGCGTGCCCTTGAGCGCGAGCTCGGCGGCGCGCACGTTGGCGGAGACCGTCCCGGTCTCGATGATCGCCAGCGAGCCGGAGCCGACCCGGCGGCGCACGCCGAGGATCGCGTCGTAGACCTGGGGGTGGACGTCGGCGAGCAGGACGTGGTCGAGCACCGAGCCGCCGCCGAGGTGGAGGCCGGCGGCGAGCGCCTCCTGCACCGACGCGGTCGATCCGCCGATCAGCGTCAGGTAGCGGCCGCGGCTGATCGTTCCGGACTTGACGAACGCGATCGGCGCGCGCTTGAGCATGGCGTCGGTGGCGACCATGCCGACGGCGATGTCGCGGAACTCGACGATGGCGATGGCGGGGTGCTTTTTCATCACGTGATCCTGAAGTGGTCGACCAGCACGCAGCGGCGCCAGCGCGAGAAGCTGCGCGGCCCGGTCATGCCCTCGCCGGTCGGGCTCGCGATCGTGAACGAGCAGTACCCCTCGCCGTCGAGGCCGAGGCCGGCCTGCGAGCGCCCGTTCTTGACGAAGATCGAGCAGTCGCACGCCCTCGCCATGCGCGAGAGGTTGTCGAGCTGCTTGGAGTGCATCACCGCGGTGTGGCGGTTGCCGCCCTCGACCTGGACCGCGAGGTCGATCGCGGCGTCGGCGTTGCGGACCCGTGCGACCGGGAGGATCGGCATCATCTGCTCGGTCCACAGCAGCGGGTGGTCGACGTCGACCTCGACGACGCCGAGTCGCACCGAGTCGGGCGCGGGGATGCCGAGCTTGCCGAGGATGAAGCCGGCGTTCTTGCCGATCAGGTCCTTGTTGATATGCGCCGGCTTGCGCGGGCCGTGCGACTCGGTGAACAGGAGCTTCTCGAGCGCCGGGAGCTGGTGCGGCCCGAGCACCACCGCGTCGGACCTCGCGATCGCCTTGAGCAGCTCGTCGGCGACCGCGGCGACGGCGATGACCTCCTTCTCGTCGGTGCAGATGATGTTGTTGTCGGTCGAGGCGCCGAGCACGATGTCGCGCGCCGCCTTGCCGACGTCCGCGGTCTCGTCGACCACCACCGGCGGATTGCCCGGCCCGGCGCAGATCGCGCGCTTGCCGGACGCCATCGCCGCCTTGACGACCGCGCCGCCGCCGGTGACGACGAGCAGCCGCACGCCGGGGTGGCGCATCGTCTCCTGGGCGGTCTCGATGCTCGGCTCGGCGAGGCAGGTGACGACGTTCGCCGGCCCGCCCGCGGACGTGATCGCCCGGTTGAGCAGCGCCACGGTCTCGATCGAACAGCGCTTCGCGAGCGGGTGGACGTTGAACACCACCGCGTTGCCGGCGGCGAGCATGCCGATCGCGTTGCAGATGATGGTCGAAGTCGGGTTGGTGCACGGCGTGATCGCGCCGATCACTCCGAACGGCGCGGGCTCCGTCAGGGTGAGGCCGTGGTCGCCGGTGACCGAGGCGGGGACAAGCTCCTCGAGCCCCGGCGTCTTCTCGGTCACGAGGCGGTTCTTGACCAGCTTGTCTTCCCAGCGGCCGAGCCCGGTCTCGGCGTGCGCCGAGCGCGCCAATGCTTCGGCGTTGTCGAGCATCGTGCGGCGGATCGACGCGATCACGGCGGCGCGGACCTTGAGCGGCAGGGCGACGAACGCGGGCTGCGCCTGCCTCGCCGCCTGCACCGCCTCGTCGACCGTGGCGAACACGCCGAGTCGCGGCTCCGCCGCCGGCCCCGCGCCGCCCGGGCGGCCCTGGAGATCGGCCGCGATCCGCCGCGCGATCGCCTCGATCTCCTGATCGCTCAGCTTCGCCATTGGCTCTCCGAAGAGGCGGGGCCAGGGGCCGGGGGCCAGGAACCAGACAGCCAGGCGCGAGGGTCCAGACCCGGGGGGAGTAGACGACAAACGGCGGTGGGCGTGAGGTGTGAGCGCGCCTCACAGAGCTCCACGCTGGCGGTGTCGTTGACTGGCCCCTGGCCCCTGTTCCCTGACCCCGTCTTCATTTCTTGTACTTCTGCTTCCCGGCGATCTCCCACGAATCGACGATCGCCATGATCACCGCATCGACCGGGCGCTTGTCGGTCGCCCGCGTCTGGCGCGCCGAGCTCCCCGCCGCGACCAGGACCACCTCGTCCGGGCCCGCGCCGACCGCGTCGGCGGCGACGAGCGGGTTGCCGGTTTCGCGCCCCTCGTCGTCGAGCGGGCGGACGAGCAGCAGCTTGAGCCCTTCGAGCGAGCTCTCCTTGCGCGTTGCCACCACCGTGCCGATCACCTTGGCGAGCTGCATCGGGGTCCGCCTCGCTGGGCGCCGCGGTCCGCCCGGGTGCGCCGACCGCGGCGCGCCGCTACTTCTTGCTCGCCCGGGCTTCGGCCTGGCGGCCGAGCGGCATCACCTGGTCGACGTTGACGTGCGGCCGCGCGATCACGTGGACCGCGACCACCTCGCCGACGCGGCCGGCGGCCACCTGGGCCGCGTCGCACGCCGCCTTGACCGCCGCGACGTCGCCGCGGACGATCACCGAGACGAAGCCGCCGCCCGTCTTCTCGTACGTGACCAGCTCGACCTTCGCCGCCTTGACCGCGGCGTCGGCCGCC
>Ga0335080_10006953_pt1 | contig 11710 bp, 14 predicted proteins | sample Lox_Sample_34_FD_206720 | JGI IMG/M metagenome (GOLD analysis project Ga0335080, IMG submission 206720) | Soil microbial communities from Loxahatchee National Wildlife Refuge, Florida, United States - Lox_Sample_3.4 | ecosystem: Environmental > Terrestrial > Soil > Wetlands | place: USA...
CGATGATTCGATCAGGAACTTCAATGGATTGGCCGGCTTTGATGGCCTGCATCACTGGATCGATTCGTTCCTAACCTCTGCTATCCGGCGGGCGGCAATGCAACGCTATCCGTATACCGCCGGCGATTATGGATTTCGAAATCCAAAGTCTTCCGTCGAGAGTCCAGCCCAAGGGGGACCCCGCATGCCGTTCACGGGCGCCGGAAGTACAGTATCACTACAGAGCAACGCTCCCTGGCCAGGGATCAGGACCAGCGGCGGTGCCTGGCGCCGCAGTCCCAATTTCAGGGTAAGGGGGAGTCCAGGGAAGGGAGCGGGCCGGGTGTAGGTAAGTGGTTGAGGGCACGGGGACGAAAAAACCCTGCGGCGTGGTGATTCAGCGTACAAGGGGCGCCGCCCGCACCGGGCAAGGGCCGGGGCAGGCGGCGCGGAATTCACACTGCCTTCAGTCAGGCCTGCTGTTGCGCCATGGGACCAATGACCGGCAGCACCACGGTTCTGCCCTGATAGGTCTGTACCAACATGTAGAGCCAGAGACCGACGCAGAGGAGGCCGAACAGGGGCCAGAACATGCTGTAGACGAACCAAAAGCCGCCGGTCTGGAACAGAATGCCGAAGCAGATACTGAGCACGATCCGAATCAGGATCATGGCGACGCTTAGAAAGATCGACTGGAAGGCATGGAAGCGAATCGCCTTGTTCTGGTTGTAAGGCGCCAGGACGAGGAAAAGGACGCCGGTGATGAAGCCGAGCACGTAGCAGAGGGTGCCGGCCACGTTATCCGCCATCGGCGCGGCACCCGCCGGGGGCGGCGGGGCACCGGTTCCCGCGGCTGGAGCGGCGGTGCCGACAGGGGCGCCGCACTTGGGACAGAACTTCCCGTCGACCTGGGTTCCACAACTTGCACAAAACGGCATCGAACTTCCTCCTTATGAGACTCCCTGCGTGCAGGCCGACAGACGGCGGCCTACCTTCCCAGCCCGCCGTGCCAGGCGCCCAGGAACTGCACTACCCATCCGCCCAGCCAAATGAGCATGGCGGCAAAACCATACGCGACGGCCGCACGCGTGATCCAGCGGTGCGCGGCGGCTCTGGAAGCCTGCTGTCCGCGGCCAGCCAGGGCGGCATAGAGCAGGAAGGCCAATGCAATTGCCAGCCCGCCCAACACGAAGACCGGTCCTGCGGGCATCACGCGCCACGCCAGCCCCAGGTGCCCATGGAGCGCCAGCACGACGCTGCGGCTGATGCCGCAGGTGGGGCAGGGCAAACCCGTCGCGCGGCGAAATCCACAGGCTGCGAGGATTGGCCGGCCGAGGAAATAGACTCGCTCCGGATCGGCGGTGAGGAGCAGACGCGCGAGTGCCCCGTCAATCAGAACGGTCACACCGGTGACCAGCGCCGCCACCGGGTACCGCCCGCCCGCCGAATTCATCAGATCCCCTGCGGATTGTTGACCACGTAGCAGTTCACAGCCTTGTCGTGGAGCGTCTGGCCCCGCTCGTCCCACAAGGGCCAGAGAAGATCGAGCGCCGGCAGCAGCGGAACAAAACCCATCGCGGCGCGGACGATCAACCGGATCAGGGCGCTTCCCTGCGTCAGCAGATTGCCCGACGCATCGACCACCTTGACGTGGACTACTCCCTGACCGATGGAGTAACCGCGCTGCGCAATCAGGTATACGCCGTTGTACAGGCCGACCAGCAGGGTGGCAAGCGGAAACAGCAGTAGGAACATACAGCACATACTGGAGCCCGCGCCGTGGCCCAGCAACCCGGCCATGCTGGCCAGCACCGTAGCCGCGAGAAAGTACAGAATTGCCATGCCGATTCCTACCAGGATGCTGTCAATCAGGAAGCCGACCACGCGATTACCCCAGGTGGCATAACCGTTGGCGAACACCCCCGGATAGGAAGCCGCGGCTGCGACGGGCTGCGGCATTGCAGGAGGCGCGACAGAGCCCGGCTGCGCTGCGCCACAAGTGGGGCAATAGGCCGTGCCGTCGGACATGGACGTACCACAGTTTGCACAGAACATTTTTGTGACCGAGGATTTACATTACATCTTTTGCTGCCTGGAGGGAAGAAAAATCAGCGGCCTGGAGGGCCCAGGACCAGCAAGGGGACCACCGCGCCGACCGCCGCGCCGGCAATGAGCGCCGCGTTGCCCGCGCCAAGGAAGGACACCAGCAGACCGGCCAAGGACCCGGCGCCCGCGCCCACCACCGCCACCATAATTCGTTTGGCCATGTTCCTCTTGCCACCCCCGGGGCGGGCAGGCCCGCTCCGGTCTACTTCCTGTTGTCGGGCTGGCCGGTGATAAAGACCGTGTCTCCCGGGTGAACCAGCTTGTAGCGGTCGCGAATCTCGAGCTCCTGTTCGGACGGATCGTTTTGCAGGCGGCGGATGTGGTCCCGCTTGCGCTCGATCTCACGATCCAGCTGTGCGTTGCGCTCTTCCAGGAGGTGGATCTGCTTCTGCCGCGCCAGCACCGCAGGGATGCCTTTCGGCCCGCTCAGAGTCGCCGCCGCGTAGGCTGCGGCAATCACAAAAACCACAATATATGCAGTGCGGGCGAGCGGGGCTTTCATCGAACAAGTGCCTGGAACATAATGGTAACACCGCGGCGAAATTCTTCAGCGACTTTTTTCATGACCGACAAAATCGTGGTCTTCAGCACCTGCGCTTCGCCGGAAGAGGCAGAGCGGCTGGCGAAACTGATGGTGGAGGAGGGTCTGGCGGCGTGCGCCAGCATTATTCCGAGCGTGCGCAGCTACTATCGCTGGCAGGGCGCGGTGGAAACTGCCGGCGAGTGTTTGCTGGTGATCAAATCAGCGCGGCGCCAGTTCCCCGCACTCAGCACCTTACTGCAACGGGCACACTCTTACGAAGTCCCCGAGGTGCTGGCGCTGCCGGTCATCGCAGCATCTGCGCCGTACCTGGCCTGGCTCGAGGCCAGCGTCGCTGCGCCGGGCGGAACCGGGGAAGACGAGGGCGCGCCGCAGTGAACACGCTGCACTCCCCCGGCCCTCTCCACCCATGCCTGGCGCTCATCTTCGACATGGATGGCGTGGTGATCGATTCCAACCCCGCGCACCGGGAAAGTTGGGCCGCTTTTAACCGCCGCTACGGCCTGGAAACCACCGAGGCTATGCAACAGCGGATGTACGGCAAGCGCAACGACGAAATCGTCCGCGACTACTTCGGCGCCGGCCTGTCGGCTGAGGAGGTAGCGCGCCGCGGCGCAGCCAAGGAGCAGCTCTACCGGCAGATCATCGCCGGCCGCGTGCAACAGATGTTGGTTCCAGGCCTCAAGGCTTTCTTGGGGGAGTACACCGCGTCGCCCAAAGCGCTAGCCACCAACGCGGAACCGGAAAACGTCGCGCTGGTCCTCGACCAGGGTGATATTCGCCCGTATTTTCAGGTGGTTGTAGATGGCCATCAGGTGCGGAAGCCGAAACCCGATCCGGAAATCTATCAGCTCGCGGCGCGGCGGCTAGGGGTTTCCCCGGAAAACTGCATCGTATTCGAGGACTCGAAATCGGGCGTCCGGGCGGCTTGCGACGCCGGCATGAGGGTGGTAGGACTGTTAACTACAGAAGATAACTTGTTGGGCGTTAGCATTTGTGCGGATAATTTCTTGAGCAGCAACCTGCGCGTGTGGCTCGCTACCCAAAGATGCGTGGATTGAGTAGTTTAGCGGTACTGCTGATCGCTCTGGCAGTGTGTCCGGGCGGCTTAGCCCAAACTGCGCTGAGTCTTAGCGAATTGAACTCCCGGACCCCTCTGGATTATGGCGCCGCCCACGCCGGCCAGGAGGTGTTGATCCGCGGCACGGTCAACGCGGCGCCCTTCCATTTTCCCGAGTACACGGTTCTCACCATCCAGGACGGCGATGCAGGCGCGGCACTGCATGTGCCGGCCGCCGCTACGGTCTTGGACCCCTACCTGCCCGGGGACATGGTGGAGGCTCGCGGCAGCGTGATCACCCTGGCGGGAATGATCATGGTGGAGGTAGGGCACATCTCGCGGGCCGGGCACACAGGCAGGCCCAAACCGGCAAGCTTCGCCCTGGAGGAGCTCCGCCGTCTGCCGGCGCTGGGCAGGCTGGCGCGAGTGAAGGGACGGCTGCTCGAAAACGGCGCCACTACCGGGGGCGCTTATCTGCTGATCGACGCGGGCCGCGATCCTTATAAGCTGTTCTTTCCCAGCCGCGAGGAGCAGTCCATTCCAGCCCTGCCGGCGATGACGCCCGGAGACACAGTCGAGGCCGTAGGCGTGGCGTTTCAGTATGCCGCGGGAAGACCCCCGTACAACCGGGGATACGAGCTGCTGGCAACCGGCACGCCGGTGATCGCCGCGCAGTCTTCGCAATGGTGGTTATCGCCCCTTCTGGCGCTGGGGATCATACTCCTGATCGCCGGCGCGGCGCTTCTCATGGCTGCGCGTGAGCAGCGGCTGCGGCGGCAGCGCGAATTGCTCCGCAAGACGTATCAACTGGGCGAGGAGATTTTCGGCGCTGCCTCTACGGAGCAGATCCTGGCGCGCCTGGATAGCGCCCTCCCAGCCATTCTGGGCGTGACGCGCGTACGGCTGTACCTGCACAACCGTAGCGCCAAGCAGTTGGACGCTGTGGGGGCAGGGCCTGGGGAACCGGCCTCGATTTCCCTGGCGGCGCCCTCTGACGGCCCGCACGCCGGCGCAGTCGCGTGCTTCCACTACCGCAGCCTGCTGGCAATCCCGGACGTGAGCCGCAGTCCTTTTCCCCTCACGGGCGCGGAAAGTAGTTCCAATCCCAAATCGCTTCTGTTCGTGCCGATGGTGGCGCAAGGTGAGGTGATGGGCGTGCTGGAACTGGACCAGACGGACCGCACGCGCGACTTTTCCGCCGCGGAGCAGACGCTGGGGCAACATCTGGGTAATCAGGTCGGCGTTGCCTTGCGCCTGCTGGATCAACGCTCGGTGCAAGAGCAGCTCTCCCGCACCGAGAAGCTGGCCGCGATCGGCCGCCTCATTTCCAGTATCGTAAACGAGCTGGAGGCGCCGCTGGCGTCGATTCGGGATCTGGCCGGCCAGGCGCAGGAGCGTCTCAGGCAGGAACCGGGAGGCCGCGAAGTTGCCGCCATCGCCAGCGAGGCCCAGAAGGCCTCCTCGGTGGTGGCGCGCCTGGTCACCTTCGCTTCCGGCGACCAGGTGGAAGCGCGGCCGGTCTCGGTTGGCGAACTGCTGGAGCACTTGATCGATTTCCGCGGCGGCGATTGGAAGGCGTCCGGCATCCGGATCGTGGACCTGGTCTCCCGCGAGCCGATGAAAGTCCTCGGATCGCACGGCCAGTTGGAACAAGTGTTCCTGAACCTGTTGGTGCACGCCGAACAGGCGCTGGCCGAAGCGGTGCAAAAGACGTTGACGATTCGCACCAGTATTCTCGCCAGGCGGCTGCTGGTGGAGATCTCGTTTTCCGCGCCCCGCGAGTGGTCGAACGCCGAAGAGACCGCCGCCGTCCTCGGCGTCACGCGCAGCGTGGTGGCCGGACACGGCGGGGAGATACGCCTGATTGAGAAGAGCGGCGCTGAGCCGCATTTTGAAATCGAACTGCCGCTGACGGCGCGCGAGCGCTCCGCCGCCGCGCCTGAGCCGAGCGGCGCCACCGAGGCGCCCCAGCGGATGACGGCGCTGGTGATCGAACCCGACGAAGCCGTGCAGCGCCAGTTGGTGGCGATGCTGGAGCGAGGCGGCTCGCGGGGCATTCCGGTGAGCAATGCCGACACCGCACTCGAGTTGGCGTTCCGCGCGCGCTTCGACGCGGCTTTCTGCTCGGTGCACGCTCCCGGCCTGAACTGGGTGGAACTCTCGGAGCGCTTGCGCTCGCGGGTAGGCGCGTTTGTGCTGCTCTCCGACCGGTATGACGCCGAGCTTGCCAGCGACTTCGAGGGTGATAACTGCTTCGTGCTGCCCAAACCGATTCAAGAGTCAGAGCTAGCCGGCATCCTGCACTTTGCCGAGCGTGCGCCCCTGGCCAAGATCATCCCGATCAAGGACGGCGTCGCCTAGATCGCCGCAAGCCGTCGCTCCGGGCGGACCGCTCAGTAGAGAACGCGCGTGCGGATGGTGCCCTCCACGCGCTCCAACCCGCGCCGCAGGGCCAGCGTCCGGGAGCGATCCTTCACCTCGACGTCGATGACCACGTAGCCGATTTCCGCATTGGTCTGCAGGTACTGGCCGGCCACGTTAATCTTGAGCGAAGAAAACACGGCGTTGATCCCGCTCAACACGCCGGGCTGGTTGCGATGCACGTGCAGCAGGCGGTGTTTGCCGGGGTGTTCCGGCAGGGAAACCTGGGGAAAGTTGACCGCGCTCAGCGTCGAACCGTTATCGCTGTACTTGATCAGCTTGCCGGCGACCTCCAGACCGATGCTCTCCTGCGCCTCTTCGGTGGAGCCGCCGATATGCGGCGTGAGCAGCACATTATCGAAATCGCGGAGCGGCGAGGAAAACGTTTCGCCCCCTCTCGGTTCTTTCGGGAAGACGTCGATGGCCGCACCTCCCAGGCGCCCGCTGCCGAGCGCCGCGGCCAGAGCGTCGATGTCCACCACCGTGCCGCGCGATGCGTTGATGAGGTGGGCGCCGCGCTTCATCCGCGCCAGCTCGCCAGCGCCGATCAGGCCGGCCGTTTGCGGCGTTTCCGGCACGTGGAGCGTGACAACGTCGGCGGCCTCCAGCAGGGTATCGAGGGACGGCATCGGCCGCGCATTGCCCATCGCCAGCTTGGTTTCGATGTCGAAGAAGATCACCTGCATGCCGAGCGCTTCCGCCAGCACGCTGAGCTGCGAACCGATGTGCCCGTAACCTACAATGCCGAGCGTACGCCCGCGCGCCTCGTGTGCGCCCGCTGCTGTCTTCACCCATTCCCCGCGGCGCGCCGCGCCGCCGCGATAGGGGATGCCGCGCAGTAGCAGAATCGCCTCCGCCAGCACCAGCTCCGCCACGCTGCGGGTGTTGGAGAAGGGCGCGTTGAACACGGGGACGCCGCGCGCCTGTGCCGCGCGCAAATCCACCTGATTGGTGCCGATGCAGAAACAGCCTACTCCCACGATTCGCGGGGCGCGCTCGAAAAAGCGCTCGGTCAGCTCGGTGCCGGAGCGGATGCCAATGAAGTAGGCGCCCGCGGCGGCAGGAAGCAGGTCAGCTTCCAGCAGCGCCTTGCGGCGGCACTCGATGTTGGTGTAGCCGCCCAGGCGGAACGCCTCCTCGGCGCTTGGGTGTATGCCTTCCAGCAGCAGTACCTTGATCTTTTCCTTGTTGAGGGATGTGACGCTCATGCGGGAGGTAATCTCCATGATACAGGTGCGGCATGGTGGCGGCAGCCGCGCGATACTGAGAGGGAATGAGCCAGACCCTGCCCGCATTCGAAATGGCCGTAACCATAGAGCCCGGCGATATCGACTTGCACGGGCACGTCAACAACGTGACCTACCTGCGTTGGGTGCAGGAGGTGGCGGTGGCGCATTGGGTAGCGCATGCGCCGCCCGCCGAGCAGAGGAAGCAGTTCTGGGTGGTCGTGCGCCACGAAATCGATTACAGGCAGCCGGCGCGCCTGGGCGACCAGGTCGTGGCGCGGACCTGGGTGGGTCACGCAACCCGCGTTCGCTTCGAGCGTCACACCGAATTGCGGCGCGCGGCGGACCGCGCCCTGTTGGCGAAAGCCTTAACGCTGTGGTGCCCGATCGACCCTTCCACGGGGAGGCCCGCCATGGTCAGCGCGGACGTCAGGGCGCGTTTTTCCGTGCCGGGCTAGGGTTGCTCCGCCTGTTCTGTCACGCCGATGAGGGAAGGTTTTACCGCGAGGCGGAATAACCACCTCTTAGTACGTATATGGATCGTCTGGTACTACGGATAGGGGTTGCGGGACATGCGATCTGCCGTAACATGCATGTGATGACGAAGAGTCACCCCACCGAGGACATGTTGGAACAGTGCGCGATGGGCCAGCTGAACGAGCCAGAACTGGTTCCCCTGGAGGAGCACCTGCTCGTTTGCCCGTGCTGCTGCGATCGCGTGGCATTCCTGGACAAGTTCATCGGGTCGATCCGCGCGGCTGGAAACCAGACCACTCGCCCGGCAGCGGGCGGCCGCCCGCATTAACGGATCTATCCCCAGCCTATCGAGAAATCTCCCCGAGCCGATAAGCATTCAGGGAGAGGCACCTTTGAAACCGTCCGGGCGGGTTCCGCCAGCCGATCTTGCCAGCGAGCTGGAACAGACGATGCCCGCGTTGGTTGCTGAGGACAACCCCGTCTTCCAGTCGATGCTCAAGAGCATGCTGACGCGCTGGGGCTATGATGCGCGCGTCACCTGCAACGGGCTGGAGGCCTGGGACGCGATGCAAGCCGAAGACGCGCCGCGCCTGGCGATTCTGGACTGGATGATGCCGTCCATGGATGGGGTGGAGGTGTGCCGCCGCATCCGCGCCGCAGCGCGTGAGCCATATGTGTACGTCCTGCTGCTCACGGCGCGCACCGAATCGCAGGATCTCGTGGAAGGCATGGAAGCGGGCGCCGACGACTATCTCACCAAACCGTTCAACGCTCAGGAACTCCGGGTGCGCCTGCGCGCCGGCCGGCGCATTCTCAACTTGCAACGGCAGTTGATGGAAACGCGCGAAGCGCTGCGCGTGCAGGCCACCCATGATGCGCTGACCGGCCTGCTGAACCGGGGCCGCGTGCTGGAAGTTCTGCTGGCCGAAATCGCCCGCTCGGCCCGCGAACTGCGGCCGGTGTCCGTGCTGATGGTGGATCTGGACCGCTTCAAACAGATCAATGACACGCGCGGGCATCTGGCGGGCGATGCCGTCTTGCGGGAGGCCGCGCGGCGCATGCGCGCGGCGACGCGCAAGTATGAAGTTCCCGGCCGCTATGGTGGCGAGGAGTTTCTGATCGTCCTGCCGGGTTGCTCCAGCCGCGACGCCAGCACCCACGCCGAACGGATCCGCGACGCTGTCGCGGGCGAACCGTTTGCCGCGTGCGGGGAACTTTTCTCCGTGACCTGCAGCATCGGCGTTTCCAGCCGCCCGGCCTGTGCCACGGAGAACGCCGATTCGTTGATCCGCGAGGCGGACGCCGCTCTTTATCAAGCCAAGAACCAGGGGCGTAATCGTGTTGTGGTGTTTGCCGCCGAAGAGACTCCCCCCGAGAACCCTTCCCTGAGCTCGCTCGCCAGATTCTCGGAAATGTAGCGGCCCGCGGAGAGAGTGAGTTCCACGCCGAGTGGAGGATCGGCCAGGAGGGCGAAAACCCGGACCTCTCACGCCTTTCACCAGGCGAAGCGCCCAAGTCAGTCCCTCGCGGCGCCGCGCTCGTCCCCGTTACTCCAGGGGCGCGTAATAGCCGGGACGCCAGTAGGCACGGAGCGCCGGCAAACCGCGCGGCGGCACGACCTTCACCTGGACGCGATGATAACGGCCATCACGCTCCCGTTCGGTGGGCGAATACCCGATCACATAACGATTGCGCAGCTCGACGCCAATCTTGGCCGCGATGTCCGGCATCTCCGAAACATCATCGACGGGCAGGTGCCGGCCTCCGGTCTGCTCGGCGATCTCGCTCAGCAGGCCGGGCCCATTCCACTCCTCCGCCGAGCGGGAGCGTGCGCCGTATGCTTCGAATATTCCCATGGCATAGATCAGCACGTCGCTTTCCCGAACCGCATTGCGTAGTTCGGATTCGGTGTAGCGGCTGCAATTGTCTCCGCCGTCGGAAATAATCAGCAGGGCCTTACGCTGTTTGGACGATTTCCTCATTTCATGCAGCGCCAGCATTACGGCGTCCAGCAGCGCCGTGCGGCCGCGCGATTGCGAGAAGGCAAGCTGGTTCTGAATCGCGGCGAAGTCCAGCGTGAGCGGAACCACCAGTTTGGGCTGATCGTTGAACTCCACCAGGAAGAACTCGTCCTCCGGGTTCGCCGTGCCGAAGAACGCGCTCGCAGCCAGGCGCGATTTTCGCAGCTTGCTTCCCATGCTGCCGCTTGTGTCGAAGACCAGGCCCACCGCCAGCGGCTCATCGTCCATGGCGAACTGGGTGACCGTTTGCTCGACCTTGTTGTCGAAGACCTTGAAATGGGTCTTCTCCAGTCCCGTCACCGGGCGGTTCATGGGGTCGCAGACCGTCACCGGCACCAGCACCAGGTTGGAGTCCACACGCAGATCGGAATGGGCCAAGATTTGCTGGCGCGAGGCTGCCTTGGGCCGGGGCTGAACGGCCACCTGCCCCTGCGCCGCCAGCGCCAGGCCGCATGCCAATGCCAGGGCGCCCCTCCAGGCCATGCACTACTCCTCCGGAACTGTATTGTACTGCTGCGGAAGCGCAATGGGAACCAGGAAATGGGTCCAATCGGCGCTTCAGAGCACCCGCGGTACCTCACGCGGATGTAACCCTACTTCGCAGGTCCGCGGCCCGCGTCGTTGGTCCCGGCGGCTCTGCCGGCTGCGAATGCATCGAGGTTGAGTTCCACCAACTTGGGCGGCAAGTTGGCGCGCAGCGCCTGATCCCACAGATCCTCGCTGAAATCCAAGCACCGGCTCAAAGCGCCCAGCAGCGCCACGTTCCACGCCTTGGCGCTTCTCAGGCGGCAGCCAGCCAGCGTGCCAGGTTCGATCAGCATGCCGCCCGGGGCCAGCATGAAGCGGTTGACCTCAATCTGGCCTGGATCCAAAACCAGCACGAAGTCGGCCTCGCCCGGGGACACCATCGGGCTGAAGACGCGCTCGCCGAAGCGCACGTCGCTGGCCACCGAGCCGCCGCGCTGGCTCATCCCATGCACTTCGCTCTTCTTCACATCCAGGCCGGCAAGAAACGCGGCTCCCGCAAGGATGTCGGAGGCCTTGAGCACACCCTGGCCTCCCAAGCCGGCCACCACGATGTTGGTCGCGCCGCCCTCCCGGCGGCCCCGGTCAGCGCGCGGGTTCATTGGCTTTCTCGTACCTCCTGATGGCGCCCGCCGCCAGCAGGCAATCGCGGCGCGCAATGATCAATTCCAGCTCGCCGGAATCCAGGCAGGACTGGATCAATGCTTCGAAGCCCGCCGGTTCCAGCGTTGGGTCGGTGACGTGAACGCGGCGGATTCCGATGGCGCGAGCGACGTCCTCAAACACGAATTTGCCGGTGTGATGATGATCGAGCGTCCGCCCGGTTCCCGGGTGCTCCTGCATGCCGGTCATGGCGGTTGTGCCGTTGTCGAGGATCAGCACAACGTGCCCGGTGGCCGGCGGATTGTAAACCATCTCGACCAGGCCCGTGATGCCGCTGTGCACGAACGTGCTGTCGCCGATCACGCTGACCACGCGGCGGGCCTGCTCGGGCGGCAGCGCGTGCCGCAGACCCAGCCCGGTTCCAATCGCCGCGCCCATACAGACCAGCGTGTCGATGGCCTCAAACGGCGGCAGCACGCCCAGCGAATAACAGCCGATATCGCCGGCCACGATGCAGTCCAGGTTGCGCAGCGCCGTGAAAACGGCGCGATGCGGGCAACTGGGGCAAAGCTCGGGCGGTTTGCCGGCCGGCGCCTGCGGTTCGGGCGATTCGTCGCGAGCCGCCAGACGCCTCACGCGGGAGACGTTGAGCTCGCCGAAACGGAACGCCTCAGGGGCGGCTTCGACGCAGATGCCGGCAGCGCGCGCCGCGTCAGCCAAATAGGGATCGCCTTCCTCCACCACCAGGCAG
>Ga0335080_10006956_pt1 | contig 11709 bp, 7 predicted proteins | sample Lox_Sample_34_FD_206720 | JGI IMG/M metagenome (GOLD analysis project Ga0335080, IMG submission 206720) | Soil microbial communities from Loxahatchee National Wildlife Refuge, Florida, United States - Lox_Sample_3.4 | ecosystem: Environmental > Terrestrial > Soil > Wetlands | place: USA: Florida...
GTTGCGTCGACCGTCGAGGCCGCGCCGGCCAGGGCCCCGTCGACGTCGCCTTCGTCGCGAGACGTCACGGCGTTCTCGCCCGACTCGAGCAGCCGAACGTGCTCTGCGAGCAACTCCGGGGTGCTCCGCCGCTCGGCGTTCGTGTCGTCCCAGTCCACGACCAGAGCACGCAGTCCACGCTGCGCGTCGGCGACGGTCTCGGCGACGACCGCGACGCCCTCCTCGATCGGGACGACGGCAGTCACCCCGGCCTCGGCGAGCGCCGCCCGGTCATCGACCGCGGCGACCGTGGCGCCGAACCTCGGCGGGTGCAGCACGACCGCCGTCAGCATCCCCGGGAGCGTTTGGTCGATCGTGAACTGGGTGCTGCCGAGAATCTTCGGAACGGCGTCGACTCGCAACCGCCCTTCGCGCCCGATCAACTTGTAGTCGCCAGGATCCTTCGGCTTGACGTCCTCGCCGATGTGAAGCTGCTCGGCTCTGGCCGCGAGCTCGGCGAACGTCGCCCGCCTACCGCTCGCGTGGCGCAGGACGCCGTTGTGGACCTCGACCTCCTCCGGGGGAACCTCCCACGCCTCGGCCGCCGCCGCCACCAGCCGCGCCCGCGCTCGGGCGGCCGCCAGCCGGTACCGGACCCAGAGCCCCTTCATCGAGTTGGACGCGCCCGTCAACTGGAATGCGCTGCCAAGGTCAGGGTTTCCGTAGACGTCACCGCCCGGCCCTGCCCCGTTCGCGGCGTTGACGACGCGGACCGAACCAAAGTCGGCGTCGAGCTCCTCCGCCACGATCGTCGCCAGCCCCGTGTGGATCCCCTGTCCCATCTCGATCTGACTCGAGTACGCCACGATCGTCCCGTCCGAGTGGATGCGGATGTATGGATGGACGGGATCGACCAGCTCATCGGCCGTGAGCCTTCGGTCTTCAGGCTCGGGCGGAGCGACGAGAGCCGCGGGCCTGACGCCCGCCTCCAGGGTGGCAGACGCTTGGTGGATGGCGGCCCGGATCCGCGGGTAGGTGCCGCACCGGCACAGGTTCCCGCTCATCCAGTTATTGATCTTCGCGTCATCGGGAGACGGGTCTGACTCGAGCAGCGACACCGCCGCCAAGGTCTGCCCCGGCTGGCAGTAGCCGCACTGCACGACGTTGCCGCGGTGCCACGCGTCGCGGACGGCATCGACAACCGGACCGGAGGCTCCCTCGACCGTCGTCACGACCTTCCCCACCGCGCGTTCGGTCGTCGTCTGGCAGGCCTTCGTGTTGCGCCCGTCGAGAAGCACTGTGCAGGCCGCGCAAAAGCCGGCCCCGCATCCGAACTTCGTGCCATGCAGGCCGAGGACATCCCTCAGAACCCACAGCAACGGGGTCTTCGCGTGCCGGTCGTCGACCTCGACGCCGGCGCCGTTGACGACGAGCTTCATGTGCGACCTCCCTCGGCCGGGATCAGCGGGCCCTGATGCATGGACCGCACGATCACGCCGACCCAGGTGAGCGGTCTTCACCGGATAATGGTGATTGCACCCGGATCTGCCGGAGCTCCAGCAGCTCGAGGCCCAACGACTCGATCTGCCCAACGATCCCGAATACAGCCGACCGATCCTCGACGAGGCCGGTGAGCACAGTCTCGCCGCCCTCTGTCTCACACACCATCGTGGGGAAAGCGGAAAGGGCGGTAGGTCCGAGCCGGCCCTTGATCCGGATCGTGTACAAGCATGGCGGCGTGGCCACTCGGTCATCGTGGCGCTCAACCGAGTGAGCCGGCACCGCCGGAATCCGGTGATTACGCGTAAACGGCGCCCTGCTCGCCCGGCGCGTTCAGGAGCGCCCGGTCGAGAGGAGCCGCAGCTCCCGCGCGCGCCTGACCGCTGAGGAGCGATCGCGCGCGCCGAGCTTTGAGTAGATGTTGCGGATGTGCGTGTTGACCGTGTTGATCGAGACGTAGAGCTCTCGCGCGATGTCGGGCCGCGTTAGGTTTGTCGGCAGATATCGCAGGACGCGGAGCTCGCTCGGGCTGAGCTCCTCCGGTGGCGATCTGAGTTCTCCGTCGTGGCTCGGCATCGGTTCGCCTCGCAGCAAGTCGACGATGTCGGCGAGCAGGGCGCGATGAGCAGTTTCGTGACGTGGGAGCGCGTCGATCAGCTCCGCGGCGTCCGTCATCGCAAACGGGAACATAAGACGGTCTGGCTCGGCGACCGCGAGTGCCGCTTCCGTCGCGGCAGCGGCGGCAGCTCGATCTCCCAGCTGGAGATGCGCGATGCCGGCGAGCAGATGGGATTCAACGACCGTGAACGCCGGGGCAACAGGGGGCGCCGCGTCCAAAACGCCGCCGAGTGCCCCCAACGCTCCCGCGGGATCGCCGTCCGCCAGGAAGATCACCGCGCGGCCGTTGTGGATGGCACCCATTTGACCGTCATAAATGGTGCCGATGCGGTCGGCCTCAGCGCAGAACGAGGTGAGTGTTGCGCGCGCCTCATCCAGCATCCCCAGGCGCGCCCGCTCGGTCGCCAGCCACCCCGCGATCCGCGGCGCGAGGGCGTGGACACCCGTGAGCCTCGACTGCACTCGCGCGGCCGCTTCGAATTCCTCGACCGCCGCCTGATGCTGCCCGCGTGCAGCGTGCAACATGCCGGTCCCGACGTGAAGGAGCACCGCGGCGGCCGGGTCGAGGTCCGGATCGGCTACCTCCCAGGCGCGGTGCACCCAGTGCTCTCCCTCGTCGAACTCGCCCATCCAAATCGCCATGCCGCCCACCGCTCCAAGCGCCGGCGCCAGAATCGGTCGATCCTCGAAGCCGTAGAGCTCGGCGAGGGCCACCGCCTGAGCACCGCGCTCGCGTGCCGTTGCCACCGAGACGGTCTTCGACGGGAAACCTTGATGAGCCCGGCAGGCAACCTCGAGGTACGGTCGGCCGATCGTTCGGGCGAGGTCGGCTCCCTCGGAGAGATGCCGCTCAGCGTCGGCGAGCCGCCCGGACCACGTCTCGACGATCCCGAGATTCAGCAGTGCGACCGCCCGCAGTTCGCTGTCCATCGCGATCTGATCGTTTGATGCGTCCGAGATCGACGCGTCGAGCAGGTTCACCTGCTCGATCACCTCACTGAACTGGCCGTTGCGGCGTGCCAGCGCCAACCGCAGAGACGCGATGGCCACCGCGAGGCGTCGCCGGCGCGCCGGAGGGGCGTTCTGAACGTGGGACTCCGCCAGCTCCAACTGGGCAGCCGCTTCTTCCAACCGCCCATGGTTCAGCTCGCTTGCCGCGTGGGCCAGCGCGAGGTCGGGGTGATCGGCTGAGGCCCCCTGAGGAAACGCCTGGAGCACGGCGTCGATCGTGCCCGTTTGCCCGTCGAGCACCCAACTGAAGGAATGGTCGGCGACGAGCCGCGCGGCATCAGGCCAGTCGCCCGCCGCGAGCATGTGCCGCACCGCCTCCACGACCTCCCCGTGGTCGGCGAGCCACCGGGCGGCCCTGCGGTGGAGGTCTCCAAGCTCCTCGGCAGATCGTCGGCGGAGCTCGAGGCGCAAGAAATCCGCCAGAAGCTGGTGGTAGCGAAACCACGTCCGCCCCGGATCGAGTGACACGACGAACGCGTTGGCGTCCTCCAGTTCGAGGAGCATCTGCTCCGAGCCCGAGCGGCCCGCCAGCAGATCGGCCAGCTCGCCGTTCACTCGGTCCACGAGGGAGGTCCGCAACAGCATGCTCTGAACTTCGCTCGGTTGGCGTTCGAGCATCTCGGCCATCAGGTATTCCCCGATCGCCCTGTCGGTGCCTGAGAACTCCGCCACAAACTTCTCGGGATCCGAATGACCCCTGAGGGCGATCACCGCCAGGCGCAGGCCGGCCGCCCACCCTTCCGTGTGCTGGTGCAACGCAGCCACGCCGCCGTCGGACAAGCTGATCCCGGACCCGGTAAGCAGCTCGCGCGTCTCGTCCTCGGTGAATCGTAGATCGCGGGCGCGGATCTCGGTGATCTGGTCAGCCAGCCTCAGCTGGTGGAGCCTGATCGGTGGGTCCCGCCGGGACGACAGCACGACGTGGGCGGAGCTCGGCGCAGTGGCGAGCATATGCTCGAGCTGGGCGAGGGCGTCGGTCGACCTCAGCTCGTGGAGATCGTCGATGATCAGAACGATCGGTTCCACTTGCTCGGCGAGCTGCGACAGGATCGTGTCGAGGAGCCGATCCGCTTCGAGTGGAGCGTCCGCGACAGATTGCGCCTCAGGATCGACCCAATGTGCCGGACCACGAAGCGCATCGAGGACGGCGGACCAAAACCGCTCCGCGTCCTGCTCGTCGCGGTCGACGGACACGAACGCCACACGACGAAGATTGGTGCAGCGGCCAGCCCAGGCACGCAACAGCGACGTCTTCCCGCTCCCGGGCGGCGCCGAGACGATCGTCACCCGCTTGGTTACCGCACGATCCAGCATCTCAAGAAGGTCTTCCCGATCGAGCAGGCCCCGGGCGAGCGAAGCGTCTGTCGAGATCGGCTGATCCCAGTGACCTTCGCTGTGCGTAGTGCCCAAGCTCCTCATGCGGTCCCCGCGGTCGGGTACTTCGATCAGGTTAGCCCGGCGATCGTTTGACCCTGAAGCGCCGTGCAAATTCGCCGCGCGGTGGTCTGTACCTCGACTCTCATCCGACCATCAAACCTGATCGTCGGTGGCCGCGCCAACCACTCGGGCCGCGGCGTGTTGGGAAGACCCGGTGCCGCGGCTGTTCTCTGCTGCCCGTACGACGTAATCACCGGGATCTGGCGATGACCCTTCACCCGATCCGTGGCGACGATCGCGGCCGAGTCACCGACCTGAGGAGAACGAGAGCCATGTCCGATATCGGCAACGGTCGCGCCGGTCGCGCCGACGTAGTCATCGTGGGGGGCGGCTCGGCGGGCGCCGTCCTGGCCAGCCGGCTCAGCGAAGATCCGACTCGCTCGGTCCTGCTGCTCGAAGCAGGCACCGCCTACGGCGTCGACGGCTATCCAGATGACCTGCGAGACGCCGCGCGCGTGCCGGCCAACCCCGAGCACGAATGGGGTTTCACCGCCCGCGGTGGAGCGGCCGCTCCGGCGATCGATGCGGCGCGCGCCCGGGTGCTCGGCGGCTGCTCGGCCCACAACGCCACGGTGGCCATGCGCGCACGGCCGAGCGACATCCGCGATTGGCAACGACACGGCCTGGAGGATTGGTCGCTCGAGGCCGTCTACGAAACCTTCCGCGAGATGGAGAACACGCCCGACGGCGACGCCGCCTTCCGAGGGCGTACCGGACCGTTCCCGATACGACAGCAGCGCTACGACGATCTGACCACCTCGCTGCGCGGGTTCATCGACGCGACCGCAGCCGAGGGATTCTCCCGGGTCGAGGACTTCAACGGTCCGGATCCGGGCGGGGTCGGCGCCTACCCGGTGAACGTCATCGAGGGGGTGCGGCAGAACACCGGCATGGTCTATCTCACCGAGGAGGTGCGCAACCGCCCCAACCTCAAGATCTCGGGCGATGTGCTCGTGGATCACGTCCTGTTCGCTGGGCGCCGGGCGATCGGCATCGCCACGGCGGGGGGCACCGAGATCCCAGCGGGCGAGGTGATCCTGTCCGGCGGCACATACGGGAGCCCGGCGATCCTGCTGCGATCTGGCGTCGGCCCGGCCGCTGATCTGGCCGAGCTCGGAATCGACGTTGTGGCCGATCTGCCCGTCGGACAGCACCTCCAGGACCAGCCTTTCTACTACAACGCGTACGCGCTCAAACCGGAGGCCCTGGGCATGCGGCCGGCCGTCGGCGCCTTGCTGTGGTGGCAGTCCAGCGAAGCCCGCGACGATCAGCTCGATATGCACGTCGCGGTGACGCACCTCCTGCCTCCGGAGTACAGCCCGACCGGCGGGGCGATCGTGCTGAGCACCGCAGTCGTCAAACCCGACTCTCGCGGAACCCTACGCCTGCGCAGCCGCGACCCACGCGAGCAGCCCGAGATCGACTGCAACTTCCTGACCGAGGACAGAGACGCGCGCAGGATGCTCGAAGGGGTGAAGCTGACCCGCAGGCTCGGTCGCAGTCCCGCACTCGCGCAGTTCATCGAACTCGAAATCCTGCCGGGTGACGCAGTCGGGGACGGCCAGCTCGCACACGTGATCGCCTCCAACCTGGCTTCCTACGGGCATCCCACCGCGACGGCGCCGATGGGTGGTCCCGAGGACCCGTGGGCGGTCGTCGACTCACACGGCGCTGTCAGGGGGATCGACGGACTTCGTGTCATCGACGCATCAATCATCCCGGTCGTTCCGTCCGTCGCGATCAACCTCACGACGATCATGATCGCCGAGCGGATCGCGACAGCGGTCTACGCGAGTGAGCCCGGGCCTACCCATCGCGCAGTGCAAATGGCGCCGGCACCGTGAGCGCGATCACGACATTTCACGCCGGGCCGAGGCCGTACGGGCCAGCGAGCGCCACGTGGTCGTTCGCGGCGGTGATGCGTCATCGCCCTGCGCTGGCGACGATCGAGACGCGACAACCAGGTTCCTACGGATTGGAGGCCACGATGAAGCTCAGCAACAAGATCGCGCTACTAACGGGCTCGACCAGCGGGATCGGCGCGGCGGCGGCGCGCGCGCTGGCGGGCGAGGGCGCGCACGTCATCGTCGTCGGCCGCGACGAAGCGCGAGGCCGGTCGGTGCGCGAGTCGATTCGCGGTGAGGGTGGGGCGGCGGACTTCATCGCTGCGGCGCTGCACGACGAGAGCTCGGCGCGGATGCTCGCGACGAGCGCGCTTCAGATCGCGGGCCGGGTTGACATCTTGGTCAACGACGCAGCGATCGGCGTGTTCGGCCCGACTGCGGCGACGACGGAGGAACAGTTCGACGACACCTACTCCGTTAACGTCAAGGTGCCGTTCTTCCTCGTGGCCTCGCTCGCACCGGCGATGGCCGAACGGGGCCAGGGTGTGATCGTGAACGTCTCATCGATGGTCGCCGGATTCGGATTGGCCGGTCAGGCGCTGTACGGCTCAAGCAAAGCTGCGATCAGTCTCCTGACTAAGGCCTGGGCCGCCGAATTCGGCCCCCGCGGTGTTCGGGTCAACGCCGTGGCCCCCGGCCCGACACGCACTGAAGGCACAGCGGTCATGGGCGACGCGTTAGATCAGTTCGCTGCCGCTGCGCCGGCCGGCCGGGTGGCCTCGCCCCAGGAGATCGCCAACACGATTCTGTTCCTGAGCACCGATGCAGCCAGCTTCGTTCAGGGCGCTGTGATCCCCGTCGACGGCGGCCGCGCCGCCGTCTGAGGCCGGCCGCGGGCTTACGGGCGGCTCCTCGATGTCATCGGGATCAAGCGATGCCAGGGCCGGTTATTCCCCTCGCCGCCAACGTGCCTGTCGGCGTCGACGGCGGAGCGACCGCCGGTCGAGGCGAACGTAAAGCAGCGCCCTCGCCGCCGCTCCGGTCGCTTGCCGGGCCGGCCGGGGGAACTGGCCACGACCTCGGATCACCCGGATCCGGCGACGACGGCTCACCTGATCCGCTGGGAGGTTGTTGAGACCCAACACGACCGCACCCGAGAAAGGAACGACATGACAAACGAGGAGTTCGTGCGCCATGCATACGCATTGGCGGAGGCCAAGAACATCCAGGGGTGGATCGACTGCTTCACTCCGGACGGCGTCTTCGTCGACAACTCGATCGAGGTGACCTACACCGGTCCGGCGGAAGTGGCCAAGCCGGTCGAATACTACGGTGCAGCCTTTTCAGACATGCACCGTGAGCTCTACGACATCTACGTCATCGGAGACGTCGTCCTCGTCCAACTCGCGCTGCAGGGTACACACGACGGGGCGCTACATCTCCCGTTCGGCATGCTGCCTCCGACCGGCAAGCGCATGGACGCGCCCTGTTGTGATGTGTTCAAGCTCGCCGACGGCAAGCTCCAGCGGTTCGATTGCTACCCGGAGGGCAGCGTCATCTTGAGTCAGCTGGGCGTGCTGGGCAATCTCGGCGCGGTTCTGCAGCCGCACGTCACGGTCTAGCTGCTGAGCGGCTCGACTCCGCCTCAAACCCCAAAGGAAGCCCTACCTCATGACTAGCCAGCCGGTCCGCGACCCGCTCGCAGATCACCTCATCACCCCGGAGAACGCGGCGTTGGTAGTCATCGACTACCAACCGTCGCAGTTCGCAACGGTCCGCTCGATGGACCCGGATCTCCTGCTCGAGAACATCGTCTCGACCGTGAAGGCGGTCAGAGCGTTCGGGCTGCCGATCGTCCACTCGACCGTCAACGTCGCATCCGGTCAGCAGCAGCCGACGGTTCCCGAGCTCGCCGAACTGCTCGAGGACAGCCCACCACTCGACCGCACGACAGTCAACTCGTGGGAGGACACCGAGTTCGTGCAAGCCGTCCACGCGACTGGGCGCCGGAAGCTCATCTTCTGCGCGCTGTGGACCGAGGTCTGCATGGCGTTCACGGCTCTTGATGCCCTGCGCGAGGGCTATGAGGTCTATCCCGTGGTGGACGCGATCGGGGGCACGTCGGTCGAAGCCCACCGGGCCGGACTCGACCGCGTGATGCAGGGCGGTGCACAGCCGATCAGCTGGGTATCGCTGGCCTGCGAGCTACAGCGCGACTGGGCACGCCTCCAGACGGTGCCCGCGGTCGTCGAGATCGTGCTCACGGATCGGCTGCTGGCGGTATGAGCCTCACCGTCGACCTTCACCACCACGTGCTTCCCGACTTCTATTGGGAGGCGTCGAACGAGGACGGAAATGCCGCGGGAGGAATCAATCCCCCGCGGTGGAGCCGCGACGGCGCGATCGCGTACCTCGACGAGGCGGGGATCGACGTCGCGGTCCCATCGATCAGCACGCCAGGGGTGCACTTCGGAGACGACGCGGCGGCACGGAAGCTCGCGCGTCGCGTCAACGAGTACATGGCGGGCCTCACGCAAGAGCGCCCCGACCGGTTCGGCGCCTTCGCCTCGCTTCCGCTCCCGGATGTCGACGGGTCGCTCGAGGAGATCGAGTACGCGCTCGACGTGCTCGAACTCGACGGCGTGTCGATCTTTACCAACGCCGGGGGCAGCTACCTGGGCGACCGCCGATTCGATCCGATCTTCGCCGAGCTCCAGCGGCGGGCCGCAGTCCTGTTCGTCCATCCCACCGCGTCTCCGGATCCGATTGCCCATACCCTCGGCCTGCCGGACACGCTGCTCGACTACCCCGTCGACACGTCGCGCGCGATCGCGAAGCTTCACTACAGCAACACGTTCGCCCGAACGCCGGACGTGAAATACGTGTTCGTGCATGCCGGCGGCACGATCCCATTCCTCGCCGCGCGCTTTGCGATCGTCGATGAGATGGACGTCATCCCGGGGGCGAGGGAGCGGGGGCCGTTCGCCGACGCCCTCCCTCGCCTCTACTGGGACACCGCCTCGGCCTTCAGCGACCCTGTGCTGCACATGCTGCGATCCGTCGCCGGGCTGCGGAACGTCGTGTTCGGCACCGATTATCCGTATCCCCGGGACGCGATCTCGATCGGTGGACTGCGACAACTTCAAAACACCACTGAGCTCGACGACGCCGAGCGGGACGCGCTCGTCGGTGGATCGGCGGCTCGGCTGATCCCGCGCCTTGCCGAAGTGAGTCACCAACACGTCTGAGGTCACCGCCGAGGTCGGTTGCGAAACCCAAGCGAACGAAAGGACGTCCCCCGTGAGCATCGAGCAACGAGAGACCCTCGACGCCATCCTGCGACAGTCAGCCTTACCCGTCGACAGCGATGTCAGCGAGCAGCGGAGACTGTTCCGAGAGGCCGTGTCGGCGCAGCCGCTGCCCGCCGACGTGAGCGTGACCGCAGCCTCACTGGGGGGCGTCCCGACCGCCGAGATCACGATCGCCGGAAGCGAGCCTCGCCACATCGTCCTGTACTTCCACGGCGGCGTGTATGTGATCTCCGACGCGTTCCTCGCCGCCGGCCTGGCCTCGCAGATCGGTCGGCGGACGCGCGCCAAGGTCATCTCCGTCGATTACCGGCTCGCGCCCGAGCATCCGTACCCCGCTGCGGTTGACGACGCGCTGGCGGCGTACCAGGCCCTCCTGGACGACGGCACCTCGCCTTCGGACATCGCCTTCGCCGGAGACTCCGCCGGCGGCGGCCTCGCCGTCGTGACCCTCCTCAACGCCCGGGATCACGGTTTGCCCCTGCCCGCCGCGGCGTTCGTGATGTCCCCCTATGTCGATCTCACCCTCGCCGGGGCGACCATGGAAACCAAGCGCGACGTCGACCCGCTGCTCAGCCGGGAGCTCCTCCAACCCCGAGTCGCCGATTACACGCAGGGACGGGACGCCGCACTTGGCCTGATCAGTCCGGTGTTTGCCGACCTGACGGGGCTGCCGCCCCTGATCATCCAGGCCGGAAGTCACGAGGTCCTCCTCGACGACGCCGTTCGCCTCGCCCGACAAGCCGCGATCGCCGACGTCGAGGTCACGCTCGAAGTCACGCCGAAGGTGCCCCATGTCTTCCAGGCCTACTCCCCGATGCTCGACGAAGCGGCCGTCGCGCTGGACAAAGCCGGGCAGCTCCTGTCGGCACATCTGGGCGACGCAGAACGCGTCACCGCCTAGGTGCTACCCCGCCAGAGCCGCCTCTGGGGCGCCCGCACCATCCGCGACGGACGCACCGTCGACGGTCTCGTCGTGGTTGCAGTTGCCGATCGCGTGTCGGGCCAGAGCGGCCACGGTCGTCGCCGAGCGGGCCTCGCATCCGCTCGGGACGATCAGCAGCACGAGCAGAAAACCCAGGCCAAAGATCCCGGCCGCCCACCAGAACGCCGTCGTGTCGCCGTGAACCGCGGCGGCGGGGATAAGGCCTGGGACGCGCGGATGGCTGGTGAGGTAACTGGCGACAGCAGTCGCGTAGATCGTAGAGAGCAGCGAGGTGCCGATCGAGCCGCCGATTTGCTGGGATGTGTTGACCATCGCGGAGGCGATGCCCGCTTCATTTGGCGCCACGCCGAGCGTCGCGCTCGAGAACGTCGGGGCGAAGATGCATCCCATCCCGACACCGATGACGAGCAGGCCAGGCAGGACCCCGGTTCCGTAGCTGGAGCTGGTCGTCAGCTGCGTGAGCAGAAGCATGCCGACCAACCCGAGCGCCATGCCCAGGAGCACTAGCGGCTTGACACCCGTGCGCTGAACTACGCGGGTCTGGACAGTGGTCGAGGTGATGACCAGCGCGGCGGACAGGGGCAGGAACGCGAGGCCGGTTTTGAGTGGTGAGAACCCGAGGCTCTGCTGCAGGAAGTAGGTGAGGAAGAGAAACACGGCGAAGATGCCGGCCCCGGTCATCAAGAGCGCGGCGTAGGAGCCCCCCCGCGCCCGGTCCCACACGATGTGCAAGGGCAGTAGTGGATGCTCGACGCGGCGCTCGATGAGCACGAACGCGGTGAGGAGCAACGGGCTGGCGATGAGCGCGACGACTGTCGCCGTTGCGCCCCACCCGTGCGTCTCGGCGTTCGAGAAGCCGAACACGAGCGCGAACAGCCCCAACGTCCAGGTGAGCACGCCGGGAATGTCGATGTGCGCGCGCTCGGAGGGCCTGTGGTTAACGATCAGGCGCAACGCCACGATCGTGGTGGGTATCGCGATGACCAGATTTACGTAGAAGCACCACCGCCACGAAATCGCCGAGGTCAGGATGCCCCCGAGCAGCAGCCCAAGCGCCCCGGCGCCG
>Ga0335080_10006957_pt1 | contig 11709 bp, 11 predicted proteins | sample Lox_Sample_34_FD_206720 | JGI IMG/M metagenome (GOLD analysis project Ga0335080, IMG submission 206720) | Soil microbial communities from Loxahatchee National Wildlife Refuge, Florida, United States - Lox_Sample_3.4 | ecosystem: Environmental > Terrestrial > Soil > Wetlands | place: USA...
GTGGGATTTGCGGTGGCGTTTGTTGCTTACTATGCGCTGATGAAGTTGGAAGAGGCGAGGAGGTCGACCTAGATCGCCCCTCTCATTCCTGGAAGGTCACACACACGCCGTTGGGATCGATCGCGCCGAATTCCTTTGTGCCCCAGGGTTTGGTTTGCAGTGCGCCGTTGGGGTGCACCTTGCCGCCGCGTTTCTGATATTCGTCGTACAAGGCCTCGATGCCCTTTACGGCCACCCTCACCATTGTCTGGTCGCCGACCTTCCGAGCGAGTGTATTGTCGCTCATGCCGGAAATGTGCAAATAAGCTTCACCCCTCCGAATACCTGCATAGTTCGGCGGCGAGGCATCGCGAAATGTCTCTTCGAAGCCGCAGATCTCCGTCCACCACTTAAGCGATTCTTCGGCGTCGGCAGCGGGTAGAACGGGAATAGCGCCCTTGAACGTCGGTTCCATCAGCCTGCACGAAAACCCGGCAATACTTCCTTCTTATACTTTTCCAGCGTGCCCTCTTCCTCACCAGACATCAAATAGACATTGAACTGCGTGACGCCAACGCTCGCGAGTTTGCGTAGTTTCTCCCGGTGTGCCTCGGCTGGCCCGACCAGGCAGAAGCGATCCACGACCTCGTCTGACACGAACTTCGAGTTCTTGCTATCCACTTCGCAGTGCTGCAAGTAGTCGTACTGGCCGCGATTGCTCACATACGAAGTCAATTCAGGAGGCAATTCCTCCGGCTTGTAACGCGAGATCAGGTCCACGACGTGGTTCGAAACCAGAGCAGGGAACCAGCGCACCCGGCTGCGTGCGAGTTGCAGATCGTCTGAAACCCAGACCGCCGTGGCCGCCATGACCTCAATGTTGCGCGGGTCGCGGCCCGCAGCTTCTGCGCCTTTTTTCACAAAGCTCAGGCACCATTCGATCAAATGAGGATCGGCGAACTGCAGGATCACGCCATCCGCGATCCTGCCAGCCAGGTCGAGAACTTTAGGTCCGTACCCCGCAATCCAAACTGGCGGCGCGCCTGTGGCCCAGGAAATCCTGGTGGACTGCCCTTCATAGTCAACCTCATGCCCAGATGTAAGTTCGCGGAAGGTCTTTACCGACTCCTCCAAATACGCAGTTGTGACCGGCTTCTTGCCCAGCACGCGCCGCGAACTGTCTCCCCGGCCAATGCCGAGATCCATGCGCCCACCTGAAATAATGTTCAACGTGGCGAACAGGCTGGAGGTCACCGTAATGTCGCGGACTGCGGGGTTGGTGACGCACGTCCCGAGACGCATGCTTTTCGTATTGGTCGCCATCAGCGTAAGCAGCGGGTAGGGCTCGAGCCACAGGACGTGGGAATCGAAGATCCAGCCGTACTCAAAACCTGCGGCTTCCGCCTGGCGCGTGAGGGCGACGATCCGCTCCACCGTCATCTCGGGTTTGATGGTGATGCCGAACTTCATTGCGTCTCCGTCATCGGAAATCAGCATCCGGAAATCAACATTCGAAAGTGGGGCAGTTTAGCATAGAATGCCTGCGCTGTTCGTGAGGACACGGGAATGGGTTTTGACACGATTATCGCCAATGGACGCGTCGTCACCGCGACCGACACCTACGCCAGCGACGTGGCTATCACTGGCGGAAAGATTGTAGCGATCGGGCAAGGACTGCCCCGCACAAACGCCGGCCACATCATTCACGCCGCGGGAAAATATGTGCTGCCGGGTGGAATCGATGTGCACACCCACCTGGATATGCCCTTCGGCGGTACCACCAGTGCCGACGACTTCGAGACCGGCACGCGCGCTGCGGCATTTGGCGGAACAACGACTCTGATCGACTTCGCGATCCAGTACAAAGGCCAGACATTGCGGCATGCCTTCGATACGTGGATGCAAAAGGCTTCCGGCAAAGCGGTTTCCGACTATTCTTTTCATTGCATCATCACTGATTTACCCGACGCTCAGCTTCACGAGATGAACGCGCTGGTGCACGAAGGAGTGACCAGCTTCAAACTGTTTATGGCCTATCCCGGAGTGTTCATGCTGGACGATGCCAGCATCTTCAAAGCTCTGCGGGCAACCGGGAAAAATGGCGGCCTGGTCTGCATGCACGCCGAAAACGGCGGCGCGATTGATGTTCTTGTGCAGCAGGCGCTAGCAGAAGGAAAAAAGGCGCCAAAATATCATGCCCTGACACGGCCGACCACTGCCGAGGCCGAAGCCACCGGCCGGGCCATCGCCCTGGCGGAAATGGCTGGCGTGCCGGTTTATATCGTGCACTTGAGCTGTAACGATGCTCTGGAAAAAGTCCGCGAAGCTCGCGACCGCGGCCTTCCGGTTTACGCGGAAACCTGCCCGCAATATTTATATCTGTCGCTAGAGAATATCGATGTGCCGGGATTCGAAGGCGCGAAGTACGTATTCACTCCTCCTCTGCGCGAAAAGTGGAATCAGGAAAAACTCTGGAACGGTCTGAAAGCAGATCACCTGCAAGTGGTCTCGACCGATCACTGCCCGTTCTGCTTCAAGGAACAGAAGGAGCTGGGGCGCGATGATTTCACCAAGATTCCCAATGGTGGGCCGGGGATCGAGCATCGCATGAGCCTGATTTATTCCGGCGGCGTGGCCCAGGGCCGCTTCAGCGTGAACCGTTTTGTGCAGCTGGTCTCGACGGCTCCGGCCAAACTTTTTGGCCTTTATCCCCGTAAGGGAACTGTGGCCGTGGGAAGCGATGCTGACCTGGTGATTTTTGATCCTGATCGCAAACATACGATCAGCGCGAAAACCCATCACATGCGGGTGGATTATTCGATGTTTGAAGGCATCCAAGTCACCGGCATGCCGGACGTAGTTTTGTCGCGTGGGCGTGTGATCGTTGAGGCAGACAAATTTCTGGGACGGGCCGGCGGCGGAGAGTTTGTGAAGAGAGCGACTTATTCGCAGCAGTAGAGTGGCGGCGCAACCTATTGCTCTTGACCCACGAACCGGTTCAGAACGGTCAGGCTGCCTCTTCTTCCGAGAAGCCCCAGTGCTTCAACAGTTCGGTCGGCACATACTTCTCGTCTTTGTTGCGGCGCACCCACTCTTTTAGCGCGGGCGAATCTTTGTATTGCTCCGGGCCGATGCCCAGGATGGCGACGATGTGATCGAATGATGTTGCTTCGCTCATGGCGCACCCCATTTAGCTATGCACAAGATAGGCTCTAATTGTACCGCTCAAGAAGTGAATAGAGTATGAAAACCTGGGCCAGAAAGAACATGGCGATATGAAGGAAACCTGGCGGTGGTTTGGGATGGACGACCCGGTGTCGCTCGACCAAGTCAAGCAGGCCGGTGCAAGCGGCATTGTCTCGGCCTTGCATCATTTGTATCGCGGCGAGGCGTGGCCGTTGCAGGAAGTTCTCAAGCGGACGGCTGAAATCGAGTCGGCAGGTTTAGTCTGGTCGGTTGTGGAGAGCATTCCCATCCACAATTCCATCAAGCTGCGCTCCGGGCCATATCAGAAATTTATCGGCGCGTGGAAGGACTCGCTGGCGGCAGTCGCGAAGGCCGGAATTCCGGTCATCTGCTACAACTTCATGCCGGTCGTGGACTGGACGCGCACCGACCTGAGATGGCGCCTGCCGACAACGGGCTATGCTCTGCGCTTCGATGCAGTTGACTTTGCTGCTTACGATCTCTTCATTCTTCAGCGGAAGAATGCGGAAGGCGATTATCAGGATGAAAGGATTGGCGCGGCACGAAAACGCTTTGAATCGATGTCGCCGGCCCGCAAAGAAGAACTGGAACTCACGATCATCGCGGGCTTGCCGGGCGCGGAGGGGCACTACAATCGCGAGACGATTCGCGCGTTACTTGCCGAATATGAAGGAATCGCTCCGGCTGATTTGCGCGCCAACCTCATCGCGTTTTTACAGGAGGTTATCCCGGTCGCGGAGGAAGTCGGGGTTCGCCTGGCGATCCATCCCGACGACCCGCCCTGGTCGTTGTTTGGCCTGCCGCGGGTAGTTTCAACGGCCGATGATGTCCGGGCGATCCTGACCGGTTGTGATTTGTCCGGCAACGGTCTGACCTTTTGCGTGGGGTCGTACGGCGCGAGGGCAGACAATAATCTTCTTGCCATGATTCGGGAATTCGCGAGTCGTATCCACTTTGCGCACCTTCGCCAGGTAAGTCGTGAAGCGGACGGCTCGTTTCACGAAGCCGAACATCTTGCCGGCAGCTCAGATATGGTAGGCGTGGTGCACGCATTGCTGGTGGAGGAAGCGCGGCGGCGACACGAAGGACGTTCCGATCACGAGATTCCGATGCGCCCCGACCATGGACATTTGCTGGCCGACGATATTTATAAGAAAGTAAACCCGGGCTATTCGCTGGTGGGCCGGCTGAAGGGACTTGCGGAACTGCGTGGCGTGGTGCAGGGGCTTAAGTACGCAGTTCCCGGGCTTGCCGGCTGATGCGTAACTGCCCTGGAAAAACTGTGCTTGATTTCCTTCTTACAACATAAGTACCGAGGAGCAGAAGTGTATGAAAGAGTTTGAGAATAAAGTCGCCATAGTGACCGGTACCAGCGGAATTGGCAGCGCGATCGCTCAGCGCTTCGCGGCCGGCGGAGCGCGCGTGCTGGCATGCGGCATAGACCCAGCCCTCAACGAAAAATTAGCCGGCGCCGCAAAAACCGCAGGCCTCACATTAGATGTGCAACTCTGCGACGTCACCGATCCCGAAAACGTGCAGCGGATCATTGGAAAAGCCGTCAGCCAATACGGAGGCCTCGACATCATCGTCAACGCCGCGGCGGTCCATCCCTTTGGGACGGTGGTTGAGACCGACCTCGAAACCTGGAACCGTTGCATGATGGTGAATGTCGGCAGCATTTATTTGCTCGTTCACTATGGCGTCCCGCAAATGAAAAAACGCGGCGGAGGATCGATCATCAATCTGGCCTCAGTCCAGGGACGCGCCTGCCAGCGGGGCGTGGCGGTCTATGCCACATCCAAGGGCGCGATTCACAGCCTCACGCGCGCCATGGCCCTCGATCACGCGCCTGACAAGATTCGCGTCAATTCGATCAGCCCAGGCTCGATTCGAACCCCTATGCTGGCGACTTCGGCAGGACACTTCTCGCCCGACCTGCCGGTTGAGGAAGTATTTCAGCGCTTCGGCGAAGCCCACCCGCTCAAGCGCATTGGCCTGCCCGAAGAAGTAGCGGAGTTGGCGGCGTTCCTTGCTTCAGACAAAGCCGCCTTCTGCACCGGCGGCGATTATTTGGTGGATGGCGGCCTGCTGGCCGGCCTGGGGGTTCAGTGATCGCCGAACCCGTTTGCGTCGCCCCGACCGGCGACCGCTGCGGTGAGGGCGCGGTCTGGCACGCGACGCACGCGGCAGTGTACTGGACCGACATCAATCGCTTTCTTATCCATCGCTTTTCTCCCGCAGACCAATCCGTCCGGACATGGCTTTTCGACGAGCCGGTCACTGCCCTCGCTTTGACCGACCGCGACGATGTGCTGGCAGTTGTTCTTGGGTCGTCGGTGATTCTCTGGGAGCCGGCAACCGATGCGCGGCACCCACCGATTTACAAACTGGACGGCTGGCCGAGAGTTCGGCTCAACGACGCGCGGCCCGATCCGCGCGGCTCCCTGTGGCTGGGCTCAATGGCCAACAACGTGAACCCGGACGGCTCGCCGGGCGAGGTACACGGCCAGCTCGGCGTTCTCTCGCGCCTCGATCCCGATTTCAAGGTCACGACGTGGCGCCGCGATCTTGGCATCGCAAACACGCTTGCATGGAGCCCCGACCGGAAGCGCTTCTATTTTGGCGACTCGCTCGCCAACACGATTTGGGCCTATGACTACGACGAAGCCACGGGCGCAATCGCCAACGAGCGTCCCTTTCTGAAAGATTTTCCGCGTGGTTTGCCCGACGGCTCGACTGTGGATTCGGAAGGTTATCTCTGGAATTGCCGCTTTTATGGCGGATGCATCGTGCGGGTCGCGCCCGACGGCAAACTGGATCGGGTAGCCGAAATGCCGGTGAAGAACATCACCACCTGCACCTTCGGCGGCGCCGACCGAAAGACTCTCTATGTCACCACCGCGTCGCTGGAAGCAGCGCCAAGCGATCGCCTTGCCGGGGGAATGTTTGCGATTCAAACTGATGTGGAAGGCCAAACGGAGAATCGTTTTTGCGTTTCTAAAGAAGGGAAAGTCCCGGGACAGGGAATCTAATCTCTACCGTCCACGGGCAGTTTCAAAATATCATCATCGTTGGGATCAATGCTGATGCCGGTTTCCGCAGTGTCTTCGAATAAATGCGGAAATGACCCTCAGGTCAATTTGGGGTGACCTACTGGCGTGCAGAGGGCGAGACTTGGCGGTAGGAACTAGCATCAGAAAGGCCGAACCTTTTCAGCGGATCTTCCTCGACTCCACCCCCCATCGAAGCCAGGCGCCAACGCATCTCGCATCTGCAGCCGAGCTCTGGATAGTCTGGTCTTCACGTTTGCTTCGGTGAGACCGAGGACCTTTGCAGTTTCGTTGATACTGAGGTGCTGCACGTCCCGCAGGATCAGTATGGTGCGGTATTTCTCGGGAAGAGATTCGAGGGCTTTGGTGAGTGCTTCACGAAGCTCGCGCTGCTCCAGAGCCTCTGATGGAATTTCCCGCCAATCCGCGAAATCCTTCGGGATATATTCGCCCTCATCGTTTTGCTGCCCTTCGTCCATGGATTCATATAAGTGGCGCCGGTCTTTGCGCGACTTCATCCTGGCTTCATTGATAGTTATCTGAATCAGCCAGGTGCTGAACTTTGCTTCTTGGCGAAAACAGGATAGGCCCTTAAACGCCTTCAGAACTGCTTCTTGCGCCACTTCCTCTGCATCCGCGTCGTTCCGGACGATCGAGAGGGCGGCCAGAAAGACAGCGCGCTCGTGCGGGCGAACCAGTTCATAAAATGCCTCGGCGTTGCCATCGTTTACACACCGGATCAGATGAGATTCGGCCGCGTTGTCCTGAAACTTAGTCGGCATAGAAGAACATCCGTTCAGTGTCTTCTGGTTCTGAGAAAACAACTCCGTTCCGCTGCTGGTGGCTTTCATCGTGCCGCCTCCTTCAGTTGCTGACTTACGAATTGAGAGCAATTGACTTGAGACACCTGTCTCCGCGCGAGATCGCGCAGCAGCGTCACTCCGCGCGAATCGACAAACGAAACTTTTTCGAGATCGAGGCTCACAGCTTTCTGGTGGGAGAGGGCTTCGTCGCTGAGCCTCTGTAATTCTTCGACCCAAGGGCCGACGAGTTTGCCTTCCAGCTGGAGCTGAATGGTTTGATTTGAGTCGCTGATGATTGAAATCTTGAGCACCGTTGGATTCCTTCCGAACGCACTCTTGCTAAAGCATGAGAGGTGCCATTCGTAAGACATGTGCAGAAAAAGCTATGCTGGTGATTTTGAGGACCTTAGAGAAGGGCTGAGGGAATTGCTTTCGGAGGGAGCCACGAAGGTTCGTGGGTCAGTTCGTTATAGCTTCGTGGCTACGGGATTTCGTGGCCGGCAGAGTCGGACTCAGCGACGAACGCTCGATTCCGAGTTTCTTCATGCGGCTGCGCAGTGTGTTCGGATGCAGATCGAGAATCTTAGCAGCCCCGCGTTCGCCTTCGATCACCCAGTCTGTTTTTTGCAGCACCCTTTGGATATGTCGCTTTTCCACTTCCTCCAGCGACGAAGAATCGCTGGGCGAATCATGGGGTTGGAGATCGTCCAGGTCCAGGTCTGCGACTTCATCAGTTGACGCCATTGTCGCGCCCACCGCGGGTAGCAAGTCAGCGCCCAGCTTCAAGACGGGGCCGCGTGACAAAACTACGGCACGCTCGACAACGTTCTGCAACTCACGAATGTTTCCCGGCCAATCATAGCGGGACAGAAGATCCATCGTGTCTTGCGCGATGCCCGTGATTTGTTTGCCGAACTGCCTGGCAAACCTCTCCACAAAGAAAGCCGTGAGGAGTGGGATATCGGAGCGCCGCTGACGTAACGGCGGCAAAACAATCGGGAGAACGTTGAGGCGATAGTAGAGATCAGCCCGGAACCGGCCCTCCTGCACCGCTTTCTCAAGATCGCGATTGCTGGCCGCAATGATGCGCACGTTGACTCTTATCGTGCGGCTGCTTCCGAGTGGCTCAAACTCGTGCTCCTGGAGGACTCTCAGCAATTTCACCTGCGTGTCAGGGGGAAGTTCGCTGACTTCATCAAGAAACAGAGTCCCACCGTCCGCCAGTTCAAACCTGCCGGTTCTACGTTCCAACGCGCCGGTGAATGCGCCTTTCATGTGCCCAAACAGTTCACTCTCGACCAGTCCAGTTGGGATTGCTCCGCAATTCAATTTCACCAGCGGGCGATGCTTGCGCGATCCGTGACTGTGGATTGCACGTGCGATTAACTCTTTACCGCAGCCGGTTTCGCCTGTGATTAGTACCGTGGAGTCTGTTGGCGCTACCGTCTCCACTCTGTCCAAAACCTCCATGATGGCACGGCTGTTCCCCACGATCTCTTCGAAGTTATGTTCCTTGCTGATTTCTTCCTGCAGATAGATGTTCTCGGCTTCGAGCTTCTTTTGCAGAGTTTGGACCTGCTGAAGAGCATCCTGCAGCTTTGTCTCTGCCCGCTGGCGTTTCAACTCTGCGGCTGCTCTGGCGGCAAAGATTTTAACCAGATCGATTGCGCGCGGGTCACGATCCATCGGTTTGTCGTCAAGAATTGCGATGTGGCCAATGACTCGCCCCTCCCGGTCAAGCATCGGAACGCCCAAGTAGCTCTCTGCTCCCCAATCGCCGAGGCCCGTGTCCAGCGGAAACAAACTCTGGATTCCTTCTTTATAGTGGCAGGTTTCACCGTTCAGCACTTTCATGCACGGTGTGTCGGCAATGTCGAACTCGAACTTCTCTCCGAACTGATCGTTGTTCCAGAAGGCCAGCGCTTTTGCCCGTTTCTGATCGTCACAGTCGGTTATGAATGCGTAGCGAACGCGGAGTGCGGTGGCGAGATGGCGCACCAATGAAGGAAAGAAATCGTTTCCGGTTGCAGAAGCCGTACCGACCACGATGGAGCGGAAAGTCTCTTCCGCAAGGTGTCTCTCCGTGACGTCACGGACCAGACCAATTACGCCGATCACATTCTCTTGAGCGTCGCGATGGGGAGCAAATGTGCAGGACTCCCAAAGATCACGTCCGTCCGCAGAATGCTTGGGCACCAAGGCGTCGGCCACCTGTACAACTTCTCCTTGCAGCGCACGCTTCAAGGCTGTTTCTATGCCGCTCGGACCTAGCCTGGGGAACACTTCGGTCGCGACTCTGCCCAGCACTTCCTGAGAGCGCTTGCCGGTCAGCCGCTCCATGAAGGGATTGAACAGCTGGTAGCGCAGTTCGGCGTCATAGACGATAATGCCTTCCGCCGCGCCCTCCATGATCTCTCGATTAAACTGAATGGCTTCGCACAACGCAGTCTCGTTCTTTTTGTGCTGGGTAACATCGCGTGATAGCGCGAGCAGCCGCTCTGGCTTTCCATTTGCGTCGTAAATCGGACTGACTACAACATCCCACCATCTCGGTTGTCGGGAGGTCCGGGTTTCGAAATAACCGACAAAGTGGCCGATGCCTCCGCCCTGTGCCGCTCGTACCGCCGCCTGGGCCGCCTCGCGATCCGCGCCCTCCCAGAACTCCACCCAGCAACTGTTCAGGAAGGGGCCGATGTCACAGATCTCCAGCACCTGCATTCCGCCTTCGTTCATGAATAACAGGCGGCCTTCGAGGTCGAGAATCTTGATGCAGTCCCGGCTGCAAGCGATGAGCCGGCTTTTAAGCTCCTCGCTAGCACGCAGGGACTCGGCGGCCAGCGCCTGCTCTCTGGCAACCCGGGCCAGTTCGGCTTTGGTGTTGCTCAGCTCCGATTCGAGGGCTTGCAAGCGATCGTGCTCAGAGACGGTCACGCGACTCCTTCTTGCTCTATCAGTCGAAAGTAAGACGGGGGCTGGACCATAAGGATGCAGGAAATTTGAGGGTGGGCACGTTTGGCTCGGTCGGTTCAGGGCGTTCTCTGGCGAATGCGGGACATTACGGCACTCACGATGGGGTCGACCGCCTCGGCTGGCAGCTTAAAGCAACCGCTTTCGGTAACAAACTCGATCGTCTTTCGAGTGCTGTCAACGATCACCTGGCAGGTCTTGCACTCCCGCAGGTGCTCCTCGAGATGGGCCCGAAGGTCCGAACTGGCGGTGTCGTCGATGTAGTCCCCGAATTCGGCCAGGAAGTCAGCGCAGCTAAGCATCAGTTTTGTCCTGGCGAATAAAGTGGGGCGCGAGACTCTCTCGAAGCATCAATCTTCCCCTTAAAACCCGAGCTTTTAGAGCCGGAATGCTCAATTCCAAGGCTGCTGCGGCCTCCTCAGTGGAAAGCTGGTTTATATCACGTAAGAGCACGGCAACGCGGTATTTCTCCGGAAGCCGCAGGACTGCTTCCCGAACCAGGTCATTGACTTGCGAAGCGGAACACTGCAGCTCCGGGTTGTCCTCCCACCTTTGGACCTGTCTCGGGTGAAATCCCTCGTCTTCCATCTCTCCCAGCGATTCAGTGGGCTTACGCTGCCGTAGAAGCTCGGTTCCGGTGTTGATTGCAATGCTTGTCAGCCAAGTCGAGAACTTAGATCGTCCCTGGAAACGGCCGATATTTTCGAACGCTTTCAAGAACACTTCCTGGGTAGCGTCACGGGCATCGTCAACGTTCCCCACGAGCCCCGCCAAAGCTCCAAAGACCCGCCGGGAGTGCCGTCGCACCAGCTCCTCAAACACGTCGATGTCGCCCTTCTGGACTCGCGCCACGAGTACCGCATCGGGATCATCGGGAACGATGACATCGAAGGTAGGACGGGACTTGTCGGGGAAAGGATACAAATCTTTCGGGCCAAAAACTCTCCGTGGCGGGAAATCGGGCGTGGCCCCGACGCCGACCTGCAAAGTATTGAGGAAGTTGGCCAAACCTGACACTACGACGGCCTCGACGATCTGGGGCTCGGTAAACCCGTGCGTGCGAAGGCGCTCCGTCTCGAATCGTTGGCTTGACCGCCCTCCTAGACTCGCGAGTTTCCGGCTTTCGTCCAGCAACGCCCGATCCGTCACCGATATGTCGTCGTGGCAGTGATTTTCGACGATCCGGTCGCACGCCTCTAGTGGAATTCCCAGTATGTTCAATACCTGGCTATGTAGGGTCACGCAGTAGGTGTTCAGGTTGGCGGCCGAAATAGCCAACAGAATGTACTCCTTCTGAACCCGATTCAACCCGTCTTCGTGAAACAGAACGGATCCGAGCAATCCTAGTTCCGCTTCCACCAACTCCGGAAGCGCGCTCTGAAACCGGTAGAGGTTCGGCACAAAGCCGAAGTGTTCGCGAAGTACGATATAGGCGGGAGAATCAGGGGCTGAACCCGAGGATGAACCGAGATGTGGCCCGGCGGCTTCCGGCCAATCGACCGGTTCGGGGGCTTTCGGGGGTTCATCCGGACCGGGTGATCGCAGATCTGTGTCCAGTGGTGGGCGCAGTCCATCCGCCAGAGTGCAAAGCATCACGGCCACTGCGGTCGTCGCGACTGCCTCCAGAATAGCCGTATCGTCGAACGCGGCCTCTCTGAGCGCCCCAATGTCGCGCCCTGAGACCCAAGGGCCCTGTTTCGCGA
>Ga0335080_10006958_pt1 | contig 11707 bp, 12 predicted proteins | sample Lox_Sample_34_FD_206720 | JGI IMG/M metagenome (GOLD analysis project Ga0335080, IMG submission 206720) | Soil microbial communities from Loxahatchee National Wildlife Refuge, Florida, United States - Lox_Sample_3.4 | ecosystem: Environmental > Terrestrial > Soil > Wetlands | place: USA...
GTGAACGCGTCGATCGCGAAGAACGAGCACGCGATCGCGGCGAGCGTCGCGGCGAGCCCGTCCATGTTGTCGAGCAGGTTGAACGCGTTCGTGATCCCGACGAGCCAGACGAAGCCGAGGATCCACGCCGCGACCTCGTTGTGGATGATCTCGACGCGGACGCCGGCGGCGAGGACGAGCAGCGCTGCGGCGGCCTGCGCCGCGATCTTCGCGATCGGCGAGAGCCGGAAGATGTCGTCGAGGAGCCCGGCGACGAAGAGGATCGCGCAGCCGCCGACGATCCCGGCCAGCTCGCGGCTCGCGGGGATCAGGTTCGCCGCGAGCGCGATGCCGACGGCGATGAGCAGCCCGGCCATGATTCCGGGGCCGCCGAGGAGCGGCGTCGAGCGCGTGTGCCAGCGGTCGGCCCGCGGCGCAGCGACGACGACGCGCGCCGCCGGGGTGCGAAGGAGCGCCCAGATCGTCAGCAGGCTGGCGGGAAGTGCGGCGAGAGCGGCTCCGGCGACTGTCACGGGGCAGCGCGCCTCAACCGCGCGGTGCGTGCGGCTCGTGACACGCGCCTCAGCGTAACGAAGCGCTGTTAAGTGGGTGTATGGCCACCGGCGGTCTGCGGCTCCTCTGCGGTAGTTTGGCCCGCCAGGTGGACGCCCCGCTCCTCGAGATCCTCCGCTGTCCGTTCTGCCGCTCGACGCTCGCGGCGGCCGGCGGCGACGCGCTCCGGTGCACCGGCTGCGGACGGTCGTTCGAGGTCGAGAACGGGATCCCGCTCATGCTCCACGAGGAGCTGCCCGGCGCGCGCGAGAAGCTCGGCGAGACGGCCGGCTGGGTCGAGAAGGCGCAGGCCGAGGGATGGTACGAGCCGGACGACCGGGTCGACGCGGTGCTCCCGTTCGTGAACCGCGAGCTCGGCTGGGACAACCAGACCTGGCTCGCGAACGGGCACTCGTTCCAGGTGCTGCTCGACCGTTACATCGGCGACGCGCGCGGCCTGCGCGTGCTCGAGGTCGGCGCCGCGAAGGCGTGGGGCTCGCGCTTCTGGCTCGAGCGCGACTGCGAGTACGTCGCGACGGACATCCTCGTCGACGAGAAGATCGGGCTCGGCCGCGGCGCGTTCTACGGCGACTTCGGCCGCGTGCAGGCGGACGGCGAGCACCTGCCGTTCCCGGACGCGACCTTCGACGTCGTCTACTGCGTCGCGACGCTGCACCACGCGCTCGACCTTTCGAAGATGGTGGACGAGATGGCGCGCGTCGCGCGGCGCGGCGCGGTCGTCGCCGGGCTGAACGAGGGGACGCGCGGCGTCCGGCAGAGCGGCGAGAACCCGGACCAGCAGGGCGAGAAGGAGCTTGGCATCAACGAGCACGTGCACTCGATCTGGGCATACGTCTACGCGTTCACGCGCTCGGGCCTCGTCGTGCGGCGCCTCGAGCGCGCGGACGGCTGGCCGCCCGTGCCGTACGGCGGCAAGCTCTCGAAGGTGCCGAAGGTCGGGCCGTCGCTCGGGACGCTCGCGCACCTTTCGGCCGCGCACTACTCCGGTGTCTCGATCTACGCGCGGAAGCGCCGGTGAGGGTCGCCTTCGTCTACCCGAACTCGCGCCGCGAGATGCTCGCCGGCGTGGCGGACGGAACAGGCTACGACTCGCAGCTCCACGGCTCGACGTATCTCCACGAGCAGGGGATCGACGTCGTCTACCACGACCCGCTGCTGACGCGCCGCCGGCTGCCGGAACCGCTCTTCAAGGTCGCCTGGAACGTCCGCGAGCTGACGATCCCGTTCGAGCTGCGCGGAGTCGACGCCGTCTTCACGCCGCTCGGCGCCGCGGGACTGCCGCTCGCGGCGCGCGTGCGCGGGCTGCCCGTCGTCGTCATGAACTTCGGGCTCAACATGATCTGGCGGCGCGCGTCGCCCGCGCGGCGGCGCTTTCTGCGCGCGTCGCTCGGGTCGGCCGCGCGCCTCGTCTGCTTCGGCGAGTCGCAGACGTCCGAGCTCGTCGCGATGAGCGGGCTCTCTGCGTCGCAGGTCGTCTCGCTGCCGCTGCCGATCGACGATCGCTTCTTCGCGCCGCAGGCCGCGCCGCCGAACGAGCGCCCGCTCGTGCTCACCGTCGGCAAGGACCTCTCGCGGGACTACGCCACCGTGGCGCGTGCCGTCGAAGGGCTCGACGCCGAGGTCGCCATCGTGACGATTCCGCGGAACCTCGAGGGCGTCCGGCTGCCGGCGAACGTGCGCGTGCTGCAGAACGTCCCGTCGGTCGAGCTTCGCGACCTCTATGCGCGCGCCGACGTCGTCCTCGTCGCGCAGCGCCGCGACGAGTATGCGTACGGCTCCGAGGGCGGCGGGCTGACGACGCTCCTCGAGGGGATGTCGATGCGGCGCCCCGTCGTTGCGACGGAGCGCGCGATCTTCCGCGACTACGTCGACGACGAGGTCGAGGGCCTGGTCGTCCCGGCTGAGGATCCCGCTGCGATGCGCGGCGCGATCGACCGCGTGCTCGGCGACCCGGAGCTCGCGGCGCGGCTCGGCGCCGCGGGGCGCGCGCGCGTCGAGCGCGACCACACGTCGCGCGGCTTCGCCGCGCTGCTCGCGCCGGTCCTCCGCGGCGTCGTCTACCCTCGGGCGACGTGAACACGTACGCCGACGTCTACCGCTACCGCGAGCTCTTCGGGAACCTCTTCCGCCGCGACCTGCAGGCGAAGTACCGCGGCTCCGCGCTCGGCATCGTGTGGACGGTGGCGAACCCGCTCGTCCTCATGGGCGTGTACCTGCTCGTGTTCGGCGTGCTGTGGAACACGCGCTTCAGCGCGGTCGACCACTACTCGCTCTTCCTGCTGTCCGGGCTCGCGGTGTGGACGTTCGTCGCGGCGGCGCTCCAGTCGGCGACGCGCTCGATGCTCGACAACGCGAACCTGATCCGGAAGACGCGCTTCCCGCGCCAACTCGTCCCGTTGTCGGTCGTCGGCGCGCACCTCGTCGCCTTCGGTGCAATGCTCGCGATCCTCCTTGTCCTGAACTTCGTCGTGCTGCCGCGCGTGCGCCTGACCGAGTGGCTCGCGATCCCGCTCGCCGTGCTCGCCGTCGCCTTCGTCTCGGGGCTTGCGCTCACGGCGGCGTCCCTCAACGCGATCTTCCGGGACGTCGAGTTCATCGTCGCGGCGATCATGGTCCCCTGGTTCTTCCTGACGCCCGTGATCTATCCGCTCGCGCAGTTCGCCGAGCACCAGCACGTGCTGTGGGTGATCCACTGGCTGAACCCGCTGTCGCCGATCATCCAGACGATCCGCGCGCCGCTCTTCCTCGGCAAGCTGCCGCCGCTCGCGGACTTCGTCTACTCGGTGCTCGCGGCTCTCGGCTCGCTCGCGCTCGGCGCGTGGGTCTTCAGCCGGGTGGACGACGAGATCGCGATCGAAGTCTGAGCACGAGCCGGCCGTCGAACATCGACGGCTCGTCCCGCTCCGCCACGAACGCCGGTAGCCCCGCGACCTCCGCGTTCGGCTCGAGCGGCGGCAGGAGCGACGGGCAGACGAGCGGGTGCGGGAAGCGCGGGTGGCGGCCGCCGCCCGGCGTGTACGGCGCGAGCGCCGTGTCGCGGCGCCGCAGCAGCCCGCGCTCCGGCTCGACCGCGCCGCCGACCGCGGAGTAGCCCTCGGCGTGGAGCGCGCGCGCGAGCTCGAGCCAGTCGTCCACCGGCTCGGCGCCCTCCGGGAAGAACGTGCGCGCTGCCGACGCGTCGCGCGGCACGACGTCGACGCTCTCCTCGAGCGGAGCGTTGCCGAGCTCCGCGAGCCAGAACCGGTGTTCCTCGACGATGTCGACCGCGAGCCGGTAGCGGCCGGGCGGGATCGGGCCGCGGAGGACGAGCTGCTGCCGCAGCGTCTCGCCCGGCGCGACTGCACGCTCGAGCGGCGTGCGCCGGCCGTCCCAGACGATCGGGTTGCCGCGCTCGTCGAGCCAGTGGTACGCGAGGAAGAGGCCGTCCTGCGGGCCGCGCGTCCGCCACGCGGCGGAGCCGGCGTTCTCGAGCTCGACCGTCGCCTCCTGCAGCGCGCCCGCCTCGACCGGCGCGCGCTCGAGCGCGTGCCAGCGGACGACGAGGGGGCCGGGCGCGCTCACGACCGGGCTAGTCTAGGCCGCGTGGAGCCTCTCCTCGTCCGGGCGGCGCGGCGCGAGCCGGTCGAGCGCACGCCGGTCTGGTTCATGCGCCAGGCCGGGCGGTCGCTGCCGGAGTACCGCGCGCTGCGCGAGCGCCACGACTTCTTCGAGCTTGCGTCGAATCCCGAGCTCTGCGCGGAGGTGACGCTGCAGCCGGTGCGCCGGCACGGCGTCGACGCCGCGGTCATGTTCGCGGACATCATGTCGCCCGTCGTCGGGATGGGCGTCGACGTCCGTCTCGTCGAGGGCGTCGGGCCGGTGCTCGACGCGCCCGTCGGGACGCTCGTCGACGTGGAGGTGATGCGCGTGTCCGACGCGGAGGAGTGGGGCGCCGCGATCCTCGAGGCGGTGCGGCTCGTGCGCGCCGAGCTCGAGCCGGAGCGCGCGGTGGTCGGCTTCTGCGGCGGGCCGTTCACCGTCGCCGGCTATCTCGTCGAGGGGAGGCCGAGCCGCGACTTCGTGCGGACGAAGTCGCTGATGCTGAACGAGCCCGACGTGTGGCACGCGCTGATGGAGCGCCTGACGGATCAGTCCGCGCGCTATGTCGTCGCCCAGGCCGCCGCCGGCGCCGACGTGATCCAGCTCTTCGACTCCTGGGTCGGCGCGCTCTCGCCCGCGGACTACGTCGAATACGTCGCGCCGTACTCCGCGCGGATCCTCGCCGCGGTCGACGTGCCGACGATTCACTTCGGAACCGGCGCCTCGACGCCGCTCCTCGCGGAGCTGGTCGCAGCGGGCGGCGACGTGCTCGGCCTCGACTGGCGGATCCCGCTCGACGCCGGCTGGGAGGTCGCGAGCGACGACCGCGGCGTCCAGGGCAACCTCGATCCGGCGCTCCTGCTCGGCCCGTGGGAGCGCGTCGAGGCGGGCGCGCTCGACGTCCTCGCCCGCGCGGGCGGCCGGCCGGGGCACATCTTCAACCTCGGTCACGGCGTGCTGCCGCAGACCGACCCCGGCGCGCTCGGCCGGCTCGTCGAGCTCGTGCACGCTCGCGCCCTGGTCTAGCTCGTCGTCCCCGCGAGCTCCTTCGTCGGCGCGGCGTCCCCGGCCGGGACGTCGCCGAACTTGCGTCCGTACGTGTTCTCGTACTGGTCGAGCGTGAACGTGGACAGGAACTTCGCGACCGCTTTCTTCCCGTTCGAGATCAGCATGTCCTGGTCCGCGGCGCTGAGGTTGAACTGCGTCGTGCCGACGTCGCCCGCGTCGACGGCGATCGTGCGGACGCGCGTCGAGTGCGACACGAAGCGCTTGTCCCACGCCTCCTGCGACGTGTGGAAGATGTCGAACCCGAACCGCACCGCCCACGGCGCATGCGACACCGCCTTGTTCAGGCCCGCGCCGACGCCCTTGCCGCCGGTGAGCGTGAAGCCGAACGTCGGCCGCTTCAGCGGCTGGTTCGGCGTGTCGACGTCGAACAGCCACACCGGGAAGTTCGACAGCGTTCCGCCGTCGACGATCACCGAAAGCTGGAGCTTCAGCTCCGCGTCCGTAAGCTCGCGGAAGCTCGCGGCCTTCCCGTTCGCGCCGACCGCCTTGTTCGCCGCGTCGACGTCGAGCCGATCGTTCGCGCCGGGGACGAGCCCGTCGGTGTCCCCGAGGTCCTGGACGAACACGCGGTCGCGCACGAGCACGACGGGCTCGAAGAAGTACGGGATCGACATGCTCATCCTTGCGGCCCGCGCGATCGGGAACGCGTTGGGGTCGATCGCCTTCGACTCGCCCGGGAGCCGGTAGCGCTCGAGGTCGTTCGGCAGCACGAGGAGCGCGCGGTTCGTCACGTCGCAGGCGATCAGCTTCAGCCGCCAGTCGGTGCCGTCGGCGTTCTTCGTCTTCTCGAAGGTCGCGTGGTCGAGCGTGTCGTCGAACCACGTGAGGAACTTCTCGCCGTGCGCGAGCCCGTGCTTGCGGAGCAGGTTGATGCCGCCGCCGAGATACTGGCCTCCCGGCGGGAAGTCCTGGAAGTCGCCGAACTTCGTCTTCTTCATCAGGTCGACCATCTCGTCGGCGTCGTGGCCGGTCGCGAGATAGCACGCGATGATCGCACCGGCGCTCGCGCCGGCGACGTTCACCCACTTCTTCACCGGTTTGTCCGTGCTCTCCGCGAACCCGAGCAGCGCACCCGCCAGCCCGAGCCCCTTGACGCCTCCGCCGCGGAAGACGCCGTCAGCCTCGTCGATCCACATCGCGTTCGCCCCCTCGCTCGCATGACATCGGGGCCGCAGGATGAGGACCGTAGCGCGACCGGCGCGGCGCGACAAGGCTATGGTCACTCCGTGCCGCTGACGACTGTCGCGGAGGTCGTTGCCCGCATGGAGGAGATCGCGGCGCCGCTGCCGCGCGGCGACGGGGTCGCGTGCTTCACGCGGCTCTATCTCGCGGTGACCGAGGGCGTGCGGGCCGAGCTCGCCGCGGGCACGGAGTTTCGCGACGCTCGGTTCCTCGAGCGGCTCGACGTCGTCTTCGCGGGGCTCTACTTCGACGCGCTCGACGCGTTCGAGCGGCGGCCCGGGTCGGAGCCGCACGCGTGGGCGCCCCTCTTCGCCGCGCGCCGGGCCCGCGGGATCGCGCCGCTCCAGTTCGCGCTCGCCGGGATGAACGCGCACATCAACCGCGACCTGCCGGTCGCGCTCGTCGCGGTGGCGCGCGAGCTCGGGATCGTCGTCGAGGACGGGACGCCGCAGCACGCGGACTTCCTTTCGGTCAACGCGCAGCTCGCGACGACGGAGGCGAAAGTGAAGCACGAGTACGTTACCGGCTGGCTGCGCCGGCTCGACCGGATCGTCCACCGCTTCGACCGGATCGACGACGTCGTGGCGATGTGGGACGTCGAGCGCGCGCGCGACGCCGCCTGGACGAACGGCGAGGCGATGTGGGCGATCCGCGACAGCGCCGACCTCTCCGCGGCGTACCTCGACTCGCTCGACCGGATGGTCGGCTTCGCCGGCCGCGGGCTCCTCGTCCCGGCCGATACGTGGCTTCAGAAGCTCGCGCGACTGTTGTAGCCTTCGTCCACCGGAAATCGCTTCTGCGGCGTAAGGGGGAGTTCGAGGTGGGCGAAGTTCTCCAGCCGCTGGCCGCGGAGCCGAAGAAGCATCCCGTTCGCGCGCTGAACGGCAGGTCGCACGACCCGTCGTTCGCCGAGCTCGTGTACTCGCACTTCGCGTGGTGGCGCGATTTCCGCGACGACGCACGCGCGGAGGCGGAGTCGGCGTACCACGAGCTCCTGACGCGGTTCGAGCGGTCGCACGGGAAGGTCGTCCACTCGTTCTGGTGCTCGCACGTCGCGAGTGCCGTCGCCCTCACGGAGCAGAAGCCGCGGTACCCGTGGCAGCGCGCGACGTCGACGTTCCATCGCGAGAGCGACTGGGCGACGAGGGCGCATCCGGAGATCACGCTGCAGCTGCACCGCTGCGACGACCTCGCCGTGCGCGCCCGGACCGTGCTCACCGGCGTGCGCCAGCGGATCTGCCTCCAGCTCGTCGCACAGTGCGCCGGGCACCTGCTCGCGCTCGTCGACGGGAGCTCGCACAAGGCGGCCGACGCCGACCTCGACGCGGCGCTCGCGACGGAGATCGCCGCGCTTGACGACGCGGAGAAGTACTACCGCCAGGCGGCGAACGGCCAGGCGCAGATCGTCTACTTCTCCGGCATGGTCTCGGTCGCGGCGGTGACGTCGATCCTCGCGTTCCTGTTTCTCCAGGTCGAGTGGAAGAGCGGCGTCGCCGCGTTCGTCGCCGGCTCGGTCGGCGCCGTCGTCAGCGTGATCCAGCGGATCAACAACGGCTCGTTCGAGCTGAGCTACGACGTCGGGCGGCCGTACGCGTTCTTCCTCGGCGGGCTGCGGCCGCTGATCGGCGGGGCGTTCGCGCTCGCGATCACGTTCGCCTTCACGAGCGGGATCCTCCATCTCCCGATCTCCGCCAGCGACCCTGCGGCGAACGACCGGCTGGCGATCCTCGTGGTCGGCTTCCTGGCCGGGTTCAGCGAGCGCTGGGCCCAGGACACGCTCACGACGGCGCTTCCGGCGGGCGAGACGGAGCAGCCGAAGCCGTAGCCTCCCGGTGAGCTACGGTGGGCGCCGTGAAGGCTGCGGTCGTCCTGATGGCCTACGGCTCTCCGGAGCGGCTCGCCGACGTGCCCGCGTACTACGCGGACATCCGCGGCGGCCGGCCGGTCGCGCCGGAGCACCTCGCCGACCTCGTCGAGCGGTACCGCCGGCTCGGGATCGAGGAGTCGTCGCCGTTGAACGCGATCACGGAGGAGACGCGCGCGGCGCTCGAGCGGGAGCTCGAGGTTCCGGTCTTCACGGGGATGAAGCACTGGACGCCGCGGATCGCCGACGCGGCGGACGCGGCGGTCGCGTCGGGCGCGGGGGTCGTCGTCGGGCTCGTCCTTGCGCCGCACTACTCCGTGCTGTCGATCAAGGGCTACCGCGACCAGCTCGAGTCGGCGCTCGCGGGCCGTGCGACGCTCGCCTTCGTCGACAGCTGGCACGACGAGCCGGGGTTCGTCGACCTGCTCGCGGAGCGCGTGCGCGGTACGGACGCGCACGTCGTCTTCACGGCGCACTCGCTTCCTGCGCGGATCCTCGACATGGGCGACCCCTACAAGGAGCAGCTGCTCGAGACGAGCAGTCTCGTTGCGGAGCGCGCGGCGCTCGGCAACTGGAGCTTCTCGTTCCAGAGCGAGTCGCCGACCGGCGAGCCGTGGCTCGGACCCGACATCCTCGACCACCTCGCCGCGCTCCACGCCGACGGCGTGCGCGACGTCCTCGTCTGCCCGGTGGGGTTCGTGTCCGACCACCTCGAGATCCGCTGGGACATCGACGTCGAGGCGCAGGAGAAGGCCGCGGAGCTCGGAATGCAGCTCGAGCGGATCGAGATGCCGAACGCAGACCCAGCATTCGTGCGCACGCTCGCCGGGATCGTGCGGCGGGCCCTCCCGGTACCGTCACGCGCGTGAAGCCGGGCGGCATCCAGGTCGAGCGCGCCGCGCGCCGCTTCCGTGTCTACCCGCGCGAGCAGCGGACGCTGAAGGACGTGCTCTTCTCGCGCGGGCGCGTGCCGGGCGGCGTCGACGTGTGGGCGCTGCGCGACGTGTCGTTCTCGGTCGAGCCCGGCGGCGCGGTCGGGCTCGTCGGCCGGAACGGGTCCGGGAAGACGACGCTCCTGCGGCTGCTGTCCGGGATCATCAAGCCGACGTCGGGGACGGTCGCGGTCGGCGGGCGCGTCGGCTCGCTGCTCGAGCTCGGCGCGGGCTTCCACCCGGACATGACGGGGCGCGAGAACGTCTACCTCAACGGCTCGATCCATGGTCTCCGGCGCGCGAGGATCCGCGAGAAGCTCGACGAGATCGTCGCGTTCGCGGGGCTCGAGGACTTCATCGACCTGCCCGTGCGGACGTACTCCTCGGGGATGTACATGCGGCTCGGCTTCGCGGTCGCGGCTCACATCGAGGCGGACGTGCTGCTGCTCGACGAGGTGTTCGCGGTCGGCGACGAGGCGTTCCAGCGGAAGTGCTTCGGGAAGATCTTCGAGTTCAAGCAGCGCGGCGGGACGATCGTCTTCGTGTCGCACGACGCGTCCGCGGTCGAGCGGCTCTGTGACCGCGCGGTGCTGCTGAAGGACGGCGCGGTGGCATTCGACGGGCCGACGCACGAGGCGATCGTCGAGTACCGGCGGCTGCTCGCGGGAGAGCGGAACCCGGAGGAGCGTGCCGCCGGGCTGAAGGAGTGGGGCGGAGCCGTCGCGCGGGTCGACGCCGCGCGGCTCCTCGGCCCGGACGGCGCCGAGCGGACGCAGGGGCTGCTCGCCGGCGAGTCGTTCGCGATCGCCGTCGACGTCTCGGCCGACCGCTCGCTCCCCGCGCCTCGGCTCGTCTGGGAGCTGCGCGACGACGCAGGGATCCTCGTCGCGTCGGGCGAGGCCTTCACCTCGGAGCTCGGCTGGGACGACTCGACGCGCAGGCTCTCGATGCGCTTCGACGCCGACCGGCCGCCGTTCTCGGACGGGCGCCTGCACCTCCGCGTCGACCTCACGGAGGCGGGCGGCGAGACGCAGTACCACTCGCTCGACGACGCGCTCGTCTTCGTCGTCTATCCCGCGGGCGACGAGCGCGGGCTCGTCCGGCTCGAGGGCCGCTGGTCGCGCGAGGACGTGCCGGCGGGGGAGAGGCTCGGGACGACGGCGTGAGCTCGCGGACCTGTCCCGACTGGCCGGAGCTGATGGAGATCGCGCCGGAGCTCCAGTTCAAGCACTACACGGTCGCCGAGGCGAAGCTCCCCGCGGACGCGTTGATGCACGTCCCGGACGTGGCGCTCTCGGACGTGGCGATCTGCTGCGACCTCGACAAGAACGTCTTCTACGCGGCGCACACGGACGAGCGGGTCGCGGCAGCGCTCCGTGAGAGCCACTGGTTCGAGGTCCGCGAGTGGATCGCGGCCGGCCGGCCCGGCGCCAATTACTGAGCGGGTTTGCGTGTGGCGTCGCCACCTGGCGTGGCGTGGCGTCGCCACTTGGCGTGGCGTGGCGTCGCCACCTTGGCCACGCTGCACGCGGCTAGTCTCTCGCCATGCCGACCCTGATCGTCCCGTTCGCCGGCGCAGCCGGAAAGACGCGTCTCGACGCGCCCGCTCCGGTGCGCCGCGAGATCTCGCTCGCGATGCTCGGGGACGTGCTCGAGGCGGCCGTGGCCGTCGGCGAGACGATCGTCGTGACCACGGACCTGGACGGTGTGGCGCTGGCACGGACGCTCGGAGCGTCTGTCGCCGACGACCCGGGCGGCGGCCAGGGAGCGGCGGTCGAGGCCGCCCTCGCCGGGGTCGACGGGCCGGTGCTCATCGTGAACGCCGACCTCCCCTGTGCGACCGCGGCCGACCTCTCGCGGCTTGCCGCCCTCGACGGCTTCGCGCTCGTCGAGGCACGCGACGGGACGACGAACGCGCTCGCGCTTCCCGGCGCCGACGCGTTCGCGCCGCTCTACGGCGCCGGGAGCGGCGCCCGCTTTCGCGCGCACGCCGAGGCGAGTGGCCTCGATGCCGTCTCGGTCTCGCTCGAGAACCTCGTCGACGACGTCGACACGCTCGACGATCTGCGCCGGGTCGCCCCGCGCCTCGGGCCGCGCACGCGCGCGTGCCTCGAGCGGCAGCTCCAGGAAGCGCCCGCGTGAGGGTCGTCGTCCTCTCCGGCGGGGTCGGCGGTGCGCGCTTCGCGCTCGGGGTCGTCGACGCGGTCGGTGCCGAGCAGGTCACCGTCGTCGGGAACGTCGGCGACGACGTCGAGGTGCTCGGGCTCCACGTCTCGCCCGATCTCGACTCGATCCTCTACGCGCTCGCGGGGCTGAACGACGAGCAGCGCGGCTGGGGCCGGGCCGGGGAGACGTGGAACGCGCTCGAGACCGTTCGTGCGCTCGGCGGCGAGTCCTGGTTCGGGCTCGGCGACCGCGACCTCGGCGTCCACCTCGTGCGCACCGCCGCGCTGCGCGCGGGCGAGCCGCTCTCCACCGTGACGGCGCGGCTCGCGTCCGCGCTCGGGGTCGGCGCGTCGCTCCTCCCCGC
>Ga0335080_10006961_pt1 | contig 11704 bp, 5 predicted proteins | sample Lox_Sample_34_FD_206720 | JGI IMG/M metagenome (GOLD analysis project Ga0335080, IMG submission 206720) | Soil microbial communities from Loxahatchee National Wildlife Refuge, Florida, United States - Lox_Sample_3.4 | ecosystem: Environmental > Terrestrial > Soil > Wetlands | place: USA: Florida...
CGTTGAGTGCCATCAGCACCGGAAAGGCCGCCGCGAACATCGCGGGGATGATCGCGAAGTACTTAGCCACGTCGTTCGCGATCGAAAACGTCGTCAGCGCGCCTCGCGTCATCAACAGCTGCTTGCCGATCTCGACGATGTCGATGAGCTTCGTCGGGCTCGAATCGAGATCGACCATGTTGCCGGCTTCCTTCGCCGCCTGGGTGCCCGTGTTCATGGCGACGCCGACGTCGGCCTGCGCGAGCGCCGGCGCGTCGTTCGTGCCGTCGCCGGTCATCGCGACGAGCTTGCCGTCGGCTTGCTCTTTCCTGATCAGCCGCATCTTGTCTTCGGGCGTCGCCTGCGCGAGGAAGTCGTCGACGCCGGCTTCCGCCGCGATCGACGCGGCCGTGAGCGGGTTGTCGCCGGTGATCATCACCGTGCGAATGCCCATCGCGCGAAGCTGCGCGAAGCGATCGCGGATTCCGCCTTTGACGATGTCCTTGAGGTGCACGACGCCGAGCGCGCGCCCGTTTTCCGCGACGACGAGCGGCGTGCCGCCGGCGCGGGCGATGCGATCGACGAGCGGCTTGAGCTCGGGCGGGACCGTGCCGCCATGCTCCACGACGTACGCCTGGATCGCGTCGCCGGCGCCCTTGCGAATCTCGCGGGCGCCAAAGTTGATGCCCGACATCCGCGTTTGCGCCGTGAACGGCACGAACGTCGTGCCGTGGCTGGCCATTTCGCGCCCGCGAATGCCGTACTTTTCTTTGGCGAGGACGACGATCGATCGGCCCTCGGGCGTCTCATCGGCGAGCGAGGCCAGCTGTGCGGCATCGGCGAGCGCCTCTGCCGTCACGCCCGGGAGCGCCAGCAACTCGGTCGCCTGGCGATTGCCGAACGTGATCGTGCCCGTCTTGTCGAGCAGCAGCGTGTGAACGTCCCCGGCGGCCTCGACCGCGCGACCCGACATCGCGAGCACGTTGCGCTGTACCAGCCGGTCCATGCCCGCGATGCCGATTGCGGAGAGTAACCCGCCAATCGTCGTCGGAATCAGGCAGACCAGGAGCGACACGAGCACGAAGATCGTCTGCGGCGCGTTCGAGTAGATCGCGAAGGGCTGCAGCGTGACGACCGCGAGCAAGAAGATGATCGTCAGTCCGGCGAGCAGGATGTTGAGCGCGATCTCATTCGGCGTCTTCTGCCGCTCGGCGCCCTCGACGAGGGCGATCATCCGATCGAGAAACGTGTGGCCCGGGTCGGACACGACGCGCACGCGGATCCAGTCGGACAAGACGCGCGTGCCGCCGGTGACTGCCGATCGATCGCCGCCCGACTCGCGGATCACCGGCGCGGACTCGCCCGTGATGGCGGATTCGTCGACCGACGCGACGCCCTCGACGATCTCGCCGTCGGCCGGAATGAACTCGCCCGGGCGCACCATCACCTCGTCGCCCTTGCGCAGGGCCCCGGCGGGTACGGTCTCCGCCGTGCCGTCGGCATTCAGGCGATTGGCGGTCGTCTCGGTGCGCGCCTTGCGCAGCGTGTCCGCCTGCGCCTTGCCGCGGCCCTCGGCCATGGCCTCCGCGAAGTTGGCGAAGAGCACCGTCAGCCACAGCCAGAACGTAATCTGCAGCTCGAACCCGAGGTGACCGCGGCCGCTCATCGCGTCCTTCACGAGCTCGGCCGTCGTCAGCACGCTGCCGACCTCGACGACGAACATGACCGGGTTGCGCATCATGGTTCGCGGGTCGAGCTTGCGAATGGCGGATCCAATCGCCGCGCGGGTGATGTCGGGATCCCAGATGGAGCGGACGTTGGCCTTCGTCATGATCCGGAGCCTCAGAAGGTCTGGCCCGCGTGCATCAGCAGGTGCTCGACGATCGGGCCCAGACTGAGCGCGGGGAAGAACGTCAGCGCGCCGACGATGAGGATGACGCTCACGAGCAGCGCGGTGAAAAGCGGCGTCGTCACCGGGAAGGTGCCGGCGGACGGCGGCACGCGCCTCTTGCGTCCGAGGCTGCCGGCGATCGCGAGCATCGGGATGATCATCAGGAACCGGCCGGCGAGCATCGTCAGACCGAGCGTGGTGTTGTACCAGGTCGTGTTAGCGTTGAGGCCCGCAAACGCCGAGCCGTTGTTGCCGGCGCCCGAGGTGTAGGCGTAGAGAATCTCCGACAGTCCGTGTGGTCCGGCGTTGTTGAGACTCGAGAGCCCGAGAGTCGGCGACACGACGGCGATCGCCGTGAAGACCAGAATCACGAGCGGGAACACCAGCACGACGAGCATGGCCATCTGCACGTCGTAGGCCTGAATCTTCTTGCCGAGATACTCCGGCGTGCGTCCGATCATCAATCCCGCGATGAACACCGCGAGGACGACGTAGACGAGCATGCCGTACATGCCGGCGCCCACGCCGCCGAAGACGACTTCGCTCAGCATGATGTTGGCGAGCGGCACCATTCCGCCGAGCGGCGTGAAGGAGTCGTGCATGGCGATGACCGCGCCGCAGGACGCGTCGGTCGTGACCGTGGCGAAGAGCGCGGAGTTCGCGATGCCGAAGCGGACCTCCTTGCCCTCCATATTGCCGCCCGCCGAGACCGCGCTGACCGTCTGATCGGCGCCGGCCGCAGTGAGCAGCGGGTTGCCGCGCCCTTCAGCCCAGTAGGCGACCGTCACGCCGGCGAGAAACAGGAACGCCATCGCCGCCCAGACGGCCCAGCCGTGCGCGCGCGAGCCAGTCATTTGGCCGAGGGTGTACGTCAGGCCTGAGCCGATCGTAAAGATCGCGACCATCTCGATCAGGTTCGTGAGCGGCGTCGGGCTCTCGAACGGATGGGCGCTGTTGGCGTTGAAGAAGCCGCCGCCATTCGTCCCGAGCTCCTTGATGATCTCCTGCGACGCGACCGGCCCTTGCGCAATCGTCTGCGTCGTCACGGTCTGCGGCTTGCCGGACGCGTCGGTCACCGTCTGCGGATCGAGCACCGTCACCGTGTCGTACGGCCGAAGGTTCTGGACGACGCCCTGCGAGACGAGCAGGAGCGCGCCGATCACGCACCACGGCAGCAGGACCCACAGCGCGGCCCGCGTCGTATCAACCCAGAAATTGCCGATCGTCTCCTTCGCCTGCTGTGCGATGCCGCGGATGAACGCGATGGCGAGCGCGATGCCGACCGCCGCCGACATGAAGTTGTGGTACGCGAGGCCCGCCATCTGCGTGAGATAGCTCATCGTGGACTCGCCGCTGTAGGCCTGCCAGTTCGTGTTCGTCGTGAACGACGCGGCGGTGTTGAACGCGAGCGCGGGCGGCACGGCCGGCAGGCTCTGGGGATTGAGCGGCAGCAGGCCCTGGAGGCGCTCGATCGCGTACAGGACGATCATCGAGACGACGCTGAAGAGCAGCATGGCCGCGGCGTACTCGGTCCATCGCATCTCGCGCGTTTCGTCGACGCCCGTGAGCGCGTAGATCGCGCGCTCGATCGGACGCAGCACCGGATCGAGCCACGTGCGCTCGCGCGCGAACACCCGTGTCATGAACCGGCCCATCGGGACGGTGACGGCGATCACGAGGCCGAAGAACAGCGCAATCTGAAGCCAACCGTTGAGCGTCATAGCGAGCGATCCCGCGCGGCTCAGAACTTCTCGGGCCTGAGCAGCGCGTACACGAGATAGCCGAGCAGCAGGACGGTCACGACCAGGGCGATGGCGGATTCCCAGGACATGGCGCCCTCACTCCAGGCGCTCGCAGCCCGCGACGTACGCGAGGGCGAGCGCGAAGAACGCGATCGTGACGAGAAGAAAAATCAGGTCGAGCATCGTCGTCAGCCGCGTCAGAACTTCACGAGCAATGCGAAGGTGACGCGATTCTCGGAGTTTCGCAGGTCGGGTGCCCATCCCGGCACGAACGACCCCGGCCCGCCCTGGTTGCCCCCGGGCGGCGTCACGCCCCCGGGTCCGGAGAAGTACGGCACGCTCGCGTGACGGTGGTTGTACTCGCCGCGGAACGTCACGAACTGGCTCGGCATGTAGTCGAAGGCGACCTGCGTATCCCACGCCGTGAACTGGTCGCCTGGCGACTCCGTGAAATACGGCGTGCCGGAGAACGCCGTCGCGCCGTTGATGGGCGGCATGAGGACGAGATAGCGGCCGGGATTCGAAATCGCGCCGCCGCCAACGGTGAACGCGTACTTGTCATGATCGAACCACGCGCGGTGGTAGGCCATGAAGCCCAGGAAGTTCTGGGATGGGGCCGCCGGCGTGCCGCCGTGGCAGCTCACGGCACCGACGGGCGGGCCGCCCTCAGGCCCCGTCACGCCGTCGCCGAATTCACAACCGGCGTCGAACGTGAATGTGAACGCCGCCTTCGAGATCGTGTTGTCCGGCTTGTCGTAGTACTTCACCTGGACGCTGTCGTCCGTGTGGATGCGCTTGCGATTCGGGTTGCCGAGCGTATCCGTGCCGAAGTAATTGTTGAGCACGATCGACAGCGAGCCAGTCGGCCGCCAGAGGATCTGCCCGCCGACGCCCGGCGCATTGTTGAACTTGCCATACGACTGCCAGCCGTTGATGAGCCACGGCTCGATCTTCAGCTTCTCCGACGGGAAGAACTGCACCCGCAGTCCGTTGAAGAACCATGGTGTGTTCGACGAGACGTACGACGGCTGGTACGTCCAGTTGTCGAAGTTGTAGTAGCTCCACAGTCCGATGTAGGACATGAAGATGCCGGCCTGAATGTTGATGCCGTTCATCTTGTCCAAGTGATAGCCGCCGTACGCCTCGGACACATAGCGATAGGCGCCGTCCAGGTTCCACTGACCGCGCGCCGGGCTGGCGTCGTTCCTCGGCGTCGTAAACGAGTACATGCCGAACTGCGTCATGACACGCATCTGGACGTTGTCGTAGTGGAAGTCGCCGCCGACGCCCACCTGGGTCACCTGAATTTCACCCGACCGGAAGATCTCGCTCGAGCCCGAGAGCGTGTCGTCCTTCGGCTTGTTGAAGCTGTAGGTGTAATTCGTATCCATGCGGAACTCGCCCGTGAAGAACTTCGAATCCATGGGCGATTCCTTGGTGCGCGGGTTGCCGGAGAGCCACGTGAAGTCGGCAAAGGCAAACGGGTCGGCCTTCTTGGCAGGAGCGGGCGCCGCCGTCGGAGTCGGTGCGGGCGGTGTCTGGGCCAGCGCGGCCCCCGGGGCACACAAGCTGAACATCAAGAAAAGACGCAAGAACCGAGCGGTCATGGCTGCTCCTTCGCTCTGTCCACGGTAGATCCAAAGGGCCTAAAGGGACGCACAAGAACCCGTAAGGAACCGGTAAGGTCGCCGCCGTGGACTCCGCTGTGAGGTGAGCAATCCACATGCCGTCGCACGGCGGGCGCCCCCGCGGGCGTGCGCAGGGACCGACCCGCCGCCGCTGCGGAATAGTCCGCAGAGCGCCCGAAAAACTCTTGCCCGGGCTACTTCCCGAATCGCGACATCCCGAATCCGCGTCTGCCAAGCGCGTCGTTCAACGCGCGCAGGCTCTGTTCGCACGCGGCGACGAGCGCGGGTTTCTGTGTGAGCGACAAGGCGAGGGAACGGACGTTGGTGTTGCGGTGGGACAACGCGAGGATTTCGGCGTTGACGTTCATGAATTGCGCGAAGGCCGTACGCGCAGCGGTCAACTTCGACTGCGACCCTGATGGAATGATGGCGGCGAGCGTGTCGAGCGCACTTCGCGCGGCTGCCTCCGACGCCGACATTCGCTTCTCGAGCCGCGCCATCGCCGCGTCGTCAGCCTCCGCGATGTGCGGCGCCTGCAATGCCTGGATCTCGCGCACCGCCGCCACAGCCGTGGCCACCAGCGCCCGGGCCCGCCACGTGTCCTTCTCTGCCACCGACGAGGGGATGGCGTCCAAAGCGTCGCGGAACGCGTCGGCCGCGTCCTGCGCCGGGCCGAAGGAGAGCCGCTGCGCCTTGAGGTTGGTGTTCTCGACCGCCAGATCGAGGATGTTGCGGTCGAGCGCGTCATACGCACTGAATCGACCCGCGAAATCCTGAAGGAATTTGGCCTCGTCCGCGTAGTTGAGGCCGCGCAGCAGCGGTCCGAGCGCGTCGACATCCCGCTGCACCACTTGCTTCGCCTGCTCGGCTTCGTGCGCGTAGGCGACGGATGCTTCGTCCGTGTCTGCCATGACGGCGCGGTTCGATGCGTCAGTCGCCTTCGTAAATTGCACGAGCAGGTCCGCGGAGAGCCGGCGCGCCTCCGAGAGGTGTTCCAGCGCCGCATTGACGTCACCGCACCCGGCCGTCGCCCAAGGCGCGACGGCGAGGGCGCCGAGCGCCAACCAGCGCGCAGCGCGTCCGCTCACCAGGGTTGCACGTCGCATAACCGTCCTCACGCTGACAGATACCACGGCACGTTGACAACGACGATGTCCTCGTCTCCGCGCACCAGGAGCATGGCCTTCAGCATCGCCGCGCGCTTGTTATGCAGGAAGTGATGGTACCAGCGGCGCGCGACGAGCTCAGGAATGAGGACCGCGATTTGGCGATCGGGGTGCGCCATCTTCATGCGCAGGATGAAGTCGTGCAGCGGGTTGAACACGTGGCGGTAGGGGGAGGGAACCGTCACAAGCACGGGCGTCGGAAATCCCTCCGCCCGCGTCGGGCACTCGACGTACTCGGCCCAGCGTTGCTGGAGGTCGTCCTCGCCTGCGTTCCCCGTGCGAATCTGGACCACGTAGATATCCGCCGAGAGCTTCAGCGCGAAGCGGAGCCCCTTCTGCGACATCTTGTTCCAGTCGCGCATCGGAATGATCACGATCGGCGTTTGAACGTTGCTGACGTCCAACGGCGCCGGATTCGCGATCTCAATCGCCGTCCGCTGGTAGTGCCGGCGCACGCCGCCGAAGACGGCCAGCAGGCCCGGGACGAGCAACGTCATCACCCACGCGCCCTGGGCAAACTTCGCGATGAGGACGATCACGAGCGTGACGCCGGTGGCCGCCGCGCCGAGGCCGTTGATGACCATGCTGGCGCGGTGAGGCCCGTCACCCGCGCGCCGCCAGTGCATCACCATCCCCGCCTGCGAGAGCGTGAACGCCAGAAACGCGCCAATCGCAAAGAGCGGGATGAGGCGATCGGTCACGCCGCCGAAGACGATCAGCAGGAACGCCGACAGCGCCGTCAGCGCGTAAATGCCCTGTGAGTACACCAGACGTCGTCCCCGCGACGCGAAGATGTGGGGGAGATATCCGTGCTGCGCAATCAGGCGGCACAAACGCGGAAAGTCCGCGAACCCGGTGTTGGCCGAGAGCGCCAGCACGGCCACAATGCCAGTCATCGTGACGTAGTAGAACCAGCCGCGCCCGGCGACGGCCGCGACGAGCAGCGAAAGCACACTCTGGTAGCCCGCCACTCCCGGCACGGTCGCACCGATCTCGTAGGCATGGGCCAGGTACGCAATGCCCAAGAGAAGCATGACCAGCACCAGGATGATCCCGCTCAGCGTCCGGCGGGCATTCCTCACGGCTGGTTCGCGAAAGGCCGTGATGCCGTTGCTCACGGCCTCGACGCCCGTCATGGCGGTGCACCCGCTCGCGAACGCCCGGAGCAGCAGCCACAGACTGACCGTCGCCGTGGCCGCGGGAAGCGTGGGCGGCGCCGCCACGGCGATGGGATGACCGCCTCCCAGCCAGGTCTTCACGAGCCCAATCGCGAGAACAATGCCGAGGCAACCGACGAATAGGTACGTCGGCAGGACGAACGCGAGGCCCGACTCCCGGACCCCGCGCAGGTTCACGGCGGCAATGAGGATCAAGACCGCCAGGCAGATCAGAAGCGTGTGCGGCTGCAGCGCTGGAACGGCGGACACGAGCGCGCCGACGCCGGCCGAGATGCCGACGGCCACGACCAGCACGTAATCGAGCATGAGCGCCGCGGCGGCGAGCAAGCCCGGAAACACGCCGAGATTGCGCCGCGCCACGGTGTACGACCCGCCGCCGCTCGGATAGGCGGCGATCGTCTGGAGGTACGAGAGATAGACGATCAACAGCAGGCCGACGATGACCGCGGTAATCGGGCCGATGAAGCCCAGCGACATCGTTCCGAGGGGAATCAGGAGCGTCATCGCCGCTTCGGGTCCGTAGGCGGCCGAGCTCAAGGCATCGAGCCCGAGCATGGGGATGCCGACGATGAAGCCGACCCGTTGCTCGCCTTCCTTGTCGGACGCGAGCGGGCTGCCGAGGAGCAGATCTCCGAGAGACCTCATGCGACGTCAGCGTGACGCAGTGGTCATGATCGGACGGCGGGTCGTCACGAGGCCGTCAGAAGTGCGTAATGAGATCGTAAGATTCGATCGCGGCTGATCTTTGTTGGCTGCGCGCGCAAGAGGGGGCTATTATCTGGCCGCGACGCGCGCCCCCGACTCGTGGCCGGTCGCCACTCGTCGACGGCGAAGTCCATGTCACCCCACGCGCCTCCTCCGATCGTGCGGCGGCCGCCGCTCGTGCCCACCGGCACGCAGCTGCGGGCGTTTCTGCCCACGTGGCGGACGACGGTCCTGACGCTCAGCGAGCTTGGCGCGGCGGCCTTCTTCATCAGCGGCATCACGCAATCGCGCTACGGCGCCTCGGGCTCCTGGTTCGTGCTGGTGGCCGTGATGATCGGCCTGATCATCCGGGTCGTCGACGTCGAGAGTTGGGCGCTGTTCGTGCCCGGCGGCCTCGCCGGCCGCGTGAGCGAAGCGTTCGGGCCGCGGCTGGCGATGACCGCGGCGGCGGGCGCGCTGCTCGAGCGGCTGCTGTTTGTCGCGCTCGCGGCGATCGTGGCCGGACGGTACGCGGTGACGTGTCTGGCGGGCCTGTTCGGTAAATCGCTGTTCGAGCGGCAGGTCGGCGTGGGCGACGTCACGTCGGTCGCCGCCGCCCTGCTCGTCGGCGTGCTCTGGCTTCGTGCGCGGTTGGGCCAACCCTGGAGCATCCGCGTGCTCGGGCGGTGGACCTGGGTGCCGGTCGTGATCCTGGTCGGCGTGTCGCTGTGGGGACTGAGCACCTACGCGGCGAAGTTCCCCGGGCTGCCGCCGCTGGCGGTGCCGCTGCCGGATCTTGCGGGCTTGGCTCAGGCGCTCGTCGCGGGTCTCGCCGGCGTCGGCATCGCGCTGCCCGCGGTTGGCGGCGTCTCCTCACTCACGCGCCGGGCGAGCGAGCTGCCGCAGCCCCGCCTCCGCAGTCTTCAGAATCTGCTGACGCTTTCGGGGATCTTCTCGCTGCTCGTGATTGCGGTGACGGCCTTCGTCTTTGGCGGGCTGGTGCCGCTCGACGTCCAGGCGCAGTGGTGGGCGGCGCCGCTGCTGGGGCTGATCTCCTACTCGGCGGGCCCCGCGTGGCTGCGCGTGATCATGACGGTCGCGCTGTCGAGCGCCGGCGTGATCATCCTGGCCTACGCCGCGCAAGCGGCGCTTGGCGACGCGGAGGCGATCCTCGGCCGGCTGTCGCAGCAAGGCCTCGTCAGCGTGTCGCTCCGGCTGCCGCACCCGCGCTTTGGGACCCTTGCGCGGCTGGCCGACGCCGCGGCGCTCTCGGTCGTCGTCACGATTGTCGCGAGCAGCGGGCGCGCGTCCTGGCTGGCCGGCGCGTATGCCGTGATGGTCGCGCTCGTGCTGGTCTTCACGCTCGGCGCGCTCGTGCGCTTGCGGGCGCGACGCGCCCAGGTCGAGGTCGGCAGCGTCCGGCCGAAGCTCGACGCCGGCGGCGACCTGCCATCGTGGGGCCTGGTCGCCATCGCGACGCTCGTCGCGATCACCGCCGTGGCTCTGCTCGAGACCGGCGACGCCGGCGCGTGGGCCGGCGCCGGCTCGTTCGTCGTGCTGGCGATCGTGCTGTCGGTCGCCGCGCGCCGGGCCAAAGAGGCGCCGCCCGAAGAGCTCGAGACGATTCACCTGCTGCCGACCATCGGCCTCTCGCTCGAGAACGTCGACGTTCGGCCCGGCAGCGTCCTGATCGCGGTCCGCCACCCGCACTCGCTCGGACATCTCGCGTCGGCGCTCCAACAAGTGGGCGACCGCGAGGTCGTCGTGATGACCGGGCGGCTCATCGGCGTCGACGCGACCGACGAAAGCGCGGCGGCGACGTCGGAGCCGTCGGCGGAAGAGCGGTACTTGTTCTCGCAGGTCACGGCCCTGGCCGAGCAGTTCGGACAGGTCGTGCGCCTCATCATCGTGCCGGCGTACAACGCGTTCGACGCCGTGATCGAAACCGTCGTCCGGCTGAAGTCCTCGGAAGTGCACGTCGGCGAGTCGGTGACGCTCTCGGCCGACGAGCAGGCGCGCCAGCTGGGCGAAGCCTGGGAGCGCGTCGTCAAGAGCGAGCCGCTGCACGTGCGGCTCGTGATTCATCACCGCAGCGGCGGGACGCAGAGTTATTTCCTCGGCGCGCACGCGCCGACGCTTTCGGAGACCGATCTCGATCTGATCCATCACCTGTGGCTCGACGCCGCGAAGGCGGTCGGGCCGCACGTGCACCATCACGACATTGTCAGAGCCGCGTTGAATCAAATGTCTCAACAACTCAACAGCCCCAACCGGCAAGACGCCCTGGGGGTGATTCGCGAGGTGGCGCGACCGGCGGAGGAAATCGCCGCGGTCGTCCGCAGCCGCGATTTTGCCGCGTTGCGCGACATGATGCGCAACCGGCCGCCCCAGGACGTCGCCGACATGCTCTCCAACCTGGCGATCGAAGATCAGGTCATCGCCTTCCGCGTCCTGCCGCGCAAGGATTCCGCCGCGGTGTTCGAGTATCTCGACCAGGACGCGCAGGAATCGCTGCTGAAGGCGATGGCCCAGGAAGACATTGCGGGCTTGCTCAACGAGATGTCGCCCGACGACCGCACGATGTTCCTCGAGGAGCTGCCCGCCGCCGCCACGCGCCAGCTCCTGTCGCTGCTCACGCCGGAAGAACAGAAGGTCGCGCGCACGCTGCTCGGCTATCCTGAAGGATCGATTGGCCGCTTGATGACGCCGCAGTACATCGCGGTGCACGAGGATTGGACCGTTCAGCAAGTGCTCGACTACGTGCGCGAGCACGGGGAGGACTCGGAGACTCTCAACGTCATCTACGTCGTCGACAACCAGGGCGCGCTCATCGACGACATCCGCATCCGTGAATTGCTGCTCGCGCGGCCGGCGCTGCACGTGTCGGAGTTGATGGACCGCCGGTTCGTCGCGCTCAAGGCGACCGACAATCAGGAGACGGCGATCAACGTCTTCCGCGCGAACGACCGCGTGGCGCTGCCCGTCACCGACAGCGCGGGCATGCTCATCGGCATCGTCACGATCGACGACGTGCTGCACGTCGCGGAAGCGGCGGCGACGAAAGAGATCCAGCGGATCGGCGGATCGGAAGCGCTCGACGAGCCGTACATGGAGATCGCCTTCTTCAAAATGATTCGAAAGCGGGCGGGGTGGTTGACCGCGCTGTTCCTGGGCGAAATGCTGACGGCCACCGCGATGGGCTTCTTCGAGGGCGAGCTGCAGAAGGCGCTCGTGCTCACGATGTTCATTCCGCTCATCATCTCGAGCGGCGGCAACTCGGGATCGCAGGCGTCCACGCTGGTCATCCGAGCGCTGGCGCTCGGGGAAATCACCTTGCGTGATTGGTGGCGCATCATGAGGCGCGAGATCTTTGCCGGCCTCGCTCTTGGCTCGATCCTGGGCGCGATCGGCCTCGTCCGCATCACGATCTGGTCGA
>Ga0335080_10006962_pt1 | contig 11703 bp, 8 predicted proteins | sample Lox_Sample_34_FD_206720 | JGI IMG/M metagenome (GOLD analysis project Ga0335080, IMG submission 206720) | Soil microbial communities from Loxahatchee National Wildlife Refuge, Florida, United States - Lox_Sample_3.4 | ecosystem: Environmental > Terrestrial > Soil > Wetlands | place: USA: Florida...
CAAACAGCGACGGGGTTTGGAACCGAGAGGGTGTGTCGCTGGCCATTATCATCACGCCCCCGTGGTGGAAGACAGCCTGGTTTCGCGTTTTGTGCGCAGTGCTCATGCTGGGCCTTCTCTGGGCAGGGTACCAGTTGCGATTGCGGCAATTGCAGCATCATTTCGAGCTGACCCTGGAGGCTCGCGTCAGTGAGCGCACTCGAATTGCTCGTGACCTTCATGACACTCTGCTTCAAAGTCTCCATGGTCTACTCTTGCGGTTCCAGATCGTCTCGGACTTGCTGCCGGACCGTACGATGGAGGCGAAAGGGCACTTGGATAAAGCAATTGAGCGCGCAGCCGAGGCGATTACCGAAGGCCGTCAAGCGGTTGAGGGATTACGCGAGTCCACGACCCAGACCAATGACCTCGCACAGGCTGTAAATAGCTTGGCAAAAGAACTGACCTCAGATCCCGCCAACCACGGTGCTCCGGATTTTCGCGTCACTGTTGAAGGAGAGTCGCGCGATTTGCAAACGATCCTTCGCGATGAAATCTATCGGATTACCTGCGAGGCGCTGCGGAACGCGTTCCGCCATGCGCACGCTCGAAAGATCGAAGTGGAAATCCATTACGGCGATAAACAATTCCGGCTACGTGTCCTGGACGATGGAAAAGGCATGGATCAGACCGCTATAACGGACCAGGGGACCAGAGGACACTTCGGCTTGCTGGGCATGCGGGAACGCGCCAAACTGATGGGAGGCAAGCTGGAAATCTGGAGCATAATTGGCGTGGGCACCGAAGTTGAACTGCGCATTCCAGCTGGTATAGCCTACGCGGCAACTGCAACACGTTCTTGGCTGTCAGAATTGCTAGCCAGAAAGTAAATCAAGGAACTAGTCAGGAGAAAGCACGATGAGCACCGGCACGGTTCGAATTCGAATTCTTGCGGTTGACGATCATCCCATTGTACGCGAGGGGATCGCCGCATTGATTGCGATTCAGCCAGACATGATTTTGGTGGGCGAAGCGTCCGATGGCCGCGAAGCCATCCAGCAGTTCCGGACACATCGCCCAGATATTACTCTGATGGACGTGCAGATGCCCGAAATGAACGGGCTTGACGCGCTGATTGCCATTCGCAATGAATTCCCGGACGCTAAGGTGATCATGCTAACCACTTATAAGAGCGATACTCAGATCGTGCGGGCTCTTAAGGCAGGTGCTCAGGGCTACCTTTTGAAGAATGCTCTGCACAAGGAGTTGCTGGATACGATCCGCGCTGTATACGCTGGCAAGAAAGCTATCTCCCCAGAGGCTTCTCTGGAAATCGTCGAGCATGCGACGGACGAAAACCTGACTCCGGCGGAAGTCAGCGTGCTGCGACTCATCGCAGCCGGGCGCGCAAACAAGGAAATAGCAGATCAGCTCTTGACCACGGAGGAATCGGTTAAGAGCCGAGTGAAAAGCATCCTTTCCAAATTGGGTGCCAGCGATCGGACTCATGCAACTACCATCGCTTTAAAGCGAGGAATCATCGAGCTCTAGTTGCTCCGCGGCCTCACTTTGTCTAGCCTGACGCCTCGAAAGAGGCTCGATCCGGCCTCTTTCTGGGGCTCCAGTTTTTGGAGGAATAAAGGAAAATGAATGCGTATACGAGAGGTGCGTCCCTTGCGACGCTTGTATTCCACGTTCGCTGGTGGTTGGCCTGGGCTCGGTCTTATCTTGATGAGGCTGGTTGTCGGGATTGCGTTGGTAAGTAGCGCAGCTCCCGCTCTGCAAGACAACCGGGCCGTCCCCGTGACATTCTTGTCCCTACTCCTTACTCTCGCAGCGGTTCTTCTCATTATAGGTCTATATACACCCATTGTTGGAACAGTCGTTTCTGTTATTGAAAGCTGCAGGCTAGTGGCCGTACCCGCAGACCGATTAATCTATCTCCTGCTCGCAACCGTTGGTGCTGCCCTAGCCATGCTGGGACCAGGTCTGTGGTCGGTCGATGCTCGCCTATTTGGATGGAAACGCATCGAGCCCTCGCCCCACAAGAGGTAGCATTCGCACCCGAAAGGGATCAGCGCCCCCCGATAACAAGCGTACGTTTTCTTCGGAACGAGGCGTCCGCATGCCTCTACATGGCGTGTATTTCCACTCGATCTGGAGTTTCGTAGAAATGAGATTGCTCCCAGAATGTCATCAATCTGGTCACCGCAGCAGGGATGGATTGAAAGAAAAGGGCATGATGGGGACTTGGATGAGCGTTGGCGACATTCCCGCACCATGCATGTTCCGTTCCTATGTCGTGGCAGAAAGAGAGACGAATATGCATACTCTTCAGCGCAGCGAACACTACACCGATAAGGGATCCCATGCCGTAATGACGCGGATGGCAGTTGTCACCCACGCACAACTCAGAAGGATCGCTGATCAACTCCGCAGCAACGCCGAAGATCTCGCGTTTTCCACCCATCCTCCCACGCTCGAAAACTGCCGGATTGCCGGAGCGATGGTGGGCTGGGCGTTCACTCTCGTGCCACTGTGCATAGAGGCGAAGTTCGACTACTAGCGAATGCGGGACACGCCATACGCGGACGAGCTATGACGTCGTGAGAAACAACAGGAACATTTCCTTGTGGCGGTCATTATGAACGAGATTGCACTTTGCTCTGTCGCAGCACTCTTTGCGCTGAGCCTTCAGGCTCAGACCTCCTGTCCTGGGAATATCAAACCGGTTCCGTTCCATAACTCTCATCAGCACCAGATGATAGTGCAGGTATCGATCAACAACACGGGCACTTATGATTTTCTGCTTGATACCGGAACGCAGATGACTGTGGTCGATCGCTCGCTTGCCGCGAAACTCGGTCTGGCATGCGCAGGAACCGCCAACGTCGCCGGGATGAGTTTTCGCGGACAAACAAGATTCGCGCAACTCGAAACGCTCAAGCTCGGCGACTCCGCGTCGACCAATCAGCGAGTGTTGGTTTACGACATGGACAAATTACAGAGAGAAGGGTTCGCGATCCGCGGCCTTCTTGGCGAGGACTTCCTGTCGCGATTCGATGTCTTCATCGACAACGCACACCGCGTTCTCTGCATTGATCAGAGCGGCGCTATGGAAGTGAGGGTCAGACGCGGGCTACAAGCTGATGGAAACAGTCGGAACTGGAAAGAGCAGGACGAGCACAGCGATGACTCCGAGTGGTTTACAGGACCCAGAGGGAGGAACTAGTGGCCATGGTTGCTTTCACAAACACGGGAGGTTTCATGCCAAGTCGTGTTCTCAATGAGTGCGAGCCCGGAAGCGAGCAGCTCTGCGCAGAATCAGATACCTGCTTTGATGCATGCTTTGAAGACATTGTCGGTAAGAGCAGGTCGCTGCAGAGGGTGCTTGAGCAAGTTACGATCGTCGCACCTACTGATTCCACCGTTCTGCTTCACGGAGATACAGGAACAGGCAAAGAACTAATAGCACGCGCGATTCACAACCTCAGCTCGCGGCGTGATCGAGCCTTCGTGCGCATGAACTGCGCCGCCATCCCTTCAGGTCTGCTCGAAAGTGAACTATTCGGACATGAGAAGGGTGCGTTCACCGGGGCATTGCTGCAGAAGAAGGGAAGATTTGAACTCGCCGACAAGGGATCGCTCTTCCTTGACGAGATCGGCGACATTAGCCTTGAATTGCAGCCCAAATTGTTGCGGGCCGTGCAGGAACAAGAGTTTGAACGTCTGGGGAGCGTAAGAACAATCCAGGTGGATGTGCGGATCATTGCTGCTACGCACCGTACCCTGCCAGACATGATTCGCGATGGAAAGTTCCGCGAGGATCTCTTCTATCGCCTCAATGTTTTTCCGATCCATGTTCCTCCATTGCGCGAAAGAACGGAGGATATACCTCTCCTTGTCCATTACTTCGTTTCGGTGTTCTCACGGAAGATGGGGAAGATCATCCGCGTGATTCCTGATCAAGTGATGAATGCAATCGCGCGATGCCCATGGCCGGGAAATATTCGCGAGCTGAAGAACTTTATTGAACGATCGGTGATTCTCAGCCGTGGCGATGTTCTGACTGCTCCTCTGTCTGAGCTCAGTACCAACTGCGTTCCTGCAAGTCCCGGAGAGCATACGCTGCACCACATGGAGCGAAACATAATTCTGAGCGCTTTGCGGTCTGCGGAAGGCAAGCTCGCGGGACGCGGCGGAGCAGCTGAAATGTTGGGACTCAAGAGGACTACTCTTCAGAGAAAAATGCAACGCCTCGGCATCGAGAAAGTCGACTACGCGTCGAACGAAACACGGCAGAACCCGCTACCGAACTGATATTTGAGGCGAATCAGTTTCCGGCACCTGAGGCCTATGGACATTGAAATAGATGCACAGCACGAAAATACAAGTCGCGAAACCAGCCGAAGGCCGGCGATCAGACTCGCGTGACCAGATCTCTGACGCGGGTAGGGCAATGGAAAGTTATGCCGTCTGCCGCGATTGCGTCATCTGCCGAAATAGCGTCAGGCATGTTCTAACTTTTCGCCATCGATTGACCTGATATTCAAGGACTTTCATCTGGCAGACGAATTGCAATTAAGCAGACTGACGAAACCTTGGCAAGTAGGGCGCAAATTCTTGGAAGCTCACTCGCGAAATACTGCAAGGCTCGCATCAGTCACCGAATAAACCTGTTTCCGTTAGAAAGGATTCCCGATGACCAAGTCTAGAGAGCCTCGAGTTCCATACCCAACAGCTGACCAATTCTGGCGAGCTTACCAGAACCGCGAGCGCCCATCAGAACTCGCTGCCCGCGAACATCAGACCGCGCAGAAGTAAGGATATCGCCGAATGACACTTCTCGAAACAAGCAATGAGACGACAAATTTAGCGGTAGTTAGGCAGCCGCACATACCTGACTCATGCGCGAATACTGGTCGGTTGAACGAATACGCCCACGCTTCTGATGATGAATTACTCGCCGCAGCGAGAAATTCCGACGGTTGCGCGCTCGCAGAGCTCTGCCGCAGACATGCGGCTTCGATAAGAGCGAGAATTTGTCGCATCGTCAGGAATCGCGAAGATGTGGAAGACGTGCTCCAAGACGCGACCTACAAGGCATTCGTGAACCTTCACTGTTTTCGAGGCACGTGCGCCTTTTCGGTTTGGTTAACTCAAATCGCGATCAATTCCGCTTTGATGTTGCTGCGCAAGAGGAGAACGCGTTCCGAAACATCTTATGATTCTTGCCCCGATCAAGAGCGAGGATGGGAAAAGTGGGATTTTCCCGATCGGTCCCCGAATCCGGAACAGCTTTACGTACGACAGCAGGCGCTAGACCAAATGTTGTTGGCAGTCGATAGGCTTTCTCCGCGTTACCGCAATTTAGTGAAACAGTTCCACGGCACGGAGCAATCACTGCAAGAAACCGCCGAGAAATTGGGGATCAAAGTCAGCACGGCCAAATCACGGCTGTTGCGGGCGCGCCTTAAGCTTCGGACCCGTTTGGAAAAGCGGCGTATTTCGTTTGCGGACGCCGGTTATTGATCTGAGAAAGCTGTGCTTAACCAGGCGCAGAGAGTGTTGCGCACAACCAGAAAGTGAGGACGTTGTAGATGAAATTGCCCACAGCCACCGAGTTCGCTTCGCTGAGCGCAGAAGGGACTGCGCGGGCCACCGTGACGGGGTTGCCGCTGAACAGCGATGAGCTGGAAAAGATCGACGCTTATTGGCGTGCGTGCAAATACCTCGCCCTGGGAATGATCTATCTTCAGGCCAACCCGCTGCTGCGGGAGCCTCTGAAACCTGAACACATTAAGAGTCGTCTTCTCGGTCATTGGGGATCAAGCCCTGGGCTTGCGTTCATTTATACCCATTTGAACCGCCTTATACGCAAGCACGATGCAGAGATGATCTTTCTTGCCGGCCCCGGCCACGGAGCGCCAGGTGTGTTGGCTCCGGTGTATTTAGAGGGCACATATAGCGAAATCTATCCCGACAAGAGCCAGGATGAAAAAGGGCTTCGCGAGTTCTTTAAGCAGTTTTCCTTCCCCGGCGGAATTGGAAGCCACTGCACGCCAGAGACGCCGGGATCCATCCATGAAGGAGGCGAACTTGGCTATGTACTCTCCCATGCTTGCGGCGCCGCGTTCGACAATCCGGATCTGATCGTTGCAGCTGTGGTGGGAGACGGCGAGGCCGAAACCGGACCTCTAGCGACTTCATGGCATATCGGCAAGTTCCTGAATCCCATACGTGACGGTGCGGTTCTGCCCATACTTCACCTCAACGGATATAAGATCAACAACCCCACTCTGCTCGCACGGATTACGCACGAAGAACTGGAAAATCTTCTCCGTGGGTACGGTTGGGATCCCTATTTCGTCGAAGGTTCAGATCACGAGAGCATGCATCAGGCAATGGCCGCGACCTTCGATCGGTGCTTGACAAAAATAAGGGCGCACCAGGAGGAATGCCGAAAAACCGGCATCGCAATCCGACCCCGCTGGCCTATGGTGGTGCTGCGTTCGCCAAAAGGCTGGGGCGCACCCCTCGAGGTAGATGGACAGCGGATTGAGGGCTTCTGGCGTTCGCATCAGGTTCCGCTGGCTGACGTCAAGGCCAATCCGCAACATCTCAAGCTTCTTGAAAACTGGCTGCGTTCCTTCAAACCCGAGGAACTCTTCGATGAGTCCGGCAGGCCCATGCCTCGTCTCACCGAGATTGCACCAACGGGGATTCGGCGTATGAGCGCCAGTCCGCACGCGAATGCCGAGCTGAGATTCAAGCTCCGCCTGCCTGACTTCCGCCAATATGCAATCACGTTCGACCGCCCGGGAGTGAAAGAAGTGGAGAATGTTCCGCCATTCGGGGGCTTCCTGCGCGATGTCATGAAGGAAAACATGAACAGCTTCCGGGTTTTCGCGCCCGATGAGAACACCTCAAACAAGCTGGACGCGATCTACCAGGCAGCGAAGAAATTCTGGATAGCTGAAACATTCCCGGAAGACAGCAACGGCACCGAGTTGGCAACAGACGGGCGTGTCATCGAAATGCTCAGCGAGCACACGATGGAAGGTATGCTCGAGGGATACCTGCTGACTGGTCGGAACGGCTTCCTATCGTCCTACGAAGCGTTCGTTCACGTGATCGATTCAATGTTCAATCAGCACGCAAAGTGGCTGTCCATCTGTAATCAATTGTCCTGGCGCCGCAAGATCGCGTCTTTGAATCTGCTCATTACATCGACAGTTTGGCGGCAGGATCACAATGGCTTCACGCACCAGGATCCCGGATTCCTGGACGTGGTGCTGAACAAGAGTGCAGCCGTAACGCGCATCTATCTGCCACCGGATGCCAACTGTTTGTTGTCTGTAGCCGATCATTGTCTGCGCTCGGAAAACTATATCAACGTGATTGTCTCGGACAAGCAAAAGCACCTGCAGTTCCTTGATATTGACTCCGCCATCACTCACTGCACAAAGGGGATTGGAATCTGGAAATGGGCCAGTAATGACGAAGGCAACGAACCTGATGTAGTAATGGCCGCGGCGGGCGATATTCCAACCCAGGAGGCACTGGCCGCAACCTCATTGCTGACAGAATATTTCCCTGACCTGAAGGTCCGATTCATCAACGTAGTTGATCTGTTCAAGCTACAGCCGAGTACGGAGCATCCGCACGGCCTGTCGGATGCAGATTTTGATTCTCTGTTCACAACAAACAAGCCGATCATCTTTAACTTCCATGGCTATCCGTGGTTAATACACCGCCTCGCGTACCGCCGCACAAACCACAGCAATCTCCATGTGCGCGGCTACAAGGAGAAGGGAAATATCAACACACCAATGGAATTGGCGATTAACAACCAGACGGATCGGTTCAGTCTCGCAATCGACGCGATCGATCGCATTCCAATGCTGCAGCGGATTGGTGCTCACGCGAAAGAGGAGTTCCGCGATCGCCAGATTGCGTGCCGGCACCACGCATACGAGCACGGAATCGATAGTCCGGAGATCAGTGGCTGGAAGTGGGCAGGGAAGTAGTGGGTCAGTTCATCCGCTTGCGGGAGAACCCGCTAGGGCGCTGCAACCGAGCAGAAGAAAAACGAATGAGAGCAGAGCACCAGTTGACGAACGCAATGCAGAATTGGTTCTCTCGCACTCTACTTCTGCAGCTGTCAAAGTGCGTTGACAGTTGCGACTTTTGACAACTTAGTTTACAGAGGGTTCCGGCATGCGATTGATTTCCAACGTTTTAGATATCTGCGCTGTTTGGTATTTCGGCTGCAAATGCATGGGCGTGGGTCATTTGTACTCTGCAGGAGTTAGCGGCTCAATTGGACATACAAGATACACGATCGAGTGCGGAAAAGCTTAAGTGATCGGAAAGGACCCGATTTCTTGATGGAACGCACCCGAAAAGCATGAAGACCACGGAGGCTTGAAAAGAGGAGATATGAATACCATTCAGTCAGTTTCGAATTCGGCGAATTTTGAGAGCAGATGCGCATCGACTATGCAATGGTTGACTGCTTGCTTCAGTCAAACTCACAGGTTTGCATTGTTCGCATTCGCCCTTACCATTGTCCCGCTGTTCGGACTTAATGGATGTGCACGCAGCCAAGCTGCCGTGAAGTTGCCTGATACTGACGTGCTTGTCGCGGCCCCCGTGCAGCGGGACGTTCCCGTGCACAACGAGTGGGTGGCGACAACAGATGGTTACGTCAATGCAGAGATTCGGCCCCAGGTTTCGGGCTACATTATTCGCCAGGACTACAAGGAAGGCACCTTCGTGCGCAAGGGCGAGGTTCTGTTCGAGATCGATCCGCGGGCCTTCCAAGCTGCTCTCGATCACGCCAAGGCCGATCTCGCCCAGGCCGAAGCGCAATTGGGCAAGAGCAAGATTGACGTGGAACGCGATACGCCTCTGGCCGAGAAGAAGGCTATTTCCAAGGAAAAGCTCGATAACGAGATCCAGGCGAAGCTTGCTGCGGAAGCGGCGGTGGCGGCCTGCAAGGCCGCGGTGGAACGGGCAGAGCTCGACCTGAGCTGGACCAAGGTCACATCGCTCGTGGACGGCGTCGCGGGAATTGCCGAAGTTCAGATGGGCAACCTCGTGGGCCCCATGGTGCGTCTGACGTCTGTTTCGCAGGTCAACCCGATCAAGGTCTATTTCCCCGTGAGTGAGCAGGAGTACCTGCGCGCCAAGCATGTTGCTTCGTCCGGTCAGAGCATCGACCTGTTCAACAACGCTCCGGAGTTGATCCTGGCTGACGGCACCGTGTACCCCCACAAGGGCAAGATCATCTTCACTGACCGTCAGGTCGATCCTGCTACCGGCACCATTCGCCTGGTGGCGGCGTTTCCGAATCCAGGGAATGTGCTTCGCCCAGGCCAGTACGGGCGCGTTCGCATCCAGACGAGCATGAGCAAGGCTGCGCTCCTGGTTCCGCAGAGCGCCGTTCAGGAGCTTCAGGGAGGCTACCAGGTCGCTCTCGTGGGTGCAGACAGGAAGATCGCTATTCGTTCCGTCAAGGCGGGCGAAAAGGTCGGATCCATGTGGGTCATCAACGATGGTTTGAAGCCTGGTGACCAGGTCGTCGTCGAGGGAATTGGAAAGGTCAAGGATGGCACGCCGGTCGTTCCCAAGCCGGCCAACATTCAGGCGGAGGGACTCTGAGTCATGTCGAACTTTTTCATACGGCGGCCCATCGTCGCTATTGTCATATCCGTCCTGATGGTGATCGTGGGCGCGATCGTCATCATCGGCCTGCCGGTCGCGCAGTTCCCCGATATAGCTCCGCCCGAGGTTCGCGTCAAGGCTTTGTACCCGGGCGCCGATGCCGAGACCATGGAGAAATCCGTCATCACGCCGGTTGAGCAGCAGATCAACGGCGTCGACAAGATGGATTACATGTATTCGCTGAACTCAACCGGCGATTCCAGCTCAGTTCTAATGGTCGATTTCGATTTGGGTACCGACCCCAACACGGACCTGCTGCTCACCCAATCGCGTCAGCAACTGGCGAACGGCCAGCTTCCGGAAGTGGTCAATCAGGTCGGAGTCGACGTGAAGAAGTCGCTCACGTCGCCGATGATGATCATCTGCCTGACCTCGCCCAAGGGCACCCACGATTTTCAGTGGTTGGCCAACTATGCCTACATCAATCTCAAAGATCCGCTCCAGCGGTCGTACGGGGTGGGCCTGACCGATATCTATGCCGGGCAATACGCGATGCGCATCTGGGTCAAACCCGATCAGATGGCAAAGCTCGGTGTAACCATCAATGAAGTTGTGCATGCGGTGCAAACCCAGAATACGGTGAATCCAGGCGGCAAGCTGGGTGGCGAACCAAGCCTCCCGGGCCAGCGGTTCTCGTATGCCGTTCTCGCGCAGGGACGCCTGAAGACTCCCGAAGAATTCGGTAACATCGTTGTTCGCGAAAATCCCGACGGCGGCGTAGTGCGTGTGAAAGATGTCGCCCGGGTCGGAATGGGGTCGCAGGACTACAACATAGCCACGCGCCTCAATGGCAAGGATGCTGCAGCCATTGGCATTTATCAGTTGCCGGGTTCGAACGCGGTCGAAGCCTCGAAGGCTGCGCGCAAGCTAATGGCCAAAATGAAAGAGAGTTTCCCCGCAGATGTGGACTACGCCATCACGCTGGACACCACCGATGCTGTCACTGCGGGCATGCACGAGATTGTGGTCACGCTCCTAATCGCCTTTGTGCTGGTCATCCTGGTTGTGTACGTCTTCCTGCAAGATTGGCGCGCCACCATCATTCCGATGTTTGCGGTGCCTGTGTCGCTGATTGGCACGTTTCTCATCTTCCCGGCTTTCGGATTTTCGGTGAACACTCTTTCGCTGTTCGGCCTTGTGTTGGCGATCGGCCTCGTGGTCGACGATGCAATCGTCGTGGTCGAAGGCATTCAGCGCCACATCGAAGAGGGTCTGGATCCGAAGGACGCCGCCCGAAAAGCTATGAAGGAACTCACTGGCCCCGTGGTCGGCATCGCGCTGGTTCTTTCGGCCGTGTTCGTGCCCACCGTGTTCATCCCGGGCATCACTGGGCGCCTGTATCAGCAGTTTGCCATCACGATTGCCATTTCGGTCATCGTCTCGGCGTTCAACGCGTTGACGTTGAGCCCCGCCCTGGGAGGGCTCTTGCTCCGACAGAAGAAGGAAGCCCACGGACCCGTAGCCAAGTTCTTTGCATGGTTCAATCGAAGGTTCGAGGCTGGCACGAAATTCTATGTACGCGTGTCTGGCGGGATCATTCGCAAGGCCGCCCTCGCGGTTGTGGCGCTCGCCGGTTTTGGTGTGGCCAGCGTGTTCTTCATGAAGTCCGTCCCGACGAGCTTTTTGCCCGACGAAGACCAGGGCTACATGTACATCCAGATGCAGTTGCCTGAAGCCTCGTCGATCCAGAGCACGGCGGAAGCAACCCGGGTGGTCGAAGATGTCCTGAAGAATACTCCGGGAGTCAAGTACACCACCACAGCGGTGGGATTCAGCCTTCTCAGTCTGACCCGCAACACCTACAACGCGTTCTTCTATGTAACCCTCGAACCGTGGGAGGACCGCAAGACCATCGAGCAGCAGTACCAGGTGATCAAGGCTAAGTTGAACCTGAAGCTCATCACCCTTCCGCAGGGCACCACCTTCGCATTCTCGCCACCTCCGATCTCTGGTGTGGGCACTTCGGGCGGGTTCCAGTTCGTCCTCGAAGATCGC
>Ga0335080_10006964_pt1 | contig 11702 bp, 13 predicted proteins | sample Lox_Sample_34_FD_206720 | JGI IMG/M metagenome (GOLD analysis project Ga0335080, IMG submission 206720) | Soil microbial communities from Loxahatchee National Wildlife Refuge, Florida, United States - Lox_Sample_3.4 | ecosystem: Environmental > Terrestrial > Soil > Wetlands | place: USA...
AAATCTGGCTGCTACCCACTTCGGCCTCGGCCACGGCAGCGGCGCGCATGCTCCGGACGAGTACTTCGTGGTCGAGTCCACGAATCCGAAAGTCCAGGGCATGGATGGAGCGGTGCGCTCGTACGTGGATTATCTATACGAGATCGCAGGGATGTGAGGAACGAATCAGGAGCGATACGGCTAGGCGCCCATGCGCTCAACTTGCCACGCGCGCAGCTCTCTCAGTTCGCACGCCAGCAGATTGGCCGCCTGAAGGCAAAGATCGAGCCGCTTGCGAAGCAACTCCAGGGCAAGGTTTCGTTGTACGAAGCCGCACTCACATTCCTCGGCCGCTTCCGCCGTGAGGCTGTAGGGCGCGCCAGAGAAGAGCGCCGGGAGGCCGAGGACGTATCCGGGGCCAACCGTGCGATGCGACGCCCGCGAGCCGTGATCGAGGCCGGCGGCGAATAGCCGGACTGCGCCTCGGCGCAGCACCATAACTCCATCGGCCGGCTGCCCCTGCTGGAACAAAACCGCACCGGACGGCCAGCTCCGCGGACTGGCGACAGTGTCCAGCGCCTCGGCGAGCTCGCGAATTACGAAGGCGTGCATGTCGGCGTCGGTTTGCAAAACAAGCCCCCAGCCTTTCCTATCCTCGACGCCTGGTGGCACGCCATGCAGTGACGCAAATCACGCTCCTGCGTGACCGCAACGAAGCCCCCGGTTCACCTTGATTTACAAGACTTTACTTTCCCTTGACGCAATCTTTACCCACATTTTCCGCAGTTTGGGTTAGTACAGTCAGGCGCAAAAGGCCAATGATCTCGCTGCTGGAAATCGTGTTGTGGGGAGCGCCAGCCATCCTGCTGAGCTGGGGATTGCTGCTGGCGCTGGCGTGCGCGGTGGTGTTTCGCGGCGCCGCCAGCGCAACCCCCACCATGCTGTGGAAGAGCGGCTCCGCCGAGCGCCTGGATAGCGAGTAAGACGGGACCATGGTGGTTAACGGGAATGCGTTGCGTGCGGCGTGGAATTTTGCGCGTGATCTGGTAGGCTACGCAGTCTTTGCGGTGGCCGGCAGTCCGCCGCAGCTTTCGGTGATTGTCACTGCCGCGGCCCTGGGGTGGTTGCTGGACCTGTTCCACACGCGGCCGGCTTCGATGCTGCGGCTGGAGTAGGCCGCGCCCGGATTTGAAGACTGGAGTTCCCCCATGCCGAGGATCATTTGCATTGAGCCCAACGCCGGCCGCGCGGAAGAGCCGGTGAAGATGCTCCGCTCCGCCGGATACGAAGTGATGCTGGCATTCAGTCCGGAAGTGGGTATGGCGCTGTTGCGCCTGTTTCCGCCGGACATCGTGCTGATGGACGCTGGCCTTGCCGACAAGCTCCAGTCACAGGTGGAGCTTGCCTGTCCTGCGGCGCAGGTGGTGCTCACCGGCGAGAAGCCGTTTTCGGTGGAAGACTTGCGCTGCCTGGCCAGCCATCAGCCTGCGGCGGTCTCTCGAAGCGGCAGCCATTTGCCGCACTGATCAGGCCGCCGATTCTGTCTTGGCCTTTTTGTCCGCCAGCGGTTGCAGCTCTCCGAGAATGGTCGGCACCAGCTCCGAGACCGTCGGATGGATGTTCATAGCGCGCTGCAACGTCGCGTAGGGGGCTTTGGCGTACATCACATCCAGAATGCAGTGGATGGCCTCGTCCCCGCCCGTGCCCAGGATGGCCGCGCCCAGAATCTCTTTGGAATCGGCGTCGACACAGATCTTCATGAATCCCTGACTCTCGCCTTTTTCCACCGCGCGCGCAACCCGCGTCATGGGGCGCTTCCCAACCAACGCCCGGCGGCCTGAGCTGAGCGCTTGCGCATCGGTCATACCTGCGCGGCCCAGCGGCGGATCGATGTAGAGCGCATAAGCCTGGATGCGGTCGGTCACCCGCCGCGAATCGCCCTCGAGCAGGTTGCCGGCGACGATCTCGTAATCGTTATAGGACGTGTGCGTGAATGCGCCTTTGCCGTTGCAATCTCCGAGCGCCCAGATTCCGGGAACGCTCGTGCGCAGTTGGTCGTCCACCACGACGTAACCGCGTTTGTCCGTCTCGACGCCGGCCTTATCGAGGCCGAGATCGTCGGTGTTGGGACGCCGGCCCACGGCCAGGAGCAGATGCGAACCCAGCAGCTCAGGCGGACCCTCGGTACAGTCCACGTTGACGGCAACATTGTCACCCTGTTTGGAAACGGCGATGCACTTGGCATTCAGCCGTACGTGTACTCCCTCAGCCTCCATGATCTTGAGCACTTCCGCGGATACGTCCTCATCCTCGCGCGCAATCAGGCGCGAGGCCATCTCGACGATGGTCACCTCGCTGCCAAAACGCCGGAACATCTGGCCGAACTCCAGCCCAACGTAGCTGCCGCCCACGATCACTAGGTGTCGCGGCAGAAAGTCCACACCCATCATGGAAGAGTTGGTGAGATAGGGAGTCTGGTCGATGCCCGGCATGGGCGGCACGACGGCGCGCCCGCCGACGTTGATGAAAATCTGCTCTCCGCGCAGCCGCTCCTGCCCAACGCTGATTTCGTGCGCCGACTCGAAGCGCGCCTGCCCCTGGTAGACGGTAAGGTTGTTCGTTCCGCGGAGCCAGCCTTCGACGCTGGTGCGCGACTTGCCGGAGATCGCGTCCTTGCGGGCTTTCACCGCCTTCATGTCCACGCTCACGCTGCCGCTGACGTTCACGCCATACTCAGCAGCGCGCTGCGCCATGCGCGCGGCATAGGCGCTGGCTACCATGGCTTTGGTGGGAATGCATCCGGTATTGACGCAAGTCCCCCCGAAAAACTTGCGCTCGATGATCGCAACCCCCTTCCCCGCATTCGCCAGCCGCACTGCCAGCGACGGCCCGGCTTGCCCGGTGCCGATCACGATCGCGTCATAGGTGTCCGCCATGGTCGCCTCCGCGAAAGATTTGATTCCGAAAAACCCTGAAGGTTACCTAATCAATTCAATGAAGGAGTTGTTTTCGGTCGCAGCTACGGCTAGGCCGCCAGCACCGCCACTCCTGCCCCAACCAGCAGCGCAGCCAGCCAGCGCCGGCGGTCCACGCGTTCGTGCAGGAACAAGCCGGCGGCGAAGGCATTGGTAATGTAAGTGAGCGACGCGCTTGCCGGCACTACCAGCGAAACGTCCGACCAGGAAAGCGCCGCCAGCAGGCCAAAGAAAGAAATGGCCAAAAACAAAATGGCCAGCAGAAAACTTGGGTTGGTCACAATCGCCTTGAGCACTGCAGCCAGCCCCTGGTTGTGCCAGAGCTCGCCGACGTGGCCGACCCGCCGCATGGCGCGCGACAGCAGAACGTCGCCGGCGGTGGAGCTGAGAACGATTGCGCCAATCGCGCTCCAGGTGCGAAGCGCATTCATGGCTTTCCCCCGGCGGCGCTTTCGGCCTGCTGGTGAGCAGTAGAGGCAGGACCGCGGGTCACAATCGCTACGCCGGAGCCGACCAGCAGAATTCCGATCCAGCGGCTGAGCGTGACTCGCTCGCCCAGCAGCCACACCGAGAGCAGCGCCAGCAGCACATAGCCGAATGAAGTGGCAGGCAAAACGTACGTCAGGTCAGACCAGGAGAGAGAGCTCACGTAAGAGGCGAGAAAGCCGATCAGCAGCACAATGCCGAGCGCAACCCAGGGGTTGAGAATTGCGGATATGAGGTTCGTCCAGTGCGCGGCAGAGACCGGCCCCACGCGCTTCATGCCATAGGAGAGGCTGACTTCGCCGAAGGAGGCGAAGATCACTGTAGCGACCAGAACGAGGTACTTGCGAAGCGTCACCGGCGTTCCAGGCGCTGGTCCATCTACACCTCGACGGTCTCGGCTCGGGTTTCTTGCTGGCTTGAAGGAGGCGGGCTGGGCGCGCCAGGCACCGTGCGCCGTTCTTCCACGTAACGCTTGCGCGCGGCGCGCAGCTTCAAAAACGCGCGCGCTTCTTTGTACAGGCGCTTGCGTTCGGTGGAATCGAACATCGCCTTGCGCACGATGCGGTACACCGCCTTGGGGCGGAAGTAGTATTCGTCGTAGAAGCGGTGGACGGACTCGAGCACTTCTTCCCGCGGCAGCCCGGGATACTCGATGTGAGCGAGCTGGTGTCCGCCTTCATCCACCATCTGCTGCTCGTTCACGATGAAACCGTTCTTCTTGGCGAAATCGTAAAGCTCGGTGCCCGGATAAGCGTGCGCCAGCGACACTTGAATCGTCTCGACGTCGAGCTGCTTGGCGAAGCTGATCGTCTGGCGGATGCTCTCGCGAGTCTCGCCGGGCAGCCCGAGGATAAAGTCCCCATGAATGGTCAAGCCCAGCTTGTGGCAATCGCGGGTGAAGTCGCGCGCTCGCTCGACGGTGGCGCCCTTCTTGATGTTCTTGAGAATTTGCGCATCGCCTGATTCGTAGCCCACGATCAGCAGGCGGCAGCCGGCATCGCGCATAGCCTTCAGCGTCTCGTAATCCGTTGTGACGCGCGACGTGCAGGACCAGGTTATGCCCAGCGGCTTCAGCTTCTCGCACAGCTCGATGGTGCGTGCCTTCTGGATGTTGAAGGTGTCGTCGTCGAAAAAGAATTCCTTCACATACGGCCAATATTCCTTGGCCTTGGCCATCTCGCGGGCCACGGCATCCGACGAGCGCTTGCGCCACGGATGCCCGCTCAGCGTCTGCGGCCACAGGCAGAACGTACACTGCGCCGGACAGCCGCGTGTAGAGTAAAGCGAGACAAAGGGATACAGCAGAAACGGCACGTTGTAGCGGCGCACATCGAGGTCACGATGGTAGACATCGGTAACGTCAGGCAGCGCGTCGAGGTTGTCGACCGGCGCGCGATCCGGAGTGTGGACGATCCGCCCGTTCTGCCGGTACGAAATGCCCATGATCTCCGCCAGCGGCTTGCCTTGGGCAAACTCTACGGTGGCAAAGTCAAACTCGCGGCGCACGATGAAGTCGATGGCCGCGCAGTCGCGCAGCACCGGCTCGGGCAGCACGGTAACGTGCGGGCCAACGAATGCGATCTTCAGCCCCGGATTGGCCGCCTTCATGGCCTCGGCAAGCTTGCAATCGCCCGGAAAACCTGGTGTGCTGGTGAACAGCACGACGAACTCATAGTCCTTCGAGATCTCCACCGTCTGCTGCCAGGAGACGTGGTGCGGACTGGCATCGAGCAGCCGCGACCCTTCCAGCATTCCTGCCGGGTAAGCCAGCCAGACCGGGTACCAGTAGGACTCGATTTCGCGGGTTGCGGGCCAGCGCGAGCTGGCGCCGCCGTCAAAATTCTCGAAGGAGGGCGGGTTCAGGAACAGGGTCTTTAGTGGCATGCAATGATCAATACTATCATCCGTGCGAGGAAGTTCGACGAAAGTCGCGACTCATCAGTTAGATGCAGTTCCCCCGATGGCGATTACGGTAAGCCTCGCAATGGGAAAGGTCAATGGGCGCGAGGGGGTGGCGAATTTGGGACAACGGCAAGATGCGCGCCTGCGACTTGCGCTATACTTCTTGTCTTTTTGGTAACAACTCTCCAGGGACCGCTGCCCGCGAGCCCTTCGGGGGATCATTCGTGAAGCTGTTCCGCCGACTCGCTACCTACATCACCAGCCAGCACCCGCAATGGGCGCCTCCGGATTTCCGCGACCTGCTGGATTCGGCGCCCGACGCCATGGTGATCGTCAACGGCGAAGGCAAAATCGTCGTGGTCAACAGCCAGACGGAGATCCTGTTCGGCTATGGGCGGCAGGAACTTCTGGGCAAGCCGGTCGAGATTCTGATTCCTTCCCGTTTCAACCGGCAGCACGCCTCGCATCGTGCCGGCTTCTTTGCCGAGCCGCGAGTCCGGCCCATGGGCGCCGGACTGGAGCTGTTCGGGAAGCGAAAAAACGGGACCGAGTTCCCGGTGGAGATCAGCCTGAGCCCGCTGCGCACGGCGCAGGGCACGTTCGTAACCAGCGCCATTCGCGACATCACCGAGCGCAAGAAGATCGACGAGCAGATCAACAAGCTCAACAGCGAACTCGGCGAGGCCGTGCGCCGCTCCGAGAAACTGGCGGCGACCGGACGCCTGGCGGCGACCATCGCTCACGAGATCAAGAATGCGCTGGATACGCTGCTGAACCTGGTCTACTTGATCGAGCAGGGCCCGGCTCTCGAGCCCGAGATGCGGCAGATGCTGGTGGAAGCGCGGGAAGAAGTCTCGCGCATCGCCGTGATCACGCGCAACACTCTGGCGCTGCAGCGCGACACGCCGTTTCCGGTCTCGTTGACGCTGGTCGAAATCGTGGATGGCGTGTGCCGGATGTTTGAGTCCCCGATCGCGCAGAAACGCATCACCCTGGCGCGCCAGTACGAGACCAGCGGACAAATGATCGGCTTCCCCGGCGAGCTGCGCCAGGTATTGACCAACCTGATCGCGAATGCGGTTGACGCACTCGGCGAAGGCGGACACTTGACGGTCAGCGTCTCCGACGAAGGCAATATGTTCCGCATTGGCGTTGCCGACGACGGGCCCGGCATTGCCACGGAAAACCTGGAGAAAATCTTCGAACCGTTCTTCACCACCAAAGGCGAGAAAGGCACGGGCGTGGGGCTGTGGGTGACGCGCGGCATCGTCGAAGAAATGGGCGGGCGCATTGAGGTCGCGAGCTCAACTCGGCCGGGCCGCAGTGGCACAGCCTTTAGCGTCACCCTCCCGCGCGCTCAGGGGCAAGCGATAAAAGCAGGCAGGGCGGAAATCCAGCGAAAAGCCAGCGCGGGCTGAGAAATCGCAGCTACAGATTGCCGAGTCTCATCAGGCCTTTTGCCGGTAAATCCGCCACCACAAACCCGGCCGTCTTCCCTGCTGCCCGCACAACCGCTTCCGCCGCCAGATATCCGCTGCGCACTGCGCCTTCCATGGTTGCCGGCCAGCCAGTGCGCGTCCAGTCGCCAGCCAGAAAAAGGCGCGGCCAATCGGTCACGGTAGGCGGACGGTAAGCGTCCGAGCCAGGCAGCGCCGAGTACGTAGCGTGCACTTCCTTGATCACCGTCGCCTTCACCAGCTTGGCTTCGCGGACGGCCGGAAAGAATTCGCCCAGTTCCCCCACCGCCAGCTCGATGATTTCCGCCCGCGGTGTTTCGACCAGCGACCTCGACGCGCTGACCACCAGCTCGATGTAGCTCGGCCCGCCGCGCCCCAGCAGCCGCGACTTATGGAACATCCACTGAATGGTGCGGTCGAGCAACACGGCGTGGTCAAGATCGGTGATCTCGCGGTCGAACCAAAGATGAATGCCGGTGATCGGGGAGGTCTCGAAGCGCGCCAGCATCCCGCGCAGCCGCCCCGCATCCGACGGCAGCATGCGCTCCAGCGCATCGAAGGGCACGGCCAGCACCGCGAAGCTGCACGCCATCTCTTCCCCGTTGACGCAGAACCGCACCCCTGCTGGTTCAGCGCGAAACGATTCGGCCGACGCCCGCAGCTTTACCTCGCCTCCGCGCGCGCGGATGTATTCCGCTGCCGCGCCATACAGCTCCGTCAGAGGTACGCTCGGCACGCCCATGCGCCCTCCTTCGCGCGACTTCAGGAAGGCTTCGCGAAATACCTGCGCCGCGTAGTAGACCGAGATGCGGTCCAAGTCTTCGTTCAGCGCACTAACCAGGACCACTTTCCAAAAGCGTTCGATGGCCCGCTCGGTCTGCCCGTGGCGCTTCAACCATCGCATGAAGGTTTCGGTAGTATCTTGCTGACCATCAATAGCAAGAACCATCATTGCGCGAGCAATGCTCAGCTTGTCAGCCAACGCCAGTGAGCCCGCCTTCAGGAATGACGGCGCAGTGTGGAACGGCGGCGGCAGCCACGAGGGTAGGATCTGCGAGCGTCTTCCGCCCGGCTCGATGAAGCACAGGCGGTCGTACCAGCGAATCCGGTCTTCAACTCCGATGCGCCGGTAAAAATCGATCAGGTTCGTGCAACAGCCAAGCAGCACGTGCTGGCAGTTGTCCACGACTTCGTTCGTGCCGGGGTGCTCATACGAAGACGCGCGTCCGCCGACAAAGGGGCGCTTCTCAACCAGGGTCGCGCGGAGGCCAGCATCCGCCAGGGCGCATCCGGCAGCCAAACCGGCCAACCCGCCGCCTACTACAACAACGTCGGTGGCGCTCACGCCAGCCGCCGCCAGAAGCCGCGGGCGAGCACGCCGAGTTTTTCCGGCGCCGTCAGCCGGATTTTTTCGCGGAACACGTCATAATTGCGCGCCGCAATCTTCTCCAGCAGGCGCCGGTAAATTTCCACCAGTACCCACAGCGCGGGCCGGCTTTGCTCATCGATCAGAGGCAGCAGACGATCGGCGGCGCGGTAGAATTCGCGCGCCCGCTCCGCTTCAAACGCCAGCAGCGGGCGGAAGCTGGCGCCGTCGAAGCCGTTTTTCAGGTGCGCGGGATCAAGCTCGCCCGCCGAACGTCCGAAGCGCCGCAGGTCTTCCTCCGGCAGATAGACGCGGCCCATGGCTGCATCTTCCTTCACGTCGCGGATGATGTTGGTCAACTGAAAAGCCACTCCGCACTGTTCGGCCAGAGGCTCGGCTGCCGGATCGCGATAGCCGAAGATCCTGATGCAGATGAGTCCCACGACGGAGGCCACGTGATAGCAGTAGCGACGCAGATCGTCGAACGTCTGGTAGCGGATGGCATCGCCCGCCTGGGCAGCAACGTCCATCTTTGTGCCTTCGACCAACTGGTCGAAAAGCTCGAGTGGAATCTGAAAGCGTCGCTGCGAATCGGCCAGCGCCACGAGAACAGGATTGCCCGCAGGCGCGCCCGAGACCGCGCTGTGCAGCGCATCGCGCCACTCTGCCAGCTTTTCCTCCCGCTCGCTGCGCGTCATGCCGGGATCGTCCGAGAGATCGTCGGAGTGGCGCATGAAGGCGTACACCGCGCTGAGCGCGTCGCGCCGGTCCCGCGGCAGCACCAGGAAGGCGTAATAAAAGTTGCGCGCCGCCGAGCGGGTGATGCGCCGGCATTCGGCATACGCAGCTTCAAGCTGGGAATTCATCTCAACGAATCGGGTCATCGGGAGATCGGGGCATCGGATCATCGAAGAATGATGGCCCTGGCTGTTTTCAGATCACCCGATGAGCCGATCACCCGATCACCCGATTTAGAGCGGCTCTCGCAACCAGCCAGAGTTTCCTCCGCCTGGAAATCGCTGGCCGCTGGCGCAGCACATCGAAGCCCTGCTGCTCGATGGCATTCAGGATCTCCTGCCCGCCGCGGCTGAACAATTCGATGTCGATGGCCAGATCGCGGTCCACGCGCTTAATGAGCGGCAGCCCACGGCTGAACCACTCCTGCGCTCGCTCCACTTCGAACTTCATGAGTTCGAGAAACTCCGGCGTGCCGCGCCGTTCGGCAAGGTCCTGCTCGCTCACACCGAACCGGCGCAGGTCCTCGAGCGGCAGATAGACGCGGTCCTTCCCCCAATCGACGCTCACGTCCTGCCAGAAATTCGCCAACTGGAGCGCGGTGCAGGTGTAGTCGGAGAGTTGCTGCCGCTCCGCATCGCTATACCCGCAGACATAGAGAACCAGATGTCCGACAGGATTCGCTGAGTTGCGGCAGTATCCGAGCAAGTCTTCGAACCTCTCATAGCGCGGGACGCTCTGGTCCTGACGAAAGGCCTTCAATAGATCAGCGAATTCGTGCTGTGGGATGCTACATCCGCGGATGGTCTCTCGCAGAGCGATGAACACAGGGTGGCGCGGACCTGCCGTGCCGACGGGATTCGAGAGCGAAGCGTAACAGGCGTCCAGCTCGCTTTCCCATTCATCGAGCAACGCCAGCGCGAGTTGTGGATCGCCAACCTCGTCGCCCAGATCGTCCGAGATGCGGCAGTAGGCGTAAACCGAATAGAAGTGCGGCCGCAGGCGCTGGGGCAGAAACCAGCTTGCGACAGAGAAATTCTCGTAATGCGTGCGTGCCAGGCGCTCGCAATAAGCCTGCGCTTCTGCGAGCGATGGCGCCACGTCTGGAATAGCGTAGCTGGCGGGCAGCCGCGCCCACCCATCGGCGGGAGCACTCGCCGTGCCTAAGTTGCGGGAACCGTGGCTGGCGAGGGTAGACATAGACTCGGCTCGATTCCCGCCCCGCCTAGTGACCGGGGATGATGGCGGTCTTGATGTCCCCATTGCGGTGCAGCATGTGGCGCAGCACCTGCTGCAGGCGCGACAGCGGCGCTTCCCCGGTGATGTAGTCGGTGCCGCGAATCTTGCGCTCGGCGATCAGCGCGAAGGCTTTGCGCACCGCCTCCGGCGTGTGGTGGAACGTGGCCTTCAGCGTAATTTCCGAATAGTGCAGGCGGCCGGTATCGAGCGGAACCTTGGTCCCGGCGGCGCAGCCGCCGAAGAAGTTCACGGTGCCGCCCTTGCGCACCATGTCGACGGCCCACTCCCACGCCTGCTGCCGGCCTACGGCCTCGATCACCACGTCTGCGCCGCGACGGTCTGGAGTGAGGCCACGCACCGCCTCTACTACATCGGGAGTCGTGCTGGTGAGTACGATCTCATCGGCGCCAAAGCGCCTGGCGGCAGAACCCTGCTCTTCGTGCTTGACCACCGAAATTACGTTGCATCCCGCCAGCTTGGCCACCTGGACGAACATCAGCCCAATCGGCCCGCCGCCGATGATGGCAATGCTGTCGCCGATCTCCACCCCGGTCTCGTGCAGCCCGCGCAGCACGCACGCCAGCGGCTCAACCATCGCCGCTTCTTCAAAACTCACTGGGCTGGGGATCGCCAGCATATTGGTCTCAACGATACGGCGCGGAATGCGGATGTACTCGGCATAAGCGCCGTTGTTGAAGAGCAGGTCCTCGCAAAGATTTTCCTGGTGCTTGGAGCAGTAGAAGCACATCTGGCAGGGCGCGGAGTTCAGCGCCACTACTCGCATGCCTTTGCGGAACCAGCGCACGTTGGGTCCGATCTCTTCCACCACTCCCGCCAGCTCGTGGCCGAACAGCGCCGGCGGCACGATCATGCGCGCGTGATAGCCGCGCTGATACACCTTCAAGTCGGTGCCGCAGGTGAGCGCCACCTGCACCTTGATTAGAACTTCTCCTTCGCCCAGATGCGGAATCGGCACTTTCTCGATCTTCACGTCCTCTTTGCCATAGAGGACGGCTGCTGTCATGTTTCCGTTCACGTAGTTCCTTCCTGACCCGCGACCGCGGGTTGCACCACTATCTTCAGCGAATCGGCGCGCGGATTCGCTGCCAGTTGCAACGCCTCGACCGCTTGCGCGAGCGGGAAACGATGCGAGATCAGCCGCGTCAGGTCGAGCTCGCGGCCAAGCACGAACCGCACCGCCTCATCCTGCAAATCCACCGATGCGCTATAAGAGCCTACTAACGACTTCTCGTCCACGCAGATGGCAGCCGGGTCGATTCCGACTTCGCTGCGCACGGTCTGCGCGAACAACATCGTTCTGCCGCCGGGCCGCGTTGCCTCCAGGGCGGGACGGACGAGCTGGTTGGCGGCCACCGCCAGGATGACGGCATCAGCCCCGCGCCGCTCGGTCAGCTCGCGCACTCGCTCCACGGTCTCGGCGCGCGTGGCATCAATGGTTTCCTTGATACCGAGCGACTTAGCTATTGTAAGCCGCGGGGCATATAAATCGGAAGTTATCACCCTAGCTCCCGCGCGCTGCGCCAGATAGGCAAGGATCAGTCC
>Ga0335080_10006965_pt1 | contig 11702 bp, 8 predicted proteins | sample Lox_Sample_34_FD_206720 | JGI IMG/M metagenome (GOLD analysis project Ga0335080, IMG submission 206720) | Soil microbial communities from Loxahatchee National Wildlife Refuge, Florida, United States - Lox_Sample_3.4 | ecosystem: Environmental > Terrestrial > Soil > Wetlands | place: USA: Florida...
ACGACCCGGGCTGCTTCCTCCTGAACGGCGAAAACATCGTCCAGGGTGCGATTGACGGAGCCGGACCAAAGGTAGCAGCCGCTTGCCGTGTCGATGAAGTGGATGGTAATACGGACGTCGTTTGCGGCCTTACGGACACTTCCTGTTACGATCAAGGCGGCGCTGGGTTTCTCTCCGGCAGCGGATACTCCTTCATCCCAGCTCACGAGACGGATCTCGGGCATTCCGGCCAGAGCGTGTATGATTTCCTGCACCAGGCCTTCACAGAAATACTCCAGGTCGCCCGATGGGCTCTGGTCCGTGAATGGAAGCACAACGGCCGTGTTGCGGCTGACCAGCGTCGGTTGCGCCACCCGACGCGACGGCGCACTCTTGACCGTGCGGAAAACCGGCGCGTAGCCGCCCTTGGGGAGTTCTACAATCAGGTCCGTTTCCGGGGCTTCCTCGCGATAGTAGCGTGCTAACTGCGCCCGCAGGCGCCGCGCCTGCACGCGTACGATCGGGTCGTTTCTAGGGTCGAAGGACTCGGGCTTGTTAAAAACTTCCACCCCGACAACAAATTCCTTGAGGCGTTCGCCGCGGCCGGCGACGGTTTCTTCGACGATGAACGACAGGAATCGCTTCAGACGGTCGGCCTGGCGGAAGGCCTTGCTGGCAAGAATTTGGTTGAGCCGTTCGGTGATCTTTCGGGCGGCCTCTTTGCTGAGCTCGATCGTGGAGCCCTGTTGCGCCATAGAGCCATCATAGGCCATCTCCGGATTTGCCCCTGCCGCTACTGGGCTTCCGCAGCGGCTGTCGCCGGGAAGGGTCGGGGCGTCACGTCGGCATCGGTGAGCCCCAAGGCCCAACGCAGCGCTTCGAAATAGATGTGGTAAATGTCAGGGTTGTCCCACGTTTTGGCATCGTGGGCGAACGATGCGTAGAAGACGCGGCCCTTGCCGTACATCCGCGCCCACACCAACGGAAAATCGCCGTTCTTGTTCAGCAGGTTCTGGTTCGGCGGGAGTTTCGATGTGTCCAGCCGCAGGAGCACACGGCTGTTTTCCCGCGAGAAGTTCTTCACCTGGTAGAACTCGTCGGTCAGCTTGAAGAAGGCGGGGAGATGTTTGGTCGCGGGGAAAGAAGGATCCTCGTTGATCACAATTCCGTCCACCGTCCCGTACGGATGGTTTTCAAATTGGCCGCCCAGCATCTCACCGAATTCGGGCCAAGCCATCAGCGCCGTCAGCCCGACGTGTGCAGCGACAAAACCCTTGCCATCGTCGTGGACGAATTTGAGCAGGTCGGCCTTCTGCTTGTCCTCGATGGGCACATCGCGATGGCCCATGAAGAAAATGGCGTCCACGTTGGCCAAACTGGGGCCGCCGCTCGCCGGCTGCCCATTAGTCATTTGCGGCTGGTAGGAGATGATGTTGGAATCGGTACGAATGTAGGTGTCCCAGAGACCGGATTCGTAGCCGAGGCGCTCGACCAATGAGAGTGCGTGCGATACCGAATCGTGCTGCGCGATGCCGTTGCGAGTGTCGGCCCAAGCCAGCACCGCTTTGCGAGTTCGCGCTCGGCCGCCCCTTCCGCCCTGTTCTCGGGCGCGCCGATTCGGCGGTCCTTGTTGGGCCACGGCGAACCCAAGGCAGCAGATGGCACTAAGGGCCAGGACTCTCAGTCGTGTTCGCCTCATCAGTGGAACCTCCGCCGGGGCGACAGGACGGCACACCACCCCATTAGCCCAAACGGTGAGTCAAGGCTAGCATGGCCCCCGCAGGTTCCCAAGGAAGTTACTGTGGTGTTACGGTTACTCCATTGTTCCTGTTCGGTTTGCGGTGATAGGATCGCAGCAACGCATCGAGGCGCCATGCGCGCCGACGCACGCGCTTTCGAAGGACCAAAGACCTCATGACCGTGCCCAATATAGCGCTTGCCGCCGCCTTGGTTGCTGGAGTTGCGACCGCGCAGACTGACTGGCCCACGTTCGGCCACGACCTCGCCGGGTCACGCTACTCCCCGCTCAAGCAGATCGACGCCAAAAACGTGACGAAGCTCGTCCGCGCATGGACGTACCACATGAGCCTGAGCGCCACACCTACACCCGCGGCCGGCAGCAGCGAGGCCGGCGACGCGGTGGAGGGCGGCCGTGGACGCGGTGGACGTGCAGGCAGAGGCGGCCGGGGCGGTGGCGGAAACTCAGAAGTCACCCCGCTCGCGATCGGCGGCGTGATGTATCTGACCACGGGCGGCGGACGAGTGGTGGCGCTCGAACCCGAGACGGCCAAGGAAATCTGGACCTACGATGTGAAGGATGGCGCGCCTGCTACCCGAGGCCTCGAGTACTGGGTCGGCGACAGACAGTCGCCCGCGACGTTATTCTTCGGCACAACGAGGGGCAAGCTCTATGCCTTGAACGCCAAAACCGGCAAGCCGATCCCCGGATTCGGAAACGAAGGCATCGTGGATATGAAACCCGGCGCGCTGAACGGACTGACAAACTCGTCCTTCGGCCTTTCCTCGCCGCCGATCGTTTATAAGAACCTGGTGATCACCGGGGCCCACGTCCAGGAAGCGCCGAGCATCGGAGCGGCCGGCGATACGCGCGCATGGGACGTGCACACCGGGAAACTGGTCTGGGCTTTCCATTCCGTGCCGCGGCCAGGCGAGGTGGGCGCTGACACGTGGAAGGGGGACGATTGGAAAAATCGGTCGGGCACAAACGTCTGGGGCCTGTTCACTATCGATGCGGAAAACGGCATTCTCTACATGCCTTTCGGCGAGCCGACCACGGACTACTGGGGCGGCGACCGGCCCGGCAAGAATCTGTTCGGCACTTCGCTGGTGGCGGTGGACGCGGTGACCGGGAAGCTGAAATGGTATTTCCAGGTGGTCCATCACGACACCTGGGACTACGACCTTTGCGCGCCGCCCGTGCTCTTCGACGTCACCCTGAAAGGCAAGAAGATTCCGGCCGTGGGCGAGTTGACGAAGAGCGGCTATGTCTACATCCTGAATCGCCTGACGGGCGAACCGATCTACGGAGTGGAAGAGCGCAAGGTCCCAGTGGACGACGCGCTTCCGGGCGACCAGGCCTGGCCAACACAGCCGATTCCACAGAAGCCGCCCGCTCTGGCACGGACCAGCTTCAAACGTGAAGACATCGCGACCGTTACGCCCGAACTCAATAAATTCTGCACTGAGCTGTTCGACAGCGTTCCGGGTGGCTTGCACGCCGTCGGACAGTTCACTCACTACTCGACAACCCCGAGCGTCATCTTTCCCAGCTCGATTGGCGGCGGCAATTGGAATCCGCCATCGTTCGATCCGGGGCTGGGCTACCTCTTCGTGAACACGATGGATTTCGGCAGCCTCAACGTGATGGTGAAGAGCGAAGACGGCGGCCGCTACAGTCGTATGGGCTACAACGGCAACAACCGTTTCTGGGAACCCGAGAGCAACATGCCGTGCAACCAGCCGCCGTGGGGCCGCCTGTTCGCCATCAAGGTCAACACCGGCGAGATCGCATGGCAGAGCACCCTCGGAATCACAGAGAGCCTGCCGCCGGACAAGCAAAACACCGGCCGGCCGAATATCGGCGGGTCTCTGGCAACTGCTGGAGGCCTGGTGTTCATCGGCGCCACCGACGACAGCCGATTCCGCGCGTTCGATTCCAAGACGGGCAGGGAACTCTGGGTGACCAAGATCGATGCTGGCGCTCACGCGGCGCCCATGACTTTTCAGGGCAAGGATGGCAAACAGTATGTCGTGATCACCGCTACCGGTGGCGGATTCCTGGGCGATCGCAGCCGCGCCGATACCGTGATCGCGTTCGCTTTGCCTTAAGGACACTGTGGAACCGAAGCTCCATTTCGGATGCTTGCTGATCGCCGCGGCGGCAGTCGCAGCCGGGCAGAACAAGTCCGCGCAATTGCCGGAGGGCAAGGGGAGGGATGCGGTGAAGACGATCTGCACCCCATGTCATGAGATTGGCTCGGTAATCGGCGTCCGCCGCACGCGGATCGGCTGGGAGCGGAACGTTGATGACATGGTCTCGCGGGGCGCCGAGGGTTCAGACGAAGATTTGCAGGCGGTAATCGATTACCTGGCGACCAATTTCGGCAAGATCAACGTGAACACCGCTGCGGCGAAAGATCTGCAGACCTCGCTGGGCATGACGGAGCGGGAAGCGCAGGCGATTGTCGCGTACCGGCAGCAGAACGGCAAGATCAAGGATTTCGAGCAGCTCAAGCAAGTGCCTGGGACGGACTTGGAGAAACTGCTGGCGAAGCGACCGCAGATCGCTTTCAGCCTGTAAATCGATGCAAAGGGTCATGGAGGGCCGAGGGATGGCAGCGATGGGGAACGGTGCAAGTACCGCAGCAATGCAGGAGCAAGAAATCCGGGAGTCGAACGGCACACGAATCGCCGCGTACCTGCTCACGGACTACCTGGAGCAATTGGGCGTCGAAGTGATCTTCGGCCTCTGCGGCCACACCGTAATTGCGTTTCTCGACGCGGTGGGAAAGAGCCGCATCCGTTACATCTCTACGCGGCATGAACAGGTGGCGGCGCATGCGGCTGATGGCTACGCGCGTGCGTCGGGCAAGCCGGGCGTCTTGCTGACCCATCTTGGTCCGGGGCTGACGAATGCCGCGACGGGAGTCGCCAACGCGGCGCTCGATTCCATTCCTATGGTCGTGATTGCAGGGGACGTGCCCTCGCACTACTTTGGTCGCCATCCACACCAGGAAGTCAATCTCCACATGGATGGCGATCAATTCCAGATCTACCGGCCGTTCTGCAAGCGCATATACCGTGTGGACCGGCCCGCCGACCTGCCGCGGATCGTGGAGCGGGCGTTCCATCTTTCGCAGTCCGGCCGGCCTGGGCCCGTGTTGGTGGATGTACCTATGGACATCTTCTCCGCCGACCTGCCGGTAGATGCTTTTCAGAAATTCCCGGCGCCGATTGCGCGGCCGGCGATCGCGCCTGAGGCCATGACGCACATCATCAACGCGCTGCGTGATGCCAAGCATCCTGTGATCTATGCCGGCGGCGGCGTTCTGTCGTCTGGCGCCACTGCCGAGTTGGCGGCGCTTGCCGAGGCGCTCGAAATTCCCGTCGCTCACACATTAATGGGCAAGGGCTGCATGCACGAGGATCACCCACTGCTGCTCGGAATGACCGGCTTCTGGGGTACTCCGATCGCCAACGAGATGTGCCGCACGGCCGACCTGATTGTCGCCGTGGGCACTCGGCTGGCCGAGGCATCATCCAGTTCGTGGGATCCGCGGTTCACCTTCGCGATCCCGCCCGGGCGGCTGATCCACATCGATATCGACCCGGCGGAAATTGGGCGCAACTTCCCCACGGAATTCGGCGTTGTTGCCGACGCGAAGAAGGCTCTCGGATCGCTGGCGCACGCGGCGCAAGGTGATGCACGACCGCCGCGCGATGGTGTGCGTGCGCGGATCGCCGCTGGACGCCATGAATTTGCCGGCAACTGGGCGCACCAGCGGCGGTCAAATCAGTTCCCGATGCGGCCGGAGCGCATTCTCGCCGAACTCCGCGCGGCGGTGCCGGAAGACGGCTTCATCGTGACGGACGTGGGTTGGAACAAGAACGGTGTGGGCCAGCAGTTTCCCATCACCAAACCTGGCACGTTCATCACCCCGAGCGGGCTCGCCACCATGGGCTTCGGACCGGCTGCCGTGCTGGGCGTCAAGATGGCACAGCCCAAACGGGCCGCTGTCGCGCTGATCGGCGATGGCGCATTCGGGAGCAACCCGTCGGTGGTCGCCACCGCCATGGAGGCGAATCTGCCGGTGGTCTGGGTGGTGATGGACAACTCAGCGTTCGGGACCATAGCCGGACTGGAAAAGATGCACTACGGCGGGACCTTCGGCTGCGTGTTTGAACGCAACGGCGAACCGTACACGGTAGATTATGCGGCCATCGCTCGCGGTTTCGGCGCACGCGGCATTTCGGTGCAATCGGCTGCTGAACTCGGGCCGGCGCTACGGGAGGCGCTTGCGTCGGACATGCCGACGGTCATCCAGGCGCCGATGGAGAATGCTCCCACTCCGACGCCGGGCCATTGGAACATCAACGACATTTATCGTTTGGGATCGTAACCATGCTCCTTCGAACACTTGCTGTCATGCTCGCTGCCGTTGGTCTTCTCTCCTCGCAAGCCGGTCCACAGGTGAAAAAGACCACTGCCAGCTCCACGTCTCCCGCATCGGGCAAGGAGATGTATCTGCACTACTGCGCATCGTGCCATGGCGCAGGCGGGAAAGGCGACGGTCCCGCGGCTCGCGCCATGAAGACTTCGCCGGCCGACCTCACCAGGCTCGCCGCGACCAACAGCGGCAAATTCCCCGATCTGAAGATCGCCCGCGTGATCGAGGGCAGCGACGACCTGGCGGCGCACGGATCACGGGACATGCCGACCTGGGGCGATGTCTTCCACCAGATGCACCCGGCTACCGCCAAGCTGCGGATCGCCAATCTGACCGAATATCTGCAATCCATTCAGGGAAAGTGACATTCATGGCAAGGGCCCTCACCGACGAAGAGAGGCAATACGCGCAGGAATTGGTGCAGCGCGGGCGGTGCGCCATGCGCGCCATTGAGAGCTACGACCAGCGGACCATTGATCGCCTGTGCCAGGCAGTAGCGTGGGCGACCGCGAACGAACAGACCGCGACGCGCCTGGCGTACATGGGCGTCGACGAAAGCGGTCTCGGCGATCGCGAGGGGCGTCCGAACAAACGATTCAAGATTCACGGCATTCTCCGCGACGCGCTGCGCCAGAAGAGCATGGGCATCATTGAGGAGATTCCGGAGAAGGGCATCGTGAAGTATGCCAAGCCGGCGGGCGTGATCGCGTCCATTGTGCCTGTCACCAACGCCGCTCTGACCGAACCCGGTAATGGCATCTACGCACTGAAATGCAAAGACGCGATTATCTTCTCGCCTCATCCAGCCAGTAAAAACACGACGATCGAGACGGTCCGAATCATGCGCGCCTGTCTGAAGAAGTACAGCGCACCCGAAGACATCTTTCAGTGCTTGGAAAAGCCGAGCATTCCGCTGGCGCAGGAGCTGATGTCCATCTGCGACCTCACCATCGCCACCGGCGGCAGTGCGATGGTGAAGGCGGCATACAGTTCGGGCAAGCCCGCGTATGGCGTGGGCGCGGGTAACGCCACCATGGTGATCGACGAGACCGCCGATATTATCGAAGCCGCCCGCAACACCCGCCTGAGCAAGACATCCGACAACGGCTCAGGCTGCTCGGCCGACGGCAATCTGCTGGTGGACGACTCTATCTACGACCACTTCCTTGAGCAGCTTCAGGTGGAGCAAGGCTACCTTGTGTCCGAATCCGAGAAACAGAAGCTGCAGGCCGTCCTTTGGGATGCCGAGGGCCATCGCACCACGAGCACGATCGCGCGGCCGGCAAAAAAAATTGCCGAAATCGCCGGATTCCGGATTCCGGACGGCAAGAAGTTCCTGATTGTGGAAGAGAGCCGCATTGGCAATGAGTATCCGTTCTCCAGCGAGAAGCTCTCGCCCGTGTTGGCGATCTTCCGCTACAAGGGCTTCGCCAGCGCGTTGGAAATGGTGAGGCAGATCTACGAAGTCGGAGGCAAAGGACACTCCTGCGGCATATATTCCTTCAATGACGATCACATCCACCAGCTTGCCTTCACGGCGCCGGTGAGCCGAATGATGGTACGCCAGCCGCAATCGAAGGCCAATGCCGGCGCGTTCAACAACGGCATGCCGATGACCTCCAGCATGGGTTGTGGCATCTGGGGCGGCAACATCACCAACGAAAACATCGCGCTCAAGCACTACATGCAGGTGACCTGGGTGAGCCGGCCGATTCCGGAAGATCGACCCTCCGAAGCCGAGCTGTTCGGCGAGTTCTACAATTCCGAGACCTTCTGACCATGGCTGAACGACCCTCGGACACCGACGTTCTGGTGAGCGAAGTGGGTCCCCGCGATGGGCTCCAGAGTGTCGCGCGCATCATGCCCACCGAAGTCAAACACCGCTGGATCGCGGCGCTGGCCGGCGCAGGCTTGCGTGAGATCGAGGTCGGCTCGTTCGTCTCTCCCAAACTGTTGCCGCAGATGGCCGATACCGACGAGGTGGTCCGTGAGGCGCGAAAGATCGACGGGCTGACGGTGCTCGCGCTCGCACCGAATCTGAAGGGTGCTGAGCGCGGAATCGCCGCCGGGGTCCACAAGCTGAGCTTCCCCGTGTCCGCATCCCGGGCGCACAGCATGGCGAATATCCGAATGACGCCGGAACAGGCGATCGAACAAGTACGGCTCGCGTGCGACCTGCACAGCGTCCCGGTTGAGGTCGGCATATCGACCGCGTTCGGCTGCGCGGTCGAGGGCGCCGTTTCCGAAGATTGGGTGATGCAAATGGCCGCCGACCTGGTGGCCGCGGGTGCAGCCTCAGTCGGGCTTTCGGATACGGCGGGCATCGCCAATCCGGTGCAGGTGAAGCGGATGTTCACGCGCCTGCAACGTGAGGTCGGCGATCGGGCCGGTGCGGCCCACTTCCACAACACGCGCGGGCTGGGCCTGGCCAATGTGGTCGCAGCGCTGGATGCCGGTGTAACTACGTTCGACGCGTCGCAGGGCGGACTCGGCGGCTGCCCTTACGCTCCGGGAGCCACAGGCAACATCGTTACGGAGGACTTGGTTTTCCTCCTGGAATCCATGGGACTCCGCACCGGTATCGATCTCGACCGTCTGATCGCCGCCCGCGAGATCATCCTCGAAGGTCTGCCCGGCGAGCCTCTGTATGGACACGTGCCGAACGCCGGACTGCCCATGGGCTTTGCTCATGCCGCACGGAGGAACGGATGAATCCGCGCGTGGCTGTTGCGCACGAGGAAACCCGCATCCGCCATCCGGCGACACCCAATGTCACGTGGCGATCATGGCTGATTTGGGGCATCGCGGCGCTATTCTATTTGACCGGCTTCTATCAGCGCGTTTCTCCGGCGGTCATGACCTCGGAGCTGATGCGCGATTTCGGACTCGGAGCGAAAAGCCTCGGTAGCCTCTCGGCCTTCTATTTCTACTTCTATGTGGCGATGCAAGTACCGGTCGGGGTGCTGATCGACTCCTGGGGAGCGCGCAAACTGCTCTTCTGGGGAGCCCTCTCCGCTGCTGCCGGAACGTTTCTGTTCGGCTCCACATCGAACTTCGCACTGGCCTGCGCGGGTCGTGCGATTGTGGGCGGCGCTACGGCCGCCGGATGGTTAGTGCTGCTGAAACTGGCCACACACTGGTTCCCTGCGCGCCGGTTCGCCATGCTCTCGGGTCTCGGGCTGTTCTTCGGCAATGTGGGAGCCCTGTTCGCGCAGGTCCCACTCCGCCTGCTCATTGAGCACTTCGGTTGGCGCGGCGTGGTTATCGGCTCGGCCATCGTGCTGCTGGGTGTCTGCGCCGCGGTGTGGATCGTGGTGAAGAACGACCCATCGGAAGCCGGCCTGGAAAGCCACGCGCCGCACGCCCTCCGCACGCAAGACCAGCGCACCATGCGCGCCCTATCCACGGGCTTTCGCAAAGTCTTTGCGTACCGCAATACCTGGTTCATCTTTTTCGCCCAAGGCGGAATCGTCGGACCCATTCTGGCGTTCACCGGACTCTGGGGGACTCCGTTTCTCAAGGTGCGATACAGCCTGCCGCCCGCCGAGGCCGCGGGCGTGTGCTCCGTCATGATTGTGTGCTGGGCGGTGGCCAGCCCTATCTCCGGCGCCCTCTCCGACCGCATAGGCCGTCGCAAGCCGATCTACCTCACCGGCGCGATCCTCTCCGCCGCAGGTTGGATCGCCATATGCTACTCGAGCCTGCCCCTGCCGGTGTTTATCGCCATCGCCGCGCTCACCAGCTTCGCCAGCGGCGCGGTTGTGTTGGGTTTTGCCTATGCGAAGGAATCGGTTCCGGTGCAGTTTCTTGGGACGATATCGGGCGCCATTAACATCGGCAACATGATTGGCCCCATGCTGCTACAGCCTGGCATCGGACAAATGCTCGAAAGGAAGTGGGCGGGACAGATGGCCGCGGGCGTCCGCCTTTACGACCTCCACGCCTTCCACATGGCATTCCTGCTGATCGTAGGTTGGGCGGTTGTCTCCTGCCTTCTGATCTCGTTCACCACTGAGACTTTCTGTCGCGCTCGCGGCTGAAGCGCAGTTACCGTAACAGCACTGTTACTTCATTGAATCCCCTGCGGTTCCCGTTTAGCATCACGCTAGCACGTTGTTCCAGGGATCAGATACCAGGAGGGTGTCCGCGTCTTCAAGCGTTCCACGCGCCGTGAAATCGCGGGGTCCAACAGGGGGTGCATATGAGGAGGTTCCAGGTGAGAGCTTTTCTTCGATCTTCGTTGATCATCGCGCTTTTCTGCTGCTGCGCCTGGTCACAGGTGTCAACATCTCAAGTCACGGGTTTGGTGCAGGATCAGACTGGAGCGCCAATACCGGCAGCCGAAGTGGCGCTGACGCAAACCAACACGTCGCTCACCCGCACTACGTTAACAGGACCGGATGGTACGTACGTGTTCCCCAACCTGCCGGTTGGTCCGTATAAACTGAACGTCTCAAAAACCGGCTTCAAGTCGGCCGTGAGATCGGGAATCGTACTGCAGGTGGATTCCAACCCGGTCATCAACATCATGCTCGAAGTCGGAACCGTGAACGAATCGGTCCTGGTGGAGGCCAGCGCGTCGATGGTGGAGACGCACGAAGGCGGCATCGGGCAGGTTATCGATAACCAGCGGGTGATCGAACTCCCGCTGAACGGCCGTCAGGCGACCGATCTTATCTACCTATCCGGAGGCGCGACGCCCGCCCCCGCAGGCGATCTCAACACCAATAAGAACTATCCGACCCAGACTATCTCCGTCGGTGGCGGACTCCCCAACGCGATCAGCTATTTGATGGACGGCGCATCCAACAACGACCCGTTCAACAACCTCAACCTTCCCTTCCCGTTCCCCGACGCGCTGCAGGAATTCAAAGTCGAGACCAGCGCCATTCCCGCGCAATACGGCCAGCACGCCGCCGCGGCCGTAAACGTTGTGACCAAGAGCGGCACTAACTCCTACCATGGCGACCTGTTCGAATTCCTGCGCAACGGTGCGCTAAACGCTCGCGATTTCTTCGCCACGTCGCGCGACAGCCTCAAGCGCAATCAGTTCGGCGGCACGATCGGCGGCCCCATTCGCAAAGATCGCCTGTTCTTCTTCCTCGGCTATCAGGGCACCTACGTGAAGTCCGACCCTCCGAACACCACGGCCAATATCCCCACGCAGGCCATGCTGACCGGCGATTTCACCGCGTTCGCTTCCGCCGCCTGCCAGGGCAGCAATAAGACGCTCGCAGCGCCGTTCGTAAACAATCAGATCTCGCCAACGCTGTTCAGCGCCCCGGCGTTGAACTTCATCAAACATCTCCCGATCTCACAGGCCAATCAGTGCGGTCTGGTCCAGTACGGCATTGTCAGCGACAACACCGAGCATCAGGTTCTTGGCCGCGTCGATTACCAACTCAGTGTGAAGCATCAGTTATACGGCCGCTATTTCTTCGCCAACTACCAGAATCCGGTGACCTATGATCCGAACAACGTACTCACCGCCAACAAGACGGGCGTGGACGACCAATCCAAGTCTTTCGTCCTGGG
>Ga0335080_10006966_pt1 | contig 11702 bp, 7 predicted proteins | sample Lox_Sample_34_FD_206720 | JGI IMG/M metagenome (GOLD analysis project Ga0335080, IMG submission 206720) | Soil microbial communities from Loxahatchee National Wildlife Refuge, Florida, United States - Lox_Sample_3.4 | ecosystem: Environmental > Terrestrial > Soil > Wetlands | place: USA: Florida...
CGCTGGAACGGCGAGACATCGAGCTTGGGCTGGATCGGCGTTTCGATCGGGATCTCGAAGTAGTCGGTCCCGCAGGCGATCGTGAGGGCGCACACGACAGCCGCCAACGCGGCCAGCGCGAGCCTATTTCTTGCCCTGGCTGGTCCGGTCATTGATTTCCTTGAACAGCTCGTAGTTCTGTCGAATCTGAACGTTGTTGGGCGCCAGGGCCACCGCCTTCTCGTACGCCACGCGCGCTTTGGCGAGGTCCCCTTCGTGTTCGTACGCGACGGCAAGATCGTTGTAGGCCTCGGCGTACGTGGGGTCGATCTGGACCGCGCGTTCCCACCGGTAGATCGCCTCGCGCCACAAGCCGCGCTGAGCGACGTTGACGCCGAAGTCGACCTGTGTTTTGGCGTCGCTGCGTGCATCTGCATACGCCGGCCACGCTGATCCCACCGTGACAAGCACCGCGCAGAAGCTCAGGAGCGCCTTCATCGGGATGTTTTCAACTATAGCGACAAGGTTTTCAAACAGCAAGCCACGTACCACAGCTCAACTGGCGAAAATACGCCGGTTTCGACCCGTTGTTGGATCCGACGACTTACGAACTTTCGTCTACTGTCCTCCGCGCGCGCAAGTCGGCGACGATATAATCGACCGAGGGGAGGCTGGTCTGCGCTCGCCGATGGCGGCCGCGGCCCCGAGCTCTCGAGGCGTGGCGGTGCGCCGCGCCGAGGTGCCTCCCATGTCGTCGCTCGCCGATTTCGTCGCGCTGTCGCTTCTTCCCCTCCACTGGCACGCCGATATCGCTGCTCATCTTCGGGCGGGCGCCGGTCCCCGCGAGACGTTCGCGTGTCTTGCTGCCCGGCGGTCGGCGGATCTGCGCGAGGCTCCCGCGAGCTTTCAATCCCGTGCGAGCGTGGCTCTCGCGCGCGCCGCCGCGGCGGAGGTCCACGCCATCGCCTTCGACGATCCGGCGTACCCGGCGGCGCTTGCGGCGATTGTCGATCCGCCGCCGATCCTGTGGATGCGCGGCGCGGCGGCCGCTCTCGATCGGATCGCCGTCGCCATCGTCGGCTCGCGCGCGGGATCCGCCTATGCGCTCGCCGTTGGCGAACGCCTCGCGGCCGATCTCGCCAGGGCCGGCGTTGCTGTGGTGAGCGGGCTGGCGCGCGGCGTCGACGCGGCTGCCCACCGGGGCGCGCTCGCCTCCGGCGGTACGACGATCGGCGTGCTGGGCTCGGGGGCCGACGTGCTCTATCCGCGCGAACATCGCCCGCTCGCCGCGGCACTCGTTTCCGATGGCGCGCTCGTGTCGGAGCTTCCACCCGGTACGCGGCCGCGTCCGCATTTCTTTCCGCGCCGCAATCGCATCATCAGCGGCCTCGCACGCGCGGTCATCGTCATCGAGGCGGGCGAGAAGAGCGGGTCGCTCATCACCGCGCGCTGTGCCCTGGAACAGGGGCGAGATGTGATGGCGGTCCCCGGCAGCATCCTGAACGGCCGCAATCGGGGTGGCCACGCGCTCCTCCGGGACGGTGCAAAGATTGTGGAGTCCGCGGACGATATCTTGGAGGAGCTGGGGTTGTCGCCTTGCGCGCCGCTCTCGTCAGGGCCGGCGGGGCGCGCGCCGTTCGACCCGATTTTGGCCTGCTTGTCGCCCGGCGAGCCGTCCGACGTGGACTGCATCGCCGGCGCGACCGGGCTCGTGGCGGCGAAGGTTCTCGCCCGCCTGCTCGAACTGGAGCTGTCGGGCGCCGTGCGGCGCGTTGGCGGCGGTCGTTTCGTCCGGGTTGACAGAACGTGCTAGGGTGAACAGGAATGGGCAAAACACTGGTGATCGTCGAGTCGCCGGCCAAGGCGCGGACGATCGAGCGGATCTTGAAGGACGGCTACGAGGTGCGGGCGAGCTATGGCCACGTCCGCGACCTGCCCGAGTCGGCCGACGAGATTCCAGACGAGATACGCCGCAAGAAGTGGGGCCGCCTCGGCGTCGATACCGACGGCAACTTCACGCCGTACTACGTCATCCCGAACGACAAGCGCAAACATGTGCAGGCCCTGCGTGCGGCGCTCAAAGGTGCCTCGCAGGTCTATCTGGCCACCGACCCTGACCGCGAAGGCGAATCGATCAGCTGGCACCTCAAGGAGATCCTGAAGCCGCGCGTGCCGGTGAAGCGGATCGTGTTCCACGAGATCACCGAGGAGGCCATCAAGCAGGCCGTGAAGGAGGCGCAGGACGTCAACGAGAATCTCGTACGCGCGCAGGAAAGCCGCCGCATCCTCGATCGGCTCTACGGCTACACGCTGTCGCCGGTCCTGTGGAAGAAGGTGCAGACGGGTCTGAGCGCGGGTCGCGTGCAAAGCGTCGCCGTGCGTTTGATCGTCGACCGGGAAGAGGAACGCCTCGCGTTCCGCGCGGCCACGTACTGGGACCTCGAGGCGAAGATCTCGGGCGAGGGGCGCGAGTTCACGGCGACGCTCGTCCGCGTCGGGAGTGAACGCGTCGCAACCGGCAAGGACTTCGACGAAAAAGGGCAGCTCACCGGAAAGAACGCGCGCGTGCTCTCGGAGGCCGATGGCAGGACGCTCACCGACGCGCTCTGGCAGCATCTGCCCTGGACGGTCACCGCCGTCGAGGAAAAGCCGGGCGCCGAGCGTCCCGCTCCGCCGTTCACGACCTCCACGCTCACTCAGGAGGCGAGCCGCAAGCTGGGGTTTTCCACCGAACGCACGATGCAGACCGCGCAACGGCTGTTTCAGGACGGTCACATCTCTTACCACCGCACCGATTCGACGACGCTCAGCGAGAAGGCGCTCGGTGAATCGGCGCGCACGATTCGCGACATGTTCGGCGACGAATACTATGCGGGTCCCCGCCGCTACGCGACGAAGGTCAAGAACGCCCAGGAAGCGCACGAAGCCATCCGCCCCGCGGACTTCGCCGCCGCGCCCGCCTCTCTCGAAGGGACGCTCGATCGCGACGATCTGCGCATCTACGATCTCATCTGGAAGCGCACGATGGCCTCGCAGATGGTCGACGCGCGCGTGCTGCGGACGACGGTCGAGATCACCGGTACGGGTTCGAAAGGCGAGGAAGCGGTCTTTACCGCTTCGGGCAAAGCGATCGAGTTCGCCGGGTTCCGCCGCGCGTACATCGAGGGGAGCGACGATCCGGCGGCCGAACTCGAGGAGCAGGAAACCGTCCTGCCGAAGCTCACCCGCGGCGAACGGGTCGAGCGCGCCGAGTCGGCGCGTGTGCGCGCGCTCGCCCTCGATCCGAAGCGCCATGAGACGGCGCCGCCGGCGCGCTACACGGAGGCGTCGCTCATCAAAGAGCTCGAGCGGCAGGGCATCGGCCGTCCGTCGACCTATGCGGCGACGATCGGCACGATCGAGCGGCGCGGCTATATTTTCCGACAGGCCAAGGCGCTCGTCCCGAGCTTCACCGCATTCGCCGTCACGCGCCTCCTGAATGGGCATTTCGGCGATCTGGTCGACGTCGCGTTCACCGCCGAAATGGAAGAGGATCTCGACCAGATCTCGCGCGGCGAACGCGACTGGCTCGACTTCATCCGCGAGTTCTATAGGGGCGACAGGAAGCATCGCGGCCTGGCGCGTGCCGCCAAGCAGGCTGAAGAGCAGGCGGACTATCCGCTCATCGACGTGGGTCTCGACGGCGAGTCGGGCGAGATGGTCCGCGTCCGCATCGGGCGCTACGGGCCCTTCCTGCAGCAGGGGGAGGGCGGTCCGGGCAGAACGGCGTCGTTGCCGCCGAACCTGCCGCCGGCCGATCTCACGGTCGAAAAGGCGGTCGCCCTCATCCGCGCCAAGGCCGAAGGGCCGCGTGTACTTGGCGTCGATCCGAAGACGGGATTGAACGTGTATGCGATTCACGGGCGTTTCGGCGCGTACGTGCAGCTGGGCGAGACACCGGAAAAGGGCTCGAAAGACAAGCCGAAGCGCTCGTCGCTGACCGGCGGGCTGACAGAATCGACGGTCACGCTGGCCGATGCCCTGAGGCTCCTCGAACTGCCGCGCGAGCTCGGCGCGCATCCCGAGTCGGGTCAGCCGATCGTGGCGGCGCTCGGGCGCTTCGGCCCGTACGTGAAACATGGCGACGAATACCGCTCGCTTGGTCCCACCGACGATCTCTTCACGGTCGACCTGGCGCGCGCGCTCGCGCTTTTCGCCGAGCCCAAGCGTGGCGGCCGCCGGCAGATGGCGCGGCGCGTCATTCGTCAGATCGAGGCAACCGACGGCGGTGCGCGACTCGACGTGCTCGAGGGACGCTATGGTCCGTACGTGACCGACGGCGAGACGAACGCGTCGATTCCGAAGGGCGCGGATCCGGCGACCATCTCGCTCGAGGACGCGCGCGCGCTCATCGAGGCGCGGCGCGGCGCCCCGCCGCGCGAAAAGCGCCGCGGGCGGTTCGGCGCCACCAGGCGCGCCGCCGCAGCGGTCGAGTCGCCCCCACCCGTTGGGAAGAAGATGGGCCCGCGCCGTGCGGACATCGATGCGCCACCGCCGGCAAAGAAGCGGGGCGCAAAGGCGTCCAAATCCAAGTCGGGTCGCCGCAAGACATCGTCGAGGGCTTGACTTGGAACGCGCGGACAGACGTCGCAAGTCTGATGTCTGAAGCTCGAAGAAGCCAGAAGCCGGACGAAACCCGGAGCTCCTAAGAAATGGCTGTGAAGGTCGTTGGCGGCGGGCTGGCCGGCGCGGAAGCCTCGTGGCAGGTTGCCTCGCGCGGGGTTCCCGTGGTCCTGCACGAGATGCGCCCGGATCGCCCCACTCCGGTGCACACGACCGATCATCTCGCCGAGCTCGTGTGCAGCAATTCCTTCAGGGGCGATAAACTCGACAACGCCGTCGGCCTGCTGAAAGAAGAGATGCGGCAGCTCGGCTCGCTCGTCATGCGTGCGGCCGACGCGAGCCGCGTGCCTGCGGGCGCGGCCCTTGCCGTCGATCGCGAGCGTTTTTCGGCGCTCATCACGTCCGAGCTCTCGAGCCATCCGCTCATCACCATCGTGCGAGGAGAGGTCACGAACATCCCTGAATCGACCGAGCAGGAGCCGGTCATCATCGCGACCGGACCGTTGACCTCAGAATCGCTGACGGCCGACGTGGCCCGCTTCGTGGGCGCGCAGCACCTCTATTTCTACGATGCCATCAGTCCGATCGTTCTCGCCGACTCGATCGATCGTGCGAAAGTATTCCGTCAGTCGCGGTGGAATCGCAGCCTCGTGGACTCGGCGGGCGAGGGCGACTATCTCAATTGTCCGATGACGAGGGAGGAGTACGGGCGCTTCTACGACGGGCTCGTCCACGCCGAGTCGGCCACGGTACACGATTTCGACAAGGCGCGGTTCTTCGAGGGGTGCTTGCCAATCGAAGTGATGGCGCATCGCGGGGTCGACACGCTGCGTTTCGGCCCGATGAAACCGGTCGGGCTGACCGACCCGCGGACGGGCCGCGAACCGTACGCGGCCGTGCAGCTTCGACAGGACAATCTGGCCGGCGACCACTACAGCCTTGTCGGATTCCAGACGCAGATCAAATGGGGCGAGCAGGCACGCGTCCTGCGCCTGGTGCCCGGTCTCGAGCAGGCCGAATTCGTTCGCTTCGGGATGGTGCACCGGAACACCTACGTGAACGGCCCGACTGTCCTCGCCGAGACGTGGCAGACGCGGAGGCGTCCCTCGCTGCTCTTTGCCGGCCAGATGTCCGGGGTCGAAGGCTACGTCGAGTCGGCGGCGTCGGGCCTCCTCGCGGGGCTGAATGCCGTCGCGCTGACGCGCGGCCAGCCGACCTCGTCGCCGCCCCGCACGACGGCCATCGGCGCGCTTTCCTATTACGTGTCTCACGCCGACCCCGCGCACTACGAGCCGTCGAACATCACCTTCGGCATCATGGAAAGGCTCCCGGCGCCGCCGCGCGGCGCGGCCGAACGCAAGCTGGCGATGTCGCGCCGCGCGCTCGCCGCGCTCGAAGAATGGAGGCAGGCCTCGCCGTGCGCGAGCATCTCGGCGCGTTCCTGAAGTTCATCGGCCTGAACCGCAACGTCTCCCGCCACACGGTGCGGGCCTACGAGAGCGATCTTCGCCAGTTCTTCGCGCACGTCGCGGCGGCGCGGCGCGTGAAGCGCGCCGATCTCGACCCTGCGTCGCTCGACCGTGCCGCGATTCGAAGTTTTCTTGCCGATCTGCACGCACGGGGGCAATCGCGCGCGACGGCGGCGCGCAAGCTCGCCGCCGTGCGGACGTTTCTCGCGTATCTGCGCCGGGAGGAGCTTCTCGACGGCGATCCGGCCGCGCTCGTTCCGACGCCCAAGCGCGAAGTCCGGATGCCCGCGCATCTATCCGAACAGGAAATGAGCGCGCTTCTGGCGGCGCCGTCGCCCGACAATCCGCTCGGCCGCCGAGACCGGGCGATTCTCGAGTTGTTCTATGCGTCCGGGCTGCGGTTGAGCGAGCTCGCCGCGCTCGACCTCGACGATGTCAACGCAAGCGCGAAGATGGTGCGCGTGCTCGGGAAGGGCGGGAAGGAGCGGCTGGTGCCCTTTCACCGATCCGCCGCGACGGCGGTTCAGGCGTACCTCAAGAACAGGGACGGCCTCATCCAGCAGGGGACGACCGATGCGCTGTTTGTGAACTATCGCGGCACGCGCCTGACGTCCCGCAGCATCGACCGCCTCGTTCGCCGCTACGTGGCAATGTCCAGCGCGCGCCTCGGCATCAGCCCGCACGCGCTCCGTCACTCGTTCGCCACGCACCTGCTCCAGCGCGGGGCCGACCTGCGCGTCATCCAGGAGCTGCTCGGTCATGCGCGCATCAGCACGACGCAGCGCTACACGCACGTCAACGCGGCGCAGCTCCTCGACGTCTACTCGAAAGCGCACCCTCGGGCGAAAAAAGTCTGAAATTGGGAATTCGGAACTGAAATTGGGAATTCGGTACTAGGAGCGAAACGCGGCGGATTCCAAGAAAGGACGCGAAGGAGGAAGGAGGAATTGGGAATTCGCCATCCCAATCCCCCAGTTCTGAAGTCTACGAAGCCGCCGCAACTGGCGGCGGGGCGGCGCGACGCCCTCGTGGGAATTCAATGCCGAGCGTCTTGATCTTGTAGTTCATGACCCTCGGGCTTATGGCCAGCAGCTCGGCCGCGTCCTTCTGCACCCAGTTCGACATCTTGAGCGCTTCGACGAGCGCGTGCCGCTCGATGTCGTCGAGCGGGATGCCGGTCGGCGGGATTTTCACGACCGGCGCGTGATCGCGTCCGGCACCGGGACTCGCCGTCTCGCCGAGGCGCAGATCGTCGGTGGCGATGGCGCGCCCTTCGGCCAGCAGCATCGCGCGTTCGATGGTGTTCTCGAGTTCACGGATGTTGCCGGGCCAGTTGTATCGCATCAGCAGCTTCTGCGCCTCCGGTTCGAGTCCGTCGATCTTCTTCTTGAGCTCGGCCGAGAAGCGCCGGATGAACGAGTTCGCCAGCGGCACGATGTCGTCCTTCCGTTCGCGCAGCGCGGGCATCTCGATCGAGACGACGTTCAGCCGGTAGTAGAGGTCCTCGCGGAAATGCCCGGTCTGCACCATCCCCGGCAGATCCCGGTTGGTTGCCGCGATCAGTCGCACGTCGACGCGCAGCGTACGCGTGCCCCCCAGCCGTTCGAACTCGTGCTCCTGGAGGACGCGCAGGATCTTCGCCTGCGTGCTCGGGCTCATATCGCCGATTTCGTCGAGGAACAGCGTGCCGCCGTCGGCCTGCTCGAAGCGGCCGATGCGCTGCTTGTCGGCTCCCGTGAAGGCGCCCTTCTCGTGGCCGAAGAGCTCGCTCTCGAGCAGGTTCTCCTGCAGGGCGGCGCAGTTCACCTTCACGAAGTTCCGGGTGTTCCTCTGCGAGTTGTGGTGGATCGCGCCCGCGATCAGCTCCTTGCCGGTGCCGGTTTCGCCGCGAATCAGGACCGTCGTGTTGCTCTTCGCGACTTTCTTCACGATGTCGAGCACCTTCTGCAGCGCGGCGCTCGAGCCGACGATCCGGTCGAATTCGTAGATATCCTGCTGGGTGCCGCGGAGGTACTCGAGCTCGTGTTTCAGGCGCCTCATTTCGAGCGCCTTCTCGATCTTGACCTCCATCTCCTCGATCTCGAACGGTTTCTGCACGTAGTCGAACGCGCCGATCTTCATCGCTTCGACGGCGGTGTTCACCGATCCGAACGCCGTCATCAGAATCACGGCCGTCGTCGGATGCATGGCGCGCGTCGTTCTGAGTACGTCCATACCGTCGCTGCCGCCCATCTTGAGGTCGCTCAGAACCACGTCGAAATAGCTGTCGTGCAGGCGCTCGATCGCCTGATTGCCGTTCGAGGCTTCGTCGACCTCGTGTCCGGCCTCCGTCAGACCCCGGGCGAGGCCGCGCCGCAGCGCGTCGTGGTCGTCCGCGATCAGAATGCGTCCCATGGTCTCAGGTCTCCTATTTGAACCACGCCGGCGCGCTCGCGCTAGGCAGCGTGACGCGAAACCGCGTTCCGGCCCCAAGCACGCTGCTCACGTCGATGCGCCCGTCGTGCGCGTCGACGATCTTTCGTACGATCGGCAGGCCGAGCCCCGATCCCTGGGGCTTGGTCGTGAAAAAGGGATCGAAGATCCGATCGCGCATGTCCGCCGGGACCCCCGGACCGCTGTCGACGACGTCGACGACGATCGTCGGCGCGTCGGGAGCGCTGTCGGACATCGTAAACGCCGGATCGTGGGCCGCGGTATCGATTGACGCCGCAATGCGCACCTGACCGCGGCCGTCGAGCGCTTCGAAGGCGTTGGTGATCAGATTCGAGAACACCTGGCACAACTGGTTGTGATCCGCGTCGATCATCGGCAATCCCGACGCCACGTCGAGCTCCACGGCCACCTCGCCGCGGGGCACCTTGCTCTCGGCGAGCGTCACCGACTGGTGCAGCACCTCTGTCAGGTCCGTCCGCTCCACCTGCAGGCGAATCGGCCGCACGAACTCAAGCATCTCGACGACGATCGAGTTCGCGAGCTTCGCCTCGCTGATGATGTCGGCGAGGAGCGACTGCGCGTCCGGCGACTCCGGCACCTGGCGCCGGAGCAGGCCCGCCATCACTTCAATGCCCGCCAACGGATTCTTCAGTTCGTGCGCGATTCCTGCCGCCATCTCACCGAGCGACGCCAGCCGATCCCGGAGCCGTTCGCGCTCCTCGAGCTGCTCGACCTGCGTCAAGTCCTTGAAAAACAGCACCGCGCCGATCGGCTGGCCGCTGTCGTCCTTGACCTGCGACAGCGTGTAGCCGATCACCCGGTCGAGATCCTTCAACCGCAACTCCGCGCGGTTGGGGAGCGTCGACATCTCGAACGAGCCCGACAGCACCCGGACGACGTCGGGCCGGTCGCGAAACACTTCGCTCAGCGGGCTGCCGAGATCGGTCGGCTGCCGCGTGAGGGCGAAAATCCGATACGCTTCGTCGTTCATCAGCGCCAGAGAGCCGTCGCGGTGAATCGCGAGGACCCCGTTGCGCATGCTGCCGACGATGTGACGGAAAAAAGGGTCGCCAGGCACCCGGGCACTCGAAGCGGCTACGCGCACGGTCGAGCGCGCAGCCGACCCCGGGCCACCGCGGGTTGACGACGCGGGGCGTCTAGGCATGGGGGACACGTCCGTCAGCTGAACCGCTCAGGGCAAACGATGTGCCCGGGCCGCAATTGAAACGGCGAGCGAAAAACCGCAAGGAACGAGCGTAAACGAGCTGGAAAGTTGGGCGGCTCCTACCTCGAACCGACACAGCAGTATACCAAAATTGTAATCGGCTCACACTTCTGTCGCCGGCGGAGGACGTCTCACGCTCGGGTCAGGCAGGGTGCTGGGCGTCGGCCGCGTGCAGCTCTTCCCACTGGCGCATCAGATCGCCGACGGTCCACATGAGCGCCTGATGGCGATCGATGACTGGTTGGGCGGCCGTCCGGTCGTCATAAAAGCCCGGCGCCGCCATCGTCGCCTCGATTTCGCGAATGGCCCGCTCCGTTTCGGCGATCCGTCCTTCGATCTCGTCGATCTGCGCCTTGCGGGCCCGCTCGGCGCGCGTCTGTTTCCGCGCCTCGGCGTCGACGCGCTTTTTGTGCTCGCGCGAACCGGAGGCGCTCTGTCCCGCCGGCGCGGACTTCGGGGGACGAGCCGCCACGGTCTTGTGCGCGTTCGAACGTGCCGGCGCCGGCGCGGACTCCGCGGCGCGCGCCTGGCGCACGTCGTTTGCACCGGCGGCCGGTCGAGTCTGCCGCTCCTTGTGCCACAAGAATTCGGCGTAGGTGCCTGGATACGTGATCGCCTGACCATGGCCGATTTCGATGATCTTGGTCGCGAGACGCTCGACGAAGTAGCGGTCGTGCGAAACGAAGATCAGCGTGCCGCCGTAGTCGACGAGCGCATCGAGCAACACGTCTTTCGAGTCGAGATCCAGGTGGTTCGTCGGCTCGTCGAGAAGGAGCGTATTCGACGGCCGAAGCAGCATCCGCGCGACAGCCAGGCGCGTGCGCTCGCCGCCCGACAGCACGCGCACCGGCTTGTAGACGTCGTCGCCCGAGAAGAGAAAGCCGCCGAGAATGTTTCGAATGGCGGGCACCATATGGTGTGGCGAGCCGGAGGCCAGCGTTTCGTAGACCGTCAGCGCAGGGTCCATGCGCGTCGCCTCGTCCTGCGCGAAGTACTCGAGGATCAGGTTGTGCCCCTCGGTCCGCCGGCCTGAATCGGGGGGTTCCTCCCCCGACAGCATTCGCATGAGCGTCGACTTTCCCGCGCCGTTCGGTCCGACGAGCGCGATACGGTCGCCCCGCTCGATGTGCAGGTTGACGTCGGAGAGGACGACCTTCTCGCCGTACGTCTTGCGGCCATGGGCGAGCTCGAGCGCAGTACGGCCGCTTTTCGGACAGGGCGGGAAATTGAAATGAATCTTCTTGCGCTCGGCCGGCACCTCGATCGGCACGACCTTTTCGAGCATCTTGACGCGGCTCTGCACCTGCGAGGCCTTGGTCGCCTGGTAGCGGAACCGATCGATGAACATCTTGACCCGCGCCACTTCCTCGTCCTGCTCGCGCTTGGCCTTGCGAAGCTGCTCGATGCGCGCTTCGTGCGCCACGAGGTAGTCGCTATAGTTGCCGACGTAATCGGTCAGGGTCCGGAGCGTGAGGTCGGCGATGCGCGTCACGACCGCGTCGAGAAAGTACCGGTCGTGGGAGACGAGGATGACCGCGTGAGGATACTCGAGCAGGTACTCCTCGAGCCAGTTGCGCGCGTCGAGATCGAGGTGGTTGGTCGGCTCGTCGAGGAGCAGGAGGTTGGGCTGCTGGAGCAGGAGCTTGGCGAGCGCGATGCGCATCTGCCAGCCGCCGGAGAAGGTTTCGGTTCGCCGCTCGAAGTCGTCCGGCGCGAAGCCGAGACCCTGGAGAACCGTGGCCGTTCTGAGTTCGATGCTGTAGCCGTCGCCGAGGCGGAACCGGTCCTGCAGGTCGCTGTAGCGCGACAGCATCGCCTCGTGCTCCGCGTCGGGAATCGCCCGATCGCCCAATCGCCCTTCGAGGTCGTGCATCTCGGCTTTGATGGCGAGGAGCTGGCCGAAGGCGCTCGACGCCTCCTCGAACAGCGAGCGCCCGGCGTGCGCCAGGCCGTCCTGCGGCAGATAGCCGACGGTGAGCGTCGAAGGCTTGAGA
>Ga0335080_10006967_pt1 | contig 11701 bp, 8 predicted proteins | sample Lox_Sample_34_FD_206720 | JGI IMG/M metagenome (GOLD analysis project Ga0335080, IMG submission 206720) | Soil microbial communities from Loxahatchee National Wildlife Refuge, Florida, United States - Lox_Sample_3.4 | ecosystem: Environmental > Terrestrial > Soil > Wetlands | place: USA: Florida...
ACACTGGGTTCGAAGCTCCGCTGCCGAACCCTTGGCGATGCGAAGAAATCGGATGTAATCAAGTTTACTATCGCGTTCCGAGCCTTCCGCAATATTGGAAGGAATGGAAAGTGCCGCGCGCTGCATCTGGTCACGAACAAAATACTCGCGGCTCTTGGCCAGCGTCCGGCTGACTTCAACCGCCAGGCGACAGCCACGCTTCCACACTTCCAAATCTTCAAACGAGTGATACATAAAGTTTCAAACGAGCAAGTTGGAAGTTTCAAGCCGACAACTTGAAACTTGAATCTTCCAACTTGAAACTCATCACAACGCTTTTTTCAATTCGTTGACCTTGTCGGTCTTTTCCCACGTCAACGCCGGGTCGTTTTTGCCGAAGTGGCCGTAGTTGGTGGTCCGAGAATAAATCGGGCGGCGCAGGTTGAGCTGGTCGATGATGTCCGAGGGCAGGAAGCTGAACACGCGGTTGACGGCGCGAACAATCTTGCTCTCCGGAACGGTCGCCGTGCCGAAGGTGTCCACGCTGACGCTGACGGGGTCGGGATAACCGATGGCGTAGGCAAATTGGATTTCGCATTTCGCGGCCAGTTTTGCCGCCACGATGTTCTTGGCCACCCAGCGGCCCATGTACGCTGCGCTGCGGTCCACTTTGGTCGGGTCCTTGCCGCTGAACGCGCCGCCGCCGTGCCGGCCCATGCCGCCGTAGCTGTCGCAAATGATTTTGCGCCCGGTCAGGCCGGTGTCGCCCTGCGGCCCGCCGACGACGAAACGCCCGGTCGGATTGATGAGATACTCGGTCCGGGAAGTCAGGAGACGCTTTGGCAGAACCTTTTTGATGACGTTTTCGATGCAGAACTTTTCAATTTCGCGGTGCTCGACATCCGCGCTGTGTTGCGTGGAGATGACCACATTGGTAATGGCTACAGGTTTGTCGTCCCGGTATTGCACGGAGACCTGCGATTTGGCGTCGGGGCGAAGCCAGGCCGGTCCCTTGCCGCTCTTGCGGATTTTGGTCAACTCGCGGCCGAGGCGGTGGGCGAACATGATGGGCGCGGGCATGAGCTCGGGCGTTTCGTTGCAGGCGTAACCGAACATGAGCCCCTGGTCGCCGGCGCCCTGCTTGGAAGTTTTCTTGCCCTTGGCCTTGCGGGCGTCCACGCCCTGGGCGATGTCGGGCGATTGCTGGGTGATGATGGTGTTCACGAACACCTTGTCGGCATGGAACACGTCGTCGTCGTTCACGTAACCGATTTCGCGGATGGTGTCGCGGGCGATTTTGGTGAAGTCAAGTCCGGCGCGGGTGGTGATTTCGCCGCCGACGATGACGATGTTGGATTTGGCATAGCACTCGCAGGCGACGCGGCTGAATTTATCCTGCGTCAGGCAGGCGTCCAGCACGGCGTCGGAGATGGTGTCACAGACCTTGTCCGGATGGCCTTCGCCGACGGACTCCGAGGAAAAGATGTAGTTTTTACTCATGGAATAACGGGTTAAAATGTCATATTGACGTATCAAGATAAGATGATATATCTATTTGCATGCGCGTCAAATGGTTTTTTGAGAAAAGATAGGGCGGATGTTTAACGCGACGTCGTGGTGGGAGTCTCATTAACACCGGGCTTCAGCCTGGTGTGGGCGGTGAACAAGATATTCGAGCCGTTTTAACGGCGTCGCGCGGATAAAAAACCGTTGAAACGGTTTTGAGGTTCAGCGTCACACAATCACCGGGCTGAAGCCCGGCGTTAATGAGAGTGGAAGCTGGAGCAATCAATTTAACGGCACAAAAATGTCCTCGACCTTGAAATCATTGCGGGCGTTATCGGACCCGACGCGGCTGCGCATTGTGGCGTTGCTGGAGCGGGACGAACTGTCGGTGAACGAGCTGCAGGAAATCACCCGGCTCGGCCAGTCGCGCATCTCCACGCATCTGGGCCTGCTCTCGGACTGCGCGCTGGTGCAATCCCGGCGCGAGGGCAAGCGGACGTTCTACAAACTCAACCCGCAGACGGAAGGCACAACGGGCGAATTCATCCAGCTCGCCATCCGCGGCGCGAAGGAACTGCCGGAGCACGGCGGCGACCAGATCAATCTCAAGCGCATCCTCGCCCGCCGGCGCGAGCAGGCGCAGGTTTATTTCAACCAGGTCGCGGGGCGATTTGACCGGGTCTATGGACCGGGCCGGTCGTGGCAGGCGTTCGGGCATCTGCTGTTGCGGATCCTGCCGCCGCTGGTGGTGGCTGACCTCGGCGCGGGCGAAGGTCTGTTGAGCGAACTGCTGGCGCGCCGCTGCAAAAAAGTCATCGCTGTGGACAACTCGGAAAAGATCGTCGAATTCGGCGCGGCCAAGGCAAAGAAGAACGGCCTGAAGAACCTGGAATTCCGGCTGGGCGACCTGCAAAACCCGCCGATTGAAGCGAACAGTGTTGACCTGGTAATTTTGAGCCAGGCGTTGCATCATGCCGAAATTCCGGCGGACGCGATTGCCGCCGCGTACAAAATTCTCCGATCGCGCGGCCAGATTTTGATTCTCGATTTGCTCAAGCACAACTTTGACAAGGCGCGGGATTTGTACGGCGACCGCTGGCCGGGCTTTGCCGAGAGCGATTTGCATCGCTGGCTGGACACCGCCGGGTTCAAAAAGGTTGAGATCAGCGTGGTCGCGCGCGAGGACCAGCCGCCGCATTTCCAGACGATTCTGGCCGGCGGGGAAAAGGCTTAAAATGCGGCCTTTAGTCCCTTGCGATACTCTTCAAACGCCCGGCGCCCGGCGCGCGTCAGCCGCAGCAACGTCATGGGCACTTTGCCGCGATAGGTCTTCTCAATTTCAACATAGCCAGCCTCTTCCAGCCGTGCCAGGTGACTGGAGAGATTGCCTTTGTTCATCCGGGTCTCGTGCAGGAGATAGAGGAAATCGCATTCTTTCACGGCCCAGAGCAAGGCAACGATCATCAATCGTCCGGGTTCATGAATGACCCGGTCCAGTTCGGAAATGGCTCGAAGCTGTTCGTTCATTCGGCCTCCGGCGCAGGCGGTTGTGTGTGCCGGATATAAAAATATAAAGTAAGCCCGCCCGAAGCGAGCCACACAAGACCAACGAATAACATTACCGGTCGCGACAGCTCGATAAGATCACCGGGAACGGTCCGCGCTATCGCAAGAAATCCCAGCGCCATAAAGACGGCCAACAGCCATTTCCACCAGTGCTCCTTGCCCATGAAGAAAATCCAATACGCATACGTCGCCAGCATAATGGCCAGATAACTTATCTGGAAAGCATTCATGCCGCCGTGTCGCCCTGCGAATATCATCAAGCCGACAGCACCAAGTCCAATAACAGCGCCCATAAGGGAAACCAGGACCATTTTGATTCGCCACGATTTTCCGCCACGGGGAAAAGCGGCATACCCGGTGCGCGGCCAAGTGATGCGCTTTTTGATAATCCGGCGAATCCAGTAGCCGGGTCCGAGCACCAGCGCCAGGACCGCATACATGAGCAACGCGCCGCCGACACCATTCCACCATCGGGTCTTTGGCAGAATTATATTCACGTAGCTCGACGCGGCAAAAGCCAGCATCATCAAGCCCATAAGCATTTCGCCGGTTCCGTCGATGTTGTCATACCGTTTGGACCGGTCCTGGTAAGTTTTAGCTGGATCATTCATGAAAACTAGTTTGCAATACAAACTAGTTTTTGTCAATAACTTTTTCGCTTCCAGGGGACCTGATTTGGTTAACCGACAATAATGTCCGTGGTTTTCCCGGCACTGCGAGGTTTGCACCCGCTACACCAGGCGCAGGCCGGCGTACCATTCGAACATCTGCCAGCGGTTATGGAATAGTGATTACGCCGGCGCCGGCCCAGTTGGTCACGAGGTTCGGCACGGCCAAGGCCGGGTCCAGCGTGTACGAATACGACGGCGTGAACACAGTGTCGGTGCCGGGAATCATCACGCGGATGGTGCCATCCTTGTTGGTGGTGGTTCCGCTCCAGGTGACGGCGAAGTTGGTGCCCAGGAAGGGCACGTTATTATTGGCGGCATAAGCCTTGCCCTGGATGTCGGTGGAACCGGTGATGTATTGCTCCCAGGGATTTTTGACGTTGGCGAAGAAATTATTCTCGATGCGCAGTTCGGCTTCGACGCGGGTGCGGATGCAATAATTGTTGCCGGGGGCAGTGTAATAATTGTTGAAGCAGTGGACGCGGCCGAAGCGGACGGAGGGCATGCGTTCGACACAATTGACGTCCCACCAGTCGTGATGATAGGTCACGTGGTATTGGCTGCTGTTGTCCGAGTCGCTGGAGGCGATCAGGCTGACAAACTTGTGGTCGGCGGCTGGAGGATTGGCCGTGTAGGCAAACCGGCACCACGAAACGGTGATATAATCAGAGCCCTGGGTGATATCCAGTTCCCCGTCGGTGGCGTCAATCAGGGTGCAATGGTCGATCCAGAGGTGGTGGGAGTAATGGATGCCGATATCGTCCTCGGAGGAGCCGGAGATAGTCAGGTTGCGGATGATGGTGTTGGTGGAGCGGTAGAGATAAAGCCCGCCGCCGGACAGCACCACGTTGCCGACCCCGATGACGGTCTTATTCGGATAGATATGGGTGTTCATGCTGGTGAGGGGGAACGAATTGGTGACGTAGATGATGTAGGGCGTATTCACCTGCGAATAGGTCTGGAGTTCGGCTTCGCTGCCGACAAAGACGGCAGGTCCGCCGGTGCCGCCGGTGATGCTGCGGCCGTCGTTACAGAAACCAACCGCGCTGAAGTCCGGAACCGTGTTGGTGTTTACGGTGAGGGTGGCGGTCATACTGTTCGTGGTGCCGAAGGCATTGCTGACGATGACTGAGTAGCCGCCCGCGTCATTGGTGGAAACATTGGCCAGGGTCAACAGGGCGTTGGTCTGGTCCGTCAGCGGGGTGGTGCCGTTGAAATACCATTGGTAAAAGAGCGGGATGGAGCCGCCGGCCGCCACGCTGAAATTGACGGACTGGCCCTGGGCGACAGATTGATCTTGAGGCTGGGTGGTGATAAACGGCGGGGTTTCGATGTTGGTGACGATCAGTTGCGCCACCCGGCTGGTGACCGAGCCGGCGACATTGGTCACCACGACGGAGTAACCGCCCGCGTTGGTGTACTGCACGTTGGCGAGCGTCAAGGTGGGGCCGGTTCCGCCGTTTACCGGGGTGTTCGTATTGAAATACCAGCGATAACTCAACGGCGCAGTACCGGTAGCGCTCACGCTGAAAGTGGCGGAATTGCCGAGGAGATTGGTGGTGTCCTGCGGTTGGACCGTGATCGCCGGACCCACCGGGGGAGGATTTGTGCCAGCCACGCGAACGATATAGAACCGCTGCGGCGTGTCCGCAACAATGGAACTGGCAAAAGTGAAATGGCCGCTGGTATCAAACCCGTCCGTCCCGATCACCGGCCATTGGCTCAACGGCGACAGCAGGTTGGTGGAGGCCAGCACGTCGTAATCCCCGTTGGCCGGGCCATTGGTTCCCCGCAGGACAAAGCTGTCAACGGTCAGGGCGGCGTTGGTGATGACGGGAACGGGGATCGGCGGAGGCGGCGGGGTGCCACCCGACGGGGTCACATCGGCCCAATTGGTGCCGATGCGCACTTCATCCATATCCACCGAACAGCCGCCGTAAATATAGCAGCGGCCGATGCCGGTGCTGTTGTTTCCGTCGCCGCCGGCGCTGAAGGACACATTCGCCGCGGGTTCATTCGCAGCCCCGGCGGCCGGATTGATCCACAGGGACACGACGTCATCGCCTGAACCCGGGCCGAACTGGTATTTGGTCACGATCAGGTAGGTGTTTCCGATTGTCAGGGCCGTGCCGTACCAGGTCGTGCCGTTACGAAGCTTGGACAAGCCGATGTCGAAGTTCGCGCCATCGAGCCGGAGCCACACGTCGTTGTAATACGAAGAGGCGGAACCGTTGCGGAGCAATCCGGAGATGATCTGGCCGGAAGCGGTCAAGCCGCTGGCGGATTTGACCCGCAACAGGAACGAATAGTAAACGCCGCCGGTTTTGATACCGGCACTGAACTGGTTGTAAGAGCCGGAACTGGAACTGGTGGCGGTGGTAACCTTGTTGCTGACGGAAGCCAGCAAGCCCAGCGCGGTGGCATCGAGGCTGTTGGTAGTGACGGTGACGCCGCTATTGGACCCGGACCAGCCTCCGCCGGCGCCAACGGTACCCAGGTTCCCGGTGCCATAACTGAACGGGTCCATAAACAATTGGGCCGGCACACTCCCGACCAGCAGGGTGGCGGTGATGAGGGTCATCAGCGTTTTTTTCACAGGTCACCTCATAGTTGAACATGGGTTCGCTTCATTAATTCCGGCGGGCCGTTTCCGGTTCAGGGTGAACAATATTCAAAGGCCCCGAGATCGGGCGCCGTGCCGCAGAAGGGCTCGCCGACGTTTGCGCCCTTGTCGATCAGATCGCTGCCGGACACCAGTCGCGCGAAGCCGGTCGGCAGGCTGCCGTCGGACTGGCGCGCCGCCCCGGCGGCGGCTTCGGTAAGGTCGCCGAAGTCGGCGCTGTTCACCGTGATGGACAGGTCCCAACTGTTGTCCACCTCGATCGGGCTGTTGTCGGCGCTGAAATTACCGCTGGTGCCCGAACGCGGGATGCCGGCGTTATTGGTGAAGGCGTTGACTTTGCCGGAATTCAGGCTGCCTTCGAAAAAGAAATTATAAGCGCTGGAACCGTTGCTAAAGGCCAGGCAGTTGACGACCACTTCGCCGTCCTTGTGGCTGTTCTGCGTGAAGCCGTTGGCTTTGCAGCCGAAAGCGATGCAATTGTAGGCGTAGTGGGTGCCCTTGGAATCGCCGCCTGTGCCGTTACCGCCCATTTTGATCCCGTTGCCGTTTCCCTGATAGGCGTAGGCGCTTTTCCAGGCCCAGCAGTTGCTGATGACGATGCTGTAATCCGTCTCGAACAAATCCCAACCGTCGTCGGAGTTGTACCACGCGCGGCAGCCCATGAACACGATGCCGCGACCGCAATGCATCTTGGCCGCAAAACCGTCGGCATCGCCGCCGTTGCTGTCCGGGTCGTAATTATAATAGGAATCGCAGTTGATGACGGTGATGAACGCGGCGAGCTGGCCGTCGGGATTGGTGTCGGTGTGGCCGAACCCGATCTGGAGGCCGGTATCGCCGTTGTGATGGAACAGGCATTGTTCGAAGCGGTGATGGCTGCCCTCGACTTTGACGCCGTTGTCGCCGGCGTAGCAGATTTCGAGACCTTTGAATTGCCACCAGTTGCCGTTGGTGGTGATGAGGATGCCGCGGTTGGCGGCGCCGTAGGGCTGATTGGTGAAATTAATCACCGGATGTTCGCCCGGATAGGCCTCCAACCGGATGGGCAGGTTCGACACCCCGGAACGTTCGATCCGGATGGTCGAGGCGTAATAATAGGTCCCGTCCCGCACGTAGATGACCGTTCCCGGCCCGGCCGACGTAATGGCCCGCGGGAGGGTGGCGAACGGCTCCGCCAGCGTGCCCGGGTTGGCATCGTTGCCATTGGTGGCGACATAGTAAATGCCGTTGGTGGATACCGGAGAGACCGTAAGGGTGGCCACGACGCTCGTGGCGGCGCCGACCGTGTTGGTGATGATGACCGAGTAACCGCCGGCAGCGTTGGTGGTAACACCGCTCAACGTCAGCGTGGAATTGGTGGCGTCGGACAGCGTCGTGTTGGTGTTGAAATACCATTGATAACTCAGCGGCGGCGTGCCGGTGGCAACCACCGTGAACGCGGCATTGTCGCCTTCGGTCACCGACTGGTTCTGGGGCTGGGTCGTGATCGCGGGAGCGACCGGTGGTGCGCTGGTCACAGCGAGTGTGGCCACGGAGCTGGTGGCGGCGCCGGCGACGTTGGTTATGATGACGAAATAGCCGCCCGACTGGTTGGTGGTGACGGTCGAGAGCGAGAGGGTGGAGTTGGTCTTGCCGGCCAATAACGTGTCGGGGCTGAAATACCACTGGTAACGCAACGGCGCCGTGCCGCTCGCGCCCACGCTGAATGAAGTGTTCTGGCCCTCGGCGACGGTGCGGTTCTGCGGCTGGTTGGTAATGACCGGCGCCACCGGCAGCGCGGGCAGATTGCCGACCTGCAACCGGTAGAACATTTGTACGGTGCCGTTCGGGAGCGGATTGGTGCAGTCGAAGTTCCCGTTGGCATCAAAATAATACTTCGCGAGCAGCGTCCACTGGTCCATCGGCAGCGGCAGCACGGGGGTGGTCATGACCCCGTATTCGGTGCCGGCCGTGCCGTTCGTACCCCGCATCACGAAGCCGTCGGCGGTCATCAAGGCATTGGTCACGACCGGGGCGGTGAACGTTGGCGACGCGCTGTTGGTGGGGGTCACACCGGCCCAGTTCGTGGCGATGCGCACTTCGTCCAGGTAGAGCAACCCACCGCCGCTGCCGGCGCTGGGCGTGTTGATCTGGAAGTACGCCAACGCGCTGGGGTCGCTGCCGCCGGTGGTGTTACCGAGGGAGACGGACGGGCTTGCCGCGCCATAGCTGCTGCTGGCCGGGGCAACCCATAAGTCCGCCTGGTCATTGCCGCTCGCCAGAAACGTATACCGCACCACGACCAGATTTGTGCCCGTGCCCAGGGTGGAGGACCAGACCGCCGGACTGGTAGCTTTTTTCCCGATGCCGACCCTGGGCGTGTTATCGACGAAAATGCCCAGCTGCGGCGACGTTGTACTGGAGGTGCTGCTTTCCAGGAAACCGATGAGTCGGGTGCTGGAAGGCGCGGTTTGGACATTCAAAAGAAACGAGACATAAACGGTGTTGTTGTCGGTGTTGGCTACGGAAGTGAATTGAACCACCGCCCGCCGCGCCGTGCCGCTGGGCGCCCAGCGGACGCCATTCCCCGACGCTGCGGCCAAGCCCGCCGGGGCGTACAGCGCCGCCGCGCTCGCCACGGTGATTTCCGAGCCGTTGTTGCCGCCCGCATCCCAAACGCCGGCGCCGACGGTGTAGAGATTGCCGGCCGAGTAGGCGAAATGGTCGGTGAACGGCAGGGTTTGGACGGCGGCTTGCGCTCCCGGAAGGAGCAGCAAGACGGTGAGGATGGTCAGCAATGTTTGTTTCATGATAGTGTTTTTTGGATTTGGATTTCTTTCGGGCTTCGGCATTCGGATTTCGGGTCAGTCAGGGCACATATTCATAAGCGCCGAGGTCCGGGGCGGTGCCGCTGGTGCCGACCGAACCGAGATTGCCGTTGGCATAACTGAAATGTTCTTCCAGCAGCAGGGTGGCTTGGGCGGAGCAAAGCAGCGTCAGGCTGATAACGAGAGCAAGCAGGGTTTTCATAATCGAGGTGGGTTGCAAAACGGAACGGTTCATTCGGGTTTCGGGTTTCAGGTTTTCATTTCATCGTTCTTCCGCGCGGTAAAGGCGGCACGGCCGGTTGGTGGCCGACGTGTCTGTGAATTGCAGACAATTGGTGGCAGGTGAGTTGGTGAAAAGTGATTCCCAGACAGGCTGGTTCAAGTTAGTCGCAGCCCGGATAATCAATGTGCCGTGTACCAGCACGTCATTCAGGCACAGGCGGAAACCGCCGCTGGTCCATTGCAGGTCGCCCGGCGTTGTGCCAAACCGCGCCGGACCGCCCGACTCGTACGCGCCCAGGTCCGGCGCCGCGCCGCGATACGGCAGGCCGACATCAACGCCCGCGTCAATCAACTGGCTGCCGGCCGCGAGGCGCGCCAGGCCATTGGTCGGCAGACTGTAATCGGCATTGCGCGGCGCAAACGCCAGGGAAGTGTCAAGGCTGGCAAAATCCGCGGCCGTGACGCTGAATCCCTGCCAGGAATTGGAAACCATGACGGAGGAAGGAACGATGTTGTTGGTGTTGCCCAGACCCAGCCAGGAAACACAGTTCTTGAAAACATTCGTGCCATTGGTGGGCGTGTCATAAAAGCTGAAGTTCCATTTGGCGTTACGAAAGCCGGTGCAGTTGTACAAGGTGTGGCCGCCCAGGCTGCCGTTGTGGTCGAAGCCCTTGCTGTGATTGTCGAAGGCCAGGCAATTTTTCAGCGTGTGCCGGCCCAGGGTGCCCGCCCCGCCCAGCTTGAAGCCGTTGCCATTGCCGGAAAAGCCGGACACGCCCCAGAGATTGGTGCCGTTGTCGAACGACCAGCAATTCTCAAACCGGATTCCGCCGGTGTTGTTGTCGTAACAATCCCAGCCGTCGTCCGAATTGTGCCAGGCGCGGCAGCCGCGAAAAACGTTGTTGGTGCCGGACCCGGCCTTGGCGGCGTACCCGTCGCCGTTGTTGCCGCCGCTGCCCTCCTGATAGTTCCGGTACGAATCGCAATTCAGAATCAGGTTGTCGTGTGTGGAGGATGAGGTGCTGCCGAGGGTGATGCCATCGTCATTGGAGTCGTGGATGATGCAGCCCTCGACAATGTTGGAAGCCCCGCCGGCGATGATGATGCCGTTGTCGCGGGAATAGGCGACCTCGATGCCTTTGACGTGCCAATAGTCCTTGCTGATGTAGATGCCCCGTTTGCCCGACCCCGCGTTGGTGTAGTTGAAGACCGGCTTTTCGCCGGGATAGGCCCACAGCTTGCAATAGTTCGTCGCGAACCCGGCTTTGCTGGTTTTCAATTCGTTGGTCATGGCATACAGGCCGCCGCGAACGTAAATGGTATCGCCTGATGCAATACTGCTCATGGCCTTGAACGGCGTGGCGAACGGCTGGTTCAGGCTTGTGCCGGAATAGGAATCATTGCCGTTGGTGGCGACGTACCAGGTTGTGGCTCCGAGTGGCACACCGGCCACGAACATCGTCGCCAGTACAACAAACGCGGGTTTGATCATGGGTGCAACGCGCCGATTTTGAACATATCAGGCTGCCGTCTCAGGGCGCCACATACGGATATTTGCCCGACCCGGCATAGGTCGTGACGTAGTACGGAACATCGGCCGCCGCGTCCAGAGTGTAAGGATAAATGCCTGTCGTCAGCGAAGGATCGGTAAGCGTGTCGTCGCCCGGAATCGCCACCGCGCCTGAAACCCAGCCGTTCACGAAGGCGCAGTTGTTGGTGATGTTGCCGCTGGCGTGGAGCAGGCCGGGGCTGCCGCTGGTCACGAACCGCTCCCAGGGATTCTGCACGCCAAGGTAGTAGTTGTTCTCCACCAGCACCTGGGCGTCAATGCGCGTGCGCACGCAATAATTGTTGCCGGCGCAACTGTAATAATTGTTGAAGCAATGCACGCGGCCGAAGCGCACCGACGGCATGCGCTCGCGGCAATAGTCGGAGTACCAGTTGTGGTGGAAAGTGACGTGGTACTGGCTGAGATTGTCGGAATCGCTGGAGGCAATCAGGTTGACGAACTCATGATTCACCACGCCCGCAGGCACGGGCGCATAGGAGAATTTGCACCAGGAGACGGTGACGTAATCCGCACCCTTGGTGACATCCAGCGACCCGTCACCGCAATCGTAGAACGTGCAGTGGTCCACCCAGATGTACAGGCCCGTGCCGTGGCTGCTGCTGTTGTCGATGGTAATCCCGTCGTTGGCCGGGTCGCTGAAATACAGGTTCTGCACGATGATGTTGGTGGCGTTCAACCGCAGGTCGCCAAGGATGGCGGCGTTGGTGCCATCGCCGATGATGGTTTTGTTGGGCGCATCAACGTAACAGTAGGATTCATT
>Ga0335080_10006969_pt1 | contig 11700 bp, 9 predicted proteins | sample Lox_Sample_34_FD_206720 | JGI IMG/M metagenome (GOLD analysis project Ga0335080, IMG submission 206720) | Soil microbial communities from Loxahatchee National Wildlife Refuge, Florida, United States - Lox_Sample_3.4 | ecosystem: Environmental > Terrestrial > Soil > Wetlands | place: USA: Florida...
GGTCGTGGGTCACCACCACGCTGGTCAGCTTCAGTTGCTTCTTCAGCCGGAGCATCAGGTCGCTCAGGTGGTCGATCATGATCGGGTCCACCATGGTGGTCGGCTCGTCGTAGAGCACGCACTGCGGTTGCGCAGCCAGCGCCCGTGCAATGGCGACCGCGCGCTTGTATCCGGTCGAAAGATCCGCCGGGTACATGTCCTTCGCCTCGGCTATGTCCACCATTGCCAGCAGTCCGTCGACGACGTCCTCCTTATTCTTGGCGTCGTAATCCTCGCGCAGCTCGAGCGAAAAGAGCACGTTCTCGCCGACCGTGAGCGAATCGAACAGCGCGCCCGACTGGAAAACCATCGTCACCTTCTTGCGGATGCGGCGCAGGTCCGCCTCGGAATAGTCGGTGATGTCCTCGTGAGCCACGATCACCCGGCCCGAGTCCGGCTTCAGAAATCCCATGATGTGGCTCAGGGTGACGCTTTTGCCGACGCCGGAGCGCCCGATGATTGCCACCGTCTCCCCCGGGTTGACGTGGAAGTTGGAATCGACCAAAACCGGCTTGTCGAACGTCTTATAGACGTGCCGGAACTCGATGTAGTGTGGAAACGACTCACTGGCCGCCATGAACCGCCCATTCTTCCGGGGTATTAAGATTCTGAAAACAATCGGCTTCTACCACGTCCAGCCACACCACCAGGAGGTCTTCCAGGGCTCTGGTGATTTTGCGAATGCCGGCGTCGAACCGCGCCTGGATGGCACCCCGTGCCCGGCGGTGGTACACCGCGCAGAGCGGCTCGGGCAGTCCCGCGGGTCCGCGCGGCACCAGCGCATCGGCGCCGGAGTCCCGGGCTGCTTCGAGCAGCTTCCGCAGGAATCCCGCTTGCGCGAAGGGCATGTCGCAAGCGACAATGAGGTTCCAATCGGTGCGCGAGTGATGGAGCGCCGTCAGGATTCCGCCCAGCGGACCCTCGCCCGGATACAAATCGGCGATCCCCAGGCTGGCGTTGCCGACCAGCACCGCGCTGCCCGCGGCGAGGACCACTTCGCGCGCGATCGATTCGGCCAGCGTGGTCCCGTGAAAAGGCAGCGTGGCCTTGTCGCGGCCCATGCGGGAGCTGCGGCCCCCCACCAGCACGTAGCCCGAACAATCCACAGGAAGATGATACCATTGAGGTTTCGCCGGAAGGCGTCTGTAACTCGATTTACGCACCTGAAAAGGCAAAGCATTTTGCGCCATTTTTGTTTTACACTGATCCTTGCAGGGCTCGCCGTGGCGCTCCCTGCGATCGGCGCCGACCAGCCGCAACGCTTTTCGAGCGTCGTGCGTCCGGATCTGCGTACGGGAAAGCTGGTGCGAAGCGTGGTCGTGGTCGCCAGGCCGGTGAATGAGCAGAAGGTAGCGGAAACGGTGATCCGTCCTCGGGTCGTCTCCGGTACCGAACCGCTCCAGGATGCGCAGCCCGCGCCCTCGGGCATCGATGAGGCGGTCGAGCGAATTGCCGTCGAACACGGGCTGTCGCCCGCGCTGATCCACTCCGTCATCAAGGTCGAAAGCAACTACAATCCCTACGCGGTGTCCAACAAAGGCGCCCTGGGAATCATGCAGTTGATTCCCGAAACCGCCCGGCGCTTCGGAGTGACCAACGTCTTCAACCCGGAGGAGAACATCCGCGGCGGCGCGAAGTATCTGCGTTACCTGCTCGACCTCTACGGCAATACTCCTTTGGCTCTCGCCGCCTACAATGCGGGCGAGGCGGCTGTAGCGAAATATGGCGGAGTCCCGCCTTTCGCCGAAACGCGGAATTACGTGATTCTGGTCGGCAGGCAGCTCGCGGCGGCGAACAAGGCCGCTACCGCGAAGTCCGTGACCGCGGCGAAGTCAAAGCCAGCTCCCGCGGATCCCGACGGCCCGGCGCACATTGTGGAAGAAAGACAGCCCGACGGCAGCGTGCATTACGTGACACGATAGGATAAGACATGAAGAGGATTGCCGCCCTTGCCATCTCGGTTCCGGTCCTGCTGGCACAGAGCGAGCGCGCCCCTTCCCTCTCCGTCACCGCCATCCGCAATTATTCCGTCGGCGAGGTCACCCGCATCGCCATTGAGGTCTCCGGCGAGTTCAACTACCGCACCGACCGGCTGCACAACCCGGAGCGGGTCTATTTCGACATTCTCAACTCCCACCCGCGCCTCGATAACCGCCGCGTCTACGCCAAAGACCTCGACGGCACGCTAGTGGAGCGCGTGCGTGTAGCCGAGACTGTCCCGGGCATCACTCGCGTGGTGCTGGACCTGATGGGCACCGTGGATGTCTCCACTACGCAGCTCTCCAGCCCGAACCGCTTGATCGTCGAAGTCCGTGCCGGCAAGGCCCCTGCCATTCCCACCGAGAGCATGAGTGCCGCGCCCGCAACAAAGATCCCGCCGATCGTGAGTTCTGATGCACCCGCCGCTGTTTCGCAAGTCACGGCCCCGCCGGTCACGGCGCCGCCACAGCCCGACGCACTGTCGCATCCCAACAGTGTCCCGGCCTCCAAACCCGAGTCCCACGCAGTCGAGCCGCGCGTAACCGCCTCCGCTCCTCCACCGGCTCCCAAGCCGCTGCCCGTTACGGAGGTCGCTCCGCCGCCCGCGACTGCGCCAGCTCCGGCCTCCAAAACCACCTCGCCGCCTTCGGCCGAGGTCGGCAAGGCCGCCCGTCACACCTCCACCGGCGGCAGCTCCCTCACGCGTGCCCTCGGATTGAAAGTCGGCCGCATCGTCATAGACCCCGGCCATGGCGGCCATGACACCGGCACCCTGGGTGTCAAGGGCCTCCTGGAAAAGGACCTCGTCCTCGATGTCGCTCAGCGCGTCGGCAAACTGATCGAAGAGCGCATGAACGCCGAAGTCATTTACACGCGCACCGACGACACGTTCGTCCCCTTGCAGGAACGCACCGCGCTGGCCAACGAGAAAAAGGCCGACCTGTTTCTCTCCATCCACGCCAACTCGTCCCCGCTGCCGAAGGTCGTCGGCATCGAGACCTTCTACCTGAACTTCACCGATTCCAAGGAAGCGCTCGACGTCGCCGCGCGCGAAAACGCCAGCTCGCAGAAATCCATCTTCGAGCTGCAGGACATTATCCAGAAAATCACGCTCCACGAGAAGCTGGACGAGTCCAAGGAATTCGCCACCCGCATCCAGAATTCCCTATACACCTTCACCTCCCGCAACGTGCCGGGCGAACGGAATCGCGGCATCAAGAAGGCTCCCTTCGTGGTCCTGATCGGCGCCAGTATGCCCAGCGTGCTCGCCGAAATCGGGTTCCTGACCAACGCGCGCGAGGAAGCCCAGCTCAAGCGATCCGACTACCGCCAGAAGCTCGCCGAAGCCATGTTTCGCGGTATCTCCCGCTACGCCGAAAGCCTGAGCCACTTCCAGGTGGCGCAAAACCAGGAGTGAGCCGCGCGCGGATTCTCGCCTTCCGCCACGTGCCGTTCGAGGGGCTGGGACGGATCGAGCCCATTCTGCTTTCGCAAGGCTTCGAGGTGCATCACGCCGATCTGTACCAGGCGAACGCCGCGCCTCCGGATCCCGCCTTTTACCAGGCACTCATCTTCATGGGCGGGCCCATGTCGGTGAATGACGATCTCGCCTGGCTGCGCCGCGAAGAAGCCATCATCCGCGAGGCGGTCCAGCGCGGCATGCCCGTGCTCGGCATCTGCCTGGGCGCCCAACTCATCGCTCACGCAACGGGAGCGCCGGTACGGCGCAACCCGGTGAAAGAGATCGGCTGGTTCGAAATCGAATTTACGCCCGCGGCGCGGGAAGACCCGCTGTTCGAGGGCCTTCCCGCGCGCGAAATAGTCTTCCAGTGGCACGGCGAGACCTTCGATCTGCCGGATGGCGCCCTGCTCCTGGCCTCCTCCGATCGCTGCCGCAATCAGGCCTTTCGCCTTGGGACCGCGGTCTACGGCCTGCAATTTCACCCCGAAGTGACACCCGCCATGATCGCCGACTGGTGCCGGCAGGATGAAAACTGCGGCGATGTGCGCGAATTGGAGACGCCCGTCGATCCCGGCGCTCACGCCCCGCGGCTCGCGGAAATCTGGGATCCGGTCTTCGAACGATGGTGTGCTGCCGTTCGAAGTCGTACACTGGTGGATATCTGACGTTGGCGTCAGGCATCATGTCAAAGGATCCGGAGCAGAAGTCTCAGCTCGACCAGCGCGACCCGTTGGAAAACGGGAGCGAAGACGAGGGATCCGGCGATCCGGAAGAGCCTTCGTTCGAGCAGCCGGTCTGTCCCCGGTGCGGCTGGCACAACACCCGTCTCTCTCACACCTCCAGTTTTGTGGACTCGGTTTTGCGATGGTTCGCCCTGCGCGCCTACCGCTGCCGTTCCTGCGGCAACCGTTTCCGGGCCATCCGCCACCTCCGCAAGTAGATTGGGACTAGTAGCCACATAACCCCACATTTCAGACGTCCACCTCTCCCATTTGCGGGGATTGATATGGGCTTTTTCAGGCCGTCATGATGAAACGAGCAGCGTGGTGCGCTCCTTTTCACCGCGTCGATCCTCGCGGAACGAACCAATGGCAAATACGAGGCAGATCGTGGTGGTGGAGGACGTGTTTGTTCGGGCGTTTCTGCGCACCGCTCTGGAGCGGCACGGCCATCGCGTCACCTGTGCGGGGCCGCGAGCCGCAAAGGTATTGCTGCAATCAGGAGAAGTGGGTCTTCTTATCACGAATGTCCCGGAGGAATTCGCGGAATTCGGAGCCTCGGTGCCCCTGATCTATGTAGCGGCGTTTCCCGATCCCTCCGCGGCCGCCGCCTTCGCCACCTGGCGCCCTCTCCGCAAGCCGTTTCCCACCTCCGAACTGTTTTCTCTCGTCGCCGAGCTTCTGCCGCAGTAGCGGGGCGGACGATCGTTTTTGACGACCGCCCGCTGCGGCCGAATCATAGAATCACCTTATGGGCTTCTATCTCTGGCTCGACGAGAACCTGGCCTGGGCGCAGGGCACCTACGAATACCGCCCCATGGGCAGCGCCGTGATCGCCAGGTCCGATCTCTTCCGCCGCCGCGATTTCAGCCCGCGCCGTCAAGCCGCCCCGCCGCGCACCGCCCAATTCGCCGGCCAGTTCGCCAGCCTCGGCCACCTGAACGCCGAACTGAAGAAGAGCCGAAAGGCAAGGTGTTGACCCCGCGGAGCATGCCGGCGATACGTTCCAGTCAGAATATCAGCCGGAGTTCAAGCTGCATCTGTCGCCCTGCCCCGAGCGACTGCACGGCCATCGAGTTGGCGATTCCGAAAACGCCGCCAGTGGCTGACGTAAACGGAGTCCCAGGCTGCAGGCCGGTCCCCTGGAATCCCAGCGGATTCTGCATGCGCGCCGGCGGGTTGGCATAATTGGCCCGGTTTAGAAGATTGAAAACGCCGGCCGAAAACCGCACCCGGACATCCTCCGTGAGGTGCCCCTCCTTTTCCAGGCGGAAATCGATCTGGGCGAACGATGGGCCGCGTAGTACGCCTCTTCCCAGGTTTCCGAATGCGCCTGGTGCAGGCAGGGCAAAGGCCGCCGGGTTCAGGATGTAACGCCGGTCCCCGGTCTCCAGAAACGGCGATACTCCCGGCACCGCGTCGGGCCGCTGCGTTCCCCAATACTCGCCGCCTCCCGGCACATTCATGACCGCTACCGTGCGCAATCGTCCTCCGTCGAACACTGGCTGGCTGCTGATCGCACCAGTTTGCGTGTCCCGATAGACGATGTCCGGGCGCGCGAGAGTTACTTCGATCGGCGTGCCGGTCCTGGCGCTCAGCGAGCCGGCGGCGATCCAGTGCTTCAGTACCCGGCCGGACATCGATCCGCCGGACCGTCGCTTTCCCAAGGGCAGTTCGTATCTGGCGCTCGCGGCGATGGCCTGCCTGACATCGAAGGCACTGTCACCGCGTTCGCCGCGGAAGTCCAGCGGGTTTTGAACCATGGACGCGGCATCGTCGATGCTGTGGCTCCAGGTCCAGTACACCCCAGCCGCGAGATCCGAACCACGCTTTTCGACCGAGCCTTGTAATGAATCGGACTGGCCCGCACCCTGTGACGAAAGGACATCGAACTGCGCCAACTGCGTCCCCAACTCCCTCGTCTCGCTGCCCAGGCCAGTCGCCGGGTCCGTGGTCACCGCGAAAACGCGATTCCCCCAGGTGCCGAGTGGCAATCCCCGGCTTCTCCGGCCAGTGAAGGTCCCCGACACCACGAATCGGGCCGGGAGTTCACGCTGCACCGACGCCGAGTACTGCAGGGTGGTAGAGGGCAACTGGAAATTGCTGCCAAAGGCGCGCGGCTGATAGGCAGTGGCGCCGCCGGCCGTGGCCGCAACCATGCGGTCGTTCTCGATCGGCAGAATGAGGTCCCCGAGGCGTCCGCCGTCGAAGAAATATCCGGCGCCGGCTCGGAACACGGTCTTGCCGTTCCGCCATGGCGACCAGGCCAGGCCGATCCGGGGCGCCAGGTTCGCCCGCGAAACGTGATAGAACGGAGCACCGGCATTATGGATCGCGCCCGTCGCCGCGTCGACGGTCACGGCTTGGCCATTGGCCTCGGAGGCCGGCGAGAAATACTCGTAGCGCAACCCCAGCGTGGCGGTCAGGCGCCGGTTCACTTTCCAGTCGTCCTGGATGTATCCGGCGTACGTTTGTTGTTCCGCCAGGCGCGCGCCTGGGACGCTCCCGGGCCGGGGACTTCCGGCGCCGAGGTTGGAAGCCGATTGCACGAACAACGGCCGGTTCCCGATCAGGTCGGCGATGTTCGAAAACGCTTCGAACGTCCCGACGAAACGGTCGACGTACATGCCGAGCCATAGGCCCTGGAACCCTCCCCGAATGGTGTGCATTCCCTTGATCCACCACACCTCATCCGATACCGAGAGCGAGCGGTTCGTGGATGCCAACCCGCTCCCGACCTGGCTGCCATCCTGCCGCCACACTCCGCCGTAGGGCGCAGTGCCAGTGGCCGCGGACTGGGCCGGCGCGCCGAAGAATTCGACCCCCAGCGTCGTGGCCTCCGGCGCGGGCGACCATCCGCGCTGCCGGAGACGTCCGTTGTCCACCTTTGCGTCCAACTGGTTCATCAGTGCGGGCCGTATGGCGGTACTCAGCCGGACACGCGCTTCGCGCGGATCCGGATTGTTGAGGAAGTAGTTCCCTGTTACGCCCGCCGGTTGTCCATCCGGCGACTTGGCCTGCCCATACATCCACGTGAGCCGCACCCGGTCCGAACGGGCCCAGTCGAAACGGATCACGCCGGAATCCTGGGTCTGCCGTCGAATCAGGTTCGCTCGCGCGATCGAGAGGTCGGGATTCGCGGTGGCGATGGTCCCATGCGGGTACATTTGGATCAGCGCCTGGACGGCTGGAACGGCACTCTCTCGGGCACTATCGCTGGGAACAGCGTCAAGGAAGTTCTCTCCGTTCCGAACTCGTGCTCCCTCATAGTCCGCAAAGAAGAACAACTTCCTGAAGGGCCGCACCGGTCCTCCCAATTGAGCGCCAAAGACGTTGTAACGCAGCACCGACTTGCGTTCGGCGTCGAGCGCGTTGCGGGCGCCAAGGTGGTCGTTCGCCCATCGCTCCCAAGCCTGGCCGTGGAACGAATGCGTTCCTTCCTTCAAGGTCGAAGTGGTCTCGCTGCTGTTCCGCGCCCCGGCGTTGAACCCGGTTTGAATGCGGATCTCCCCGAGGGCGTCAAGGTTCGGAATGGAGGCCGCGGCAAATCCGGAGTCTGCGGCAAATCCACCGGTCTGAGTTAAGTTGGAGGTTGCGCTCGCATCGGCCCGCATGCCTGGGACGAGAGCTGCGAGTGCCACGGGATTACGTCCATTTAACTCAAGGGCATCGATCTGAGAAGACACAACCACGCTCCTGATATTGGCTGTGGAGGTGTTGATCAGCGATGTCTCCGCCGTCACAGTTACGGCCTCGGAGACTTCGCCTAGCTCGAGCTTGCTCGCCAGGGTCACCGCGGAGTTGGCTCGTGCGACCACGTCGGCGTATTTGACCGTCTTGAAACCGGGAACCGTGATCTCCACGCTGTAGGTTCCCGCCGGGACGCCGACACGGTATCTGCCCTGCGTATCGGCCGTTGCGGACAGCGTCGCCTGCGTCTCGACATTGGTCACCTGGATCTTCGCATTGGGCACCACGTCTCCGGCAAAGTCGGTGACCGTGCCCTCCACCGCGGCGGTGGTAATGATGGGTGGGCCTCCCGGCTCCGGTTTCGAAGGTGGCGGCGGGGTGCGTGGGGTGCGCGGCGCCGGAGCCTCTTTTTCCAGACGGCTTGCCAGCGTCACCGTTTTGTTGGCTCGCGCAACTACGTCGGTATGTGTGAGCGCCTTGAAACCGTTCGCCGTGACCTCCACGCTGTAGGTCCCCGCCGCGACGCTTACCTGGTAGCCGCCCCGTTCATCCGCCGTCACGGAGATACTTGCCTGCGTGTCCACATTCTTCACCTGGACTTTCGCGCCGGGCACCACCGCGCCGGCAGGGTCGGTGACGGTACCTTTCACGTGCGCCGCAGGCGTGCGGGGACTACTTGTCGCCGGCGCCTGCTTCTTCGAATGCGGCGGCGGAGCCGGCTGGGGTTGGCCCTGCGCGCGCCCCGTCCCGCACATCGAGACCCACAGCAGAAGCGCCCACCTCATGCGTCCAGCCTCTTGCGCCACCGCTCCGCGATCCGCTCGCCGCCGGATGAGAGCAATTTTCCCGCAATCGAAACCAGGCTGAGGCCCATCGGGTTGACGTAGTAAAAGAAGCCCCGCAGGATCACGATGGGCACGAAAGCGATCGCGGTCATCGCTACCAGCCCAACCACTCTCCAGAAGACCCCCGGCCCGTGGATTACAGCGTGAAACCCCGCGAACATCAGGAAGCCCAGAGCCCCGTTCACCCACCATGGCGCCGGCCAGAAATACCGGCGGTTGAGCAGCGATTCGGTATAGTTGGCGACCAGGATTACACCCTGGACACGGCCTAGCACGGTTTCGTGCCAATCCATATCGTCCGAGTATTCTCCGATCACGACCACCTTGTTGCCGAGGAAGCGCAGATCGGGGTGTTCGCCGCGCTTGACGCAGCTCTTGAGATCGTCAATTCCACCAATTCTGTCGCGCCCGCAGAGTATCCAACTGGGCGTATACGCAGGCAGCCGGCCGGCATCTTCGTTCCGGTTCTGCTGGTTGACACCCGCAAAGCTCGTAAACGGGGGCGTATTGCTGTCCACCATCTCGCCGAGGAATGGGAATACGTCCAGCAAGGCGGGCACGGCGGCCTGGGCCGCCGCAAACTGAATCGTCGGCCGCCAATCCTTTGCTTCCAGCTTGCGAGCAGACGCGGCATCCCGCTCGTTGTCGTATGCCCATCGCCCGAGTTCAATGCGCCGGTGATCGAGATGCCGGTTCGCAACCCCGGTCACCAACAGGGCGCCGGTCAGAGGCATACTCTCCTCGACGTAGGTCTTGTCCTCCGGGATGAAGTTCGCCTCCACGACCGGCAGCCTGGCACTTACCCACGCCACCGCTTCCCGCAGCTTGTCGTCCGCATCGGCGATCGGTCCCCCCTGTTCGCGACACACCAGACTTGGTTTGAAGAACTTATCGAGGACCACGACCTTGGGGCTGGCGCTGCCGACGATGCGCACCAGGTCGGCAATCAGTCGCCTTTGCATACAGGCGGACGAGCCGGTGAACTGCGGCTCGCTGGCGGGAGTAATCGCCACGATCACGGTGTCCTTTGGAATCGGCTTGAACAGCCCCGCGCTTAACCGCGTTTGGTACCAGCTATTGATCTCAAACAAGGAACGCGTCAGACCCGACGGCTGTTCGTTGGAATCGCGGTGTTTGCTCCAGTGCTCCAGCACCACGTCGGCAAAGAAGTTCACACCACAGGCCAACAGGAAGCAACCGAAGGAGATGGCCGCGCCGCGGAGATATTTTCGTGCCTCCGGTTTGGATAACTGCTCGCGCAGCACCCGCACCCAATTCCAATCGTACGCTGGCTCCCCTCTAACCACGAATAGATAAAATTGTGTCTCCTACAACCTGGGATTGCAAGCTCGAATCCCTGCAAACCCGAAGCGTTTCCACTACAATGAATGATCTCGCTCAAGGGACATGCATGCTCCGCATTAACCATCGCCTAACCGCTTTCCTGCTGCCAGCGCTCGCTGCCGGCCTGCTGATCATGCCCGTAAACGCGCAGCGCCGCGGAGGATTCGGCGCGCCCGCCACCCCGCCGCTTACGTTCCGCTTCATGGGCCCCGCCGTCGGAAACCGCATCTCCGCGGCCGCCGGCATCCCGGGCGACCCCAGCACCTATTACATCGGTGCCGCCAGCGGCGGCGTCTGGAAGTCCACCAACAGCGGCCAGAGCTTTACGCCCATCTTCGATCAGCAGACCTCACAGGCGATCGGCTCGCTCGCCATCGCTCCCAGCGATCCCAAGACCGTCTGGGCCGGCACGGGCGAAGCCTGCGCCATCCGCGACAGCGACATGCAGGGCGACGGCATCTACAAGTCCACCGACGCCGGCGCCACCTGGCAGAACATGGGCCTCGTTCACGGAGGCCGCATCGGCCGCATCCTGATTCATCCCAGGAATCCCGACGTCGTCTACGCCTGCGTCGCCGGCCGCCTCACCGGCCCGCAAAAAGACCGCGGCGTATTCCGCACCCGCGACGGCGGCAAGAACTGGGAGCAGGTGCTCGCCGTCAATGAAAACACCGGCTGCTCCGGCCTCTCCATGGACCCCAACAATCCCGACTTCCTCGTGGCCGGCACTTGGGAAACCGTGATGCATACCTGGGCCATGTTCAGCGGCGGTCCCGGCAGCGGCGTCTTCACCACTCACGACGGCGGCAACACCTGGAAGCGCGCCACCAGCGGCATGCCCAAATCGCCCGTCGGCAAAATCGACGTCCGGATCGCGCCCAGCAATCCGAAGCGCGTCTATGCCCTGATCCAGACTGCCGACCAGGGCTCGCTCTGGCGCTCCGACGACAGTGGCGAGAACTGGGCCGTCGTCAACTGGCAGCGCGCCCTCATCGGCCGCGCCGGCTACTACATCCACCTCAACGTCTCGCCCGGCAACCCCGACGAGGTCCTGGTCGCCAACTCCAGCTTCTGGATCTCTACTGATGCCGGCAAGAGTTTCCGCTCGCAGCCCTGGGGCGGCGACACCCACGAAATCTGGATCGATCCCAAGGATGGCAACCGCATCCTGGTCACGCACGACGGCGGCATGTATATGACCACCGATCATGGCCGCACCTCCAGCCGCGTCACCCTCCCCATCGGCCAGATCTATCACGTCGCCGTCGATAACGACGTCCCCTACAAAATCTACGGCAACATGCAGGACGACGGCACCATGCGCGGAGCGAGCAACGTCGTCGAATCCGGGCCTAACGTCCCCGGCCAGAACGAATTCGGCGGACGCGGCGGATTCGGCGGGCGCGGAGGCGGCGGCCAGTGGGAGCACAACCTCGGCGGCTGCGAATCCGGATTCACCATCCCCGATCCCACCGACAGCGACGTCGTCTGGGCCACCTGCTACGGCAACGAAGTTACGCGTTACGACGCGAAGACCAAGATGGCGCGCTCCGTCAGTCCCTGGCTGCATACCCTCGACGCCGCACCCAACCAGGTTAAGTACCGCTGCCACTGGACCCCG
>Ga0335080_10006970_pt1 | contig 11700 bp, 11 predicted proteins | sample Lox_Sample_34_FD_206720 | JGI IMG/M metagenome (GOLD analysis project Ga0335080, IMG submission 206720) | Soil microbial communities from Loxahatchee National Wildlife Refuge, Florida, United States - Lox_Sample_3.4 | ecosystem: Environmental > Terrestrial > Soil > Wetlands | place: USA...
TCGCCCGCCCGCCGCAGAGCGTCGATCGGGCTCCGGCCGGCCGCTCGATCTGGTCGAGGATATTCGAGCGATGACGACCGGATGCGGAGACTGGAACATCCGTGATTGCGGGGCGCAAGGCGTGCTTTGGCGATCTCACATGATGCAGGCGCACGCGAGGAGGCCGCCATGAATTTGCTCCGGAGGCTGTTTCGCCGCGGCGGCGGCGGCGATCAGGATGCCATAGCGTTCATCGGCAAGCACACTCAACCCGGCAGAGTGGGTGGAGTGAATACGTATGAAGAGTACAAGGCCGGGAACGCCGAGCAGGCACGCCGCTTTCTTTCGACCAAAAAGGTCACGCAACCGCGGTATTACGTCGTCGTGAAGACGCCGGATGAGGGCGTGTGGGGCGTCGACGTCGAGGGTCTTTATCTCGAGCACCTGGCGCCGTGGCAGAGTGATATTTCCTTGGCGCAGGTCGAAGGGAAAACGGGCCCGGGCGTGCCTAACCTCTTCGCCCTCAAATGTGCTGCTGCCGGCACGAACGATAACTTCATCCACGGCGTGATCTGCGGAAAATGCGGTCAGGAGTGGATCGACGGGTTGCGATACCAGGCAGTCACCGTCGTGAAATGTCCTCGCTGTCGGACCAGGAACGCGGTCAGTTCGCAGCTTTATGTCGTCGTCGGCCTGCCGGACGCGTCCAAGCGGCCGGGCCCCGCACCGCAGCCCCCGATCCCCGCGGCGCCGCCATCGTCGGCCCCGGAGCGGCCGGACGAGAAGGCGACGTCTCGACTCGCTGCGCTGAAGGCGGCGATTGACGAACATTTGGCGCTGTTGCGCTTCCTCGGGACGGGTTTTCCGTTCGACGCCGCGAAACGGGAAGCGTTCCGGACGATGAACGCGAAGTGCGCAAGGCCATTGGTGCCGTCGTCCCTGACGATGGAGATGCTCAGGGACGCACCACGGCGAGCCACGATGGCGGACGGGCACCGCGTACTCGACGGCTACGAGCAGCTGCGATTGAGTCTCTTCGACGATCTGGCGCGCCAGACCAGGCTTGCCCTCCTGGACGCAGACGCCGTCGATCTTCTGCTCGAGGTGCAGGAAGAAATCATAGCGCTTCGCTCCAAGTTCTATCCGGATGGACCCTGACGATCCGGCACCTCACGTTTGTGCGCCGGGACATTCGAACCGACGACCTCGGTCTGTCGGGAAGCATTCCGAGGGAGGCAGTCATGGAGAAGATTTACGGACTCCAGTACGGTCCCAGCGACGCCGAAAACACCATGGCGGTGTTTCATCAGGCATTCCCGAAGGAGATCACGCAAGGCCATACCTGGGAGCAGGTCGGAGAATTGCTGGCCGCATCCGTGCACTACATGAACAGGGTCATTCCCACCTGCACGCCGGCGGGGGGTGTACCGAACCCATCGGAAGCAATCGCGGCTTTTCAGATCGCCTTTCGCACGGCTGACCAGGATCGTGTCGTGAAGGAGTTCTATCACCACTGGAAAAACCTCATCGAGGCAATCCGGATGCGTGGCGGTCTCGTTGCGTTTTGCGCCGAATACCGCGAGGGATTGTCGCCCGCGGAGAAAGCCGGCTGGGATCGCTTCAAGAGGGAAGCGGCCGAGCTGGGGCCACGATCCGGCCCGTCCGCCCCCGCACCGTCCGAGCGCCGCCGCAAGGCCGCCAAGGCCGCCAAAGCGGCCATCGTGCTCGTCTTGGCGTTCATCGTGGTCGATCAGGTCGGCGATCTCGGCATCATCCGCGGCGCGGTGTTGCGCGCCACGATGCCCGCCACCAATCTCTCATGCGCCGGTTTCAAGAAAAACCCCGACGGTTCGTGGACGGCCACCCGCGAGATGATATTTATGTTCGCGGGCTTCGGCGTGCACCTGGATGCGGGATCGCAGGTCACCGGCACGTCCTCCGTGTACGACAACAACCGGCTGATCGACACGCTCGACGTGAAATGCGGGACGTGACGAGCGGCCGCCCGATCCGGCCGAAGGACGGCGAGTTGAGCGACTGACCGGGTATTGCGCGTTCACCCGGCGAGAAGCGGGCGCGCGGCTTGCGCAAAGGCATGGAAGATCGAGCCGATGCCTGCCGCGCGTCCTTCGGCGATCGTGTGCGTAGCGGCTTTCTGTCGCGGCGGGCCACGCGTGATCGCGGCGCCCACCTCCGGACTGGGGCGCACCGGCATCGCAGCCTTGCCGGCCGTCTTGCGCCGCCTCATGCCGCCTCGGCGGTACGGCGCGCCTCACTCCGCCGCGAGCGCGCGGTCCTTCAACGGCAGCCCGAGCCGCTCCCACACGTCGACCAGCGCCTCGGCGAGCGCGTCGATCAGCCCGTCGTCGTGATAGGGCGAGGGCGTGATGCGCAGCCGCTCGCTGCCGCGCGGCACGGTCGGGTAGTTGATCGGCTGGATGTAGATGCCGTGCTCCTCGAGCAGCAGGTCGGTCGCGGCCTTGCATTGCTCCGCATTGCCGACCAGCACCGGGACGATGTGGGTGTCGCTCGGCATCACCGGCAGGTGCGCGGCGGTGAGCACCGCCTTGACGCGGGCGGCGCGGTCCTGGTGGCGTTCGCGCTCCCAGCTCGAGCTCTTGAGGTGGCGGATCGCGGCGGCCGCCGCCGCGCACACCGCCGGCGGCAGCGAGGTGGTGAAGATGAAGCCCGGCGCATAGGAGCGCACCGCATCGATCACGTCGGCGCGGCCCGCGATGTAGCCGCCGAGGCAGCCGAACGCCTTGGCGAGCGTGCCTTCGCAGATGTCGACGCGATCCATCACGCCCTGCTGCTCGGCCATGCCGCCGCCGCGCCGGCCGTACATGCCGACCGCGTGCACCTCGTCCACGTAGGTCATCGCGCCGTAGCGCTCGGCGAGGTCGCAGATGCGCGGGATCGGCGCGGCGTCGCCGTCCATCGAGTAGAGGCCCTCGAACACGATCAGCTTGGGCCGGTCGGGCGCCGCACGCAGCAGCTCCTCGAGGTGATCCATGTCGTTGTGGCGGAAGATCTGCTTCTCGCAGCCGGCCTGCCGCACGCCCTCGATCATCGAATTGTGGTTGAGCGCGTCCGACAGGATCACGCAGTTCGGCATGAGCCGGCTCAGCGTCGAGATGCCGGTCTGGTTCGACACGTAGCCCGAGGTGAAGACCAGCGCCGCCTCCTTGCCGTGCAGGTCGGCGAGCTCGCGCTCGAGCTCGATCATCGGATGATGCGTGCCGGCGATGTTGCGGGTGCCGCCCGCGCCGGTGCCCATGCGGGTCGCGGTCTCGACCATGGCGCCGATCACCTTCGGGTGCTGGCTCATGCCGAGATAGTCGTTGGAGCACCAGATCACGACGTTGCGCTTGCCGGTCGGCGCGTGCCACAGCGCATGCGGATAGCGGCCGGCGATGCGCTCGAGATCGGCGAACACGCGATAGCGGCGCTCGTCCCGCAGGCGGGCCAGGGCGTCGGAGAAGTAGGCGCCATAGCTCATGGGTGACAGGCCGCTCTTGAGCTCATCTCACTCATAGCCGATGTCGCCGCGAACCTTCCCGCGGAATACCCAATAGGACCATCCGGTGTACATGAGAACCACGGGCAGCAGCGCGAGCGTGCCGACCAGCACGAAAGCCTGGGTGCGGTCGGACGATGCCGCCTGCCACAGCGTGAAATGGGGCGGCACGATCATCGGGAAAAGGCTGATGGCGATGCCTAGATAGGAGAGCACGAACAAGCCGATCGCCCCGATGAAGGGCACGGCTTCCGCCTCGCCGGCGAACCCACGCCAGGTCAGCCAGGCGACAGCCACAGTAGCCAGCGGCACGGGGGCCAACAGCACGATATTCGGCCATCCGAACCAGCGCGCGGCGATGCTCTCGCTCATCGACGGCGTCCAGATGCTGACGATGACGATCGCGAGGAGAACCCCGATGAGGCAGATGCGCCCCTGGCGGCGGGCCGCGGCCTGGACAGACCCTTCCGTTTTCAGAATCAGCCAGCCGGCTCCCAGGAGTCCATAGCCGAACAGCAGCGCCACGCCGGTCAGCAGCGCGAACGGGGACAAGAAGTCGAACGAGTTCCCTGCGAAGTGCCGGCCGCTGACGCGAAAGCCCTGAATGAAGGTGCCGAGCACCATTCCTTGCGCGAAGGTGGCGACGCCGGAGCCGTAACAAAAAGCGTGATCCCAAAAGGTCTTGTTCTTCGCGTCCCGCAAACGGAACTCAAAAGCGACGCCACGAAAGACCAGCGCCAGCAGCATCACCAGAATGGGGAAATACACCGCCGGAATGATGATGGCGAAAGCGAGCGGAAAGGCCGCCAGCAGCCCGAGTCCGCCAAAGACCAGCCAAGTCTCGTTGCCGTCCCAGACCGGCGCGATCGTGCTCATCATCGTGTTGCGCGATGCTGCGTCGGGCGCGAGGCCGAACAGCATGCCGACCCCGAGATCGAAGCCGTCAAGCATGACATACAAGAACACCGCGAGCCCGAGGAGGAACGTCCACAGCGGCACGAAATCTAGAACCTGGGTCATCTGATCTCTCCCTCGGCGAGACTCGGCGCGCGTGCCAGAACCGGCACGTGCAGGCGTCCGGCTTTGACCTTCGGAGGATCTTCGACGGGCTGCTCGGGCCCCTTGCGCACGACGCGAAGCATCAGCATGAGCCCCGACGGATAGATCAAGAGATAAACGAGCATATAGCCGGCAAGCGAGATCGCGACGTCGTAGGTCGTCAGCGAGGGCGACACCGATTGCGCCGTGCGCAGCAGCCCGTAGACGGTCCAAGGCTGACGCCCGACCTCGGTCACGCACCAGCCGGCAATCACAGCCACAAAGCCAAGCGGCGCGGCGACCTGAGCGAGCCGCAGGAACAAGGGCGTGTCGTAAAGCCTTCCGCGCCAGCGCAACCAACCGCCCAGCAGCACAAGCCCAAGCATCAGGACGCCGCATCCAACCATGATCCGGAAAGCGAAGAACGGAACCGCCACTGGCGGACGCTGGTCAGCGGGAAACTCCTTCAGCCCCTTCACCTCTCCATCGAGATGGTGAGTGAGGATGAGACTGCCCAGCCAGGGAACCTCGATGGCGAAATGGTTGCTCTCGGTCTTTTCACTTGGAATCGCGAACAGGGTCAGCGGCACGCGCCGCTCGGTGTCCCAGCGCGCTTCGATGGCCGCGAGCTTGGCTGGCTGGTAGAGACGCGTGTTGAGGCCGTGCTGATCGCCGATGATCATCTGCAGCGGCACGAGCACGGTCAGAAGCCACAGCGTGATCGACATCATGGCGCGTCCCTCTTCGGCGGAGGATCGGCGCCGAACCAGATAGGCGCCGACGCCGAGCACGACAAAACCGGCGGTGGCGAAAAAGCCGACGACGACGTGCATCAACCGGTAGGGGAAGGAAGGGCTGAAAATCACCTCGAACCAATCCTTGGCGAAGAACTGTCCGTTGACGATCTCGTAGCCCGACGGCGTTTGCATCCAGCTGTTGGCCGCAAGGATCCAGAAGGACGAGAACAAGGTCCCTATCGCGACCATCAGCGCGGAGACGAAATGCGCCCAAGGCGGCACCAGCTTGCGGCCGAACAGCAGAACGCCCAGGAAGGCCGCTTCCAGAAAAAACGCGGTCAGGCCCTCGTATGCGAAAAGCGGCGACAGCACGTTGGCGACCGCATCCGAGAAATTGCTCCAGTTCGTCCCGAACTGGAACGGCATGACGATGCCGGTGACCACACCCATGCCGAACGCGATGGCAAAGATCTTGATCCAGAATGTCGAGATGCGGAGATAGACGTCGCGTCCGGTAGCAAGCCTGAGGCCCTCCAGAACGGCGATGAAGGAAGCAATGCCGACCGTAAAGGCCGGCAGCAGGATGTGCCAGCCAATCACCCAGGCAAATTGCAGCCGCGACAGTATGACAGGATCGAGCTCCATAGCCGGGCTCCTTTGGATATCGCGCTACTTGGCGGTCCGCGGCGCCTCAGGCACCAGACGCGAGCTGCGCTGCCCGGTGAAATAGCTCCAAAGCCACTGGTTCTCGACGCGGAGCCGGTTTTGCAACTGGGGCAGAAAAAGCAGGTGAACAAAGGCCCATGCCAACCAGGCCGTGAGGCCGGCCATTCGAATTCGGCCCGATTCCAGAATGGCGAAGTTCTTGCCTACGACCGCCATATTGCCCTTGTCGAAGTAGCGAAACGGACGAGGCGGTTTTCGGCCGCTCAGCTCTCTGGAGATGAGGCGCCCGACATACCGGCCCTGCTGGATCGCGACCTGGGCAACGCCGGGCAGCGGCCGGCCGTTCTGCGCCAGGCTTGCCGTGTCGCCGACGACGAATATCCCGGCTTTGTCGGGCACATTCATCGAGGGACCGACAGATGCTCGCCCGGCGCGGTCAGTCGCGACACCGAGCATTTTCACCAGCGGGGACGGTGAAACGCCTGCTGTCCATAATACGGTGCCGCATTCGATCCTCCTGCCCGCCACGGTCACCCCTTGACCGTCGATGCGTTCCACCATGGCGCCGGTGACGACCTGAACGCCGAGCTTCGTAAGGCGCTTGGCCGCCTTCTTCGACAGCGATTCTGCGAAGCTCGGCAGTATGCGCTTGCCACCCTCGAGCAGGAATATCGACGTGGCGCCGGGATCGATCCGGCGAAAATTCCTGCGCAAGGTCGTAGTCGCCATTTGCGCCATCGATGCCGCCAGCTCGACACCCGTCGGGCCGGCGCCAACGAGAACGAAGGTCATCTGCCGCTGGCGCTCCGCCTGGTCGTCTGTCGCTTCCGCCACCTCATACGCGCTGAGGATTTTCGTTCGTATCGCTTCGGCGTCCGCAAGGGTCTTCAGGCATGGCGCATGCGCGGCAAATTCATCGTGGCCGAAATAACTCGATTGCATGCCCGCCGCGATCACCAGATAGTCGAACGCTATCGTCTTCCGTCCGACCCCGGGACAATTCGCCTCGACGAACCGCGATGTGGGGTCGATACCGACGACCTCGCCCAACAGCACGGAAACGTTCTTTTGTTTCGCCGCAAGCTGCCGAAGCGGCGCCGCGACCTCCGACGGAGCCAGCACCGCGGTCGCCACCTGGTACAAAAGCGGCTGAAAGATGTGATGATTCCGACGATCGATCACGATGACATCGGCCTCGCAGCTGCGCAGCGCCTTTGCCGCCGCAACACCGCCGAAGCCGCCCCCGACGATCACAATTCGGGGGCGCCCACGTCGGCCTTCACGCAAGCTCGACTCGGGTTCATGGGGTCGAGACACAGCGACAGCTTCGCTCATTTGTCATCTCGCTCTTCGGGGCGCCACGCGGAGATCCCGCTGGCAATGGCTTTGCTTCGTCAGCCGGCAGACGAATCTCAGCCGGCCAAAGCAACCTTCTTGGCTGCCGAAAACTCCTGCTCCGATTTGGCACGCAGCTCGAGAAGCCCCAACAGGACCTCGTCCCGTTGCGCTTCCAGGTCGTTGATCGATCGGGATCCCACCTCGGCATGAACGCCGTCGATGAGCTTGCGCTGGAGCTCGGGCGTCAAGCTCGGTGACCCAAGCACCTTCCACCAAGCCGTGACGGGACCGGTGAACTGCTGAAAAAAGTGCTCGATACCGCCTTGGCCGCCGCCAAGATGATTGAGCAGCACCTGCCCCATGATGCCCCAGCGCAGGCCCGGCCCCCAGCATACGGCGGCGTCTACGTCGGCAACGCTGACCACCCCTTCGCCGACAAGGTGGTAGACCTCGCGCATCAGCGCGCCCTGCAGGCGATTGGCCACATGCCCGGGCACCTCCTTGTTGAGGCGAATGGCCCGTTTGCCCAGAGCCGTGTAGAACTCCGCAGCGCGCTGGATCGTTTGCTCGGAGGTCTTTGCTCCCCCGACGATCTCGACCAGCGGGACCAGATGCGGCGGATTGAAGGGATGCGCGATGACGCAGCGCTCGGGATGCGACGCGCAACCCTTTTGGATCTCGCTCATCGTCAGGCCCGACGAGCTCGAGGCGATGATCACGTCAGGCGGCAACAGCTCGTCGAGCTGCCCATAGAGCCTCTGCTTGAAGTCGATCCGCTCGGGTCCGTTCTCCTGAACGAGATCCGCGTTCTTCACGGCGGCCGGAAGGTCGGGAGTGAAGGTCAGCCGCGACTGCGAGGCGCCAGGCGCCAGGCCCAATCTTCTCAGCGCCGGCCAGGCCTCTTCGACGAACCGCTTCAGCGCGGCCTCGGCATTCGGCGCGATATCCGTCGCCACGACGTCCAGGCCTTTGGCCAGGAACAACGCCGTCCAGCTCGCGCCGATGACGCCAGTACCGATGATCGCGACGCGACGAATAGGCTTGGAGGTCGACATGGTCAGTTCTCCTTCGATTGGGTAATTCAGATTTCCACGTAGGCGATGCCGGTCAGATTGCCTTGGGCGAACAGGAAGTTTCTCTCGTTCGAGCCGTCGAGGTTGGCGGAGTAGACCGAGCCGGCAAAATCCGTGATGAACATCCGGTTGCCGGGAATATCGAGCGCGATGCCGATCCCCTCCATCAGGTGGCTGACCAGGATCTCCGGCGCAGCACCGGGCTTGCCGAGGGCATCGATCGGCGCGCGGTTGACCGTGTTGCCGCGCGGAGGATCGCCCCGGTCGGTCCAGTAGAGGACGCGATTCTCCAGATCGAGCTCGAGGTCGATGGGTTCCGGCAACCCGTCGAACAGCACCTCGACATCGCTGCGCTTCGCCGGGCTTTCGCCACGGGGGATTTCCACGTTGGCCCGGAAGATGCGGCCGAGGCCGGCATTGTCCGGACCCTTTTGTGTCCAGTAAATCTTTCTCTGCACGGGATCGATGGTGATACCGACGCACCACCGGGTCTGATCGCGTCGATCGGACTCGCCGCGGCCGGTCTCGACCAGCGTCTCCACCTGCGATCCGTCGAGGTTCGCGCGCATGACGCGCATCCCTTCGCGGTCGCACCAGTAGAGCTTGCCGTTCTCCTTGTCGAGATGCATCTGTTTCGGCGTGAAGGTGACGCCCTGCGGAATAATGACCTTGCGATTGCCGCCGTCGAGATCGGCACGCTCGATCGAGCCGTCGTCCTGGCTGGGAACGCCCATGTTGGTCCAGTAGACGTGACCCGCTTCGACGTCCACCACGATGCCGTCAGGAAGCCGGCAATCCGTGACGATCGTCTTGCGGTCAGAGCCGTCGGTATTCATCGAATGAATGCGGCCGCCGCTCAATTCCAGGACGAACAGGCGGCCGCCGCGCGTCTTGCCGCGGGACGAGGAGCCGGATTTGACAGCTTGAAGCACGGTCATCGTCATTCCTTCCATGTCACAGTTGGGTTTCGATTCCCCGAGGCGTGCAAGCGGTATCGCGCATGTCGAGGCTCAGCGCGTGCCCCATCTTCTCTTTCTTGACGCGCAGATAGGCGAGCGAGTGCGCGGTCGGCGCGATCTCGCAGGGAATCCGCGCAACGACCTCGATGCCGGCATCGCTCAAGGCGCGCGCCTTGCGAGGATTGTTGGTCAGCAGGCGAACCCGCGTGATGCGCAGCTCCTGCAGGATCGCGGCCGCCAGGGTGAAGTCCCGGAAATCGGCCTTGAAGCCGAGCGCATGGTTGGCCTCGATGGTATCGACCCCGGCGTCCTGCAGCTCGTAGGCCTGCACCTTAGCCATCAGGCCGATGCCGCGTCCTTCCTGGTACTCGTAGATCACCAGCCCGCGGCCCTCGCGGGCGATCGCCTGCATCGCCATCTGCAGCTGGCCGCCGCAGTCGCAGCGCAGCGACCCGAGCACCTCGCCGGTCAGGCACTGCGAGTGGATGCGCAGCAAAGGCGCGCCCTCACGCAGATCGCCGAGAATGATCGCGAGAGCCGTTTCGACGTCACGACTGCCGACCGCGCGGTCGCGTTCGAAGCCCATGACCTCGAACGCGCCCCACCGCGTGGGTAGGCGGGTGGTCGCAATCCGCCAAAGCGTTCCGTTCTGCTCGCTCGTCATCGGTCGATCCTTGCGTCGCGATCCGCTATGCGGCCCGCTCCCTCGCGTTGGGGACGACGCCGCTCGCGTGCAAGCCATCGATCTCCATCGCGCTGAAGCCAAGCTGCTGGAGAACCTGCTCGTTGTCCTCCCCAAGCACCGGGGCGCGCCTTGCAGGCACTTTGGCAACGCCATGCACCTGAATGGGGCTGCTGATCGTCGACGTCAGCTTGCCACCCGCACCTTCGAGCGGGACGACAATGTCGTTCAACCGCAGCTGCGGATCGTTGACGACCTCCTGCGGCCCGCGCACGGCGCCGAACGTGACGTGGACGCCGTTGAACACCTCGTACCAATGCGTCATCGGCTGCGAGCCGAACACGTCATCGAAGATCGCGGTCAGCGCCGGCATGTTCTGCATCAGCTTGGCCGGATCGGAGAATCGCGGATCCGTCAGGAGATCCGCACGGCCGATGGCTTTCGCCACTGCGGCCAGCTTGTCGGGTGTGACGATGAGGACGAACCACGTGCCGTCGGACGCGCGATACACGTTCAGCGCCGCATTGGCGGGATGCATTCGGTCATGCAGCCCGAAGAATTTTGCCTCGCACAGCGCGGCCTGGATCGACACGCTCGCCGACCAGACGCCTTCGGCGAGGAGCGACGTCGTGACATACGAGCCCTTGCCGGTGCGCTCGCGGCGATAAAGCGCGGTCACGATCGCCGAATAGAGACCGACGGCGGTAGCATTGTCGCCGCTGCCCGCGACCGGCCAGGTCGGCGGCGCGCCGGCGTCGCGTGTCATGGACAGCAAGCCGCTGCGCGCCCAATAGGAGGTGATATCGAAACCCGGAAGCTCGGCGTCGGGACCTTTCTCGCCGAAGCCGGTGAGATCCGCATAGATCAGCCGAGGATTCCACTGCGCGACATCATCGTATTCGAGCTTCAATCGCTTGCGGGCGGGATGCGGCGTGTTGACGATGAGCACGTCGGCCCACTTCACCAGCCGCTCGAGAACCGGCTGAGCGCTCGGAGATTTCAGATCGAGCGTGATGCCGCGCTTGTTACGGTTGGCCAGGTGCCACGGATAGGCGTCTTTCGATTGCGGCTGCGGCGGGATCTTGTGTCCGTTTCTCCAGGGATCGCCGGTCGGCGGCTCCACCTTGATGACGTCGGCGCCGAAGTCGGACAGGATCACGGCGGCGCTGGGTCCGGCGATGAAGCTCGCCAGGTCAACGACGTTGAGTCCCGCGAAAATGTTGTCGCTTGCCATTGACCTCTCCTTACGGTCGAGAGCGGTGGATGTTTCAGCGCCCGTGGAACTGGGGTGCGCGCTTTTCCAGGAAGGCGGATGTGCCTTCCCGCTTGTCTTCGGTCGCGGCGCAGAGGCCGAAATAGGAAGCTTCCAGCAGCAGCCCTTCGCTCTGGCTCGTCTCCAGCCCCTTGTTCGCGACCTCGAGCGCGAGCTTGACCGCGATCGGGGCGTTCGCGGCGATCTGCCCGAGAATGGCTTCGGCGCGCGCGATCAGATCCGATGCGGCAACGACCTCGTTGACGAGCCCAATGCGATGGGCCTCCTGCGCGCCGATCATCTCGCCGGAAAGAATGAGCTGCAGGGCGCGGCCCTTCCCGACCAGTCGGGGCAGGCGTTGGGTTCCGCCGCCGCCCGGGACGAACCCAAGTTTGACCTCGGGCTGACCGAACCTCGCGCTATCCACCGCGATCCTGATGGTGCAGGCCATCGCGGTCT
>Ga0335080_10006971_pt1 | contig 11700 bp, 10 predicted proteins | sample Lox_Sample_34_FD_206720 | JGI IMG/M metagenome (GOLD analysis project Ga0335080, IMG submission 206720) | Soil microbial communities from Loxahatchee National Wildlife Refuge, Florida, United States - Lox_Sample_3.4 | ecosystem: Environmental > Terrestrial > Soil > Wetlands | place: USA...
CGAGCGCGACGGCTACCACTTCGACCTCACCGGCCACCTCCTCCACCTCCAGCGCGAGGAGAGCCTGCGGCTGCTCGACGAGCTCGGCATCCGCCGCGCGCTGCGCTCCCACCGGCGGCGGGCGGGAATCGCGCTGGCCGGGACGGTCACGCCCTACCCGATCCAGATCAACACGTTCCGGCTGCCGCCCGCGATCCGTCGCGACTGCGTGCTCGGCTTCGTCGAGGCCACCCTGAGGCAGGGCCCCGGCGAGGGCGAGGCGCACAGCTTCGCCGACTGGGTGATGCAGCGCTTCGGCACCGGCTTTGCGCGGCACTTCTTCTTCCCCTACAACCGCAAGCTCTACTGCACCGACCCGGCGGAGCTGACCACCGAGTGGGTGGGGCGCTACGTGCCGCGCCCCACGCTCGCCGAGGTGGTCGACGGCGCGTTCGGCCTCCACCGCAAGCCGGTCGGCTACAACGCGACGTTCCTCTACCCGCGCTCCGGCGGGATCCAGCTCCTCGCCGATGCGCTCGCGCCCGCCGCCTCGGACCTGCGGCTCGGCGCGGCGGTGCGGGCGGTGTCGCTGGCGGCGCGCGAGGTGGAGCTCGACTCCGGCGAGCGGCTGGGCTGGGACGCGCTCGTCGCCACCGCGCCGCTCTCGCACCTCGCCGCGATCACCATGGACCTGCCGGCGGGCGCGGCCGGCGCCGCGGCGCAGCTGCGCGCGGTGGGCGTCGCCAACCTCAACCTCGGCGTGCGCGGGAAGGCGCCGCGCCGCGAGCACTGGCTCTACGTCCCGGAAGCGCGCTACCCGTTCTACCGCGTCGGCATCCCCTCCAACCACGGCCGGGTCGCGCCGCCGGGCCGCCACACGCTCTCGGTCGAGGTGAGCTTCCCGTCGGGCGCGGCGCTCCCCGCCGACCTCGCGGAGCGGTGCCTCGCCGGCCTGGAGGCGCTTGGCTTGCTGAGCGACCGGGCGGACGTGGAGGTCGAGGAGCTGGTCCGCCTCGATCCCGCCTACGTGATCTTCGACGCCCGGCGGCCGGCGGCGGTAGCGGCGCTGCGCGACGCCTACCGCCGGGCGGGGGTGGTGCTGGCGGGGCGCTGGGCGGAGTGGAAGTACTCGACGATGGAGGACGCGCTGCACGACGGCGCGCAGGTCGCCCGGCGGCTCGCGTCATGAGCCGGCTCCGCGTCCTCCACGCAATCACGATGCTCGAGCTCGGCGGGGCGCAGCGCAACACGCTCGACACCGTCGCCGGCCTCGACCGCCGCCGCTTCGAGGTCGCGCTCGCCTGCGCCGACACCGGCGAGCTGCTGGCGGAGGCGCGCGCGCTCGCCGACGTGCGGCGCTTCGAGCTGCCGCACCTGCGCCGCGAGGTGCGGCCGGTCGCGGACCTGCGCGCGCTCGGCGAGTTGCGCCGCGCCATCCGCGCCTTCGCCCCGGCGATCGTGCACACGCACTCGTCGAAGGCCGGGATCCTCGGCCGCCTCGCCGCGCGCCTCGAGCGCGTGCCGGTGGTCGCCCACTCGATCCACGGCTTCGGCTTCGGCCCGCACCAGGCGGCGCCGGTGCGCGCGGCGTACGTCGCGGCGGAGCGGCTGGCCTCGCGCTGGACCACGGCGTTCGTCGCCGTCTCGCGCGCCAACCGCGACGAGGGCGTGCGGCGCGGGCTGTTCCGCGCCGAGCAGGCGGAGGTGATCCGCTCCGGCGTCGACCTGCGCCGCTTCCGATCGGCGGCGGGCGCCGGCGCGGCGCTGCGCGAGGAGCTGGGGATCCCGCCGGCGGCGCCGCTCGTCGTGCAGGTGGCGTGCTTCAAGCCGCAGAAGGCGCCGGAGCGCTTCGTCGCGCTCGCCGCGGCGCTCGCGCCGCGCTTCCCGGCCGCGCGCTTCCTGCTCGTCGGCGACGGCGAGCTGCGGCCGCGGCTCGAGCGGCTGCGCGCGGCGGCCGGGCTCGAGCAGCACCTGGCGATGCCGGGCTGGCGCCGCGACGTGCCGGCGGTCTACGACGCCGCCACCCTCGTCACGCTCACCTCGCGCTTCGAGGGGCTGCCGCGGGTGCTGGTCGAGAGCCTCGCCTGCGGCGTGCCGGTGGTGGCGATGGCGGTCGACGGCGTCGGCGAGGTGGTGCGCGATGGGGAGAACGGGTACCTCGTCGCGCCGGGCGACGGCGAGGCGATGGCGGAGCGGGTGGGCCGGCTGCTCGCCGACCCGGCGCTGCGCTCGCGCCTGGCCGCGCACGCCGGCGAGGGCCTCGACGAGTTCGACCGCGACGCGATGGTCCGCCGCCAGGAGGCGCTCTACGAGGCGCTCGCCGCGCGCGCCGGAATCGCCGGCGCGGCCGGCCCCGCGAGCGGCGGCGACGCGACGGCGGCGCCGCCGGCCGCCATCTCGGACGTCGCCGGGAGGACCGGTGGCTGACGGGCCGCTCCCCGCCGGGTTCGTGCTCGCGGTCGCCGCGGCCTACGGCCTGGTGTTCGGCAGCTTCCTCAACGTCGTGGTCTACCGGCTGCCGCGCGGCATGTCGCTGCTGCGGCCGGGCTCGCACTGCCCAGCGTGCGGCGCGCCGGTGCGCTGGTTCGACAACCTGCCGGTGGTCTCGTTCCTGCTCCTCGGCGGGCGCTGCCGGAGCTGTCGCGAGCGCATCTCGATCCGCTACCCGCTGGTGGAGCTGGCGAGCGGTGCGCTGGCGGCAGGTGCGGTCGCCCGTTTCGGCCTCGGCCTGCGCGGCGTCGAGGCGCTGGCGCTCGCCGGGCTGCTGCTGCCGCTCGCGCTGATCGACCTCGAGCACCACCTCCTGCCGGACGTGCTGACCCTCCCCGGGATCGCCGTCGGGCTGGCGGGCTCGCTCGCCGGGGGCTTGGTGCCGATCGCCGACGCGCTGCTCGGCGCCGCCGCCGGCGCGGCGGTCCCGCTCGCCGTGATGGTGGTCTACCGCTGGGTGCGCGGGGTCGAAGGGATGGGGCTCGGCGACGTCAAGCTGCTGGCGATGATCGGGGCGTTCCTCGGCTGGCGCGGGATGCTGCTCACGCTCGCGCTCGGCTCCACGCTCGGCGCCGCGGTCGGGATCGGGCTGATGCTGGCCGGGCGCGGGCGGCGCGACACCGAACTGCCGTTCGGCAGCTTCCTCGCCGCCGGGGCGCTGGTCGTGCTGTTCGCCGGCGGAGCGCTGCTGCGCCTACTCGGGTGGGTGGCGCCGTGAGTAGTCGCCTGCCGTCGCGCCGCTTCCGCGGGGCACAGTGGCTGCTCGGCGCCGCCCTGCTCACGCTTGTCGGCATGGTGGTGGCGCAGATGGCGGGCATGGTGGTGATGACGCGGCTGGTCGAGGAGGAGGCGCGGCGCGCGGCGCACGCGGCGTCGCAGATCCTCGCGGCGCGGATCGCCGCCGGCGAGGCGCCGCGCTACGCCGCCGCGCTGCGCGAGGAGGGGTGGGGCCTGGTCGTGCTCGACGGCGAGCGGGTCGTGGAGACGGTCGGCGACCCGGGACCGGTCGAGCCCGCGTGGTGGCCGTGGGGATCGCGCGCCGAGTGGGAGCGGCAGGGCCAGCGCGTCGCCGGCCCGGTCAAGGTCGGCGGGCGCAACGTCCTGGTCGCCTACCAGCAGCTCGCCGGCGGGAGAGCGGTGCGCGCGGTGGTGCCGGCGACCGGGACCGGCGCGGCCGGGTGGCTGCGCACGTTCGGCGCCTCGCTCGCGATCGCGGTCGCGGTCGGCGGCGCGCTGCTCGCGTGGGCGCTCGTCGCCCGCCTGCTCGCGCCCTACCGCGAGCTGCTCGCCGAGGCGGTACGCGTCGGCCGCGGGCCGGGCGAGGAAGCGGAGGACCGCTTCCTGGTCGAGACGTTCCGCACCGCCGTGCGCCGGCTCGAGCAGTCGGAGGCGGCGCTGCGCCGGCGCGCCGACGAGCTGGCGGTGCTCGCCGAGGTGCTGACGCGCGAGTCCGCCGCCGGCGTCGTGATCACCGACGCGGCGGGAACCGTGCGCGCGGCGAACGGCGCGGCGAGCGCGCTGGTGGGCGGCTCGCTCGCCCTCGAGCGGCCGCTGCCGCCGGCGGTATCCTCGGGCGCCGCCAGCGTCGAGTTGGGCGAGCGCGTCGTCGAGGTGCGCCGCTTCCCGCTCCTGGCGGCCTCCGGCGCGGCGCAGGGCGAGGTGGTTTTCCTCACCGACCGCACCGCGCTCGAGGCGCTCGAGCGGGCGCTCGCCGAGCGCGAGCAGATGGCGGCGGTGGGCGAGCTGGCGGCCGGCATGACGCACGAGCTGCGCAACGCGCTGGCGACGATCCGCGGCTACGCGCGGCTGCTGCCGGACGCACAGGCGCCGGAGCGGGCGCGCTACACCGCCGCGATCAACGACGAGGCGGCGGGCCTCGCCGACCTGCTCGACCGCTTCCTCCGCTTCGCCCAGCCGCGCCGACTGCGGCGGGAGCGGGTCGCGCTGCTCGACCTGGTCGAGGAGGCGGCCCGCAAGGTGCGGACCGCGTTCCCCTCCCTCGGTCTCACCGTCACGGGGGAGCCGGCGGGGATCAGCGCCGACCCGCTCGCGATTGCGGTCGCAATCGAGAACTTGCTGCGCAACGCCGCCGAGGCGGTCGCCGCCGGGGGCGGCGCGGTGCGCGTGCGGGTCGAGCCGCTGGAGGGCTCGGTGCGGGTGGTGGTCGAGGACGGCGGACCGGGCGTGAGCGAGGCGGTGCGGTACCGGCTGTTCGTGCCGTTCGCCTCGACCAAGCCGTCGGGCGGGCTGGGCCTGGCGCTGGCACGGCGGCTCGCGCGGCTCCACGGCGGCGAGGTCGAGTACGAGCCACGCGAGGAGGGCGGGTCGCGGTTCGTGCTGCGCCTGCCGCGCGAGGGGGTGGCATGAGCGCGCCGATCCTCCTGGTGGAGGACCGCCGCAGCCTGCTCGAGATGCTCGCGGCCACGCTCGCCCGCGAGGGCTACCAGGTCGAGGCGGTGGCGCGGGGCGACGCCGCGGTCGAACTGCTGCGCAGCGCCGGGCCGTTCCTCGCCGTCGTCACCGACCTCAAACTGCCGGGCGCCGACGGGCTCGCGGTGCTCGCCGCGGCCCGCGCCGCCGACCCATTGCTGCCGGTGTTCCTGATCACCGGCTTCGCCACCGTCGAGACCGCGGTGGCGGCGCTCAAGCAGGGCGCGCGCGACTACTTCTCCAAGCCGCTGGAGATGGACAAGGTGCTGGCCGCGCTGCGCGCCGCCTGCGCGCCGCGGACGTCGCTGCTCGGCGCCCCGCCCTCGGGCGGCGACCTGCCGGAGCTGGTGGGCCGCGCGCCGAGCTTCGTCGCCGCGGTGGCGGCGCTGCGCCGGGTGGCGCCGACCGACGCGGCGGTGCTGCTGCTCGGCGCCTCGGGCAGCGGCAAGGAGCTGTTCGCCCGCGGCCTGCACCGGCTGTCCGGGCGCGCGGGCGGCCCGTTCGTGGCGTTCAACTGCGCCGCCGTACCCGAGACGCTGGTGGAGTCGGAGCTGTTCGGCCACGAGCGGGGCGCCTTCACCGGCGCCTCAGCGCGCCACGTCGGGCGGTTCGAGCAGGCGCACCGCGGCACGCTCTTCCTCGACGAGGTCGGCGAGGTGCCGCTGGCGACGCAGGCCAAGCTCCTGCGCGCGCTCGAGGAGCACCGCATCACGCGGCTCGGCGGCGAGGGTGAGGTCGACACCGACGTGCGGGTCGTGGCGGCAACCAACCGCGACCTCGACGCTGCGGTCGCCTCCGGCGCGATGCGGCGCGACCTCTACCACCGGCTGAGCGTGTTTCCGATCCGGCTGCCGGCGCTCGCCGAGCGGCCCGAGGACGTCCCCGCGCTCGCCGCCCACCTGCTCGCCCGCGCCGCCGCGCGCCACCGCGTCGGCGCCCCGTTGCTGCGTCCCGCGGCGATGGCCGCGCTCGTGCTGGCGCCTTGGCCCGGGAACGTGCGCGAGCTCGGCAACCTGCTCGAGCGGGTGGCGATCCTCGCCGGCGGCGGCCCCGTCGGCGTGGCGGAGCTCGGGCTCGACCCCGCGGCCTGCCGGAGGGGGCTCGCGGGCGAGAGCGCGCGCCGCGCCGCGCTGGCGCTGGTCGGTGACGAGGCCGGCGAGCTGGCGCGCTTCCTCGGCGTCGAGCCGGCGGCGCTCGCGCCCTAGACCGCTCGCCGGGGCGTCCCGAGCCGCTCAGCTCGAAGCGGCGGCGGCGAGCACCGCGCCGGCGAGGGCGCGATCCTGCGCGGCGAACACGGCGCGGAGGTCGAGCACGACGCGGCCGTCCTCGAGGCGCCCGACCACCGCCGGGCGCCCGCGCCGCAATCGGCCCGCGAGTTCGTCCGTCGCTGGCAGCGCCACCGCCCACGAGTGCAGGGTCTGGTCGGGGGTGGTACCGCCGCCGAGCACGGCGCGGGTCGCGACCGCGTCCGCGCCGAGACCGGCGCGCCGCAGCCGGGCCGCGATCCGGCGCGCCCGCCGCCGGAGATCCGCCTCCGGGACGCCGAGCAGACGGTAGAGCGGCACCTCCTCCGAGCGTTCGGCGAGGTAGGCGTCGAGGGTGGCGGCGAGCGCGAGCAGCGCGCTCTTGTCGGGACGTAGCGCACGCCGCAGCGGGTGGCGCGCGAGCGGCGCGACCGCCGGCCGGTCGCCGACCACGATGCCGGCCTGGGGCCCGCCGAGCAGCTTGTCGCCGGAGAACAGCACGGCAGCGGCGCCGCGGGCGAGGATCTCGCGCACGGTCGCCTCGCGGCGCAGGCCGTAGCGCGCCAGGTCGAGGTGGCAGCCGGAGCCCTGGTCGACCCACACCGGCAGGCCGTGGTCGCGCCCGAGGCGGACGAGGTCGGCGAGCTCGGGCTGCGCGACGAAGCCGTCGACGCTGAAGTTGGAGCGGTGGACGACGAGCATGCCGGCGGTGTCCGGGCCGACCGCGGCGGCGTAGTCCTCGAGGTGGGTGCGGTTGGTGCAGCCCACCTCGACGAGCCGCGCGCCGCTCGCCGCCATGATCTCGGGCAGGCGGAACGAGCCGCCGATCTCGATCAGCTCGCCGCGCGAGACGATCACCTCGCGGCCGGCGGCGTGCGCGGCGAGCAGCAGCACCAGCGCCGCGGCGTTGTTGGTGACGATGGTGGCGGCCTCGGCCCCGAAATAGCGGGTCAGGCGCGAGACCACCGGCGCGAGGCGCTCGCCCCGCCCGCCGCCGTCGATCTCGAGCTCGAGCGCGAGGTAGCCCGGGAGCGGCGGAGCGAGGCGGGGCGCCCGCCCGAGGTTGGTGTGGATCAACACCCCGGTGGCGTTGACCACCTCCGGGTAGGCGGGGGCGGCGGCCCGGGTGAGCCGCGCCTCGACCTCCCCGGCGAGCTCGGCCAACGCCGGGGCCGGCGCGCCGCCGGCGATCCGCGCCCGCGCCGCCGCCAGCGCCTGGCGCGCCGCGTCGCGCACCGCGCGATGCCCATGGATGTTGCGGGCGTCCTCCAGCGCCTCAAGCGCGAGCAGGCGATGGACCGCGGGCAGCGCCGCGAACCGGCTTGGCATGGCGAGGATTGTAGCCCTCCCCGCCGTGCGATCCACTGCGGATTGTGTATGCTGCGGCCGATGGGGGGCAGCGACACCCTGGCGCAGTTCGACCGCTGGCTCGAGGAGCTGGCGCGGAAGTGGGAGCGCTACTTCGCCCGCGACCCGCTCGTCCCCCTCCCGCCGGAGCGCGAGCGGGCCGCGCTCGACCGTCGCCTCAAGGAGGTCAGCCGCAGCGAGGGCCGCACCGCCGCCGAGCAGTTCCGCCTGGACCAGATGCTGCACCGGTTCTCGACCTACAACCAGCTCTGGCAGAGGATGTTGCGGGATCACGAGGAGGCCCGGGCGGGACCCGGCTCGGCGACTCGCCGCCCCAACGCCGCCGCTTCCGTGCCCGTACCAGGGGGGGGTGACGACTACCGCGAGACGTTCGACCGCTACGCGGCGGCGCTCGGGCGCAACGGCGCGCCCGCGGCCGTCGATTACGGCCGCTTCCGCGAGGCGCTGCAGGCGCAACGCCGCCAGCTCGAGGGCCAGGGAGCGGTCGTGGAGGGGTTCGACGTGGTGGAGGACGGCGGCGCGGTGAGGGTGCGGGCGCGGGTGCGCCGGAGGAGGCAGGAATGAGGCGAGCGTCGGTCGGTGCGTTGATTTTGCTTGTCGCCGTGTCGGCGTCCGCGGCGATCTTCGAGCGCTACCTCTCGCCGGACCGGCCGCTCGACCGCGCCATCCTCAACTACCTCGCGCTCGACCGCGACGGCAAGGCCACCTCGTGGGACCTCGGCGATCTCGGCGTGCTGCTCCTGGAGAAGGGATTCCCGGTCGACGCGGAGCGCTACTTGCGCAAGGCGCTCGCCCTCGACAAGCACGACTTCGAGGCGTCCTACCGGCGCGACCGGGAGGCGGTCAAGTACTACCGCCGCACGCTCGCGGAGCGCCCCGGGCACGGCTACGCGCGCTTCATGCTCGCGCTCGCCGAGGAGCGCTCCGGCCAGCGCGGCGCCGCGATCCGCGACTACGCCAAGGCCTACCGCTTCGCCCCCGAGCTCGCCGACCCGAAGAAGAACCCGCTCGTGCTCGACTCCGACCTGCAGACCGAGGCCGAGCTCACCCGCTACGACGCCGCGGCGCGGGCGTCCACGCTCAAGGTGACGTGGATCGACCCCAACGCCGTGCGGCGGATGATGGAGGCGGTCCCGGGCAAGCCGGGCGAGACGGCGGCGCCCGTCCCGCCCGCAGCGCCCCCGGCACCGGCTCCCCGCGTCAAGGCGCCCGCGACGGTGCCCACGCCGGCCCCCGCCGCCCCGGCGGTCGCGTCTCCCGCCCCGCCGCCGGCAGTGAAGCCCGTCCCGGGGCTCCCGCAGCCCCGGCCGGCGCGGACGCCGTTGCCGACCCCGCCGCAGCCCAAGTAGCCGGGCGTCGCGCCGCCGGCACCCTCAGACGTTGAAGCGGAACGTGATCACGTCGCCGTCCGCGACGACGTAGTCCTTGCCCTCGAGGCGCAGCACGCCCTTCGCGCGGCAGGCGGCGAACGAGCCGGCCTCGAGCAGCTGCTGCCAGGGGACGACCTCGGCGCGGATGAAGCCGCGCTCGAAGTCGGAGTGGATCGCCCCCGCCGCCTTCGCCGCCGGCGTGCCCGCGGGGATCGACCAGGCGCGGCACTCGTCGTCGCCGGCGGTGAGGAACGAGATCAGCCCGAGCAGCGCGTAGGCGGCGCGCAGGAGCCGGTCGAGGGCGCGGTCGGGCAGGCCGAGGTCGGCGAGGAAGCCGGCCTGATCCGCGGGGGCCAGCCGCGAGATCTCTTCCTCGAGCGTGGCGCACACCGCGCTGACGGCGACGTCCGGCTCGCCCTGGCGGGGCGCGAGGCCGGAGCGCGCGATCGCGCCGGCGAGGTCGGCGGCCTCCGCCTCCCCGGCGTTGAGCACCACCAGCATCGGCTTGAGCGTGAGGAACGTGAACCCCTTGAGCAGGCGCCGCTCCTCGGCGGAGAGGCCGAGCCGGCGCAGCGGCGTCCCGCCCTCGAGCGCGGAGCGGCAGCGCGTGAGCACGTCGCGCTCGGCCTCGAGCTCCGGCGCCCGGCGCTTGCCGATCTCGCGACCGAGCCGGTCGAGGCGGTTGGTCGCCACCGCGAGGTCGGAGAGCAGCAGCTCGGTCTCGAGCAGCTCGAGGTCGCGGGCCGGGTCGACGCTCCCCTCGGGGTGCGGCACGGCCTCGGAGGCGAAGCCGCGGATGACGACGGCGAGGCCGTCCATCGTCCGCAGCTCGGGCAGGTTGAGGCTCGCCGAGCCGCCCTTGGCGATGCCCGGCACGTCGACGAAACGGACCGTGGCCGGGGTGTGCTTGCGCGGCCTGAACAGCGCCGAGAGCCGGTCGAGCCGCGGGTCGGGCACCTGCGCGATGCCGACGTGGGTGGCGGCCTTGCCGTGCGCCGCGCCCGGGTCGTGGCCGGTGAGCAGCGAGAACAACGTGGTCTTGCCCGACAGCTCCAGGCCGACGATGCCGAACTCCATGGTCGCCTCCGCGCGGATTCTAGCCTGCGCGTCGCTGCTAGACTGCCGCATGGGAGCACGAGCATGAGCCGAGCCCTACGCCTTGCGGTGTGCGCGGTTTGCGCCCTGCCGCCGACCTTCGCCCTGGCGCAGCCGGCGGCGCTGGAGGCGGCGCGCGCCGCCTACGCCAAGCGCGCCGATCCCGCGTCGGCGCTGGCCGCGGTCGACGGTTTCCGTCAGGCCGCGGCGGCCGACGCCTCCTCGTACGAGGCGCGCTGGGAGGGCGCGCGGGCCGCCTACTTCTACGGCAACTACACGCGCGCCGACGCCCCCGACCGCGAGAAGATGGCGATCTTCGACGGCGGCATCAAGCTCGCGACCGAGGCGGTCGCCCTCGCGCCGAAGGGGGTCGAGGGCCACTTCTGGCTCGGCGTGCTCGACGGCGTCTACGGCGAGGCGAAGGGGGTGTTCAAGTCGCTCTCGCTGGTGCCGGCGATCAAGCAGGAGATGCAGGCCTGCCTCGACCTCGACCCCGCCGTCGAGGGCTGGGGTCCGGACCGCGTGCTCGGGCGGATGTACTTCAAGCTGCCGTGGTTCAAGGGCGGCGACAAGGCCAAGTCGATCGCGCACCTGGAGAAGTCGCTCGCGGGCGAGCCCGCCAACGCGCTCACCCGCCTCTACCTCGCGGAGTCGTACAAGAGCGCCGGATACGCTCCCAAGGCGGTGGAGCAGCTCAAGACCGTGACGACGATGACGCCCGACCCGCGCTGGGAGCCGGAGCACCCGCAGATCGTGGCGCAGGCGAAGAAGCTGCTCGCGAAGCTCGAGTAGGGCGCCGGGCGGTGGAGGACGAGATGACGGTACGGTCGGTCGGGTATCGCACGCCCCTGCTCGCGGTCGCAGCCGCGGCGCTGGCGCTGGTCGCCTGCTCGCGCGGCGGGCAGCCCGCGGCGCAGGCCGAGGCCACCGCCAAGGGGCCGTTCGGCTGGATGGTGGGCGACTGGTGGGGCAACTTCGACGGCGGCTGCGCCGACGAGCGCTGGGCCGCACAGGTCGGCGGCTCGCTGATGGGGATGTCGCGCTACGCCAAGGCCGGCAAGATCGAGTTCTACGAGTTCGCCGCGATCGAGTCCGGCCCGACCGGCCCGACGCTGCTGCTGCGCCACTTCAAGCCCGGCCTGGTCGCGTTCGAGGACAAGGACGCGCCGATGGCGTTCCGCCTCCTCTCGCAGGGGGCGGCGGACGCCGTGTTCGAGCACAAGGACCCGAACAAGCCCGCCAAGATCACCTACAAGCGGACCGCGAGCGACGAGATGGTGGTGACGGTGGAGCGCCGGCGCGACGGACAGCCGGTGGTCGACGAGTTCCACTACCAGCGGATGCGCGGGCTCAACCCCTGCGAGACGCCGTAGCGCCGGCGGCGGCCGGCCACGGCCAACCGCCGGCGCCCTGGCGAGCCGGCGCCATCCGGGCCGGGATCAGAACCGCCCGCCGGCGGGATCGGGGCAATAGCCGCGGTTGAAGCCGTGCGCCCGCTCGCGGCGGTCGAGCGGGTCCGGCCTGGGCGGCAGCACGCCGAGGCGGGCGAGCTGCTCGCCGAACTCGTAGCGGATCCGCACCGTCGCCGCCGGGGCGTCCTCGAGGTCGAGGTGCACCCGCTCGACCTCGTGGTGCGTGGCCTCGCCGATCCCGGTGGCAGCGTAGTCATCGGCAAGGCGGCCCGACCCGGCGGCGGACGCGGACTTCCGCTGCGCCGAGCCCAC
>Ga0335080_10006973_pt1 | contig 11697 bp, 9 predicted proteins | sample Lox_Sample_34_FD_206720 | JGI IMG/M metagenome (GOLD analysis project Ga0335080, IMG submission 206720) | Soil microbial communities from Loxahatchee National Wildlife Refuge, Florida, United States - Lox_Sample_3.4 | ecosystem: Environmental > Terrestrial > Soil > Wetlands | place: USA: Florida...
ACCAATCCGCTGCGCCTGCTCCGTGCCATCAACAGAATTAAGCCGGACGTAGTGTGGTTCAATCTGGTTTTCTCAAGCTTTGCCACCCAGGAGAACCCGGTTGCGGCGTTCGCGGGCCTCTCAACCACGGCTCTGGTTCGCGCCTTTGGCTACTACACCCACGTGACCCTGCACCACATCATCGAACACGCGGATTTCGCTGCTGCCGGTGTGCGCCAGGAAAGACTCTTCCGCCTGGGAAGCGATATGGCAACCAGGACTCTGCTGGGGGCCAACTCGCTGTCGGTATTGCTCTCCGGGTTCCGCCGCACTCTGATTAAGAAATATCGCGCAAAGAACGTTCTGCTCGGAACCCATGGCGTGTTCGGATCGTCTCCCACTCCGCCCGATTTCTCAAGACGCGGAAATCCCCATCGCATTCTGGCCATCGGCCACTGGGGAACCTACAAGCGGTTAGAAACCCTGATGGAAGCCTTTCCCGCTGTACTGCAGGCGGTGCCCGGCGCGCGCCTGGTCGTCGCCGGAGCAAACCACCACACCAAACCAGGGTATTGGGAATCCATCCGTGAGGTGCAAAAAGGGAACCCGAACATTGAATTCCGCGGCTACGTTCCGGAAGACGATATCCCGGAACTCTATCGCACCACCAGCATCGTGGTGATGCCTTATGACTCCGCCACCGGATCGAGCGGCCCGGCGCATCAAGCCTGCGAGTTCGGAGTCCCAGTCGTCTGCGCCGATATCGGCGATTTCCGGCAGATGGCGGATGATGAAGATATGGCCGTCAGCTTCTATCGTGTTGGAGATCCCAAGGATCTGGCTGAGAAGCTGATCGGCATCTTGCAGTCTGCCGAGGAGCAGCACCGGCTGGCCACCCACAACTTTGCCGCCGCCGTCCGTATGACTATGGCTAATATCATTCGCCGCCACCTCCGCTGGTTTGAGCTGGCCCGCTACAAAAGAAACATTGGAAAGCCGGAACAGTCAATGCCGCTTGCGCCGTGGCGCATGTTCCCCGCCAGCCCCTCGAACCTGTATCCGACCGACACTCCGCCGAATGATTGAATGTGAACGGGAAAGAATTCCTAAAGCCGGAGAAGAAACACAAGTCGCGAAGAGGACATCGAGGGCACGGCACGACACCGCCCGAGCCACAAATCTACCGCGGAGGCTGCTGCGGCTCAACTACCGGCGTGTTGTCCCGATGCTTTAGCACCACTGCGCCTGGCTGCCGCCGGCGCGCTTCCCGCAGTTGCGCGATCCTTGTATCTACGTCGCGATTGCTTGCCTGCGCCACATCCAGCAATTTCATACCAGTGGCGGAGAGACGTGTCGCAATCCCCACTCGTGCGGTGGCGTCGCGCGCGATCTGGGCACGCTCGTAGAAAATTTGGGCCGTCTCGGGATCGCCCTCCATCTCCGCCACGTACCCCAGGTTGTTAAGCACAAATCCGTCCGAGGGGTTGATCTTGTACGCTTCCAGGAAGTCTTTCTCCGCGCTCTTCCAGTCATTTCGATTCACCGCTTGCACACCCTGGAAGTTCAAGCGCGCGACTTTGCCATCAATTGGATCTTCATTTTTCAGCCTGTCCCGCAATTTCTGTGAGTTGGCGGCAGCGATCTCGCTGACGGGTTTTCCTCGCGCCGCGCCATTCAGCGTCACGATCACCGGATCCTTGGATTGCGAGTTGGCCGCGAAATAGTAATAGCGCTGCGCGCCCTCGAAGTCTCCTTCCATCTCTTTCGCCACTCCCAGATTATTCAGGGTGAAGGCGTTGTGCGGATCCAGTTTCAAGGTCTGCTGCAGCAGGGCATCCGCTTCCAGAGCCCGGTTGTTGGAGAGTAATTGAATGGCCTGGAAGTTTCCGCGGTTCACTTCCATCCCTGCGTTGCGCATCCCGCCGATCGCGGCCTTAAAAGTCGCCCCCTCGACCTGTGGTGAGCTCGCGCGGTCCACGGATGCCTCTGTGACATTCTGGGTAGCCATTGAATAGAAGCGCTGGGCGCGGTCCACCTGGCCATCGATTTCTGCCATAAAGCCCAGGTTATTCAGGGTGAACGGATCGTCCGGATCCAGCAGGTAGGCTCGGTAGAACAGGGTTCGCGCTTTGTCGTAGTCGTGTTTGCGTACGGCGTCCACGCCCTCGCGATTCAGTCGCTGCACCGGCGTCGATTCGCTTCGCTTTGGAATCGTGATGCGAATGTCCCACGCGTATGCCGCCGGGGCTGCGCTGACTCCCAAGGCAGCCATCAATACCACGCAGATCAACTGTCTACGCCCTGTTTCAGCCATTAAGACCTCATCCACGAGGGAGATCCAGCCTGCTTTCCCCGGTAGATTTTCGATGCAGCGTCGGCCCAACTGTTGCCTAATCGGGCGGTTTAGTCCGCTTCCAGGAAGGTCTTTTTCGCGCCTCTACCAGGAGACGACCGGGCGTGGTCAGGCATCATATGGTATCCGCAGGAATTGTTGGGAGCGTCGTAGCCTGCGTGAGCAAAGGATGAATCGGGAGTAGGAGCGCCCAATGAGTATCCGCCTGATGTTGGCAGTGGTTTGGTTTTGCCTTGCCGGAACTGTCCTCGGACATGGCCAGGCGCCCTCCACGACAGCCACGGCGGCATCCATCGAACCCAATCAAACCGCGCAGAGTTTTCATCCTGTCGGGCCCAGGCCGAATCCTGGTGCGGGACCTCTACCTGACCTGCCCCCCGTCCCCAAGGGCAAAGCCTCCCTCATGGGAGGGACTATCCGCAAGCTGGACCATGTGCGCGACCAAATGACCCTCGACTTCTTTGGCGGGGGCAGCGGAAAGATACTCTTCGACGGCCGCACGAGGGTCTTGCGCGACGGCAGCCCATCTACGCTTAAAGAGTTGAAGGCCGGCGACCGGGTTTATCTGGAAACGGTGCTGGATGGCACCACTGTGTTTGCGCGGAATATTCGAGTGGTCATTCAGAGCGGACAAGGCCACAGCGATGGCCAGGTTCTCAATTACCGTCCCGAAACTGGTGAATTGACTGTGCGGGATGCCCTCTCGCCCGAACCCCTGAAACTCAGGCTCACGGCTGACTCCGAGGTTCTTCGCGAGGGTCGTAAAGTGGCGGCTAGTGAACTCCGGGAAGGGACGCTGATCGCGGCGGAGTTTCTCCCTTCCGGCTCGGACAAAAGTGCGCCAACCGCCCGCAGAATCTCAATTCTTGCGCAGCCGGGGGCTCAACTCGCGTTCTCGGGCAGGATTGTGATGCTCGATCTCCATACCGGCCTCCTCGTGCTCCTGAACCCGCAGGACGGCAAGAACTATGAGGTCTACCTCGATCCCGCAGCTTCCGCGAAGCGGGAAACTCTTCACGAAGGTGCGGAAGTGACGGTGAACACCAGGTTCGACGGGTCGCGATATGCGGTGAACTCAATCAGCATCAACCCAACGATCCACCAGTAGCGATCAAATGCCCTCCTGTTCGCAACTCCGCGAAGTTATCTAATTTCCTCTTCCAGTTCAATCAATCCGCCAGTCAGTAATCATGTACATCCGAGCTATCACTGGAGCCTGAAGGACTCTAGGATGATTTTCTCCGTACCGCAGGTAATCGTTAAATCCTTGACATTACAGCGAAATCTCCTGTAATCGTTCGTTAACACGCTTAGCTTTTGTCTGCCATTTCACCACTCTCGTCTGCGAACGGCTGAAAACCTTAGTATCTGGTCTTACGGTTTTGACTTAGGGGAATTGCTGTATTAATTTCCTTTGCACTGATTGTGAATTCGCAGATTTCCGATCCTGCGCTTCGCAGTCTTCGTTGTAGTGGTGGGGGTTCGTTCAGTTCTGCTCCCTTCTCATTAACCGCTTCTGATCAACTCGCGAATTGCGTTCCCGCGCGTTCGTCACAGTTGGAGATACACACTCATGAAGGGATTCCGCCCTGCTTTCTTCCTAAGCATTTCTATGCTCCTAACTTCTGTCTCTTTCGGGGCGGTGAACGTCAGCAGTCCAGCCAGCGGTGCAACCGTAGCCTCGCCGGTTACTTTCGCCGGCAGCGCCAGCACCACCAGTTGCGCCGCGGGCGTGGCGTCAATGGGGGTGTACATCGATAACGTCCTCAAGTTTGTTTCACAGGGGACAAAGCTGAACGCCAGTCTGGAAATCGAACCAGGCTCTCATCGAGCTGTCGTGGAGGAATGGGACCTCTGTGGCGGCGCGACGTATAAGGCAGTTCCAATCACGGTCACCGCAGAGACCGGCGTATGGGTAACGACGCCGAAGAACGGCGCTACCGTCGATTCCCCAGTCCAGTTCACCGCCACCTCCAGCGCCGCGAGTTGCGCCAAGGGTGTGGCATCGATGGGAGTGTACGTCAATAACAAGCTGACCGCGGTACAGAGCGGCCACAGTTTGAGCAAGCAAATTGACCTTGGCCCGGGCACTTACGACACGGTCGTTGAAGAATGGGATTACTGCGGCGGCGCGCACTTTACGCCGGTCAAAGTCACTGTCGCCGGAGCCAGCGAGACTCCCGGCAGCACCGGCGCCAAGGTGATCTCCAACATTCAAGCGAATACCGGATGGAAAGGCTACGGCGAGTTTCCTCCGGTCTATGCTATCTGCACTTCCTGCGGCAAAGGGGTGGTGTACTCGATCACGCACGGTATCACGTCACCCTCCATGACGGGGAACGCCGCAGAATTCCATCTTGGCGGCATTACCCCGTATTCCGATGTGTTATGGGTAAATTCCTTGATCGGGGATGTGAATACTCACGGCTTACCCGACCCCAACCACACGATTGTTAAGAGCCTCCATAACTTCACCTACGATCTTTATTTCTACGGGTCGGACCTCGAGGCCTCGCAGGTTCTCGAGTTCGACATCAATCAGTACTTTGGCGGAAAAGGCTTTATCTTTGGCACGCAGTGCCGCATCGCTGGCGGGCATATGTGGGACATCTGGAACAACGTGACCAACCACTGGATCTCGACCGGGGTGGCATGCAATCCCGCGAGCAACAAGTGGAATCATGTAGTGGTGAAGGTGCATCGCACCTCCACCAATCAGATGGTGTATGACAGTATTGCTCTGAATGGCACCGTGCACACGCTCAATAAGACTACCGGCCTGCACAGCGTGCCGGCTGGCTGGAACGGCATCGGGGTCAACTTCCAGACCGACGGGAACAAGCTGCAGTCGCCCTACGCCGTGGTCGTGGATAAGTTCAACTTCACCTATTTCTAAATGGAACCGGCCTGGCCCGGGTGCCGGAATTCTCCGGATTCCCGGGTCTTTTCGGACATTCTTGTGCGCAAAACAAAACGTCCCAGACTCTCGCGAGTCCCTGGGACGTTGAGTCGAACAGCCCTCCCCCGAAAACTGTTCAAGCGCAATGTAGCAATGCGGACTGCAATTGTGAATGGCCCGACCGTGCTAATGACGGTGGGAATATCGCTCTGGTTACGGGCGGAACGTCCGCGTCGTTACTTAGCCGATCGCCAATGTAGTCTGGGATTCGCCCACCGGCAGGTGGTTCTGCATGATCCGCGCTATGCATTCCGCAACGCCCTCGACTGGAAGCGGATGTATGACCGTCATTTCCGCCATCTTGCTGATCGTCATATAAGCGGCGCGATTTTTGTGCAGGAACTCCAGCGGATACTCCGGTTTTCTCTGGCGGGCCAGCGCCGGGTCCGCGTCGAGCAGGAAAGCCACGTCGGGCCTGGGAATGCAGCTGAGCAGCAGGCGAACATAGGTGCGAACCAACCGGTTCTCGAGGGAGAGATTGGCGAGCTCATCGTAGAGATAACGATCGCAGATGATCACATCCGTGCTGGCGAGGCTGACGCTGGCGACCTTAACGATGAGCGAAATCGCGTCCAGGAGATACAGGAACAGCCGCGCCATCGTCAGGTACCATGCTCTGACATTCTTGTCCTGACGATTCACTGGCTTATCGGGCGCCCCAACTCCATGCTCTCCCTTGAATGCGACGTACCCGACATTTTCGCGGCTCCATGGCAGCATCGCGATGTCATCCCAGAAGACGAGCAGCCGGACCCGAAGCCCGGCTTTCTGGAGCCGGGATCGAAGATTGGTAATTTGCGTACTCTTTCCGGCGCCGTCAATTCCAGAAAAACTCAGGAGCAACACTCGCCGCTTCGATGTGAGTTGCGCGGACATGGAAGAGTGCCTTACCGGACCCCCGTTGTGGCTCCTGGCGGCCGGCTGGGACTGGCCTGGGTGAGCGCCAGGGTGGTACCCACCGCCGCGCCTGCGCCCAGGATGGCGCCGACTTTGATCAGAATCGACCGCGTGCGGTGCTGCTTGCGCGGCGCCAGGGCGAAGCCCGCCGGTTTCGAGGCCGCTACTCCGGTGGTGATCAAAGGCTGCGCCGCCGCGGTTCCTACCGGTTGTTGAGGCTGTGACGCCTGGGCCTGAGCAGCCTCGGTCTGAGCCGCCTGGGGCTGGCTCTGCGATCGAGAGATCTCTTCGGCGCTTTGCGGCACGGGCGCATCCGGCAAAGCCAGCGAATTCTGAGCCTGGGCTTCCGTCGCTAAACTGAGCGCCAAAATTCCCAGCAACAATCGAGCCGCCACGTAATTGACAATTTTCATTGGGACCATCCCTCCGTGCGTTGACCGCTCTCTGGCTGCTCTTCCAACCACGCCAAACCCTACCAGGACATCTCGGTCACCTGAAAAGTGTGCGCCGGAAATTGGTGGAAGCTCTGCACCGCGTCGCTGGTGTTCTCGTAAATCTCGAACAGGGCATCGACGCCCGTGAGTTCGAGAATAATTGTGCTGATCGGCGGAATTGCGGAAAGCTTCAAATCGCCGTCGGTCTTCATCACCTCTTCCATGCAATGCAGCAACATTTCTACGCCTGCGCCATCCATCTGCCGGACCTGGGAGAAATCGAAAACGATCTGTGCCCGCTCGGTTTTCAGTACAGGTTCGACTTCCAGTAGGAATGCGCTGGCCTGCGACCGATTCAGCGTGGCAGGCAATACTTTCACTACCGGCGGCGTTCCGAGCCTCATGTGTGGGTCCCTCAATCTCCTTCGGAAAAATTCAACGAACTCGTCGCTGGCAGGCTTCCCAGTCCGACAGAGGTCTGCCTTCCTTCCTGCGCACGCAGCACAGCCGTTGCTTGCAGAAAGTGCGGATCCTCAATATCGATGGAAATGTTGTGTCCCAAATGCGTCAGCCGGTTTCCCTCCACCACCGATGCGGTGACTCGCAGTGCCTTTCCGATCCGAGTGTAGGGAAGAATTGTCGAATTATTGACCGCCGTGCCTGCCCCGATCTCGGAGTGGTGTTCGATGTTGCTGCACCGCGTGACCAGTGCCGATGCCCCGACCTTCGCGGCGCTGCCGACATACGCCGGAGCAACGATGCGGGCCGTGCGATGCACGCTCGCACTGTCATCCATCCAGACTCCTGGTTTCACTTCGCGGCCCGCCGGCTGGATGCTGCAACGTCCAAGCAGCGAGTCCACCACAAGCCCTCGAAGATCGGCGGCGGTTGTCAGTCGGTTTACATAACCGTTGCATAGGTACGGCGCGCCGCTGTTGGCTCCTGCAAGTACCCGCCCGCCGAAATTTATCCCGTAAGAGTCGCAGCGAGCCGGGTGGACATTGATGATCCAGACATCGACCGGACCCTTCGCGTCGTGCACTTGGGTCACCGCTCTCCCTGATCCGCCGTGGAACTGCGCCAAGTCTGCAAAATCGAACTCGACATAAGCTCCAAGCCGGATGAACAAAACCGCGTCCGCGCCTGCCTGTGCCTGCTCCTGAAGAACTTCGGAGAACTGGCGCCCGTCGACTGGTTGTTGAATGACCCGGCATCCGCGAAAGCTCGGACGTTTCGGAGCAACCGGCGCAATGCCATCCGGAGTAAGCACCGAGATGCTCTTGACTCCCGCCGAACGATGCAGGCGCTGAACCGTGCGCTCGAGTGCAGACTGTCCCAGAATCTCCACGCACGCGAGCGGACTTCTCATCGGCGAAACTCCGCCCGCCGGCAAACACTCATCCCCGGCTTCACCTCCCGCCGGAGGCTCCCCCACTACGACAATTGCACTTATCAGCACTGTCGTACTCCTTTTGGCTGAATTGGATGTAAAAGAGAGCGCATGTGTTGGTCAAAAAATGAAGTAGCACCGCGGAAATGTTCCATCAGCCGGACCGGCAAACCTCGCCTTGGATACGACTCGGGGAGTTCATTGCATTCTCTGAGGATTCGTTCAAACATGTTCTTGCGGAACCAACAATCGCGCGGAAAAGCGCATCAGAGCAATATCGTTTGGGCTCAGGTTCAGTGCCAAATGGGGGATTGACAATGGTTCATGCGAAACGCTCGATAGAGGCCCTGTCGCGCCTGGTTTTTTCTGGCTCCACCAGCGACTTCGATCGACCTGCGGAAGATCTGGACGCGCTTCGGGTTGACGTGCAATATGTCGCTGCTATGGGCTCCGTGGAATGGACTGAATTTGTGAGGCTTGCGGACGCCCATCATGTGAAAGTCCGTGCTCTCGCGGTTCTGGAGAAAGCTGCGGCAGAGAATCATCTTCCCCAGGTCGCAGAAAATTGCGCAGTCGCGCTTGCCGACGAGAGGGCACGCATCGAACACGCCGTGGCCGAACTGAAAACCGTCTGCGGAACCCTGGAATCGCCGCAATACCCTCTCGTAGTAATCAAGTCGCTGGATCACTGGCCAGATCTAGGTTCGGACCTTGACCTATACACCACAGCCGGCGAGGAATACGTCCGCAGCACCATGGAAAAGCAACTGAACGCCCAGGCGGTGGAGCGTAGCTGGGGAGACCGCCTGGCGCACAAATGGAACTTTGCGGTGCCCGGCCTCGAGGAGCTGGTGGAAATTCACGTTCAATATCTGGGGCAGACTGGAGAGCACAAGCGGTTGGCTCGGCGGGTAGTGGCGCGCAGGATCGAGAAAACATTGGATGGCCTCAGCTTCCACGTACCCGCGCCGGAAGAGCGCATCATGATCTCGACCTTGCAGAGAATGTACCGGCACTTTTACTTTCGCCTTTGTGACATGTTGGATTTCGCCCGGCTGCTGCACACACGTTCCGTGGATTTTGCAGAGTTGAAGAGAGCGGCGGAAGACGGCGGCATCTGGCCGGGTGTGTGCGCATTCCTGCTGCTGGTGGCGAAATACGTCGAGTCCTATGGCCGGCACGTCGACCTGCCGGAGGAAATCCTGGCGTCAGCCCGTGGCCCCAGGAAAGAAGTGTGGTTTGAGAACGGTTTTCTGCGCGTTTCGAAAGTCTCCGCCGCGGGCTTGTACGGCTCCCAGTTGCTGAGGGCCGGGCTGCGGCGGGATCTGCGTGCCGTCTGCCGTCTGCCTCTGTTGCCCCCGCTGGCGATCTCAGCGCTCTTAGCTTATCGCTTGACCGGCAGCGACAAGGGCGTCTGGTAAGGGTTTGCTCGTCTGCGTAGGCGCCGGCGTTCTCGCCCGTGCCTCCTTCCAGAAAATTTCTCCTGAATCCTCGAGACTGGATTTGCCTCCCGCGCGAGGGGGCGCCCGCGCATCGCGCTAATTGTTCGTCGACGGCGTAGCTGGCGCAACCGGCGCGGCATTGGCTTCGTTCATATCCTGCCCTCCGTAATAGCCGGTCCGGGTGCGCACCTGCAGCTTCCCGGTTGGGCCGGTCGCAACTACCTGGATGGCATGGTATATTCCCGCTCCCCGGTTCGTGGTTGGCCGGTAGTTGATGGTGTACTGAGTGCGAATGTCGCGCGCCAGGGTCTGGCTGATCGTGTCCACGTCCTGCGGCGTCTCCGGATAAAATGCCGAACCACCGGTCTCCCGGGTAAGCGCCTCCAGATCCCTGTGCGACTTGGGATCTTGCGCTACGCCGCCGGGCAAAGCAATGGCATAGATGATGGGACCATTCTTCTGCTGCAACTGCTGCAGCGCCTCGTTGAGCGATTCCCTGCTGGCGTTGTCTGCGCCGTCGGTGATCAGCAGAAGTATCTTCTTGTCCGATTTGACGTTCTTTTCCAGGTGCTTCGCGGAGGCTACCAGCGCATCGTAGATCGCAGTGGTGCCCCGGTTGTCGATCCTCGTCAAAGCCTGCTGCAGCTTGCCGATGTCCGACGTGAAATCCTGGTCAAGATAGGAATCATCTCCAAAATTTACGATGAATACGCCGTCGCGCGGCTGGCTCGCTTTCACCAGGTTGATGGCCGCGCGGTTTACACTCGGCCGTATGGTGCGCATCGATCCCGAGTTGTCAATCACGATTCCCAGCGCAACCGGAACGTCTTCGGTCTTGAAAGCACGGATGGTCTGCGGCTTGCCGTCTTCGTAAACCGTGAAAGCGGTCTTATCCAGGCCAGTCACCGGCCGGTTCTCCGAGTCCACAACGGTGGCATGTAACACCACTTCCTCGGCCCGCGACTTGAATACGAAGCCTCCCGCCTCGGGTGCCTGTTCCGGAGCTGAATTGGCGGGCGGTGCGGTCTCTGCTGGGGGAGAACTTGGTTGCCCAGCGGAAGACTGCGAAGGCGCTGGCGGCTGGCCCGGCGCTGTTTGCGCCGGACTTTGCGCCTGGGGCGGTGTGGCAGGCGCAGCTTGCGGCGAAGTCGCCTGCGCGGGCGTGGGAGTCTGCGCTTGCGCAGAAGTCAGGACAAACATGCCAAGGACTGCGCCGATGCGAGCCGCAGTGAAGATACTTGCCGCTAGGCGTCGCGGATTCTTCATTGTCCTCATGCTCATGAGCTGATACTCCGGCGAAGGAATCTCCAGTGACCCATCCCTCAAAGGGTTGGTGGAGTCAGCGTGCACGCGCCTCCCACAGTTTGCACCGGTGGAGTGGGAGGAGTTGCATTGGGCGCGTTCACAAAGTCGAAAAAGTCGGTCATGTCCGGTTGAGCTGCGTCCCGCAGCGTAAGCGGGCTTAAGTTGAACCGGGCTTCGATCAGCTTCAGAATCGCGGTGTAATCCCGCACCTGATGGGAAACGAAATTCACCCTGGAGAAGGGCGAGATCACAATGAGCGGCACGCGGAAGCCGGTGAAGGTGAAGTCGCACGTTGCGCCGCCTGCCGTGGCGGTCGTGTCGCAAATATCGCCGGCCACGAGATCCTGCGGCTTGATGCCATCCGGGCTTGGCATGGGCGCTGGAGCAGCGTGGTCGAAAAAACCGCCATTTTCATCGTAGGTGAAAATCGTGACCGAGTCTTTCCAGTTGGGGCTGGCCAGCACAGCGTTAATCATTCCCGAGGCCCACTTGGCTCCCGCCTGCGCATTCGCGGGCGAGGCGGTGTCGAAATCGGACGGGTGCTCGTCCAGGCCGGCGTTGGATGGGGGTTCGATCAGCGCCACTGCCGGAAGCGTGCCATTTTTCGCATCGCTAAGAAATTGATCTGTCGTGACGATATTTTGCAGCAGCGAAGGAGTGGTCAGAACGGTCTGTCCATACGTGAACTGGCTGATGTAGCTGAAGTGATAGAGGCAGTCAGAGGTTGGGTTGGACTCGCAACTCGTGTTGGTCGGATTCACATAGATCTTCCAGCTGATCCCTGCATTCTGCAGCGACTGGAAGATCACAGGCGCCGTCAGTTGTGTTCTCGGCGGGGCGATCGGATGCACGAGTCCCTGCGATGTGGCGGCCAGCAGGTACATGCGGTTGAGTTGGGTGCGGTCCATCAATGGCGAATACCAGGTGTCGGAGGTGCC
>Ga0335080_10006975_pt1 | contig 11696 bp, 9 predicted proteins | sample Lox_Sample_34_FD_206720 | JGI IMG/M metagenome (GOLD analysis project Ga0335080, IMG submission 206720) | Soil microbial communities from Loxahatchee National Wildlife Refuge, Florida, United States - Lox_Sample_3.4 | ecosystem: Environmental > Terrestrial > Soil > Wetlands | place: USA: Florida...
CATTAAAGCGCCATTCAATCCACGGTCCTGTCTGCCGTATGCTGCCCTTTCAGCATCTCAGACTCAATCCATTAGCACCAGTTTCTCCCTCGAGTGACGACCCGATCAGGGGCGTCCGGCGCTCCCTGGAAAATGGCGGTGAAACACCCATACATCAAAGTCTAGGTTCATCATGAAAATGGGGTAAAGTTACTTTCGGGTCGAACATATTTCCGATCAAATTTCAGTCGATTTTCAGTTCAGCCCCGTAGATTGTATTCACGTCTGCGGGATGGGGCCTCCGCCCTCGCGAAAGCAGCCGAATCACAGGAGGAAGTTATGTCTAAAGGTTGGAAGTGGCTGGTGACCGCTCTAGTTCCGTCCTTGGCAACTCTCGCGTGGGCAGCCGCGGGATACCACGTAGCGCAAACGTACAAGATAGGCGGCGAGGGTGGCTGGGACTACCTCACCGCGGATGCGAATGCCCGCCGTCTCTACATCTCGCGTGGCACACACGTGATCGTGCTCGACCTTGATTCCGGCAAAACCGTCGGCGACATACCCGACACTCAGGGCGTCCACGGCATCGCCCTCGCTCCCGATCTCGGACGCGGCTTCACCAGCAACGGTCGCGAAGGCACCGTCACCATCTTCGATCTCCAGACGCTCAAGCCCATCGGCGAAAAAGTGAAGGTCGGCGACAATCCCGACGCGATCCTGTACGATCCCGCCACGAAGCGCGTGTTCACTTTCAATGGACGCAGCCAGGACGCGACTGCTATCGATGCTTCCAGCGGAAAAGTCCTTGGAATAATCAAGCTTGATGGCAAGCCCGAGTTCGCCGCCACTGATTTGAAAGGCACAGTCTTCGTGAACATCGAAGACAAAAGCGAACTGACGGCGATCGATCCCAGCAAGCTGGAAGTGAAAGCCAAGTGGCCGCTAGCCCCCTGCACCGAACCCAGCGGCCTCGCCATCGACCGTAAAAACCGCCGCCTCCTCGCCGGATGTGACAACAAGATGATGGCGGTAGTCGACGCCGACACCGGCAGGGTCCTTGCGACCCCCGCGATCGGAGAAGGCGTAGATGCCACCGCGTACGATGACGAGACGGGATTAGCGTTTGCTTCCTGTGGTGAGGGCGTGTTGACCGTCGTGAAGCAGGAGTCGCCCGACAAGTACAGCGTCGCCGAAAATGTCAAGACAGAGCGGGGAGCCCGCACCATGGCTCTCGACACCAAAACGCACAACGTCTACACCGTCACCGCTAAATTCGGCCCGAGGCCAGCCCCCACCGCCGACAATCCGCGCCCCCGCCCCCCAATCCTTCCCGACACTTTCATAGTGCTTGTGGTCAGCAAGTAACAAGTAATAGGTAGTGTGGGGATGTTCGCTTGGAGAAAATCGACCTTCCGTAACTAGAAGTCGCGACAGAACCGCGCCAGACTGAAGGCCGTGAAGCGCGGAGTCATCATTGCCCTGCTCGTGGGATGTTCCTTGAGTGTATGGAAAGCCTTCCAGGAACGAGGTCAGGGAACTCCCTCCTTTGCGACGACCGAAGAGTTCATCGGCTTCGCATCCCAAAACGCCGTCGCCGAAGCGGCGACTTACGATCACATCCAACTTGATTACAGCGTAGAGTCCCTGAAGCAAGTGGACGAGATACTCGGCCGCGTCCACAACACATACGTGAAGAATCCGTCCTCCATCCATATGCGTGGAGTGGCCGCGGAGTACGGCTCGTATGTCGGAGAGGTAATCCGAAGGAACCAGCCGAACGTCTATTGGACGCGCGACAGCAAAGTCATGGGCGAAAAATCCTACGCCCTGCACTGGAAGGCGGGCGAATCCTACCCCTTCACCTGGTGCGCAGAGCGTATCACCAATGGAGAACAGGACAGCATTTGGATTAAGTATTCCGTCTTGAACGACCCGAATTGGAGACAACACTTGTCCGGCATAGTCGTTCGCTCAAAGAAACTGACAACCCCGCACTAGTCCGTCAATAAAATCTGGATAAAACATAAGGTGCCCGCGTCGGGCCGATTTTGCCAGACGTGGGTTTCTGATTTTCGGTTCGACAGCAACTTCCTCTCTCTCCTCATCATCCAAAAGCCTTCCCGCACGAAGGTTCTGGGATCATATGGCACTCGACTCCCAAACAGTTACAATGATTCGGCCTCCGGCAGCGTCAAGGCCAGGCATCAACGACCAACCGCTGACGAGCAAGGCGTCCATGACCATGAGAGTCCGCAAAGCCGTGTTCCCCGCCGCCGGCCTCGGTACCCGCTTTCTGCCCGCCACCAAGGCTCAGCCGAAAGAGATGCTCCCGCTGGTCGACAAGCCCATCATTCAATACGGCGTCGAAGAGGCTATGGCTTCGGGCTGCGACCAGATCCTCATCATCACCGGACGCGGCAAGCAAGCCATCGAAGATCACTTCGATGTCAGCTACGAACTCGAGAAGATGCTCGAGGAGCGCGGCAAGCATGACCTGCTGAAGATCGTCCGCCAGATCTCCGACATGATCTACGTCGGTTACGTCCGCCAGAAGGAAGCTCTCGGCCTCGGCCATGCCGTGCTCATGGCGCGCGAACTCGTCGGCAATGAGCCCTTCGCGGTGCTGCTCGCCGATGACGTTATCGACAGCCCTGTCCCCGCACTCAAGCAGATGGTCAACGTCTTTAACGAAAAGCAGTGCAGCGTGATTGCCGCGCAGGTCGTCGAAGGCAAAATGATTTCGTCTTACGGTGTCTTCGACGCTCAGCCCGCCAGCGGATTCAATGGTCGCCTCTTCGAGATTCGCAATATGGTCGAGAAACCCAAATTCGAAGAGGCACCCTCGAATCTGGCGGTAATCGGCCGCTACATCCTCACACCTGCCATTTTCGATTGCCTCGCGAAGATCCAGACCGGCGCCGGTGGTGAACTGCAACTGACAGATGGTATGCGCATGCTGCTCAAGAAGGAAAAAATGTACGCCTATGTCTATGAAGGCAACCGTTACGACACAGGCGACAAGTTGGGATTTTTGAAGGCCACGGTAGAATTCGCGCTAAAGCGCCCCGACTTGGGCGGCCCCTTCCGCGAATATCTGAAGGGCTTGAATCTGTAAGCGATCCAAGTCGGAAGCGCGGTGAATTTCAGATCGCAGATTCTGGATTTCAGATGAAAACCGAAGTCGCAAGCCCAACGTACAGGATTGTCAATCTGCAATCTTCAATCTGAAATCTGCAATCTGCCTTCTCGCTTCTGACTTTCCCGCAGCTTCTTCGATTTCTCTTCCACGCCACGCGCCAGCCTCTCCTTGTGCGCGTGCATCTTCTTTGCGATCGACTCATCAGCCAGCGCCATCATCTGTGCCGCCAGAATCCCCGCGTTCGTCGCCCCCCACTTGCCGATCGAAACCGTCGCCACGGGAATCCCCGGCGGCATCTGCACGGTAGAAAGCAGCGAATCCATGCCATTGAGCGAAGTCGACGGGATCGGCACGCCAATGACTGGCAGAATGCTATGCGCCGCGATCACTCCCGCAAGGTGCGCCGCTCCACCCGCCCCGGCAATGATGACTTTGATCCCGCGCTCCGCCGCCTTCTTGGCAAAGTCCGCGCTGCGATCCGGCGACCGGTGTGCGGACGTCACGTCAATTTCGTAAGCGATCCCGAAATCATCCAGCGCCTTTCCCGCCTCGCGCATAATTTCCAGATCCGAATCACTCCCCATCACAATCGAAACCAGTGGCTTGCTCATTGCACTCCTTTGAAAGTTTTACGATTTGTCATCCTGAGCGGGGGTTTGTTTCGCGAAGCGAAGCAAACCACAGTCGAAGGATCCCTGCCTCAGCTCGTCCCTTTGGGCCCGGCAGGCTTCAATTCAGAACCCCCGGTCTTACTTTTTCAGCGCTCTGCCCGCAATATCCTTCCGATAGTGCGCCCCGGCAAAACTGATCTTCCCGCACGCTTCGTATGCGCGTGCAACGGCGGATTCCAAATCAAGAGCCCGCGCCGTCACTCCCAGCACCCGTCCACCCGCAGTGTAATAAACCCCATCGCGCTGCGAAGTCCCCGCATGGAAGACTTTGACGCCTTCAACTGACCCGGCTTCCTCCAGCCCGTCAATCCGTTTCCCCTGCTCAAACGTCCCCGGATACCCTCCTGACGACATCACCACGCACACCGATGCTTCGGGGGACCACCTGAAATCACCTTCACTGGTACGCCCATCGATCGCTGCTTCCAGCGCATCCAGCAGATCGCTCTCCAACCGCATCAGGATCGGCTGAGTCTCGGGATCGCCAAAGCGGCAATTGAACTCGAGCACCATGGGCCCGCGCGCGGTCATCATCAGCCCGCAATACAGCACGCCTTTGAACTCGCTGCCCTCCGCCTTCATGCCTGCTACCACCGGCCGCGCAATATGATTGATCAGCCAGTCGCGCATGCGATCATCCACAATGTCGGCAGTGGAATATGCGCCCATGCCGCCCGTGTTTGGCCCGGTGTCGCCGTCTCCCACGCGTTTGTGGTCTTGCGCCGCAACCAGAGGGGCCACGCGCTCCCCGTCACTGAAGACAAGAAAGGAAAGCTCATCACCTTTCAGGCACTCTTCCAGTACCACGCGCGATCCGGCCTCGCCCAGCATCTTACCGCTCAGCATCTCGGCGACGACGCTGGCTGCTTCTTCCTTGTTCTTTGCGATCACCACGCCTTTGCCCGCAGCCAATCCATCCGCTTTAACGACTACGGGAGTATGAAAATGCCCGAGTGCCGCGCGCACCTGGTCGACCGAATCGCAGATGGCAAATGGCGCCGTAGGAATGTGATGCCGTTGCAGAAATTCCTTGGCGAAACTCTTGCTCGACTCCAGCCGCGCCGCCGCCTGCGTTGGACCAAACACGCGCCACCCGCGGCGCGTAAACTCATCGACTACTCCCATCGTCAATGGCAACTCAGGTCCGACCACTGTCAGATCCGGCTGCAGCCGTGTCGCTAGCGCCACCATCGAGTCCAGACTCTTCAGATCGGCGGGCAAGCACTCGGCTTCGTCAGCGATGCCGCCGTTGCCGGGCGCGCAATAGAGCTGGGTGATGCGCGGCGACTGCTTCAGCTTCCATACCAGTGCGTGCTCCCGCCCGCCACCACCTAGAATAAGGACTTTCATAGGAAGACAAATCAGGGTAGAAGTTGAAGCGGAATGTGTCAAACGCTGCGCCATAATACCGCTCAGAAGAAAAAGGCGCCTCAAGATTCAGCGGAAGTTTCCAGATGGAATAGCAGGCCCACCGCGTTCCCGTAACCATGGTCTTCGTAACATACCTGTAATCAGAGCAGCGTAGTGTATTCCGATCGCGCTACTCGGACGCCGTTATTCTTTGTAGTTAACTATAGTTAACTTATTTTAATATACTTGGATTAAGTACCTGCCTGGGGGACAGCACGGTGGGTAAAGGTGTCGAGGATCTTCCTGCGGCTTAATACATCAGACATGAACGTCTTCCGCAAATTTGGACTGGATGTCCACAGGTTCCTCGTGGCGCTGTGGTTAGCTGCCGCCATTGCCGGAATTCCGGCCCACTCGCAGCAGGCTGAGTCTCCTTCTTTGTCTCAACATGCCAGCACGCCCGATCCAACCGATCCTCCGGCTGCCGAGGACGCCACCGAATCGATGTTTCCCCACTTCAAGAGCACGCGATTCTGGCTGTCAGGGCAGTCGAATTTTATCTTTCAAACGCATCCAGATTTCCACGCGGCCTACAGCGGCCCGCATAGTCTGAGTCCCGACTACGAAAAGGCGACCTCGCGTGTGCTGACGCTCTATACCGGCGTGCGCCTGAACAACTCCACCGAGTTCCTTGTCGATATCGAGGAGGCCGGCGGCGATGCGCTCACTCTGGGATTCGGTCTCGCGGGCAACACCAACCTCGACATCGTCCGCAATCCATCGCTCAGCAAGGCGCCCTATCTCGGCCGGGGCGAGATCCACCACATCTTTGCTCTCAGCCACGACAAGGTCGAAAATCAGCGCAATCCCTTCTCCCTTTTCGAAGAGCTTCCCCGGCGTCGCCTCGAGATCCGCTTCGGCAAGTTCAGCATGCCGGATTCCTTCGACATCAACTCGGTCGGCTCCGATACTCACTTCCAGTTCATCAATTGGACCACCGACAACAACGGCGCCTGGGATTACGCCGCCGACACCCGCGGCTACACCGTCGGGCTGACCGCCGACTACGAGGACCGCAATTGGGGATTCCGCTTCGGCGAGGCCCTCATGCCCAAAGTCGCCAATGGCATCGACCTGGTCTGGAAACCCTGGCAGGTCCATGCCGAGAACTACGAGTTCGAATGGCGGCGTGGGCTGATGCCGCACAAGCCGGGCGTCATCCGCCTGCTTGCCTACACCAACTTCGCCAACATGGGGATCTACCGCGACCAGGTGATCAAGGCCGCTGAAGCCGGCACAACGCCCGACATCACCGATCATCCCTGGCACGTTACGATGAAATACGGATTCGGCGCCAACCTGGAACAGAATCTCTCACGCTACCTCACCGCGTTCGCGCGCGCCGGATGGAACGACGGTCGCACCGAATCCTTCGCCTATACCGAAGTCGAGCAGGCAGTAGCGACCGGTTTGGGAGCAAGCGGTTCCTGGTGGCATCGCAAGCAGGATCGCGCCGGCGTCGCCTTCGTGAGCAATGCCATTAAGAAAGATCACCAGAATTATCTCGCCGCGGGCGGCCTGGGCTTCCTGTTAGGTGATGGTCATCTCACCTATGGCCGCGAAAACATTCTGGAGTCTTATTACACGGTCCACGTCTGGCGCGGCATTTATCTCGCGCCCGGCGTCCAGCACATCAACAACCCGGGATACAACCGCGACCGCGGGCCGGTAGTCGTCCCCTCGTTCCGTGCACACGTCGAATTCTGAAAGGCAGCGGCCAGTGATCGAGGGCCAGCAGGAATTCCTCGTCACTGACCGCTGGCCACTCGTTTTTCACTTCGCCATCTCCGCATTAAACTCCTGAATCACCCCATAACACTCGCACGCCGAGCTCTCAAGTTTCTTGCGGTTCAGAATCCTGACCGATCCATGCGAATAGTCGATGATCCGCTTCTTGCGCAATCCACCCGCGGCTAGGCTCACGCTCGGACGATCAGTCCCGAGCATCATGGCCAGAAAGTCGTGCGTAATTCTCAGCAACCCTGAGCCTACGCGATCCTGAATCAGCAGCAGCCAGCGTGCCAGCCGCTGTTCCAGATCGTGCAGCCGATTGCAACCCGCCGTCTGCGCCGTGTGCATTCCGTGAATGGTGGCATAGCGGTTCAGCAGCCGCTGCAGGTGCCGGCTCGCGCTCAGGGCGGCCTGCAACTCATCGAATCCTATCCGAAATCCGTCTCCACCGACCTGCATGAGGGCTTCATGCGGACTTCGCAACATGCCTACCGCCGCCGGAATCGGCGTGAAGCCTTCCTTCCCGATCACTCCGACCTCGACACTCTCTCCATTGTTGGTGTTGAACACCAGCGACGCCATCCCGGAATTCAGAAAATACGCGTATTCCAGTTTCTTGCGCGGTTCATGCAGGACGGTGTTATGCGGAAGGTCGACCCAGAGCAAATGGTCACGGAGCAGGCCGAATTCCTCATCCGGAACGCCCAGCAAGATCCGGTTGCCGATCGGCTTTCCTTCAAAATTTGTCCTCTCTCCCGGGCGTAAAACCTGCAATTCCAGACCCTTATCGACTAGCCGATTGCTCTTCCCCAAAATTGCCTCCACACTCCGCGAGTTCGATAGCCCCTGTGAGATGCTCATCGCCTGACAAATGGAGATCGCGAAAAGATCCCGGTTTCAAGACTCTTCAGACTTAGTGAGTACAGGATTCTCCGGATGTGTGATTGCCCGACAAGGTGCATAATTCAGTAGGGCAGCCCACAATTCCGTCTTGTCGCGCTAAAGTCCTCGTCGCACATCCGAATGCTACAACGTATCCTGATTGCCGACGACAATCCCACGTTCCGCCAGGCGCTTCGGCATCTGCTGGAGGGCGTGGAACCGTGGGAGATCATCGAGGCACAAGACGGCCTGGAAGCCGTCACCAAGTCGGTCGAGGCGCGGCCCGACGTCATCCTCCTCGACCTCGCCATGCCGGGGAAAGACGGCCTCGGGGCCGCCCGCGAAATCTCGCAGCTGCTTCCGGGCACGCCCATCCTGATGTGTACCATGCACCTTTCGGCCCAGCTCGAAACTGAGGCACAGAAATCCGGCATCCAAAAAGTTCTGTCGAAAACCGAGAGCAGCCTCATCCTGCCCGCGATCCGGCAACTGCTGAACCCGGATACGTCTTCACTCCAGGACTCCGCCTTGCAGACCGCTCCGCCGCCGGTCGTCGACCCGACCCCCGTTGCGGCCTCCCCGATCCCATCGACTCAGCCGGAAGCGGATCCCACCGACCCACCTGCTTCTCTGCCGAAGAACGTGGCTTAGTCAAGCGCGGTTTCGTGACAAGAGTGTGTGCCTGAATGTTGCCGATGCGACAACTCGACTTTGTTGCCGAATGCGACTTCGTCTCACCAGAATCTCGGTCACGGAGTTAGAACGCACTCCGCCCACGGCAGCCTTCACCTTTTCATTTCGATATTGCACCCTCGCGCTTCTTTCTCGAATGCGCTCTGACGACTCACTCGAGCGTGGTCCGGAGACTGACCGAGTCCCGAAGGGACTCCTGACAATTCCCCGGCGTTTCGACGCCGGGCACGGCGAGAGATAATCAACGCGTCCCGCAAGGGACGCTTGAACCATCTTGACAAAGGAAGAAGGAATGTTCGGAAACATCCCAATTCCCGTTTTGGGAAAAACCTTGTCAATAGGCAGAAATTACACGAATGCGTTTAACTTACTGCAAACACTCCGGAAATAAACTTCCCAACCCTTTCCGGGTAAATGCCCCAAAAATGCTATTCTGAAATTAGAGAGTAGAAACGGAACAGGCGCGGCCTCCAGGTCGCACCTCGCCGCGGTGTCGCTTCCCCAGGCACTTCTTACCCGCACTGGCGATCGCCTGGCTGCGATACAACGCTTTGATCCGCCGCATGGCCCGGCTGGTGTCCTCCGTCAACGCCGTATAGCTGGCGACCAGCTGCTGCAGCGTGCGTGTGCTCTGTTCCCCGTGATAGACCGGCGATAACGCTCCCATGCGCAGCAACTCCGATAACTTGCGGGCGTCGATGCGATCGTTCTTGTTCCCCCACTGGAGCAGCGCATTCTTCCCTCCGTTGCATACCAGCACTCGCGCCACATGTCGCACCACCACCTCATACAGCCATGCCGATTGCGTCCCCTCCTCAAACGTCACTTCTACCCGGCCGCGTAGTCCCTTCCGCAGATCGATAATCGCCGTCGCCTTGGTGGCGATCACCGATTCCATCCCTAACTTCCCCTCCTGGTTGCGCACCGCCACACTGATCGTGCTCTCGTGGACATCCAGCCCAACATACTTCACACTTTCCATGGGTGTTTCTTTCGCTCGGTTGTAGTTCCTGTTGCTCACAGCAACTGCAGCCTACTCCGAAAGGGGCGCCCTTTTATGTTGCGTCCCCCACATCCTTTGCGTTCTGTGCAAGGGTGGGATTCCGCGGACCCGTCACACTTAGGATTTTCCAACTCACAAAAAGCCAAAGCCCCGAGAGTCACTCGGGGCTAAAAGATGGGTACTATACCGCCGCCTGCATCTTTAATTGTAGTTCAGGAGAAGATCCTGTCAACACTCATTCGTAATGTCGGGTGACCGTGCGGAGGGCGAGGGACTCGAACCCCAGTGGCTGACGAGGCCACTCGACCGCTTCGCAGGCGGCGGCCGGTACCCACTGGCAACACCCTCCACAACCGCCGTCTGCACTGACTCGATTCTACGAGCCTCTGCTCCAACCTCTCGACTCGAGACCAAGAATTATTTCGTCTCTAGTTCCAATTCGGAACAAAAAAGGCACGGCCGAAGCCGTGCCCGTCTCTGTGTTCCTCTGTGATCCCTGTGGTGAGCTAGTCCCGCACCCCATCCATAAACGCCCGCAGCTTCCGCGACCTTGACGGATGGCGCAGCTTGCGTAGCGCTTTGGCTTCGATCTGGCGGATACGTTCGCGGGTTACCGCGAAGCTCTGCCCGACCTCTTCCAGGGTGTGCTCCGAGCCGTCTTCCAGGCCGAAGCGCATCTTGATGACTTTCTCCTCGCGCGGGGTCAGCGTGCGCAGGACCTGTCCAGTCTGGTCCTTCAGGTTCACGTTGATCACCGCCTCGGCCGGAGAAACAACGGCGCGGTCTTCGATGAAGTCGCCCAGGTGCGAATCTTCCTCTTCGCCGATCGGCGTTTCCAGCGAGATCGGTTCCTGTGCGATCTTGAGCACTTTGCGCACTTTCGCCACCGGGATATCCATGCGCTTGGCGATCTCTTCCGACGTAGGCTCGCGCCCCAGTTCCTGAACAAGCTGACGCGAGGTGCGGATCAGCTTGTTGATCGTTTCGATCATGTGTACCGGGATGCGGATCGTGCGCGCCTGGTCGGCAATCGCGCGGGTGATGGCCTGCCGAATCCACCACGTGGCGTACGTCGAAAACTTGTAGCCACGGCGGTATTCGAATTTGTCCACGGCCTTCATCAGTCCGATGTTGCCTTCCTGAATCAGATCGAGAAACTGCAGCCCGCGATTGGTGTATTTCTTCGCAATCGAAACCACGAGTCGCAGGTTAGCTTCGATCAGCTCGCGCTTGGCCTGCTCGGCGTCCATGTCGCCCTGGATGATCTCGCGCTGTGTGCGCTTGAGTTCCGGGAACGACACGCCGGTTTCCAGTTCGAGCTTTTCGATCTCGGCACGAATCGAGCGAGCCTGCCGCCGATATTCCTTCTTCTGTTCTTCGCTGCGGGTCGACTCAGCCTTGCGCTCGAGATTCGTGGCCTGGCGGTCGAGCGAGCGCATACCGTCGACGGTTTTGTTGAGCCGCTCGATCAGCCGCTTGCGCTCGGTGTTGGTGAATCCGAGACGGCGCACAGCGATCGAAGTCGCGATGATCGCGCGAGCCAGCTTGCGCCGCGCCCGCCTATGGTCGCGCGGATTCTTCTTCTGCGAAACCTCTTTGAACTTCTCCTCGAGCACCCCGGCCTTCTTGTACAGCTTGGCCATGTCGTCAATCTTGCCGGTGAACTCGTTGAGGCGGTTCTGCAGGATCTCATCAGTGATCTCTTCTTCGTCGAAGGTGACCACTTCCTTGATCGAGCGGACGTTTTTCTTGAGGTCTTCGCCCAGGGTCAGCAACTCGCGGATCACGATCGGCGACCGCGAGAGTGCCTTGAGCACGCGCAGTTGTCCGCGCTCGATGCGCTTGGCGATTTCCACTTCGCCTTCGCGCGTGAGCAGCGGAACTGTTCCCATCTCGCGCAGGTACATGCGGACGGGGTCGTTGGTTTTTTCCAGTGCGCCGGGCGTCAGGTCAAGCTCGACGTCCTCGCCCTCTTCCAGATCTTCAAACCCTTTCTTGTCGAGCCCATGCGAAGGCAGCTTGGGTCCTTCCAGGACGTCGATGCCTTGCGTACCAATTGTAGTCAGCAGATCGTCAAGGTCTTCGGGACTGTGCACGTCATGCGGTATGAGGTCGTTGACCTGGTCATACGTGAGATATCCCTTTTCTTTTCCTGTGTCGATCAGCTTTTTTATGTCGTCGAACTTAT
>Ga0335080_10006976_pt1 | contig 11696 bp, 6 predicted proteins | sample Lox_Sample_34_FD_206720 | JGI IMG/M metagenome (GOLD analysis project Ga0335080, IMG submission 206720) | Soil microbial communities from Loxahatchee National Wildlife Refuge, Florida, United States - Lox_Sample_3.4 | ecosystem: Environmental > Terrestrial > Soil > Wetlands | place: USA: Florida...
ATCCGCGTGGGACACGCACGCGATCCGCTACGAGCCCGCGTTTCGCACGCGCTACGTCGCGCCGCTCGGCCTGCCGTCGACCGAAGAAGTTGCGCGCTCGATTTCCTGGGGGCTGATGCAGGTGATGGGGCAGGTGGCCCGCGAGCACGGCTTCACCGGAAAATTTCTGAGCGCGCTCTGCGACCCGGCCGCCGGCCTCGACATCGGTTGCGCCGTCCTCGCATCGAAACTCGCCGCCGCGGGCGCGCAATTTGCACCGTCGCGGGCCGCTGTTTCTTCGGTGGAAGCGCGGGACTTCAGTCCCGCGAAAAACGCCGGGCGCGCCACGCCTTCCTTGCTGCCGCAGGCCGCTGCGGAGACGCAAGCGTCGGAGCAGCAAGGTTCCTCGTCCGCGCAATCAGGGCAGGGAGTCGCGCTGGATGAACGTGTTGTCTCCCGCGCGCTCCAGCTATGGAACGGCGGCGCGAATCCCGACTACGCCGCCGAAGTCCTCGCCCGCCTCCCGCATTACAAATGACGCGCTGTGGACGCCGCCGCGCGCGGCCATGTAAACTTCCGGTCAGCGGATTCCATCGTTCAGCCGCTAGGAGACTTTCATGGCCCGCCGTCAGTTTTTTCGTTCGCTCGCCGCAATTCCGTTTCTCACGCTTCCGGCCGCCGCCCAGGACAGTGGCGGCAAGAAAAAGCTCAACATCATGATGAAAAGCGCGTGGGGCACCGACGACGAAACGCGCGCGACGTTCGTCTTCAATCACGGCCTCGCGCTCGCCAACGCCGGCCACAACGTGCAGATATTTCTCCTCGGCGACGCGACCGTGCTGACGCGCAAGTCCGTGGTCGAATCGGTCGTGCCGATCGGCTGGCCGCCGCTGAAAGACACGTTCGACAAGATTGTGGCGGCGAAGATTCCCGTGTTCGCCTGCGGAGCGTGCAGCCGCGCGCGCGGCGTCACCGACGCGGACGTCACCCAGTGGGGATTCAAATTCGGCAATCCGACGATCTTCGTCGGCCTCGTCGAATGGGCCGACCGCATCATCGCCGAATAGCGCGCCGGCCTCTGCGACGATTTCCTGCTGCGCTGAGGAAACCGGAATTCGCCGGCGCTACAAAAGCATCTTGTCTCCGCCGCGTTTCCTTGTGGATCGCACCTTCAGGTGCGACATCAACAACAGCCGCGCAGCTTCCTTTGCGCTGAACTTTTCGCAGCATGTATTCGCTTTTCGAATTGGGCCCGTCCCGACGCCGCTGCGCGCGCTCAGCGGCCTCCGATATGCCGTTCTCCCCGCAGCATGTACTCGCACTCGTCACTGATTCCTTCCCATGACCCGCCGCACACTTGAACTCGCCGCATTCTGCGTCGCGCTGCTCATCGCCGCGCTGGCGCTCCACGCGTGGCTCGCGTCGCGCGACGAGCAGCAGCGCCTGGCCACCACGCTCGCCTCGCAAAACAAGATCATCGACGCCGCCGACGCCAGCCAGCGTGCCGCGCAATCGTCGCTCGCCGCGGCGCTGGCGCAAATCGGCCAGCTCAAGCGCGCGACGCAAACGCCCGATCAGATCATCGCCGCGCTGCCGAAATATTTACAGCTGCCGCAGCCGATCGCTCTCCCGCACTCCGGCGCGCCGGAAAAGGGAACTGCCGCGCCCGAAACACGCGCAGCGCCCTCGCCTGCCCATGGCGGCGCGACGCCCGGCCTTGCGGGTCAGGGCTTTGGCCCCGACGCCAAGGACCGCGCCCAGCGCCTTTCCGATGCGCAGACTCGTTCGCAGCAAGGCGTCACGCCAAACGGCGCGCTCTCGTGCGATCCCGCTTCCCCCGATTGTGTGGCCCAAATCCCCGCCGCCGACCTCAAGCCGCTGTTCGACTACGTGCAGGACTGCCGCGCGTGCCAGGCCGAGCTCGCCGCCGCGAAACAGTCCGCCGCGGACGACGCCGCGAAGATCGCCGCGCTCCAGCGCGAGCGGGACGCCGCCGCCACCGCCGCGAAGGGCGGCACCTTCTGGCGACGCCTGCGCCGCAACGCGATGTGGTTCGCCGTCGGCGCCGCCGCCGGCTACGCCGCGCACCGGTGATACCAGCGCCGTCGCACCATCGCGGAAGGGAATTGCCCCGTCGCCAACTTCCCTAGCGCACCTGCCGCCCGCTCCCCGCCCGCCCTCGCGCAGCCTTGTGCGTCGCGCCTTCACGTGCGACGTCCTCGCCCCCGCACCGTAATCCGATCTCCCAGGCTCGACCAGCCGTCGACCTGGGAGCCCTTCCTTTGCGCAGGTCCAGCCGCGGCATGTCGCCTTCGTTTCCGTTGGCGCGGCGCCAAACGGCGACCTTGCGAAAAATCTCGCGCGAACCGCCCTCCCTTTGCGCCGCCTCACCCGCAGCATGTGGTCTCACTTGCCGTTGGCGCGGAGCGCCTTCCTCTGCGCTGATCTTCTCGCAGCATGCGTGCGCGGTTCGCGGACCACCAGTCACGCATCACCGCTCACCCCTTGCTCCGCCTCACCCCCACCAGGCAGAGACACCATGCCGGGTGGGGAGGCCGAGACTGCAAACCTCCCTTGGCCAACCACCGCTGTGGCGTTGCGCCAGCTGACTCCATGTCTCGCGAGGTTTCGCGGGGAATCTCCCCAACTTGCGAAACAGGCGCCGGGCTTTTCGCCCTGCCGGCCCTGACCAGGACTGGAGCGCGCGCCCCTTGCCCTCCACTCGTTTCCGCATCTAGTGCCCACTTTCGCTCGCGGCGCGTACCAGCGGCCGCCCCGAGAAAAACCAGACGCTCGCCCATCACCCCATTCGATTCGACTCCCCCTCTTTACTTCCGCGAATAGATATTATGTAGCGTTTGGGTGGGGGTTGGTACGCCAAGGCATTTCGTCTGTGGGGGGGGTGCGGCGGTGCTCGTTTCGATGCTTTGGGCGCGAGCCGACAGATTATGCTGCTCCCCCACCGATGCTGCTCTCCCACGCGGATGCCGACAGGCTGCGACCATCTCTGACACGCACTCACCAAACTTTCTGGCACGCAACGGAAGTCATGCGAAACGAGCGCTCGGGCGAGCGTGCGACGAGACGGCGGACCGTGAGAATCGTACGCACCTAAAGGATTGCCAGTCCAGACAAACGACGACCGGAATTGAGTGTGCGGCTGGAAGCCTTTTGGGAGTGCGCGGTGCCGCGTAGAAGTCGCGGCCAAGGATGGCGCCGTGAATCCACCGCACTACAGGTCCGGTGTTGCTCGCGGGGCCGATGGCGACCAACACAGATGCTATGGATCCAGGCAGTCTGAGGTGCGGCAAGCCGGCAATGGGGCAGGCTGCCATTTCGCAACCTCACGCGAGGCGCGAAGCGTGCGTGCGCCAGGGTCCTCGCGGGCGGGCTTGATGGGCCTGCTCCGACGTCGTTCGTTTCGGAATCTTCCGCGGAAAGAGACGCAGTGGGAGCCGCGAGGCATATTAGAATGCGGCGATTGTGCGGGCGGAGGGACGGATGTACGTGTGGGTGGTCTTCGGGCTGTCGGTGGCGGTTGCAATCGCCATTGATTTGGGCGTGTTCCACAGACGGGCGCGGGCGATCAGCTTACGAGCGGCGCTTATCGAGACCGCCGCATGGATCGCTCTGTCGCTCGCCTTCAACGCGTGGGTCTATTTCTCGCGCGGACACGAGGCCGGCCTCCAATTTCTGACCGGCTACGTCGTCGAGAAATCCCTCAGCGTGGACAACATATTCGTATTTGTGGTGATCTTCCGCGCGCTCGGAGTCCCAGCGGCATCTCAGCACAAGGTCCTCTACAGCGGAGTCGTCGGGGCGCTGGCGATGCGCGGTTTGTTCGTCGCCGCAGGCGTTCAGCTGCTGCATCACTTTCGGCCCGTGCTGTTTCTATTTGGCGCGATCCTGCTCTTCACTGGCTTTCGCATGCTGTATCCCGGGGCGCGCGAAGTGGAACCGGAGCGGAACTGGCTGGTGCGCACGGTAAGGCGCGCCGTCCCGATCACCAAGGAGTTTCACGGCGACGCGTTCTTCGTGAGACGCGAGCGACGGTGGAACGCGACACCGCTCTTTCTCGCGCTGATCGCGGTGGAGGCGATGGACATTGTGTTCGCGGTGGACTCGGTGCCAGCCGTGCTGGCCATTACACGCGATACGTTTGTCGCGTACTCGTCGAATGTGTTCGCGATTCTGGGGCTTCGGGCCATGTATTTCGGGCTCGCCGGGATTCTGCCGCGATTCCGATTCCTGCACGCCGGACTGGCGGCGATCCTTATTTTTGTCGGATCGAAAATGATCGTGGCGGAAAAGTGGGCGATCTCGACGGAGATTTCGCTCGCCGTGATCGGGACGATCCTGGCCGCGACAATCGCAGCATCCTTCGTATGGCCCGCAGCGAAGCGAGCGACCGGCAGATAGTCGCCGCGCGGGCAGCAGTTCCCTTCTCATCAGACAACGGCGCAAGGTGACTAGAACAGGAGCTTCAGTGCGAACTGAATCACGCGGGGATCTTCGCGGGTCTTCTGAATCTGGCCGAACGTGAAATCGCTGAAGTTGCCGTCGGGATTGGCGAATTGCGTGTGATTCCACGCGTTGTAGAACTCGACGCGGAATTCGGTGTTGAGCCGCTCGGTGAGAGGCGTTTGTTTTTCGATGGCAATGTCCGTGTTGCTGATCGCGGGACCGCAGCACAGCGAGTGCGGCATGTTCCCGAAGGCGCCCGGCGCGGGATCGTTGATGTTCGACGTGTCGAACCAGTAGCCGCCGTTCGACTTTGGATTCAGGAACGTGACAGGGCCGGTCACCTGGGGCGTGTTCGCGTCTTCGAAGAAGTAGCTGCTTTCGAGCTCGAGATCGTCCTGCGTCTGGAGACGAATCGGGAAGCCGCTCTGATACGTGATGATCGCTGACACAGCCCAGCCGTCCGCAAGTTTCCCTTTGACGCCGTCGAACTTCGGCACGGGAAGCTGCCAGTACGGACTGAAGACGAAGCGGTGCCTGGCGTCCACGAGCGAGAGGCCGCGGGTGGCGTTGAAATTCAGCGGGTTCAGCTCATTTTCGAACGAAGCGCCCTGATCGATCGCTTTGCTGTAGGTGTACGAAGCCTGGAACATCAAGCCCGCGGAGAGATTGCGCTCTACGGAGACCTGCAAGCCGTTGTAGTTGGAATTGGCGATTGTGTCCTCGGCGAAGATATTGCTGAAGACGGGCACACCATCGGGCGGGCAGCCGTTGGCCGTCAGCGGCTGGCACAGCGGCGAGGAATAGGGACGCAAACCGACGAGGGTGACAGCGGGTGACTCCGGTCCTCCGTTGACGGACGGGGTACCGCCGTACGGAAGATGCAGCGCAAATCCGGTGGGAAGCGAGCCGGGAGGCAGATTGTAGGCATTGTCCGAGCCGAAGGGGCCGCAGGAGTAGATGGAACTCAAGTCCGAGTTGGCGTTCGGATTCGGCGAGCCGTCCGGCAGCGATGCGGCGTAGTAGGAGGAGACGGCCTGGAGATCGAGGCAGGTCTGCGCGTTGCCGGGATTGAGATCGTGAATCGCGAGCAGGTGGTGCGACTGCGTGCCCACGTAGGCGAGGCGCAGGAGCATGTTCTTGGTCAACTGGCGTTCGATCGTCAGATTGTACTGGTCGGCGTACTGCGCGTGCAGGTGCGGCTGAAATTCACCGGCCAGCAGGATCGGGCGGAATTGCGACCAATCGACGCAGCCCGCCGGACCGCCGGGGGTATCGGAAGCACAGGGCGTCTTCGGGGTCTGATCGATGACGCCGCCGAAAACGTTCGGATACGGTGCGCCGCCGGATTGCGGCTCGAAGGGCAGATTGAACAGAGTATTCGTGAGCGACGTGCTGCCTCCGAACGGAGGCTCGGCGCTGAACTGCTCGAGAACCAGCTGCTCGATCGGATTGTAGAAGATGCCATAGCCCGCGCGGATGCTGGCCTTCCCCGGTCCGCCGGTGAGCTTGGCGAGGAAGCCGTCGGTCCAGCCCGGGCTCCACGCGAGGCCGATGCGCGGCGCGAACGCTTTGTAGAACGTGGTCGTCAGGCCGCGCGGCACGCCTTTGTCACCCGGGAAAACGAGACCAACCGGGAAAACAGATTCGCCCGCGCTGCCGGGACTGCAATCCCCTGCCGGCAAGCCGGTCTCATCGGCGCTTTCCTGCGACATCCAGCACGGATACTGCGTGGTGATCTGTCCGGGGCGGAAGGTCTGCAGGCGATTGCCCGTGTCGAAGTACGGCGTGTTCAGCTCCCAGCGCAGGCCATAGTTCAAGGTCACGTTGGGGCGAACCTTCCAACTGTCCTGCGCGAAGAGGTAGAGGGCCGTATTGCGGTCGTGCTGCCCTTGCGCGGCGCCCTGCGTGTAGCTATTCGAGGTGCCGAGGAAGTAGTTGGGGTAGGCGGACTGAAAGCCGACATCGTTGGTCGTCGGACTGTCGCAGTTGAGGCCGGAATCAGAAACGATCGGGCTGGGCGGATTCGGATTCGACGGCGAGCAGAGGTTCCCGTCGCTCAGGAACGTGAAGAAGCCGTTGATATCGAAATAGAGGAACTGGTCGAAGCGCTGGCGGCGCACGTCGCCGCCAAACTTGACCGTGTGATTGGAAATCACACGGGTGTAGTTGTCGGTCCACTGAAACGTATTGCCGATTTGCGGCAGCTCGCCTTCGTTGTTGTTGCCGATCGAAAAGCCGCCAGCCACGAGAATGCTGGGAACGCCCTGCCGGCCCGGAATATCGGAGGTGATGCCGGCCGAGGCGGGATAGTCCGGGTCCTGGAAGCACGTGGCGACGAGATCGGGGCCGCAGGAGTCGTGGACGCTGCCGAGTATGTTGACCGGGTGGTCGAGGTTTCGCTGGCCCTCGCGGAAATAGTTGAAGCGGAATTCGTTGATCGCGCTCGAACCGAGCGTCCACGTATGACTGAGATTCCACTGCTGCACGCGCGTGTTGAACATCGCACCGAAGCCGGGCACGTTGCCGCCCGCGGCCTGGAAGGTGGAAAAGGGATCGACGCGCGCGTCGTCGTCAAAATAGTAGTAGACGGATAGCTGCTGCGCTTCGCTGATTTTGTGGTCGAAGCGGACGGTGAATTGGTCGCCGCGATCGCTGCGCACGGGCGAGGTGCTGGCCATGCAGGGATCGCCCGCGCAATTGGCGGCGAAGGGCTGAACCCAGCGGTCGTACACGGCGACGGCGGTGGGATCGAAACACTGCGACGGAATCACGTTGTTGGGGAAGATGCTCGAAAAGAGCACGCCGCCCGCCGGCAGAGGATCGAAAGCGGCGCCGTCTTGGGCGAGCACGGCCGCCTGACAGTTCATCGCCGATCCTCCGGTGGTGCGATTCGCCAGAATATCGGCGAAGGCGGGGTCGACCAGCGTGCCGGTGAAGGTGGGGCCATCGGAGAAATCGCCGAGGACGTTGGCGCCCGTCGGAAACGCGACCGCGCCGGAGGAAATTCCCTGCCGCAGGCGGTTGCCCTCGTAAGAACCGAAGATGAACGTCTTGTCTTTCTTGATCGGCCCGCCGAGGGTGGCTCCGAACTGATTCTGTTTGTAATCCGGGGTGGGCGCGCCGGGCGAGTCGAGCTTGTCGAAGTAGCCGCGCGTGTTCAGGATGTCGTTGCGGAAAAACTCGTATACGTCGCCGTGGAAATCGTTGGTGCCGGACTTGGTCACGACATTGACGACGGAGCCCGAGTTGCGGCCATATTCCGCGTCGAACGTGTTGGTGATGACGCGAAATTCCTCGATTGCGTCGGGCGAGGGCTGGATCGCCGGGCCGTTGGCGAAGATGTCGTTGCCGTCGCCACCGTTGACCATGTAATTGTTGGAACGGCCGCGACCGCCGTTGACGGAGACGACTCCGGCATTGTCGCTGCCATAGAAGAGGTCCGCGCCGACTTGCGACTGGACGCCCGGCTGCAACTGGAGGAGCTGATACGTGTCGCGGGTGCTGAGGGGAAGCTCGCGCACGGCCGTTTCCGACATGACGGCGCCGAGCTGCGTGCTGGTGGTTTCGACCTGAATGGCACTGGCCGCGACGGTGACGGTCTGCGTGGAGCCGCCGACTTCGAGGGAAATGCCGAGAACCGCGACGTGGCCGATGCTGACGTCGACGCCCTGCGCGACGAACTTCTTGAAGCCGCTGGCCTCGGCGGTCACTTCGTAGGAACCCACCGGCAATTCGGGGATTTCAAACGATCCATCGGGACCACTGACCGTTGTACGGGCCGTGCTGGTGCCGGAAAGCATGGCTTTCAGGGTGGCGCCCTGCACGAGTGCGCCGGAAGGATCGCGAACGTCGCCGCGAATCGCGCCGGTGGTTTGGGCCAAGGCGGCGGCGCAAATCAGCAGGACGGCGCAAGCGAGCGAGAACACTCGCACGCAACGCGCGCCAAAACCGGCAGATTTTTCAGGACCCTCAGCAACCAACCCCGGTGCTCCTCTTCTCGAAAGCCGCGAAAGAGCGAAGAGCCCACCGCTACGCGGGCCGAGCGGCCCGGATAGCGACGCAATAAGGCGCACATTCTACGTGGTCCGCCGGAGAATGAAAGAGTTTTTTGGCCGGCGGACGAAAAAACACCCGGGAGGAGAGTCCCGGGTGTTCGTTGCGGCGTTCCCGCCAGGGAGTGGAGCTGCCGCGAAAGTTTTTCAGCTAGTGCTGATTCGCCACGCTCAGGTTGTGAAAGCCGGAAAAGAGAAACAGGCCGGTGGCGGCCGATTGGGGCACCCACCACGTCCGCCGCATGAAGCTGTTGGAGCTGCGCTGCATCCTCCGGGAGGCGTAGTCGAGGACGAGCGGGCAGGCCTGAATGGCGGCGTAGATCCCCGGCGACTGCGCGAACGGACGCATCAGAGGATCGGCCTCGTGCGCTCCGCTCGAGATCGCGCGGCGAGTGGAATAGGCGTCGAAGGCCGCGGCGCTGTGCTGAGCGATCGAGAGCGCGAGCCATTTGCGGTGCGAAGGCATGTCCTGAACGGGAATCACCTTGGGCGGTGTGGCCGGCTGGATCGAAGGGACGCGAACCGTCGAAAGGGACTGAGAGTTCTGGTTGTTACCGTTGCTCGTTTCGAGGGAGGCGGTCGTCAGAGTGGCGGGCGCGGCGTCGGCCGAGGAGGTTTCGGCGCGCGCGACCGGGCTGCTGGCTGGTTCGGCTGCGAAAGGGTCGCTCATTTCAGGGGTCGCGACGGCCGGTTTCGTGGTGGCGTCGGGGACCGCCGGTGCTGCTGCCGCCAAATGAAGTAGCAGGGCCGCTGTTGCAAGAACCATGGAAGGGAAAGCTCCTTGTAACCGCTCCGCATTCGGTGGTGCGCAGGAGAGAAAAGCAAGGAGGGTACCAAGAAAACGTGCCGCTAAGTCTTGTAGTTTCAGTGTCTAGAAATCGAAGAAGCCCTTGGACCAGAGCGGCGATAGACCCTGGGTACCACGAGAGTGGAAGTGGTTTTCCACGATTTGCCCCCCAAGAAGGGCCTCGGCAGTCGCTTCCCTGCCCCGCAGAGCGCGCTCGGCAGCGACTAGGAGTCCGCAGCAATTGCGCGCAGGCTTTCGCGAGCGGCTGCGAGGGTGCGGCTGATGTCTTCGTCGCTGTGGGCGGCGGAGACGAAGAGCGCTTCGAACTGGGATGGAGGCAGGAAGACTCCGCGAGCCAGCATGTGGCGAAAGAAGGCTGCGAATCGAGAGGTGTCCGATCGCTTGGCGCTGGCGTAATCCCGGACCGGGTCGGCTGCGAAAAAAAGGGTCATCAGAGACCCGGCGGCGTTCACAGTCCCGGGCAGCTTCGATTCGCGCAGGCCGTCGCGGAGGCCGTTAGCCAGTCGCTCCGCGCGGAGGCCGAGAGGTTCGTAGAAGGTCGGGTCGCGGAGCAGCGCAAGAGTGGCGAGGCCTGCGCGCATGGCGAGAGGATTCCCTGAAAGCGTGCCCGCCTGATAGACAGGGCCGAGCGGCGCGATCTGATCCATGATCTCGCGGCGGCCACCGTAGGCGGCCACGGGCAATCCTCCACCGATGATCTTGCCGAGGACAGTCATATCCGGCTGGATCGCGCAGACCTTTTGAGCGCCGCCATAGCCGAGGCGGAATCCGGTGATGACCTCGTCGAAGATCAGAAGAGAGCCGTCGCGTTGAGTGACGCGGCGAAGCGATTCGAGGAAGCCGGGAGCGGGCGGCACAACGCCCATGTTGGCCGCCACGGGTTCGACGATGACCGCCGCGATTTTTCCGGCCTGCTCGGCGAAAACGCGCTCGACCGCAGCGGCGTCGTTGTACGGAGCGTTCAGCGTGAGCGCGGCGAGCGATTGAGGCACGCCGGGACTCGAGGAGATGCCGAGAGTGGCGAGCCCCGAGCCGGCCTCGGAAAGAAAGCTATCGGCATGACCGTGGTAGCCGCCCTCGAATTTCAGGAGCAGATCGCGCCTGGTGAACGCGCGGGCGGCACGGACGGCGGACATCGTCGCTTCCGTGCCAGAGCTGACGAAGCGGATCTTTTCGATCGAAGGAATCGCGCGGCTGATCGTCTCACCGAGCTCGATTTCAAGCGGCGACGTCATGCCGTAGCTGGTGCCATGGCGCGCCTGGTCGGCAATCGCATCGACCACGTCAAGGTTGGCGTGACCGAGAATCAGCGCTCCCCACGAACCGACGTAGTCCATGTACTCGCGCCCGTCGGCGTCCCACAGGCGGGAACCGGAGGCGCGATCGATGATGAGCGGCGCTGCTCCGACGGCGCGAAAGGCGCGGACGGGGCTATCGACGCCACCTACGAGAATCTTCTCGGCACGAGCGCGCAAATCGGCAGAAGGGCTGGAATCCGGGCTCGACATCGTCAGCAGCGCTTCAGCCAGCGGGCGACGTCCTTGGCGTGATAGGTGAGGATGATGGAGGCGCCGGCGCGCTGGATGCCGGTGAGGATTTCGAGGACGATGCGCTGCTCGTCGATCCAGCCCTTTTGCGCGGCGGCCTTGACCATGGAGTATTCGGCGCTCACGTTGTAGGCAGCGACGGGGACATCGAAGCGCTCGCGGACGCGCGCGATGATGTCGAGGTACGGCAAAGCGGGTTTGACCATCAGGATGTCCGCGCCCTCTTCGATATCGAGCGCGACTTCGCGCAGAGCTTCGCGCGCATTGGCCGGATCCATCTGATAGCTGCGGCGATCGCCGAACTGCGGCGTCGATTGCGCCGCCTCGCGGAAAGGACCGTAGAACGCCGAACCGTACTTCGCGGCGTAGGAGAGAATCGCAACGTCCTGAAACGCCTTTTCGTCCAGCTTGCGGCGGATGGCGGCGACGCGGCCGTCCATCATGTCGGACGGCGCGACGATATCGGCACCCGCGCGAGCGTGCGAGAGCGCCGCGTCGGCGAGAAGCGCGATGCTCGGGTCGTTGAGAATCTGGCCATCCTTGATGACGCCGCAGTGGCCGTGATCGGTGTACTCGCAGAGGCAAACGTCGGTAACGACAAGCAAGTCGAGCTGAGCCTTGCGGATGGCCTCGATCGAGCGCTGCACCGCGCCTTTCGGCGAAGCAGCTTCCGAGCCGGTCACGTCCTTGTGCTCGGGGAGGCCGAAAAGGATCACTCCGGGAATGCCGAGATCGGCCACTTCCCTGCATTCTTCGACGATCTGGTCGGGCGACTGCTGAAAAATGCCGGGCATCGAACTCACTTCGGTGCGGACCTTCCTGCCCGGGCAGGCGAACATCGGATAG
>Ga0335080_10006978_pt1 | contig 11695 bp, 8 predicted proteins | sample Lox_Sample_34_FD_206720 | JGI IMG/M metagenome (GOLD analysis project Ga0335080, IMG submission 206720) | Soil microbial communities from Loxahatchee National Wildlife Refuge, Florida, United States - Lox_Sample_3.4 | ecosystem: Environmental > Terrestrial > Soil > Wetlands | place: USA: Florida...
TGTGAATGATTTGCTCGTCATCCGGCTCAAGACCGCGCCCGCGGCCGCCGCCATTGCGAGGTTGAACAAGAATTTTGCCGACATCATCAACGGCCCGCCCATCAAAGTCATCAAAGCCACGCCTGAGGAGCGCGAGGACAACGACAAACTGGACCTGGCGCGCGTCGCTTTCGGGTTCAACCGCCGCGATTACGGCCGCCTGCGGCAGTTGATTGATGCGCTAAATGAGGTGTGAAGACGGGGCGCGTAGTCCCATTAACCGTCCAAACTGCCGCCAGGTTTTGGAGTGCGCCAGCCCTCTGGCGCTTTGGGGGAAGGCACTGAAAGTTGGGAAAGCGGTGGAGGGCCACCGCACTCCAAGACGCTGCCGCCAGTTCTTTGCCTATGCAGGATAAATATCGCGGCTGCATTGTTCCGTAAAATCGTTGATAGAAGTTCGGTAACCTACTGTCAAAATCTCATGGTAGCAAAGTCTCTTGCCAAAACCAACCGCGTCCGCGCTGTGCTTGTCGTTCTTACGCTGGCATTGGCCTTCAGTCACATGCTTTACAATTGGCATTTCGGCTACCGTCTTTTTGAATTACGAGGGGGCGTCCAGAAAGGGCCCAGTGGCTGGAATAGATTTGGGGGGATCGACAAGGCTTGGACAACTCCGATTTATCTACCGGCCTGCGTCGTCTTCGAGATGGGTGACAAGTTTCATGGTTCACGCCCAGCTCCTCAGCCTTATGGTTTTATTGGCGGCTTGTTGATCCTTGCTGGTTCCTTGGTCGCGGGGTTCGCAGTTGCCTCACTTATCTTGGCTGCCATTCTCCGCCAAAGACCAATCCTTGGCAGTTGTCTGTGGCGTCTGTGGCTGGTTATAGTCGGATGGGGCTGGGTCTTGGTTCCTGTCGAGCTTTCATGGGTGTACAGATGGACTGTCATTTACTGATTCGGGCAGCTCGGACTGCGCGCACTCGACACTCCGCCTCCAGATTGTTAGCGTTCGGGCATGAATTTTCTGGTTACCGGCGGCGCGGGCTTCATCGGTTCGCACGTTAGCGAACGGCTGCTCCGCGACGGACACAAGATCTGGGCGTTCGATGACCTCAATAATTTTTACGATCCCAAATTCAAGCAACGCAACCTCCACGCAGTCCAGGCCCTGTCCAAACCCTTTGAATTCGTCCACGGCGACATCACGGATCGCGCTGCGCTCGACGAAATTTTTTCTTCGGTCCAATTCGATCAGGTCATTCATCTCGCGGCGCGGGCCGGAGTGAGGCCGAGCCTCGCCGACCCGGCGCTTTACCAGCGCGTGAACGTAGAAGGCACGGTCAACGTGCTCGAAGCCGCGCGCACGCATCGCGTCAAAAAAATCACCATCGCCTCGTCGTCCTCGGTTTATGGCATGAATTCCAAGACGCCGTTTGCCGAGAGCGACCCGATTTTCTCCGCCGTGTCGCCTTACGCCGCGAGCAAGCTGGCCTGCGAAGCACTCGGCCACGTCTGGCATCACATTTACAAAATGGACGTGGCGATGCTGCGGTTTTTCACCGTCTATGGCCCGCGCCAGCGGCCTGACCTGGTCATTTACAAATTTGCGAAACTCATCAGCGCCGGCAAGCCGATCCCGGTATTCGGCGACGGCACGGCCGCGCGCGATTACACGTTCATCACCGATACGCTCGACGGCATCATTGCCTGCACGCAAAAGGAGTTCGGGTACGAAATTTTCAATCTCGGCGAATCGCAGACGATTCAGTTGAATGATTTGATCGCGCTGCTCGAAAAATTGCTTGGCCGGAAGGCTGTGATTGACCGGCAACCAATGCAACCGGGCGACGTGCCCATCACATTTGCCGACATTTCCAAGGCCCGCGCGAAACTGGGCTATAATCCGCAGGTGAAAATCGCGCAGGGCCTCCCGAAATTTGTGGATTGGTTTTTGAAAAGTAATGGATAAACTCTCTTCATGACCGTTGCCGCCACGTTTACCCGTCCGACCCTGGACGAAGCGCTGACTGCCTGGAAACAGCTCCTGGCCCAGCGCGGTTTCTCGACCGACCTGCTCTGGCTGTTCGAGGAAAATTTGTGCCTGGAAAAATCGCCTGTCGCGCAAAGCCGATATCATTTCGCGTTTCAGACACGATTTACGCCGCCGCCGGCCGACGCGCTGGACATCGCGTATGACTATTTTTCCGAGACGAAGGCGCGCCTGGTTTTTTACCGCGCCGGGTTCTGTCGCGGCCAATCGCTCTGCCTTTTGCTGTGCGATTCGTGGTTCGACGGCAAGACCGAAAGCGAAGGTTATCTGCGCCGCGACGAATGGCACATGTCCTTTCATCCGGCCCTCAACGAGGAGATCGAGGAAATCACCGATTTGAGCCGCTGGCTGCGGCGCACCAAACGCAGTCGCAGTTTTCATGACCTCGACTTCTGCATGCCGCTGGCGACGATTGAGGAGATTCAGACCTACGGCCGTCCGCTGGCGCCTTACGAGCGGTTTGCCCAGACCATGTTCAATCGGCTGCGCCGGTTTTTGGGACAGCCCGCGTGAAATCGGCGCGCCCCGGCCCGTTTCGTGTCAAATCCCCGGACTGTTTTGTTCCGATGTGAGTCGGAACCGTTCCCGACGATTCTTGGCCCGCCGGATGCTGGAAGCCGGGCATGGCTAAAGTTGCCTACAGCGTTAAAAAGCGAAGCGGTCTCGATTTCGTGCATACGACAATTGCTCCGGCCAACCGCTCGGAACAAGCGCGATTCGGTCTGCTCGACGGCACGGTCATCGCTTTTTTTGTGCTCCTGTGCGCGACGGGGCTGGCTCTCCTCTTGAGACTGTAACCAGCCCGTCGCGGCGGTGAGCTGTTGCCGGCGGTTTTTTGAAGTGGAAAAAGCCGCGCGCTGACGGGTCACAAAATCCCGATTACTTCTTCAGCGCCGGCGCGTTGGTCTTGTTCTCCTGCTTGAACGCCGAGCGCAACAGCCAATGATGTTTCAATCCCTGCACAAAGTCATCCGCGTCGGCGACGGTTTTTGAAATCGTGCCCAGCATGTTCGTGTTGGCCTGCACCTGGGCGTTGAGGTTGCTGGTGATGTCGGCGAGTTGAATGAGAATCGCGGTCAGATTGGTGTCGGTGTCGGCGAGGAGCGCGTTGGCATTGGTCAAAGCGCCCTGTAACTGCTCATTGCCATTCGTGCCCAGCGCCCAAACCATCGGACTGCCCGGCTCGCGCAGTTGCGAGCTGATGACGGCCAGATTCGTGATGACCGGCTGTGCGGCGACGATGGTCGAATTCAAATTGGCGGTAGCGTTCGCCGCATTGTCCAGCACCGCGGCGAGTTTGTTGGTCAGGGCCAGCACATTCGGCAGGGCCTGTTGCACCTGCGTAATCATCGCCTGTAATTGGTCGGTGACGGGCGGGGCTTCCACGGCGCGCACCCACGCGGTGTCATCGCCGGGCCGGAAAATCTTGTAGCGATTATACCGTCCGTCCCAGGACGCCACGATGCGGTCGCGGTTTATTTGGTTGTTGTAAATATAAATTGAATTGGATGCCAGATTTGCGGTAGCGAGCAGCGCCGCGTTCGTTGCGTCGAAAACCTGTTCTAGCGGGGCGTAGGCGTGAAAAAGCAAATTCGAATTGGTGTCAAAAATTTCCTGGGCGAGCTGCCAGTTACCGGGTGCGGCGGTCGCCAGACTTTTTGCCTCCTCCAAAGAATGAATGGACACCGGCTGGGTAACGACCAGCGCGTAGCCGTTCGTCGCGCGGGTGACTTCCAATTGCCGTTTGCCGAGAAAATCCGCCGCATTCACCTTCAGATACGAACCGCCGGTCCAGAGGTAACGGAAATACGGGTCAACGATTTCAAAACTGATTTTCACGTTGTGTGGCTCATACGGCTTTTGTGGCTCAACGCCCGTGATTTGCCCAACGGCAAAACCCATCATGTAAACCGAGTCGCCGACATTCAGGCCTGCCGAGCTTTGGACGTAGGTGAAAAACGGCGCCTTGATCTTAAACCAGCCTTTGCGGTCCGCCGTGTGGTAAAGGTAATAGCCGAAACCGAACAGCAACAGCGCCGTCGCCACGAACACAAACCAGCCTACCGCGCGTTCCATCCGGCTCAGGCGCGTGCGCAATTGCGGGGTCAGGTCTTGCAGGGCCATGATTTTGGTTCGTTAAATGAGTGATTGGTTAAATCAGTTAAATGAGTCGAAGACACAGGCATTGGCAGCCGCTCATTTAATCAATCACTTGTTTAGCCAATTACTCATTCAACCAATCCACGAATCACCGATTTAACTTATTTAACCACCTCATCCACCGGTACGGCCAGCAATTCTTTTACGACGGGGTCGCCGGCCGATGCCACATCGTCCCACAAACCGAGCGGGAAAAATTTCCTGTCCCGCAGCAGTGCGAACTTCCGGTGCGCACCTTGCCAGGGACGCAGATCATCCGTCGTTGCCACCAAAGTCATCGGTTTGCCGCCGCACCACTCGTGTCCGCGCCCGAGCCGGTTGAGAAAGCGCAGCCACCATTGCAAATGCCGTCCGCCGAGCCGGCCCAGCGGATTGTCCAGCAGCAGCATTTCCGGTCTGAGAATCAACGCCCGGGCCAGCGCCGCGCGTTGGCGCCAGTTATCGCTGATGTTCGTGGGCGTGATATCGGCCAGCGGCGTCAATTCCATCAGGTCGAGCAGTGTCTGCACCTCCTGCGCCGCGGCGGCGGATGAAAGGTCGCGATGATATTGCAGCGGCAACGCCACATTTTCCCGGATAGTCAACTGATGGAACAATAGTCCGTCTTCAAACATGAATCCCACCCGCAATCGGTCGGCCAATTCCGCCTCGCCGAACCGCTGCGTTTCCGTCCCCAGAAGTTTGTAGCTCCCTTGCACCGGCATCATCAGCCCCGCGGTCATCATCAAAAAGTCGCTCTTGCCGGATTGTTGTTGGCCGGCAATGACCCAGAATTCACCCGTTGCCACCGACCAATCCACGGCTTCAACCACCCGGAAGCTGATGTCGCGCATGGCGCCGACGCTGACACCGCGCATTTCGATGGCCACCGTATTTTGAGTGTCGCTCATGTGAACAGGTAGAGCAGGATGAACAGCGCGTCCACCAACACACAAACAATGACGCCTTGCGTCACGGCGCGCACCGCGACCCGCGAGACGTCTTCCAGCCGCAATGGTTGGGCCAATCCGTGATAACACGTCACGATGGCGATGAAAAATCCGAACGCGAGTGTTTTCAGCGCCAGCAACGCAAAATCCAGCCAGCCGAGCGCTTCGGCGATTTGTTTGAAATAATCGCCCGGCGTCAGCGGCACATCCTGCAAAAATGCCCACAAGTAGCCGCTGCCAAGTGCGCCGATTATTAAATAAACCGTCAGCGCAAACACGCCGACGGCCATGCCGACAACGCGCGGCACAATCAGGTAATGCACCGGGTCAACACCCAGCGCCTCCAGCGCTTCGACTTCGCCCAGGGCGCGCGCCGTGCCGAGTTCAATCACGTGCGCCGTGCCCACGCGCGCCAGCACGAGCATCGCCGCCAGCAGCGGTCCCAGTTCGCGCACGACGACAATGACCATCGTCGAGCCGAGATAACTCGTTGCCCCTACTCGCGCCAATGCCGAAACCGTCTGGCCGATCACCAGAAATCCCAGCGCCAGCGCCACGAACAGGAACATCGGCAGCAGCGCCACGCCCGCCCGGGCGATTTCCTGCCGGATGCGCGGCCGAATGACGTTCGGCGCCACGCCGGATTTTCGCAGAGTGACCCCCAGCGTGATCAAGGCAAACGCGACCAGACCTTGAACAGTCAGCAAAAACAGGAACAGCTTGTGGCCCAATAAATCCGTGTAGGACTTCGGCAGGGCCGCCCGGCGAAACAACTGCGTGTCCGTCAACGTGAAGGTCTTGGCCAGATTCCCGCGCATGGCAGCAGAGTAAAACTCCGTCGCCGGCCGGTCAAAACGGATTTTCGGATGCCCGGACCTCACCTCACCCCGGCCCTCTCCCCTCCATCCGATGGAGCGGAGAGGGAGAATCGGCTACCGTCACGCGCGAAAACCCAGGGCTGGATTTGCCGGATAATCCAACCGAAATTTCGCGTCGTCCGATTGCTGTTCCCTCGCCCGCAGACCCGTCGAGCCGTAGCTTCGGAGCGAAGGCCGAAGCGGGAAAGGGTCAGGATGAGAGCCATTTTCCGGCCAAATTAAACTGTTTTTCCAATTATCGGCGGCCCATCATTTTGCCGTGACACAGGCCGAAGCCAGAAAACGCCACGCGCAACTCGCCGACGAAATCCGCCGGCACGACCACGCCTATTATGTCGAGGGCCGGCAGCTCATCACCGACCGCGAGTACGATCAGCTTTTCAAGGAATTGCAGGACCTGGAGAAAAATTTCCCCGAGCTCGTCACACCCGAATCGCCCACCCAACGCGTCGCCGGCGCGCCCAGCGAGAAATTCGCCCGGGTCAAACACCTCGTGCCGATGCTGTCGCTCGACAAGGTTGAAGCGGCCGAACATCCCACGAGTGCCGAGGAGCCAGACCGCGAGAAGCGCAACCGCGTCCAGGACGAAAATACGCTGGCCGAACTTCGCGCGTTCGATGCGACCATTCGCAAACACCTTGGGCGCGACAAAATTGAATACGTCATGGAGCCGAAGGTGGATGGCGTGTCCATCAGCGTGCATTACCGGTACGGCAAACTCGTGCTGGGCGTTACGCGCGGCGACGGCGCGGAGGGCGACGACATCACCGCCAACCTCAAGACGGTCAAAGTGATTCCGCTGGAATTGAGTAGTGGCACAGGCGTCTCGCCTGTTCGACCCTTGTCCCGTAAACGCCCACCCTCGGTCCAGACAGAAACACACGGGCAGGATGCCCGTGCCACTTTGCTCGAAGTCCGCGGCGAGGCGTACATGCCGGTCAAGGAATTTGAGGCCATCAACAAAAAACTTGAGGCCGAAGGTGAGAAACCGTTTCCCAATGCCCGGAACGCCACCGCCGGCACGCTCAAGCAGCTCGACCCGAAGCTCGTCGCGCAACGCCCGATTCGCGCCGTGTTCTATGCCACCGGCGCGGTGGACGGAATTTCGTTTAAGACGCACTCCGAAATGCTTGAAGCGCTCGCCAAGTTCGGCTTGCCCACGCAAAAACTCTGGTGGGTCTGCAATGGCATTGACGAAGTTTTGAAAATTTATGACAGCAAAGTCGTCGCGCATTACGACGAGGACAAAGATCTGCGCCGTCAATTGCCGTACGAGATTGACGGCATCGTGCTCAAAGTGAACACGCTCGCCGATTGGGCAAAAATTCCCGGTCGCAGCCGCGCGCCGGGCTACGCCATCGTCCACAAGCCGGTCCCTTGGATTACACCCGCGGAAACCGTCTTGAAAGGCATCACCGTGCAGGTCGGGCGCACGGGCGTGCTCACGCCGGTGGCAGAACTGGAACCGGTCTTCGTGCAAGGCTCGACGATTTCGCGCGCCACACTCCATAACGAGGACGAAATCCGGCGCAAGGACATCCGCATCGGCGACACCGTGGTTATCCGCAAGGCCGGCATGGTGATTCCCGAAGTAGCGGAAGTGGTGAAAACCAAACGTCCCGCCGACGCAAAAGAATTTGACCTGTTCAAACACGTCGGCGGCAAATGTCCCGCGTGCGGCGGGCCGATTGCGAAGGACAAAATCAGAACCGGTAGGGCCGAGCTGCCGCTCGGCCAGGACGCGCAGCAGCGCGTCCCTACCGATGTGGCCGAGGAAGTCGCGTGGCGCTGCCAGAACATTGCCGGTTGCCCGGCGCAGCTCATGCGGCGGGTCGAGTATTTCGCCTATCGCAAGGCGCTGGACATCGAATCGCTCGGCGGCATCGTGGCCGAGAAACTCGTCGAGCGTGGTCTCGTCAAGGAACCACTTGATTTGTTTGACCTGAGACTCGAACAACTGGCAAAACTGAATCTCGGCACGGACGACGAGCCGCGCGTGTTCGGCGAGAAGAACGCCACCAAAATCCTCGATGCGCTCCAGCGTGCCAAGACCGCGGCGCTCTCGCGTTGGATTCACGCGTTGGCGATCTCGGACGTGGGCGAAGCGACGGCCAAACAACTCGCCGCCACGCACGAATCGTTGGAGGCATTGGCAAAGTCCGAAGTCCTGCGCGACATCCGCGATCTGGGCGCGAAAGAAGCCGAGCGCGCGGAAATCAGCCCGCGCTCGCGCAAGAATCCGCCGAAAAGCGAAGCCGAAAAAGCCGCGCGCGAGCGGCGTGACGCTGCGCTCAAACAGGAGATTGCGGACATTGAATCACGGCTCGAAACCGGCGGACTGAAGGCGAAAATGGTAGAAGTCGGCCCGGTGGCGGCAGCGAGCGTGTTGGACTATTTCGCATCGCCCGCCGGCAAAAAAGTCCTCAGCCGCATTCGCGCACTGGGCATTAAACCGGAGAACGAGAAAATTAACATTGCCCGACCGGAAGGTCTTTTTGCCGGCAAAACGTTTGTTCTGACCGGCACGTTACCGACGATGACGCGCGAAGAGGCCACGGCGAAGATTGAAGCCGCCGGCGCCAAAGTAAGCGGTAGCGTGAGCAAAAAAACGGATTACGTCCTCGCCGGCGCCGAAGCCGGTTCAAAGCTGGAAAAGGCGCAGCAACTTGGCATCAGAATTTTAGACGAGGCTGAGCTTTTGAAGATGTTGGGTTAAATGCTGCGTCACTTGGAGCTTTGTCATCAGTTCGCTATCGCACTCACCCTTGAAAACGGCTCCATCTTTATTTCCAGATCAGTCATTTGGGGGCGGACGGTAAAATTAGTGACGCTGCCGGATATCAATCGTGAGTCGCCGGGATGCAATTCATAACCGTTCACCCGCAAATACAGGGAAACCTCGTCGCCGGGGATGGCAGGAAACTGAAATGAACCGTCTTCACCAATCGCCGAGGGCAACGATCCTCCCATGTTGTCCCAGGCCAGGAAATAAACGGCACCGTGCGGAATCGCTTTGCCATCGCTCAAATGAACTTTTCCGGCGACCTCGCAAACGGATTTGAGATTGATGTCGCCGATGTCCTGCGTGGAACCATTTTCGCCGGTTTTCACGTCCGTCTCCGGCACAGCGCCGGCGCGCGTGAGCAGGTCCCACGTTCCACAAATGGACCAGGTTTGGTTCGGTGGCAGATGCGTGAACACGAACCGGCCGTTGGCATCGGTCAAAACCGCCGGTTTCCAATTCCAACAGCCTGAGCCGGTACCACAACCGTTCAGTAGCACCTCCGCGTCGGCCACCGGCTTGCCGGAATGCATCAACCGCCCACGGAGCGACGCGCCTTCCGTCAGGACGATTTCGTGAAGCGGTTTGGCAAAACTTGCCAGTCCTTCCGGCATGGAACCGGTGCGTTTCCATTCCTCAGTGGCCGCGTCCGAAGGCCATTGCTCAAACGACGCTTCGGCAAAACCGTCTGCATGCACTTCGCCATCAACGGCAGCAAATGGCGTTTTGCCGTAGATGACGAAATTGCCCGTATCGTCCGAGACCGAATAATAATCAACGTCAGAACCCGGCCAGGTCATTTGTCCATTTCGCGTCGTGCCCCTGATGGCAATCACCGCGCCGGAAACCGGATGGCCGCCCGCAGTTATCACCCGGCCATGAATGACCTGGTTCGGGGCGGCGTTGGTATCCACCGTTTGCAACGAAACCTGCAACAGCCCGGCGGCGGGATCCACCTCTTTCAGTTCCTGCAACCGGCAGCCCGGCGCCATCACACCGCCAGAATACAACCAGCGTGGATCGAGCGAGGCGATTTCGAAATTTCCCTGGCGGTCTGTCTGTGCCTTGACAGGAAGGATTGGATAGCGATCTGCGATTGAAGGTTCGGAATTCGTCTTCAGCCTTGCGTAAGAAATCAGGATCGTTGCCCTGATGGATTTGTCCGCCGGTAGCATGACGTGTCCCGTTAAATCCGCGGACGGCGTGGCAGCGAAGCCGGAATTTGGCACCACAGACGCCATTGATAATAGTACAACCGCAACTGATATCTTCATAAAAATCGATGGGCTTAATTAGCTACGTGTATTGACACTTCCGGCTGAATAGTTCTCAAATTCAGGCGGGAATTCCACTCCTGTGGAGTTTGGAGTTTCCATGACCATGCCAGCCTGACGGGCTTCCCATGTTGAATTCGCGGCCATTCCTGAAATTCGCGTCAAAAAAGGTCTCACAACGTCGGCTCGCCATTTTCGTCGGCTAGGCGCAGCAGGCACCGGCCGAAATTCAAAGGCCACTGTTTCCGACCGATTTTGACTTTTCAAATCCAGCCAAAAGGTTATCATACAACGTCGTATGATTAAGTGCTTCGCCCGTTCCGCTCTCCTGTTTGCAGTTGTTTTCCTCAGTGCGATAGTGATTCCGCCGCCTGGGCTTGCCGGTTCGGTTCCGGCTCCATACGAAATCGGGACGTGGGAGGGATTCCGCCCCGCTGCCGTTACCTATACTTTCGACGATAATTTGCCCAATCAGTATGCCATCGCGGTTCCAATGTTTCACCAGGCGGGTTTCAACATGACCCTGTTCACGATCATTAATTACTGGACGAGTTTTACCTGGTCGCAAGCACAAACCGCGGCCGCCTACGGAGACGAAATCGCCAGCCACACCGTGACGCATACCAGCCTCAACGCGATATCGGCTGCGCAACTGACAAACGAACTGGCGAGTTCTCAGTCGAGCATCAACAGCCACATTACCAACGCGCTTTGCGTGACTTTGGCCTATCCGAATTGTGCGGTTCCCCTCAACGAAGCACTCGTCGCGCAATACTACATCGGCGCGCGAGGTTGTTCCGGGTCTTTGGTGCCCAGCACGCCTCCGGACTTCATGAACATCAGTTCGTTCGTTTGCGGTTCGCAGGGTTCGATCCAAACTGCGGCCCAGTTCAACAGTCTGGCGAATAGCGCCATTGCCCTCAAACAATGGTGCGTCTATCTGATTCATGCGCTGGATGGTGACAACGGTTATTCGCCGCTGCCGAGCACGACCTTGCAGGCCAGCGTGGATTATATGCGCACCAACCAGGACAAGTTCTGGGTGGAAACCTTCGGCAACGTCGTTCGCTATATCCAGGAACGCAATGCTTCATCCGTCGCGGAAACAGGCAATTCGGGCGACCGCATTACCCTTCAGGTGACCAACAGCCTGAATGACGCGATTTACAACTATCCGATTACGCTGCGCCGGCCGCTGCCCGCCGGTTGGCCGGCTGCCGCCGTCTCGCAGAACAACCAGCCGCTGACCGCGAAACTCGTCACCCTCAATTCGACCATTTACGTGATGTTCGACGTGGTGCCCAACGGCGGGGATGTCGTTCTCGCGAAAACCGTTTTGCCCTTCACGCTGGGCAACCCGGTGTTGACCGCTCCCGCCAGCCTGAGTTTTCAATTGAATGGCCAAACTGGTGTGACTTACACCGTCTGTTCCTCAACGGATTTGTTGAGCTGGTCGCCCGTCACAAGCAACACGCTGGTCAACACGACCACCAACCTCACCGTGGATGCCACCGGAACCTCCCAATTTTTTCGGGCGCAGTGGACGCCATAGATTTGAGGCACTTGGACGCTTCGCGGGCCGGGAGTCGTTGGCATTCGCGCCAGCGTCCGGGACTCCGAATACCCTCGCGAGTGAACTGAGG
>Ga0335080_10006980_pt1 | contig 11691 bp, 12 predicted proteins | sample Lox_Sample_34_FD_206720 | JGI IMG/M metagenome (GOLD analysis project Ga0335080, IMG submission 206720) | Soil microbial communities from Loxahatchee National Wildlife Refuge, Florida, United States - Lox_Sample_3.4 | ecosystem: Environmental > Terrestrial > Soil > Wetlands | place: USA...
CGCGCCGCACCGCGCGCGGGAAGACCTGGGTCAGGAACGAGGCGATGCGCGGCCAGTCGTCGGCGCGCGCGCGGTACAACAGCTGGTGACCGCGCAGCGCCAGCTCGTTCAGCTCGGCCACCAGGCCGGTCGAGAGCTCGCGCTCGCGCGCCAGCGCCAGATCGTTGCAGACGTGGCGATAGAGCCCGGGCAGCTCGGCCACCGCCACGCCGTCGGCGGCGCCGCGGCCCTGCTCGAGCGCGTCGAGCAGCTCGCTGAGTCGCTGCCAGCGCGGCCGGCCCTGGGCTTCGAACGCCGCGAGCTTCACGCGCTGTGCCCCAACAGCCAGGCCGCGATCGCGAGCAGACGCGCGCGCGGCTCGTCGCCGTGAGTGAGCGACGCGGGGATCGCCGCCAGCTCCTCCGCGCGCGCGCTCGACAACAGCGGCGCGCGCTCGGCGAAGGCGATCACCGCGCCCTGCTCTTCCAGCGTGAGCGCGATCGCGGGCGGCAGCGGCCGCTCGAAGAGCGTCAGCTCGGCCTGGCGCGCGCGTGGCTTCGCCGGCTCGACGTGCACCACCAGCGTCCCCGCGCCCAAGTCACCCAGGCGCCGGAAGCTCGAGTCGAGACACATCGAGGTGATTCCCGCGAGATAGAAGATGGGCAGAAAGTCGGCGACCAGGAGGAAGTTGCGCAAGAGCGAGGACGGCCAGCCGACCGGCGTGCCGTTCTCCTGCACCACGCGCAGGCCCACGATGCGCTTGCCGGGAGTCTGTCCGCGCGCCAGCACCTCGAACAGCACCGGGTAGAACCAGTAGCTGAGGAACACGACGATCAGGTTCAGGCCGATCGCGAAGCCGCTGCGCCCCGCCGCGAACAGCGCGCTCTGGAACGCGGAGAGACCCGTGCCCTGGATCAACAGGTCCAGCCAGTACGCCAGCGCGCGCGGCAGCGGCCCGGCCACGGGCAGAGACAGGTCGACTCCCTCGGGAGTCTGGACCGCGTGCAGCGTATCGATCATGGGCCCGAATCCTAGTGGCCGCGCCCGATGTCCGCTCGGGGCCCGCTTCTAGTAAGATCGCCCCATGAGCAAACCCTTCCGCTTCGCAGTCCAGCTCCACTCACTTCCCGGCGACGCCTGGGCCGAGCGCGTGCGCGCGATCGAGCGCCTGGGATACTCCTCGATCTTCGTGCCCGATCACTTCGGCCCGCAGTGGGATCCGACGGCGCTGCTGGCGGCGGCGGCGGCGGTGACCACGAAGCTCCGGGTCGGGTCGCTGGTCTACGACGTCGACTACCGCCACCCGGTGATCCACGCCAAGGGCGCTGCCACGATCCAGCTGATCTCGGGCGGTCGCCACGAGTTCGGGCTGGGCGCGGGCTGGATGCAGACCGACTACGACGAAGCGGGCATGACTTACGACTCGCCGGGCACGCGCATCGCGCGACTCGACGAGGCGCTGCAGATCATCAAGAGCATGTGGCAGAACGAGCGCACCTCGTTCTCGGGCAATCACTACCGGATCACCAACATCGCGCGCGCGGCCGAGCCGGCGTTCGCGCCGCCCAAGCTGTTGATCGGCGGCGGCGGGCCCAAGCTGCTGCGCCTGGCCGGGCGGCACGCGGACATCGTGGGCATCAACCCCACCCTGGTCGAGGGCAAAGTGACTCCGCGCACCGCCGCGGATCTCGCGCCCGAGAAGCTCGACGAGAAGCTGGCCTGGGTGCGCGAGGGCGCGGAGGCCGCGGGCCGCTCCTTCCGCGACATCGAGCTCAACTCACTCACCTTCGTGGTCGCGATCACCGACGATCCCAAGGGTCTGCGCGCGGCGCTGGGCGCGAACACGGGCATGACGCCGGAGCAGGTCGCCGACTGCCCGATGTTCCTCACCGGCTCGCCGGCCGAGATCCGCGACGGCCTGGAGAAGCGCCGCGAGCGCTACGGCTTCTCGTACATCGTGATCCAGGGCCGCGACTTCGCCGTGGTCGAGAACTTCGCCGAGAAGGTGGTCGCCCCGCTCGCGGGGAAGTGACGGGCGAGACACTCGCGCCAGGCTCGCCTCAAGGGGCTGAGTTTCGGCTCCGATCACTCGGGCGATGCCCGCGGTGCTGGCCCCCGATCCGCCGCTGTGGGAGCGGTACACGCGTGGCCGGGGTCGGATTCATCTGACCGGGCTGCAGGCCCTGGTGCGCCTGGTGCTGGACCAGCTCTGGCTCGACGCGCGCGCGGGCCGGAAGATCGGGGCGCTCTTGTCGGGCTACCCGGGTTCGCCGCTGGCGGGCTTCGACCAGCTCTTGCGCTCACTCGCGCCGCTGCTCGAGCGCAGTCACGTGCGCTTCGTGCCCGGGCTGAACGAAGAGCTCGCCGCCACCGCCGTGGGCGGCACCCAGGCGCTCGAGGTCTTCCCGCACGCGCACTGGGACGGCGCGCTCGGGCTGTTCTTCGCCAAGGCGCCGGGGCTCGACCGCGCGCTCGATGCGCTGCGCCACGCCAACTTCATGGGCAGCGCCCGACTCGGCGGGGCGCTCGCGGTGGTGGGCGACGACCCGTTCTGCAAGAGCTCGTCGCTGCCGAGTCACTCCGAGCACGCCTTCGCGCACGCGTTCGTGCCGCTGTTCGCGCCGGCCGACTCGGCCGACGTGCTGCGGCTCGGGCTCGCGGCGTTCGCGCTGTCGCGCTATGCGGGCGTCTGGACCGGGATGCGCGTGGTCGCCGACGTGGCCGACGCGGGTCAGGTGTTCGAGCTCGCCGAAATGGACGGAGACTTCGTGCGGCCCGCCTTCGAAGTGGCGGGCGCCGCCTTCTCGCCGCGCTTCGACGCGGCGCTGCTGCCGCCCAACGTGCTGCGCATCGAGCAGGAGCTGGTGTTCGGGCGCATGGAGGCGGTGCGCCGCTTCACGGCGGCGAACGGGCTGAACGCGATCCTCTCGAGTCACCCGCGCGACAAGATCGGACTGATCGCCGCGGGCTCGCTCTACCGCGAGCTCGAGCGGGCGCTCGCGCTCCTGGGCATCGATGAGCCCGTGCGCGAGAGACTCGGGATCCGGCTGCTGAAGATCGACCTGGTGTGGCCGCTCGAGCCGGGCCGCGTGCGCGAGTTCGCCGACGGTCTCGCCGAGATCGTGGTCGTCGACACGCGCCGCGGCTATCTCGAGGAGCAGGTCTGCGCCGCGCTCTACGGTGCCGAGTCGCGGCCGGCGGTCCTCGGTCAGCGCGGGCCGGGCGGCGAGCACTGGCTGGCGCGCCGGGCCGAGGTCTCGGGAGCCACGCTGGCGCAGGACCTCGCGCCCTATCTGGCGCAGCGGCTCAAGGCGCCCGGGCTGCGCACCAGGCTCGAGTCACTCGAGGCCGCGCTGGCGCACGCCGAGGCTGGTCCGGCGCCGACCCGCGCGCCGCACTTCTGCAGCGGCTGCCCGCACGCGTCGTCGACGCGGCTGCCGGCGGGCTCGCTGGCCGGCGGCGGCATCGGCTGTCACACCATGGCGCTGCTCATGCCCGAGCGCGAGGTGCGCTTCATCGGCGCGATGGGCTGCGAGGGCGCGCAGTGGATCGGGCTCGCCCCCTACACCGATGCGCGTCACCTGTTCCAGAACCTGGGCGACGGGACCTACTTCCACTCGGGCCGGCTGGCGGTGCGCGCCTGCGTGGCCGCGGACGTGCCGATCACCTTCAAGATCCTGTGGAACGGCGTGGTCGCGATGACCGGCGGCCAGCGCGCGATCGGCGCGAAATCGCTGCCGGCGCTGGTGCGCGACCTGCTCTCCGACGGCGTGCGCCGCGTGGTGGCCATGACCGACCAAGCCGAGCTGCGCGAGCTGGCCCAGCGCGACCCGCGCGTGCGCTGCGTCGGCCGCCGCGACTGGGACGACGAGATGAGGGCGCTGCGCGCCGAGCCCGCGGTCACGGCCATGATCTGGGACGAGCTCTGCGCCAACGAGAAACAACGGCTCGAGCGGCGCGGCCTGCGCCCGCGCCCGAACGAGCGACTCACGATCAACGAAGACGTGTGCGAGGGCTGCGGCGATTGCGGGCTGAAGTCGTCGTGTGTCTCGCTGCGGCCGGTCGAGACCGCTCTCGGGCGCAAGACGCGGCTGCACGAGAGCTCGTGCAGCGACGACCGCGCCTGCCTGGACGGCGACTGCCCCGCGTTCGTCTCGACCGACACGCCGCGGCGCACGCCCGAGCCCTTCGAAGCACGCCTGCCCGGGCCGCTGCCCGAGCCGCCGTCGCTCGATTGGAACGGACGGCTCGAGCTGTTGCTGGTGGGCATCGGCAGCACCGGCGTGGTCACGATCGACGCGCTCCTGGTGCGCGCGGCCGAGCACGACGGTCTGTTCGCGTCCCATCTGGACCAGACCGGGCTCGCCCAGCGTGGCGGCAAGGTCGTGTCTCACTGCGTGCTCTCGGCCGAGCCGATCGAGGGCAGCGCGCGCATCGAAGCGGGGCGCGCCAACGTGCTCCTGGCGTTCGATCCGCTGGGCGCCGCAGACCGCGACGCGCTGCGCGCGCTCGACGCCGCGCGCACGCACGCGGTGGCCCACGCGCTGTACGTGCCGACCGGCGACGACGTGAGCAACCCCCGCTTCCGCGAGCCCGCGCTCGACGCGCTCCTGGCGCCGCTCGCGGGAGTCACCCGCTCGCTCTCACTCGTGCCCGCGGAACGGCTGGCCGACAGCGCGCTGGGCCAGCCGCTGGCCGCGAACCTCGTGCTCCTGGGCTTCGCCTGGCAGCGCGGGCTGATCCCGCTGTCCGCACGCGCGCTCGAGCGCGCGATCCGCGACAACGCCGTGGCGGTCGAGTCCAACCTGCGCGCGTTCGCGCTGGGCCGCGCGGCCGCCGCGTTCCCGAGCCTGGCGGACGAGCTCTGTGCCGACGCGGCCCCGCCCGCGATCGGCGACGAAGAGTCACTCGAGCGCGCCGAGCACTTGCTGGGCAAGGGCTTTGCCGCGGTGCAGGAGGCGCTGGGCCGCTTCGGCGCGACCAAGCACAGCGCCGAGCTGGCGCGCCGGATCGCGGGCTTCGCCGTCGACCTCGCCGACTACCAGCACCGGCGCCTGGCGCTGCGCTACTGCGCGCGGATCGCGGCCCTGGCGAACGCGGAGGCCGCGGTCGAGAGCGAGTCGGCGGCACTCACCGAGGTCGCCGCGCGCGAGCTCTACCGCGCGCTCGCGTACAAGGACGAGTACGAGGTCGCGCGGCTCTTGCTGCGCGGGCCGCACCGGCGCTGGCTGCGCCGCCAGAGCGCGAGCGAGCCGCGCCTGCGCTACCACCTGCACCCGCCGCTGCTTCGCGCGCTGGGGCTGTCGAGGAAGCTGTCTCTCGGACCCGACTTCGAGCCTGCCCTACACGCGCTCGTGTCGCTGCGCGGGCTGCGGGGCACGCCGTTCGACCCGTTCGGCTACACGCGCGCGCGGCGGCTCGAGCGCGAGCTCGCGCGCTGGTACGAGAGCCTGCTCGACGCGCTGGCCGGGGCGCTCAGCGCCGACAACCGCGGCGAGGCGATCGCGATCGCGGGGCTCGCGGCCGAGATCCGGGGCTTCGAGTCGATCAAGGAGGCGCGCGCCGCGCGCGTGCGCGAGCTTGCCGGAAAGCGGCTGGCCGACCTGGTCGCGCGCCGCTGAGCTAGAGTGACCGTATGTCCGAATGGCTGCGGCTGGCGCTCGAAGGCTCGGTCGTGCGCCGCGCGCTGCGCACGGCGGCGATCGTCGGCACGATCCTCACTGCCATCAATCACGGCGAGGCGCTGCTCCACGGCGACGTCGACGGCATGCGCATCTTCCGGATCTGCCTGACCGTGTTCGTGCCGTACGCCGTCTCGACGACCTCGAGCGTGGCCGCGCTGCGCTCGCTCGGGGCGCCTCAGCTCGAGGGGCCCCAGAGCGCGGCGCAGTCCACCACGTCGAGGCGGTCGGCGTAGACCACGCTCGAGCCCGACTCCATGTCCTCGACGGTCTTGGTCGAGTCGTGATCGTCGTCGAGAAAGCGCGCCGCCACCAGGTGCAGTGACTCGCCCTGCAGGGTCACGCACAGCCGCTCGCCGCCCTTGCTCGCGCGCTCCTCGTGGCGGTCGAGCAGCGCGCGCAGGTCGCCGTAGGTGCCGCGGTTCGCCGCGATCAGGCTCAGCCCCGCGGCGCCGCCCGCGACGCGCGCGCTCGAGTCGGACCCGTACAGGTGGAAGTCGGGATAGCCGCGCATGTACTCGCGCGCGAGCGTCGCCTCGAACACCCGCAGCCGCAGGTTCACCGGCTCGCTCGACCAGTCGGTGCTCTCGACGTCGGAGACGAAGTAGGTGCCGCCGAACGCCCCATCGCGCTGGAAGCGCACGGCGTGGTCACGAGACACGACCGCGAGCTCGCTGCCTTCGAGCCGAGGCTCGAGCGGATTGCCGCGCACGTAGCGGAGGCCGTAGTGACCCACCACGAGCGCGGCGAGCAGGAAAGCGGCGACCTTCCACATGCCCGTAGTATCGTCCGCCGCGCGGGCGGCTTCGTGATCCGTGGGCAGTCGAGCTGCGCGCTCGCGAAGCCCTCTTGCTAGTGCGCCCGGCCCGCCGCCGCGCCCTGCGCCGCCGCGCTCGAAGTCTCGGCGAGCTCCGCGCGCTCGCGGAGCAACGAGCGGTAGGCGCTGCGGTACTGCCACGCCAGGAATAGCTCGAGCGCAAGCACCGCGATCGCGACCGGCAGTCCGGCCGGCGCGAGGAAGGTGTGGAACGCCACGATGTTCACGACCACGGGCGCGAGCAGAACCAGAGCCAGGGGCACGTAGCGCCCGAGCAGGAGCGCGAGCCCCGACACGATCTCCGTGCTCGCCAAGAGCGGCAGGAAGTAGCCGCTGGCGACCAGCCCGCCCATGAATTCCGCCGCCGTGCCCGTGATCGGCGGCTGCGGGATGAAGTGCAGGAGCTTGTTCAGGCCGAACACGAAGAAGACCGCGCCGAGCAGGATGCGCGCGGCGCTGGTGGTCTTGGACATGCGATGATCCTCCTTGGTTCTCGAGATGTCCTTGGTTCCGAAATGGATACAAGTATATATTGGGAACCATGGTGCGAGCACAAGCAGGCAGCTCCCGGTCACGAGGTCACACGCGGGTAACCGACCCGGCCACCGCTCACGCCGCCTGTCCCGTGACTCGCGACGTGCTGAACCGGGTGGGCGACAAGTGGAGCGTGCTGGTGATCGTCGTGCTGGGCGGCGGCAGCAGGCGCTTCAGCGAGCTGAAGCGCCTGATCGCGGGAATCTCGCAGCGCATGCTCACCCACACGCTGCGCGGGCTGGAGCGCGACGGCATCGTGACTCGCACGGTCCTGCCCACGGTGCCGCCGCGCGTGGACTACGCGCTCACTCCGCTCGGCCGCACCCTGCTCGAGACACTCAGCGCGCTGGCGCGGTGGGCGAGCGAGAACCACGACGCGATCGACCGCGCGCGCAGCGAGTTCGACCGGCGCGAGGCCCGAACCGCGCGCCTGGCCGAGCCCGCGTGAAGCTCCTGTCCTGGAACGTGAACGGGCTGCGCGCCGTCGGCCGCGCCGGCTTCCTCGACTGGTTCGCGCGCGAGCGGCCGTTCGCGGTGTGTCTGCAGGAGATCAAGCTGCAGCCCGACGACGTGCCGCGCGAGCTCTTGAACCCGCGCCGCTATCACGCGTTCTGGAACCACGCCGAGCGGCCGGGCTACAGCGGCGTCGTCACCTTCACGCGTGAGGAGCCGCAGGCGGTGGTGCACGGCGTGGGGCTCTCCGAGCTCGACCGCGAGGGCCGCGTGCTGCGGCTCGAGTTCGCGGACTTCGTGCTCGTGAACGCGTACTTCCCGAACAGCCAGCGCGACCACGCGCGGCTCGCGCACAAGCTCGAGTTCTGCGCGGCGATGTTGCGGCTCGTGAACCGCTACCGCCGCGCCGGCAAGCACGTGCTCCTGTGCGGTGACTTCAACATTTCGCACCGGCCGATCGACCTGGCGAACCCGGCGCAGAACAGGCACAACGCCGGCTTCCTGCCCGAGGAGCGCGCCTGGCTGGACCGCTTCTTCGGCGCGCACGGCTGGGTCGACGCCTTCCGCAGCCGCTGCGACGCACCGGGTCACTACACTTGGTGGAGCTACCGGCCGACGGTGCGCGAGCGCAACATCGGCTGGCGGCTGGACTACTTCGTCGCGAACCCCGAGCTGGCGCCGCGGATCGCGCGCGTGCGTCACCAGAACGAGGTGCGCGGCTCCGATCACTGTCCCGTCGAGCTGGTGCTGCGGGCGTAGCCTTGGCGAGTCACACGCTCGTGTTCGCGCCGCGCGGGCCGTTCTCGCTCGCGCGCACCACGGCGCGCTTCGTGCGCCACCCCGATCCGGTGAACGTGGTCGACGACGACGCGTTCGCGCGGCTCGTGCCGACCCCGCAGGGACTCGCGCGCGTCCTGGTGAGCGAGCGCGGCTCGCTGACTCGCCGGCGGCTCGAAGTGCTCGTGGAAGGGGCCGAGGGCGCGCACGCCGACGCGGCCGCACGCCGTGTGCTCGAGAACGTCCTGGGCGCGGACGTGGACCTGCGGCCGTTCGAGCGCGCGCTGGGCAACGACCCCCTGCTGGGTCACTTGATCCGCGCCCACCGCGGGCTGCGCGTGGCGGGCACGCTCGACCTGTTCGAGGCGCTGGTGGGCGCCGTGCTCACGCAGCAGGTGAACTTGCGCTTCGCGGCCTCGATCCGTACCGAGCTGGTGCGCGCGCTCGGCGCGCGCGCGGCGTTCGAGGGCCGGACCTGGCTCGCGTTTCCGTCCGCCGAGCGAGTCGCGCGAGAGAGCGAAGCCGCGCTGCGCGCGTTCCGCATGACCAACGCGAAGGCGGGTACGATCTTCCGCCTGGCGAACGCCATCGCCGAGGGCGCGCTCGACGAGTCACGGTTGCGCGCGCTCTCCGACGAGGAAGCGATCGCCGAGCTCGTGACCTGGAAGGGCGTCGGGCGCTGGACGGCCGAGATCGCGCTCTTGCGCGGGCTCGGTCGGCTCGACGTCTTCCCCGCCGGGGACCTGGCCGTGGTGAAGCATCTCGCGCGCACCTGGCTGGACCGGGAAGAGGCGTCGAACGAGGCGGAGATGCGCGCGTTCAGCGACCGCTGGCGCCCCTTCCGTTCGCTGGCGCTGGTCTACGCGCTCGAGCAGCTCGCACTCGAGCGCTGAGCCCTGCGAGTCAGATCTGGTAGTCGGGATCGACCGAGCCGGCCTCGGCCGAGTCACCCTTCTGACTCACCTGCAGGCGCGGCGGCTCGATCTGGATGCGCGAGTACGGCGGCACCGACTCGTGCAGCCACACGTTGCCGCCGATCACCGAGCCCTCGCCGATCACGGTCGTGCCGCCCAGGATGGTGGCGTTCGCGTAGATCGTGACGTCGTCCTCGACCGTCGGGTGGCGCTTCTTCCCGATGTCGTTGCGCCCGAGCTTGTTCGAGAACGCGACCAGACCGACGCCGTGATACATCTTCACGCGGTTCCCGATCGTCGCGGTCTCGCCGATCACCACGCCCGTGCCGTGGTCGATGAAGAAGTGACAGCCGATCGACGCGCCCGGGTGGATGTCGATGCCGGTCTTGCTCTTGGCGTGCTCGGACATGATGCGGGCGGCGATCTGCGCGCCGAGCTCGTAGAGCACGTGCGCGATCCGGTAGGTCGAGACCGCATACGCGGAGGGATAGGCCGCGATCACCTCGGCGTACGACTTCGCCGCCGGGTCGGCCTTGAACGCCGCCTCGACGTCCATGCCCACGCAATGGCGGACCTCGGGCAGGCGCTCCACGAACGCCGAAGCCACGTCCGAGCCGACCAGGCCCGAGAGCAGCCCGTGCACGACCTCGAGGTCCGAGTTCAGGCGCTCGAGCGGCGTGCGCTCGAACACGATGCTGCGCAGGTTCTCGAGCACGTCGACGACCCGGCCCGTGTCGGGACAGGCCTGGCGCCGCGCCTCGCTCACCGGGTCGTTCTGATCCCGCTTGGCCGCGAGATGCTGGGCGATCGTCTCCGTCAGCGTCGACACGTCTCGGACTCCCTTGGCCTTTCGATCCCCCACGGAATCCGGAGGTTACTAACAGGCCGCCCCTTTTCCCAGCGCTCGGCATGAGGCGGGAAGTCCACAGCCGTTGACGCAACCGCTAGTTGCTGGTCATATTGCAGACGCAAGCGCTGGTGGGGAGCGTGACGGAATACAGTCACTCGCGGCTGTCCGCGTACGAGAATTGCCCGCGGAAGTTCCGCTTTCGCTACGTCGACGAAATCAAGGTCGAGGGCGAGGGCGTGGAGGCGTTCATGGGCAAACGCGTCCACGAGATCCTGGAGCGGCTCTACCACCACGTGACGCGCTTCGGGAAGCCGCCGAGCCTGACCCAGGTGCTCGAGCGCTTCCGCCGCGACTGGGCCGCCGCCTGGCACGAGAAGGTCACGATCGTTCGCACCGAGAACCCGCCCGAGTTCTACCGGGAGCGCGGCGGGCAGTGTCTCGTGAACTTCTACAAGAAGCACTACCCGTTCAGCGACGGCGAGACCGTCGGCATCGAGGCGCCGATCCAGCTCGTGCTCGACGGCGACGGCCGCTACCGCGCGCGCGGCGTGGTGGACCGGATCACCCGCCGGCGCGACGGCGTGTTCGAGATCCACGACTACAAGACCAGCGGCTATCTGCCGCCGCAGAGCCGCGTCGACGACGACCGCCAGCTCGCGCTCTACCAGATCGGACTCGAGCAGACTTACGCCGAGGCGCGCGAGGTCGAGCTGGTCTGGCACTACCTGGTGTTCAATCGCACGCTGCGCTCGCGGCGCTCGCCCGAGGCGCTGGCCGACCTGCGGGACTCGACCATGCGGCTGATCGACGCGATCGAGGCCGAGACCGTGTTCGCGCCCAAGCCCGGTCCGCTCTGCCGCTGGTGTGACTACGCCGAGCTCTGTCCCGACGCCACCTCGGAAGCGCGTGAGCTTTTGAAGTCACGGCCGAGCCCGCTGCCGGCGCTGCCGATGTTCCCGCCGCAACCGGCAAGCGGCCAGCAACTCGCGCTGCTCTAGCCGGCGCGCGTTCCCAGCCGATAAGCGCGCGATGGTTCGGCTCGCGTGTCGCTGCATGGGCTTGTCGAGCCGCAAGATCGACGAGCTCGTCCGCGGGCAGGGCCTGCGCGATCTCGAGTCTCTCGCGGCGACGGGCGCCGGCGCGGGCTGTGGCAGCTGCCGTCCCGAGCTCGAGGAGATCCTCGCCGACGCCGCGGGGCTGCCCGTCGCCGAGTCGGTGCGCCGGGCCAATCGCGCGCGAAACGGCGCCGAGTCGTTTCGCCGGATCGAGGCGGCGCTCTTCGGCAGCATCGTCGTGCGGCTGCCGCCGGGGACCGATCTCCAGCTCGTCTCGGTCGACGGGCTGCGCGTCGAGCTGCACCTGGGCACGCACGATGCGCCGGAGGTGCGTGCGCTCATCTCCGAGCGGCTGTGCAAGCTGGTCTGTTCGGAGCTCGAGGTCGTCTTCCGCTAGACTCGGGTCATGCCCCTCCCCGCGCTCCGCGTCGAGCGCATCCCGACGCTCCGCGACAACTACACGTATCTGATCATCGATTCCGAGACGCGCGAGGCGGCAGTAGTGGACGCGCCGGAGGCGGCACCGGTGGTCGCGCGGGTCGAACGGCTGGGCGTGCGGGTCACCAAGATCCTCTCGACTCACCACCACCCCGACCACAGCGCGGCCAATCCGGAGCTCGCCACGCGCTTC
>Ga0335080_10006981_pt1 | contig 11691 bp, 11 predicted proteins | sample Lox_Sample_34_FD_206720 | JGI IMG/M metagenome (GOLD analysis project Ga0335080, IMG submission 206720) | Soil microbial communities from Loxahatchee National Wildlife Refuge, Florida, United States - Lox_Sample_3.4 | ecosystem: Environmental > Terrestrial > Soil > Wetlands | place: USA...
TTTCTTCCCTGGTTTCAGATTTCAGTCCGTTAAGGTCCTTTTCCAGCGCAATGGTCCGGTTCTTCAATTCATCCATGTCGCGCTGCATGACATCGAAATCGCCCCTGCTGACGCAACCGGCCAGGACGACGGGGAAAAAAAGATAAAGAAGTTGTCTGGGGAAGCGCATTTTAACGATATCCTCCATGGTTGGTTAAAATCAGGTCGAGGTTGAAGACAGAAGACTGAGAGTAAATCTGGTAAGGCTTTCAATGACTTTGCTTAAGCCGTCAGCCTGAATGCCTTGATATACAAAAAAGGAGCCGTCGATGCGGCTCCTTCAGGTCATTTTCCTCAACCGGTTATTTGAGGATGATGAAATCGTCTCGCCTGTTCTTGGCCCAGGCGGCATCGTCGTGCCCCGGATCAGCAGGCTTTTCCTTGCCGTAGCTGATGATGGAGAGGCGGTCCGCCGGGATACCCAGAGTCACAAGGTAATTCATCGCCGCCTTGGCCCGTTTTTCTCCCAGGGCCAGGTTGTACTCGTCTGAACCCCGCTCGTCGCAGTTCCCTTCGATCCGCACCTTCATGGAACCGTTTTTCTTCAAGGCTTCAGCATTCTTGGTAAGGGTGGAGCGTGCAGAGGCGGTCAACACGAACGCATCGAAATCGAAATAGATTGTATCAAGCTCCCCCTGAGCAGTTGCGGCTTCTTCCCTGGCCGCCGGCGCTTCCTTGACAGCCTGCTCCTGCACCTTCTCTTCCTTGACCGCCTTTCCTGACGGTTGTGCGGCGGTTCCCTGCTCGGCCGGTTTCTGGGCGGCTGCCGGGGCTTCTTCTCCCTTAACCAGTTCTTTCTTGGCGCAACCACCGACCATGATCGCGCCGCAACAAAGAATCATGAAGAAACCGATCATCCCTTTACGCATTTTGCCTCTCCTTTGCCCATTTAATTGCGAGGTTGCAAAATCCAACCCCTGAACACTGCGGTTAAACCGACCACATTATACATGAGATTCATTCATTTTCAACGTATTCTTGCGGAAAATGTGCAGCCGGTTACCAGCGGGTCGACCAGGTGGGATGCGAATCCTCTGACGATCCCTGGGATACCCTGGTCTGTCCGGAACCGTCGGCGCGCATGACGAAGATGCCCTCTTTCCCTCCCCTTTTCGAGCTGAAGGTAATAAAACGTCCATCCGGCGACCAGCGTGGGTGCTCGTTACTCCCGTCGCTCGTGAGGCGGGTATCGTTGCTGCCGTCGGGGTCGATCCCATATATCTGGAAGCCGTTACCCTCCTGGCGGCAATAGACAATCCGGTCCCCTTTCGGCGACCAGCGGGGACCGACGTTGTAAGCGCCGTTTGCGGTGAGCCTGCGGACATTACTGCCGTCGGCGTTCATGATGAAGACCTGAGGCTTCCCCATCCGGTCCGAGACAAAGGCTATCCTGGAACCGTCCGGCGACCAGGCCGGCGACACGTCAATGGCGCTCGAACTGGTAAGCCGGGCCATCTGTCTGCCGGACTTGTCGATCAGGTAGATGTTGGAGCTTCCTTCCCGGCTCTGGGCCAGGGCGATCTTTTTCCCGTCCGGGGCAAAAGCGCCGGTGATATTGAGGCCACGCCGGGCGGATATTGCGGCCTCCGTGCCGCTGAACAGCTCCCGCCGGAAAAGGTCGGGATTGCCGCGTTTGTAGGAGGTATAGACTAATTCCCGACCATCCGGGGAGAATTCCGGGTTCAGATTGATGGAACCGTTTCTGGTAAGCTGCTGGGCGTTGTGGCCGTCGTAATCCATCAGATAAATTTCCTTGTTGCCGCCCCTTTTGGAAACATAGGCGACCTTTCCGGTAAACGGTCCTTTTTCACCGGTAACCCCCCGCATTATTTCATCGGCGAAGGTATGGACGATCTTGCGCAGGTCGCGGATGTTCCCGGTGTAACGTTTCGCCGTTAACTCCTTTTTTTTCATCACGTCGTACAGCCTGCACTCCAGGGTTATGCTTCCTCCGGAGAGTGAGTAGCCGCTCTTCACCAGAAGATCGACACCCGCGGACTTCCAGGGGGCGAGATCGAATTCCCCCGGCCTGATCCCGCCGCCGTCACCCTTCCCGGGGACGGTTCTGACCGAAAAAGGGCCTGCCAGTGTCATGTCGAACTGGAGGACGTCACAGATGACTTTTTCGGTTTCGGGAGATTGCTGTCCGGAAAGGTTTTTTGCTGTGGTTATGGCCAGCTGCAGCTGCCGGTTGCCGGGCGCGGTTACGTCAAGGAAACTCTGCTGGGCCTGGGCTGTCGCGCAGAGTAAAAGAATCATGAAGATCGGGAAGATACGTTTCACTTTTTACTTACCCCCTCCGGAGCGAACCTGTAGCTGTATTCGAATCTTTTCCCCCCGGGGGGGGGCACGAAGGTCTGTTCCGCCTTGGCGATCGCGTTAAGAACGGCATCCTCGAAAATCCTGTCTCCGGTGCTTCGTTCGAGTCTGATACCGGCCACTTTGCCGGAACGGTCGATGGTCAGACGTACCATGACTTCCGGACTTTTTGTCTGAAAAGCTATGGTGGTCCTGAAGGCATCGGTCAGCCGCGAGCGGATATAGCCCGCGTAATCGCTCCCTGCTTCGGTCCCCTTGCCGCCGGGGACACCAAGCTGCGCCTCTCCCCCCCTGCCGGCGACCTTTGCCCGCAGGGCCTCGATTGCCGCCGCTTCGCGCTTTGCTCCGACTTGCTGCTCGATTTTCGCCAGACGTTCCTCGAACTGTCGGGAGGTTTCGGCGGATGAAGGGCTCTTTTCACGTTGAGGCGTCTTGGGTTTTGCTATAGGTTGCTGTGGGGATCTTGCAGGCAGGGCCATTTCTTCCCGTTTTGCGGGAGTTGGTGCGCCGCCGGGCTGAGAGGGGGACCCTGCCTGTGGATTGGCGACCGGCAGGGACACCACATCGACATAATAAACCGGTCCCTCCGCGTGTTGGAAGGAGTAAAGCTGATATTTCACGAGAATGAGATAGCAGGTCAGATGGATCAGGATTGAGAAGAGCAGCATCCAGCCGAACCGCGGGTCCCTTCTGTGCAAAGTGGCGGTCATTTCCTCGCGACAGGTTCCGTAACCATGCCCAGGCGTTCGATGCCGGCCCCCTTGATCTCGGCCATGGTTTTCACTACCTCGCCGTACGGAACTTCCTTGTCGGCCTTGAGAAAGACCTCTTTCTTGCTCCTTGAGGCGAACATGTCACTCAATTTGGCCTTCAGATCACTGGCAGGTATTTCGGTGGAATTGATGAAAACTCTCCCCGATCTCTCAATGGAGACCACCACGCTCTCCTCCTGCGTGGGCAGGGCCTTTGTTTCCGCCTTCGGCAGGTTGACCTGCACTCCCTGCTGCATCATCGGCGCGGTAACCATGAAGATGACCAGAAGCACCAGCATGACGTCAACCAGCGGAGTTACGTTGATCTGGGACATGGTGCCGCGGTCACTACCGTCTCTGCTCCCTAATTCCATCGTATCAATTCCTTTTCAGACTTAAGGAAACGTAGATTTTTCTCTCCCCTGTTCTGGATGTCTTCTGAACAAGTTGTCATACCCGCGAAAGCGGGTATCCAGGAAATGACAGCCCTTCGAGAGTTGCGTGTTTCCTTATTTTTTGGCGAACGTCCTGTGGACTATGTTTAAGAACTCCGTGGAAAAACTGTCCATTTCAGCGATGACCACTCTTATCTTGTGCTGGAAATGGTTGTATCCCATGACCGCCGGGATGGCGGCGACCAGGCCGATGGCCGTGGCGATAAGCGCTTCGGCGATGCCGGGGGCGACAACGGCAAGGGAGGCCGATCCGGTTTCACCGATGCCTTTGAAGGCGGCCATGATCCCCCATACTGTGCCGAACAGGCCGATAAACGGCGCGGTGGCGCCGGTAGTGGCGAGGAAGGTGAGATATTTCTCCAGCCTTGTTATCTCCGAGGTGGTTGCGCGGCGCAAGGCGCGGGCGATATTGTCGATCCCTCCCAGGTCGGTGCTGATCCCTTCGGGTTCATCCGGATGCTCACCTTTTTCCATGAGCCTTTTCAATTCGCCGTATCCTTCATTGAACATCACGGAAAGAGGGGAATTGGCGAAACGGTCAAGCTGGGCATTGATGAGGTCGAACCGTTTGGTTTTCCAGAAGAACTCGAGAAAACGCTGGGATTCGCTGTTGGCACGATAGACCTGCAGCAGCTTGAAGAAGATGATGGTCCAGGAAACCACCGAAAAATAGAGAAGGATGACGAGCACGATTTTAACGACCAGTCCGGTCCCCGTAAAAAATGACAATGCGTTTTACCTCCGGTGAAATAATATCTTGGATGCCGCGGTAGGGCTGCGCTCCGTTCGCTGCCTGAGTCGCCCATTTTACGGCGCGCTGTATTCACATTAATGATAAATTTGCTTATACTATACCTTTTAAATGATTTTATTCAATACGAAATTTTGCTGGCTTGGCAAAAAGTCCATCTGTGCAGTTCAAGCCCAAGCCGCTGGCCGCTCGCTGCTTGACCTTGAATGCCTCACGGATTCAGGCTACAATAAAAAGCTATGAAAACGTCACTGTACGTTCATTTTCCCTTCTGCGTCCGGAAATGCCTGTATTGCGACTTCAATTCCCTGGCCGGTTCACGGGTGGGGCCGGAGGAGTATGTGGCGGCCCTGCTGAAGGAGATGGACCTGCGCAGGCAACTGTGCAGCGGCGAACCCGAGGCCGAAACGCTCTATATAGGCGGCGGGACACCGTCACTCCTGAATCCGCGACTCGTATCCCTGATTATCGAAATGGCGGCAAGGCTCTTTGCCCTTGACCCTGCCGCGGAGATCACGCTTGAGGCAAATCCAGGCACTATCTCCCGGGAGAAACTGGCCGGTTACCGGTCCGCCGGGATCAATCGACTCTCTCTGGGGGTGCAGTCATTCTCCGACCCGTTGCTCGTGCGATTGGGTAGGGTTCATGATGCACGGGAAGCCCTGGCAGCGTTCGCAGCGGCGCGGGAGAGCGGATTCGCCGACATCGGCATCGACCTGATCCATTCCCTGCCTGGACAAGATCCGGAGATGTGGCATGCCGATCTTGAACGGGCAGTTATGCTGCAACCGGAGCATATCTCCGCCTACGCTCTCTCCGTTGAAGAGGGGACGCCATTCCATCTCATGGAGAGGAGAGGGGAACTGGCGCTCCCCTGCGAGGAAAATGCGGCGCGGATGTTCGAAATGACCGATCATGTGCTGCGGGAATGCGGGTACGAGCATTACGAGATTTCCAATTTCTCCCTGCCCGGTCGCCGTTCCCGGCACAATATGAACTACTGGCGAAGGGGAAGCTATCTCGGTTTCGGGGCTGGCGCCCATTCATTCCAGGCAGTCCCTCCTTTCGGCAGAAGGTGGAAAAACAGGGAAAATCCGGAGCACTACCTGGGTGCCCTGGCCGAAGGTATTATCCCCGAAGAGGACATGTCGTCGGTAACGGAAAGGGAGGCGATGGGCGAAACCCTCTTTCTCGGTCTGAGGATGCTGGACGGGATCGATACAGAGCGGTTCCGGCTTGATTTCGGCTTGACCCCAGGGGAGGCTTATCCTGCAGAGATGCCTGCTCTGCTCGCCAACGGGCTTCTGGAGGAAGATAAGGGGCGATTAAGACTTTCCCGGCATGGGGTAATTCTGGCAAATCAGGTGTTCGTAAAATTCGTATAAAATCAGACACGAGGAGCGAGGAACGAGTCACGAGAAAAACCAGGCGCAATGGCATACCGGACAAAATAGGCTGGAGAGGGTGCAAGTCAGGTCCCGTTTTTCCCTCGAACCTCGTTCCTCGTTCCTGCCTTTATTCCTGCCTTTTATTCCCTTGACAAACCGGGGTAGCGCCATTAATTTAGTATTAAAATTGGCACTCGAAAACAGTGAGTGCTATTCATTCTTTTGAGGGATTATGCTGGAGCATCTGACCGAACGCAGCAGACATATACTGGAAGCGATCATCGAGGATTACATCCTTTCTGCCGAGCCTGTCGGGAGCAGGACCATCTGCCGGAGGCACGGGCTGACGCTCTCCCCTGCGTCGATCCGCAACGTCATGGCGGACCTGGAGGAGATGGGTTTCCTCTCCTCGCCCCATACGTCCGCCGGCAGGGTCCCGACCGACAAGGCTTACCGCTTTTACGTGGATACGCTTCTGGGCCTGCGCAGGATCACCAGGGAAGACCGGGAGGAGATACGCAAACGCTGCAGTCTTACCGGCAGGGACATAGGCGAAGTGCTGAAGCAGACGAGCCGGACCCTGTCGTCCATCTCCCATTACATGGGCATAGTCGTGGCGCCCCGCTTCACCGCCAATGTATTCCGTCACATAGAGTTCCTCAAACTCGGCGGGAAAAGACTCCTTGCCATCCTTGTGTCCCAAAACGGGACGGTCCAGAACAAGATCATCGAAACAGACGAAGAACTGCACCTGGCCGATCTGGTCAGGATGGCCAACTATCTTAATGAACTCCTCGGAGGGCTGACCATCGCCCAGGTCAAGAACAGGATTCTGGAAGAGATGCACGAGGAGAAGGTCAGGTATGACCAGCTCATGGCCAGGGCGCTGAAGCTCTCCCAACAGACCCTGGAAGATACGGATACAGCAGTCTTCATCGAGGGGCAGGCCAACATCCTGGAGCAGCCGGAATTTGCCGATGTGGCAAAGATGAAGGAAGTGATCCGCGCTTTCGAGGAAAAGGGACAGCTGCTCGAGCTTCTGGAACGGTGCATGTCGGCCGGGGGGGTGCAGATATTCATCGGTTCCGAGTCGCATTTGAACCGCATGGAGGGGATGAGTCTCGTGGCCTCAACCTATATGACCGGCAAGAACACGCTGGGCATACTGGGGGTCATTGGCCCGACCCGCATGGGTTACGCCAAGGTCATTCCCATCGTCGATTATACGGCAAGGCAGGTCAGCAGGCTGTTGGAAATTGATTAAAGGAGAAACGGGAACGTGGAAAAGAAAAAACATGAAGCCGAAGTCAAAGTTGAAAATAAGGGAGGAGAAGCTGCCGCCGGCGGTGCGGCTCCGACAGAAAAATGCCCCGATGATATCATAAGTGAACTGAAAGAAACCCTGGCCGAAAAGGATGCCGAGGTCCGGGCCAACTGGGACAAATTCGTGCGGGAGCGGGCCGACCTTGAGAACTACCGCAAGAGGGTACAGAAGGAAAAGGAGGAGCTCCTCAAATACGGCAATGAAAGCCTGATAATGGAGATCCTGCCGGTCATCGACAATATGGAGCGGGCCCTCGCCCACGCCTCCGAAGAGCCCCATGTGGCGGTAATCGAGGGAATACGGCTCACCCATTCCATGCTCCTCTCCGCCCTGAAGAAATTCGGGGTGGTCCCCATCGATACGCCGTCGGGGTCCCCGTTCGACCCTGCCTTTCACCAGGCCATGCACCAGGTGGAGAGCAGCGATCTCGCCCCCAATACCGTGGTGGATGAGCTGCAGAGGGGTTATCTCATCAACGAACGCCTTCTCAGGGCGGCCATGGTATCGGTGGCCGTGCCACCGCAGAAATAAATAGTGAATTTTGAATAGTGAATAGTGAATTTAACAAACGCTTGGCCTTTCACCATTCACCCTTCACTATTCACAATTTTTTTGCGCGCCCCCTTGTTTTTCAGGGAGGGAATGATTAGCTTCTCATAGAGAGTTATCTGTAAAGGGGGATTTAGACATATGAGCAAAGTAATAGGCATCGATCTGGGCACCACCAACTCCTGCGTGGCGGTCATGGAAGGTGGAGAGCCCGTTGTCATAGCCAACGCCGAGGGGAGCCGTACAACTCCCTCCATGGTGGCGTTCACTGAAAGCGGCGAGGTCCTGGTGGGCCAGCAGGCCAAGCGCCAGGCGGTCACCAACCCGGAGAACACCCTGTTCGCCATCAAGCGCCTCATCGGCCGCAAATACGACACTGACGTGGTGAAAAGGGACATCGCCATTTCCCCCTTCAAGATCGTCCGTGCCGACAACGGCGACGCCTGGGTGGAAGCGCGGGGCAAAAAATCCGCGCCCCCCGAGATTTCCGCATTTGTCCTGCAGAAGATGAAAAAGACCGCCGAGGATTACCTGGGGGAGACGGTGACCGACGCGGTCATCACGGTTCCCGCATACTTCGACGACTCCCAGCGTCAGGCGACCAAGGACGCGGGCAAGATCGCCGGCCTCAATGTCCTGCGCATCATCAACGAGCCGACCGCGGCGGCCCTTGCCTATGGCATGGACCGGAAGAAAGAGGAAAAGATCGCGGTCTTCGACCTGGGTGGCGGGACTTTCGATATATCCATCCTCGAGCTGGGTGAAGGTGTTTTTGAGGTCAAGTCCACCAACGGGGACACCTTTCTGGGGGGCGAGGACTTCGATCAGAAGGTCATCGACTGGATCGCCGACGAGTTCCATAAGGACCAGGGAATCAACCTGCGCAGCGACAAGATGGCCCTGCAGCGCCTGAAAGAGGCGGCGGAAAAGGCCAAGTGCGAGCTCTCCACCTCTATGGAGACCGATATCAACCTTCCCTTCATCACCGCCGACGCCTCGGGCCCCAAGCACCTCACCATGAAGCTGACCAGGGCCAAGCTGGAAGCGCTCTGCGCCGACCTGATCGGCAAACTGGAAGGCCCCTGCCGGACTGCCATGAAAGACGCCGGCCTCTCGCCCGGCGACATCGATGAGGTCATCCTGGTGGGCGGCATGACCCGCATGCCGTCGGTGCAAAAGAAGGTCCAGGACATTTTCAATAAGGTCCCCAACAAGGGGGTCAACCCGGACGAGGTGGTGGCAATCGGCGCTGCCATCCAGGCCGGGGTCCTGAAGGGCGAGGTCAAGGACGTCCTGCTTCTTGACGTCACTCCGCTTTCTCTCGGTATCGAGACCCTCGGCGGCGTAATGACCAGGCTGATCGAGAAGAACACCACCATCCCCTGCAGAAAGAGTCAGATATTCTCCACGGCCTCCGACAACCAGCCGGCGGTCACCGTGCACGTGCTCCAGGGGGAACGTGACATGGCCGGGGACAACAAGACCCTCGGCAACTTCGAGTTGACCGGCATCCCGCCGGCACCGCGCGGGGTCCCCCAGATCGAGGTGACCTTCGACATCGACGCCAACGGCATCGTCCATGTCTCCGCCAAGGACCTGGGGACCGGCAAGGAGCAGTCGATCCGCATCACCGCCTCTTCGGGTCTTTCCAAGGACGAGATCGAGAAGATGGTCAAGGACGCCGAGGCCCACTCCGCCGAGGACAAGAAGAAGAGGGAACTCATCGAGGCGCGCAACCAGGCCGACAACCTGATCTATTCTACGGAGAAATCGCTCAAGGAGTTCGGCGACAAGATCGACGACGCGGAAAAGAAGAAGATCGAGGATGGCGTGGCCGCTCTGAAGAAGGCAATGGAAGGAAACGATGCCGATCAGCTCAAGAAGGCCAGCGACGAGCTGATGCAGGCCTCCCACAAGCTGGCCGAGGCGGTCTACGCCAAGGCTGGCCAGGCGGGCGCCGGCGGCGGCGCCGGTGAGGCGCCCAAGGAAGAGGGAGGCAAGGGCGAGAAGGTCGTCGAGGCCGAATTCGAGGAAGTGAAGGACGATAAGGACAAAAAATAAAATACAAGCTGCAGGGCAATAGATTGTAGGGGCAATTTAGTGAGAAGCTCACCAGCTTCGCCCATGAATTGCCCCTACACAAGGCTAAGGGAAGCTTATGTTCCTTTAGCCTTTTGCCTTTTCCGGAAAGGGTTATTTTGGCAAACGGCGAAAAACGCGATTACTACGAGGTCCTCGGCATTCACCGAAACGCCTCGGATACGGAAATCAAGAAGGCCTTCCGCAAGCTGGCCATCCAGCACCACCCGGACAAGAACCCCGGCGACAAGGAGGCGGAAGAAAAGTTCAAGGAGTTGACCGAGGCGTACGAGGTCCTCTCCGATCCGCAGAAACGGGCACAGTACGACCAGTTCGGCCACGCCGGCCTGGGGCAGGGGGCGGGTGGCTTCTACAGCGGCGGCTTTGGCGCCGGCTCGCCGTTCGGGGACATCTTCGGGGACATCTTCGGCGATATATTTGGTGGTGGGGGGAGGCAGCGCAGCCGGGGCAGGCGTGGTGACGACCTGCAGTACACCATGGAGATCAGCTTCGAAGAGGCGGCCTTCGGAGTTGAGAACAAGATCGACATCCCGTACGCCAAACGTTGCGACAACTGTTCCGGCAGCGGCGCCAAGCCGGGAACTGAGGCGAAGACCTGCCCCACCTGCCGCGGGGCAGGCCAGGTCCGCTTCCAGCAGGGTCTGTTCAGCATCAGCAGGACATGCAGCCACTGCAACGGTGAAGGTCGCGTGGTGGACACGCCATGCCCGATCTGTCGCGGTTCCGGCAGCATAAGGGACCGGAAGACGTTGTCCGTAAAGGTCCCGGCCGGCGTGGAGACCGGCAACCGGCTCAAACTGGTGGGCGAAGGTGGACAGGGGACAAAGGGGGGACCGAACGGCGATCTATACGTCCTCATTACGGTAAAGGACCATCCCATTTTCACCAGGGAAGGTAACGACGTTGTCTGCGATATCCCGATAAGCTTCACCCAGGCGGCCCTGGGATGCGAGATCGAGGTCCCGTCCCTGGACGGCAAGGTATCCCTGAAGATCCCAGAAGGGACCCAGTCCGCCAAGACATTCAGATTGCGGGGCAAGGGAATTCCGACCCTGCAGGGGTACGGCAGGGGGGACCAGCTGGTGGTGATCAGGGTCGAGACCCCGGTGAATCTCACGAGACGGCAGAAAGAGCTGCTCGAAGAGTTCGCCAGGCTCGGTGGTGAGGCAACCCAGCCCATGAGCAAAAGGTTTTTCGACAAGGTAAAGGACATCCTCAGTTGAAAGAGGAACCGCCGGGCAGCAGGAGAACGACGAAATTCGCTGGGCGCCTGATATCCTGGTTCCTGGCGGCCTCGCTTCTCTTTGCCGTTTACCCGGCGGAGGCGCGGCCGGGCCACACGGCCACGACTACTTTGCTGCGCAACCAGGAATATGCGGAGGAGCTTCTCAAGCGGATCGGTAAGGCCCGGGAAAATATTGTCTGTTCTTTCTATCTCTTCAAGATCACCGACAGGCGCGGCAATCAGCCGCGTCGGATCGCGGATGCGCTGATAGAAGCGAGGACGCGCGGAGTGCCGGTAACAGTCATCCTGGAGCGGGGCAGGAGCAGCCAGGACAGGCTCTATGCGGACAATCGCGCAACGGCCGATCTCCTCAGCCGGGGAGGGGTCAGGGTCTATTTTGCCTCACCCGGCGTCACCACCCACAACAAGATCGTCGTCATCGACGACCGCTACATCTTCCTGGGGAGTCATAACCTCACCCAGGGCGCCCTCAAGTACAACAACGAACTCTCAGTCCTCATCGACTCGCCGGAAATGGCCGCAGAGGTCAGGTCCTATCTGGAGCGGGAGTAATACCAAGTCGCAATCAAACGATTAGACGGGCACGCCATATTCCGCGCATATATTTATGAATTCCTCGTCTATCGGTGCCATGGCGTGGATTTGCCGGCTGTCGGCGGCGCAAAAGGACATGGAGTGGCAATGGAGCATCATGCGGGAAGCGGGAGGGCCGCCGTAGGCCTGGTCGCCGATGACGGGGAGCCCACGGTGCGCCAGGTGGACGCGGAT
>Ga0335080_10006982_pt1 | contig 11690 bp, 9 predicted proteins | sample Lox_Sample_34_FD_206720 | JGI IMG/M metagenome (GOLD analysis project Ga0335080, IMG submission 206720) | Soil microbial communities from Loxahatchee National Wildlife Refuge, Florida, United States - Lox_Sample_3.4 | ecosystem: Environmental > Terrestrial > Soil > Wetlands | place: USA: Florida...
CCATTGTCCATCACCACCATCGTGAGGTTCTTGGGCGAAAGCGTCGCGATCGTGGAGAGCGAGCCGAGCTGCATCAGCAACGAACCGTCGCCTTCGAGCGCAAAGACGCGCCGGTTCGGTTGCGCCAGCGCCACCCCGAGCGCGATCGGGAAGGCGAGCCCCATGCTGCCCAGCATGTAGAAATTCTGCGGACGGTGACCGGCAGCCCAAAGGTCGAAATTGGTGTTGCCGATGCCGCCAATCACGGCTTCTTCATTGTTCAGTCTGGCAACCAGACGCGAGGTGAGATCGAAACGGTTCATCACCTTGGTGTTGCGGGCCGGCGGGTTGGTGTGCGTGTTCATGGGCGCGCTCACTTGTCGAAAACCTTGCCGCCGGTCAGCAGAGGCGAAAGGATCAGCGCCACCGGCGCCTGCGTGGTGACGGCCTGCTTGATCGAGCGGTCGGCAATGAACTCCAGCTCGTCGAGCCGCGTGACGGTGTGGTGCTCCATGGCGAGCGAATCCAGCACCGGCCGCATGGTCCGGCACACCAGCGATTGGCCATAATTGAATTCTCCGAGCGTGCCGCGTTCGGAAACGAACATGATCAGCGGAATCTGGTAAGGCAGCGCGAGCGAGGCCAGCACATTGGCAAGGGTCGCAAAGCCCGAGGTCTGCATCAGCACCGCGCCCTTCGTGCCGCCCATCCAGGCTCCCGAGACGATGCCCACGGCCTCCTCCTCGCGCGCGGTCGGGAAGGTCAGGAAGAAGGGATCGGCATGCAGGTTCCTGATCAGCGTCGTCAGCACGCGATCGGGAACGTAGGGAACGAGCCGGATGTCGTTGCGCTTGAGCGTCTGCAGCACGATGCCGTGCCAGGTAGGCTCTTGAGGCAATGGTTGTGCCTTCCCCTCAGGCTGGGGCGAGGCCTTTTCCTGCGCAACCGCCATGTCGTCCTCCCTTGCCTTGTTCGACGATCGTTTGCTGGCGAGGCGTCGAACCTTGACGCGGCGAGCGGGATTGTCAACATGCCCTCGCGGTGACGTGGTGTGCGCGACAGGACGATGCAGCAGGCCAAGTCGGCATGCAATAAAGCATGCAATCAAGAACGAAGATCGGGAGGAGAATGCATGGGCAGGTGGTCGGGGTTGGCCGCCATGATCGTGGCGATGTTGGCGACCTTCGGCCCTGTGTCGGCCCAGTCGGTTTTCCCCACCAAGCCGGTGCATATTTTCGTGCCCTATGCGGCCGGTGGCGGCGTCGACATCCTCGCGCGCACGCTCGGCGACGTCGTATCCAGGCAATGGGGGCAGACGGTGGTGGTGGAGAACCGCCCGGGCGCGGGCGGCGTGGTAGCCTCGCAGGCGCTGATCCAGGCGGCGCCTGACGGCTACACCCTGATCGTGGTTGCGAGCGGCCACGCCACCAATCCGTTTCTCTACCCAAAAATCCCATACGACACCTTTCGCGATTTCACGCCGATCTCGCTGCTCGCGTCCTCGCCGAACATCCTGCTCGTGCGTGCGGACTCGCCGTTCAAGAGTCTGAGCGACGTGATCGCGGAGGCCAAAGCCAAGCCTGGAAGCTTGTCCTTTGCCCATGCGGGGACGGGCACCTCCACGCATCTCGCAGGCGAGCTCTTGAAGGCGCTCGCCAAGATCGACATCGAGGCCATTCCCTACAAGGGCGGGGCACCCGCGATCAACGATCTGCTCGGCGGACAGATTCCGCTGTCGTTCAACAACGGGCCCGAGTCCGTTGGCCAGATCCAGGCCGGCACGGTGAGGGCGCTTGCGGTGACGACGGCTGCGCGGGCGCCATTCCTGCCTGATGTGCCGAGCATGAGCGAAACCGTGCCGGGCTATGATACCGAGGTGTGGTGGGGGCTGCTCGGGCCCGCCGCAATGCCGCGCGATCTGGTCGAGACGATTTCCCGTGAGTTCGTCGCGGCGCTGAAAACCGATGCGGTCAGGGAGCGACTTGCGAAGCTCGGCGCGTCGCCGATCGGAAGCACGCCGCAGGCCTTTGACGCCAAAATTCACGCCGATTACGACAAGTGGGGGCCGATCATCCAGGCCGCCGGAATCAAGGCCGAATGATGCCAGCACCTCCTTGCCAGCCGCCGCGTGACGTGACGCGACCCAAAGTCCCGCCGCCTCCGGGCGCCTGCGATACGCATGCGCATGTGTTCGGTCCAGCGAACCGTTTTCTCTATGCCGAGGATCGCAGCTATACGCCGCCGGATGCACCGCTCGAAAAATATCTCGGCATGCTCGACGCGATCGGTTTTGCGCGCGGCGTTCTGGTGCAGGGCAGCGCGCATGGCCGCGATAATTCGGCAATGCTGGATGCACTGGAGCGCGAGCCGAAACGGCTGCGCGGCGTGGCGGTGGCCGATACCGGCGTGTCGCCCGAGGATTTGCACCGTTGGCACGAGCTTGGCGTGCGCGGCTTGCGCTTCAACCATTTCTTCCGCGACGGGCAGTTGCATTATCGCGGCGGCGTGCCGCTGTCGGAAGCAAGGCAGCTCGCGCCGGTCATGGAGGATCTCGGCTGGCACTTGCAGCTCTGGATCGATGCGAAGGATTTGCCGCAGACGATCCCGATCTTGAAGTTGCTCGGTCTGCCTGTTGTGATTGATCACATGGGCCGCACCGATGCCCGCGCCGGCACGGGCACGGAGGGATTTCAAAGCTTGCTGCGCGCGGTCGGCGAGGGCTGGTGCTGGGCCAAGCTGTCGGGCGCGCATCGCCTGAGCGAGCAGCCGCCAGACTACGCGGATGCGCAGCCGTTCCATGAAGCGCTGGTTCGCGCCAATCCCGAACGGCTGGTTTGGGGCGGCGACTGGCCGCATCCGCGCGTCGAAGCCGAGATGCCCGATGCCGGGCACCTGTTCGAGCTGTTTCAGCTGTGGACTCCGGATCAGGCTACGCAGCACCGCATCCTGGTGACCAATCCGGCGAAGCTTTACGGATTTACCGACTGAAAGTGGTGCAATGACCGTCAACAACAAACGCATATTTTACGTCAAATACCTCGCCCATCAGATTTATGTCGACATCCTGAAGGCGCGGCCGGACGTGCGGCTGGACAGGCTCGAGAACGAAACTCCGGAAGATGTGTTTGCGCCGGTGTTGCGCGAGGCGCATGCCTACCAGGTGGGTGCCGCGCGCGACGAGCTTGCGCCGCATTTTCACGTGCATGCGGATTTCCTTCGGCGAGCGCCGAACCTCCTGATCGTCTCCAGCAACGGCGCGGGCTTCGATCCCGTCGATGTCGAGGCCTGCACCAAAGCGGGCGTTCTCGTCCTCAACCAGTCCGGCGGCAATGCGCATTCGGTCGCCGAGCATGCGCTCGGCATGCTGCTCACGCTCTCCAAGCGCATTATCGAGGCCGATCGCGCGCTGCGGCGCGAGCGCAACGTCAATCGCAACAATCTGATCGGAACGGAAGCGCAAGGCCGCACCATCGGCATTGTCGGGATCGGCAATGTCGGCCGCAGGATCGCCGAACTCTGCAAAGGCCTGCTTGGCATGACGGTGCTTGCCTATGATCCCTATCTCTCCGCAGCCGAGATCGCCGCGCGCGGCGCCGAGAAGGTCGAGCTCGACGATCTCTTGAGCCGGTCCGACTATGTCTCGATCAATTGCCCGCTCACCAGGGAGAGCCGCGGCATGATCGGGGCGCGCGAATTTTCCCTGATGCAGCCGCACGCCTTTTTCATTACCACCGCGCGCGGCTTCATCCATGACGAGGACGCGCTCCTCGAAGCGCTCAGGCAAAAGCGCATCGCCGGTGCCGGCCTCGATGTCTGGTCCAGGGAGCCGCCGCCACCGGAGCATCCGCTCTTGCAATTCGATAATGTGCTGGCAAGCCCGCATACGGCCGGCGTCACCCGGGAGGCGCGTCAAAACATGGGCCGGATCGCCGCCGAGCAGATTCTTGACGCACTTGACGGCAAGAAACCGCCGCGGATCATCAATCCCGAGGTCTGGCCCTATTACAGCGAGCGATTTGCCCGCACTTTTGGCGTGATCCCGAAATAGCGCAGTCGGTCCTCGGTCGCGAAGAAAATTTCCTCTGTCGCGGCTCTCCTCAAGGCAACAAAGCTACTGCCCATCGTGCTATCCGCGGGGCGGCCATTGCTATTTTTGCGAGAGGCTCGACTCGGCGTTCGCTCGCGACCATTTTGCCTTTGGCGACATGGCCTTATGGCCGCGTTTTCGGTTTCCATGGAAGGTTTTTCGATGCAACGGGTCACTTCATTGTTGCGCGCGACGCCATCACGGATCCGTCGGCGGATTGCGCAATTTGTTGCGATCGCGGCCGCGAGCCTGCCGGACGTCGGCGCCTGAGCCGGCGCGAATCCTAATTTTGTTGCCTCACGGGCGGACGACAAACAACTTTCCTCCTTAATCGTGACGCTTGATCCTCATCAAGAACGGCCGGCACGAGATCGGCTGAAATAACATACAGGCGTCCAGCGCGGGAGGATTCCATGTCACGCTATGTCGTCCAGTTCATGAAGGATGTCCTCGGCGAAAACGGCAGGGAACTCGAAGTCTGCCAAGGCACCCTGGAAGTCGATGCCCCGGATGAGGTCAAGGCGACCGAGCTCGCCAAGCGGATATTCTGCGAAAGCCAGCGGCTCTGCGAATGGTCGCTGCACGCCGATCGAATTCAGGTCGAGGCTGCCGACTTTCCATCGTGAGGCTCAGAGTTCGGCGGGCACGAATTTCAGCGAAAAGCGTGCGCCATTGGGATTGCGGTTTTCCACCGTGATGACGGCGGAATGCAGTTCCGCGATACGCTGCACGATCGAAAGCCCGAGGCCCGTACTGCCGGGCTTCCTGCGGTCGCGCCGCCAGAAACGCCGGAAGATGAAGTTGCGCTCGCCCTCGCCAATGCCGGGCCCGCGATCGAGCACGCTGATCGTACCGTCGCCTTCGACGACGAATTCGACCGTTGATCCCGCCGCCGTGTGATTGATCGCGTTTTCGGCAAGGTTGCGGATGGCGCGGCCGAGCATCTCCGGATTGCCCTTGATCCAGACCGGATCGGTCGTGCCTGACAGCGCGACGTCCTTGCCTTGCGCCAGTGCCAGTGGCGCCACGAACTCGGCAACCTCGGCGGCGACGGATTGCAGGTCGGCCTTTTCGCCGGGATCGATGACCAGCGCGTCGAGCTCGGCGATATCGAGCAGCTGGCTCACGATATGCGCCATGCCTTCGACGTTCTGGCGCAGCGCATGACCCATAGTCTGATCTTCCAGCATGTCGATGCGCGTCCGGAGAATGCTCAGCGGCGTGCGCAGCTCGTGCGCGGCATCGGCGGTGAAATCGCGCTGGATGCGAAATCCTTCCTCCAGGCGGTCGAGGCCCTGATTGACGGCCGACACCAGCGGGCGCACTTCGCGCGGGATCTCGTCGGTCGGCAGCCGCACGCCGGGGCGGGCGGGACCGATGCCTTCGGCGATCTCGGAGGCTTCGCGCAGCGGCCGCAGGGCACGGCGAAAGATGGCGATGTCGGCGATCAGGAGCACCAGCAGGACCGACAGCGTGATCCAGCCGACATTCTTGTAGAAATCGGCGACGATATCGTCGATCAGCACGTCGCGATTGGCGAGATCCTCGCCGGCCTGGACCCGGACGGTCTGGTTGCCGATCGTCCTGCGGATGCTTGCGCCGGACACCGTGGCATCGCCGCGCCGCTCCCGCAGGAACTCGAGCGCGCCCCTGCGGCTGTCGGCCGGAAACAGCGCGCCATGATCCTTCAGTGAGGAGAACAGGACCCGTCCGCCGTCATCGATCACGGCATAGGAATAACGGCCATAGGGTTGCGAGTAGAGGCCGAGCAGCTCCGAGGGAAGCTTCAGCTCGAGGCCGCCGTCCGGCGAGACGCCGAGATGGTCGCCGACCGCGATCGCCTGCTCCTGCATCGCCTTGTTGTGAATATTGTTGGTCGCGTAGTTCAACAGCCAGGACAGCGCAAGCGACATCAGGATCGAGGCGATGACGATGGCGACGATGTGCAGGACAACGATGCGCGAGATGATCGATTCGAATCTCAGCACGCTATTTTTCCTCAGCGATCAGGTAGCCGACGCCGCGAATGGTGTGGACCTGAACTTTTGCGCCCCGCTCCGACAGCTGCTTGCGCAGGCGGTGAACATAGACCTCGACCGCGTTCGAGGCGACCTCGCTGGAATGGCCGAAGATCTGGTCTTCCACCTGCTTCTTGGAGACCACGCGCCCCTTGCTGCGCATCAGAAGTTCGAGCACCGCGGTTTCCCGGGCCGAGAGGACCTGAGGCTGATCGTCGATCGATGCCTGCCGGTTCTGCGTGTCGAACTCCAGATTGGCGATGCGCAGGGTGCTGCCGAGAAGGTGGCCGGGCCGCCGCAGCTGGGCTTCCAGCCGGGCGATCAGCTCCTCGAGTGCAAACGGCTTGACCAGATAGTCGTCCGCTCCGCTGCGCAGGCCGTGAACCCGGTCGTTGAGCCCGCCGCGGGCGGTCAGCACCAGCACGGGGATCGGGTTGTTGCGATTCCTGATCTCGCGCAGCAGGGTCAGGCCATCGCCATCGGGCAGTCCGAGGTCGAGAATGAGGGCCGAATAGAACGTCGTGCTCAGCACGGCCTTGGCTTCCTCGACGCTCGACAGCACGTCCGACTCGTAGCCTGCGGTTTGCAGGCCCTTGGCCAGAAGCTCTGCGAGCTCCGCATTGTCTTCCACGATCAAGAGCCGCATGCCGTACTCATCCGGTTCTCAACCCTGCGCCCTGGCCTGGAGTGCATAATAAGGCTTGGATAAATCGGCCGGCACAGGGTTTTTCAAGGCGTTTGCAAATCGAAAGGCTATGTAAGGCTGGTGTAAGCTTCGGTCGATTCCGAGGCGACAGAATCAGCATCCGAATCGGCTAAAGTTCATATGGTTGCAGTAGTTTAAGCTCCCGAAACGGCAGGACTCTATTGCGGCTTTCCCTAATCGCCAATAGGAAGACGCATGCAAGGCAATGTGTAAAGAAATGAGATGATCGGCGCGACCTGGAATCTGCGGCGGTTGTTGATCGCGCTGACGGCGGTCGTTTTGGCTGCGGCCGTCATTGTCGGTGGGAGCCGCATGTTCGCGCAGCGTGCCAAGCCGCCCGAACCCTCGCACGTTGCGCGCGACACCTCGCGCTTCACGCCAAGCGAGGCCGAATGGGCTAGTCTTACGACCGAGCCTGCGAAGGAGCAGTTGTTTCGTGCCGAGCATGTGACCGAGGGCAAGATCGCCGTCAACGAAGACAGTTCGACGCCGATCTTCTCGCCCTATGCGGGCCGCGTTACCAAGCTTCTGGTGAAGCCGAGCGACACCGTCGAGCGCGGACAGCCTCTGTTCATCATCGAGGCCACCGACACCGTGCAGGCGCTGAACGATTTCGCCGCTGGCTTGAGCGCGCTCAATTCCGCCCGATCCAAGCTCAACCTCGCGCAGATCGTCGAGAAGCGTCAGAACGATCTCTACGCGGGCAAAGCGGTTCCGCTCAAGGACTGGCAGCAGTCGCAATCCGATCTGACGACCGCGCAAAACGACATGCGCACGGCGGAGACGGCGGTCGAGGCGGCGCGCAACCGGCTGCGGATTCTCGGGCGTTCGCAGGAGCAGATCTCGACTTTCGAAGAGACGCGCCAGATCAGCGCGGACACGCCGATCTATTCGCCGCTGGGCGGCACCGTCGTGCAGCGCAAGGTCGGCCCCGGTCAGTTCGTCAACAGCGGCGCGAGCGATCCCGTCTTCGTCATCGGCGATCTTTCGACGGTTTGGCTGATCGCCTTTGTGCGGGAAAGCGAGGCCGCCGACGTGCGTCTTGGCCAGGACATCGACTTCAAGGTTTTGGCGTTGCCGGGTCGCAGTTTCAAGGCGCGGGTCGACTATGTCGCGGCGGCGATCGATCCGTCGACGCGAAGGCTTCTGGTCCGCGCGACCATCGACAACAAGGAAGGCCTGTTCAAGCCGGAGATGTTCGCCAGCGTGACGATCTATTCCGGCGCGGACCGTATTTCGGTCGGCGTGCCGAAACAGGCGCTGATCTACGAGGGAAATCGCGTCCGGCTTTGGGTGGCGCACGACGACAAGTCGCTCGAGCTGCGGGAAATTCAGCCGGGATTGGTCAATGGCGATCTCGTCGAGGTCCGCACCAATCTTAAGGCCGGAGAGAAAGTGGTCACCAGAGGCAGTCTGTTCATCGATCGGGCCGCATCCGCAACCTGATCCACAGAATGATGTGGCAAAAGAGATTTCATCAGAATGGACCGCCTCGTCTCCATCGCCGTCAGCCGTCGCTTCCTGATGGTCGGGCTGTTCATTGCGGTCGTCATCGGCGGGTTTATCGCGTTCCAGCAATTGAACATCGAGGCCTATCCCGATCCGACGCCGCCGATGGTGGACGTCGTGACCCAGAGCCCCGGATTGTCGGCAGAGGAGATCGAGCGCTACATCACAATTCCATTGGAAACCCAGGTCGCCGGCATCAAGAATCTGAAGGTGATCCGAACGATCTCGCTTTACGGCCTGTCCGACGTCAAACTGCAATTCTCCTTCGACTACACCTATGAGCAGGCGCTGCAGCAGGTCCTGAACCGCCTCTCGCAGCTGCCGCCGCTCCTCAACAACGCACAGCCGCAGATCTCGCCGCTCAGCCCGATCGGCGAAATCTACCGCTACCGGCTGGTTGGCCCACCCAACTACTCGGTGCTCGACCTGAAGACGTTGCAGGACTGGGTGTTGCAGCGCCGCTTCCGCACCGTGCCCGGCGTGATCGACGTCACCGGATGGGGCGGCAAGACCAAGACCTACGAGCTGCAGGTCGACGTCAACAAGCTGGTGGCGAACGGGCTGACGATGCCGCAGTTGCTGCAGGCCGTGAGCAATTCCAACATCAATGTCGGCGGCAATACCGTCAATATCGGGCCGCAGTCCGCCGTCGTCCGCGGGGTCGGCTTGATCCGCTCGATCGATGCGCTTGCCAACACCATGATCGCGGCCCCCAACGGAACGCCGGTCCTGATCAAGGACGTCGCTACCGTCACGGTCGGCGAGCAACCGCGGCTCGGCATCGCCGGCGAAAATCAGGACGACGACATCGTGCAGGGCATCGTCCTGATGCGCCGCGGGGAGCAGAGCTCGCCGACGATTGCCAGGGTCGAGGAAATGGTCGAGCACATCAACAACTCGACCATTCTGCCGCCCGGTGTGCATATCGAGCGCATCTACGACCGCAAGGACCTGATCGAGACCACGACCAAAACGGTGCTCGAAAACATGGTGTTCGGCATCATGCTGATCGTCCTGCTGCAATGGATATTTCTCGGCGACCTGCGCAGTGCCTTCATCGTCGGTGCGACAATCCCCTTTGCCCTGTCCTTTGCGGTCATCATTCTGGTGTTGCGCGGCGAATCGGCCAATCTCTTGTCGATGGGGGCGATCGATTTCGGCCTGATCGTCGATGCCACGGTCATCATGGTGGAGGCGATTTTTCGCCGCCTGTCGCATACCGAGCGACTCTCCGACGAGGAGCTTGCGGCGATCTCTGCCGACACCGTCATGGACATGAAGCATCATGCGATCCTCACGGCCGCGGCCGACGTCTCGCGCTCGATCTTCTTTGCCGCAGCCATCATCATCGCCGCCTTTCTGCCGCTGTTCACCTTGAGCGGCGTCGAGGGCAACATTTTCAGCCCGATGGCGCGGACCTACGCCTACGCGCTGGCAGGCGGCCTGCTTGCGACATTCACCGTGACGCCGGCGCTGAGCGCGATCATACTGCCATCGCATGTGGACGAGACCGAGACCTTCATCATGCGCGTCCTGCACCGCGTCTATAGTCCGGTGCTGCGGCGCTCGCTGGCAAGCCGCCGTCTGGTTCTGGTCGCCGCCGGTGTATTGATCCTGATGACCGGGGTCGCCGTCCGACTGCTGGGCCTGGAATTCCTGCCGAAGCTCGAAGAGGGCAATCTCTGGATCCGCGCAACGCTGCCGCCCACGATCTCGCTGCAGGAAGGCAACGGTTACGTCAACGAGATGCGCAAGCTGATCGCGGCTCTTCCGGAAGTGGAGTCGGTCGTCTCCCAGCATGGACGTCCCGACGACGGAACCGATGCGGCCGGTTTCTTCAACGCCGAGTTCTTTGCGCCGCTGAAGCCCGCCAAGCAGTGGCCGAGCGGCGAGGACAAGGACGGGCTGACGGCCAAGCTCCTTGGTCAGCTGCAGGAGAAATTTCCGGGGGTCGAGTTCAATTTCTCCCAATATCTGCAGGACAACGTCTCGGAAGCCGTCTCGGGCGTGAAGGGTGAGAATTCGATCAAGCTTTACGGTAATGACCTGCAGGCGCTGACCAACACCGCCAACAAGATCAAGTCGGTGCTGGCGACAGTGCAGGGGATCACCGACCTTGCGGTGTTCACCTCGCTTGGCCAGCCGACGATCCAGATCGAGGTCGATCGCGCCCGTGCCGCGCGTTACGGTCTGTCGCCCGGCGACATCAATACGACGATACGCACGGCGATCGGCGGCGACAGTGCCGGCGATCTCTACGAGCCCGGCAGCGACCGGCACTTTCCGATCATCGTTCGCCTGGCGCCCGAATACCGCAAGAGTGCAGAGGCAATCCAGAACCTGCGGATCGGGTCGCAAGGGCCGAACGGCATCACGCAGGTGCCGCTCAGCGAGGTCGCCTCGATCAATCTGGTGTCGGGGGCCGCCTACATCTACCGCGAGCAGCAGGAACGCTATCTCCCGATCAAATTCTCGGTGCGCGAGCGCGATCTCGGCAGCGCCATCCAGGAAGCGCAGCAGAAGATCGCCGAGCAGGTGCAACTGCCGCCGGGCTCGCGGCTCGAGTGGGTTGGCGAGTTCGGCAATTTGCAGGACGCGATCAAGCGCCTGTCGATCGTGGTGCCGATCAGCCTTGCGCTGATCGCGATGCTGATCTGGTTCAATTTCGGATCGATTGTCGACACTGTCCTGACCATGAGCGTCATTCCGATGGCGGTGTTCGGCGGGGTCGTCGGACTGCTGGTGCTGGGCATCCCCTTCAGCGTCTCGGCCGCGATCGGCTTCATCGCGCTGTTCGGCATTTCCGTGATGGACGGCATCATCATCCTGTCGCAGTACAACCAGCTTATCGATGAGGGCATGGAGCGCGGCGCCGCCATCCTTCGCACCGGCGAATTGCAGTTGCGCCCGGTGCTGATGACCTGCGTGGTGGCCGGCGTCGGGCTATTGCCGGCAGCCTTGTCCACCGGAATTGGTTCGCAGGTGCAAAAACCGCTGGCAGTGGTCGTCGTTGCGGGCATGATGCTCGCGCCGATTGTCATCCTCGTGACGCTGCCGGCGCTGATTTCGTTGTTCTCGCAGCGGAGCCGCAGGGGATTTGTCGCAGAAGGTCATCCGGTCTCGGCCGAATGATGGAGTGAGGGGTGGTTGGGCTGTGAATAAAGTGCGCCAGCAATGGCATCCGACGTTGCGCGCGACCGCGCTTCGGATGGCTTGTGCGATGTTGGGCGCATTCGTCGCTGCCGCGACGGCGGCAGCGGAAACCCTGCCCGATGCGCTGGTCAAGACCTATCAGACCAATCCGCAACTCAACGCCGAACGTGCAAGGCAACGAGGGACGGACGAGAACATCCCCCAGGCACTCGCCGGTTACCGGCCGCAACTGATAGCA